>MDTC01254218.1_pt1 | contig 107555 bp, 105 predicted proteins | sample 811181 | NCBI WGS metagenome assembly MDTC01 (sample SAMN05326644, study PRJNA326480) | marine metagenome | isolation source: seawater | place: Pacific Ocean: North | collected 2011
AAGGTTATATAAAGAAAAATGGCTGGAGCTCTTATGCAACTCGTCGCCTATGGCGCCCAAGACGTATTCCTTACTGGAACCCCTGAAATTACTTTCTGGAAGGTGTCATACAGACGCCACACTAACTTTGCTATGGAATCAATTGAACAGACTTTCTCTGGTCAAGCCGATTTCGGTCGTCGTGTAACATGTACCATTAGCCGTAATGGTGATTTATGTTACCGCACTTATCTTCAAGTAACACTTCCTGAAATTAACCAATCCATGAAAAACGATTCCACCGAAGGTGTTTATGCCCGTTGGTTAGATTTCCCTGGTGAACAACTTATTGCCCAAGTTGAGGTAGAAATTGGTGGTCAACGTATCGACCGTCAATATGGTGACTGGATGCACATCTGGAACCAACTTACTATGTCTTCTGAACAACAAAAAGGATACTTCCAAATGATTGGTAACACCACTCAATTAACATACATCACTGATCCTACATTCGCCGATGTATCTGGTCCTTGTTCCGCTGCTGGTGGTCCTTCCCAAGTTTGCGCTCCTCGCAAAGCTCTTCCTGAAACCACCCTTTACATCCCTCTTCTTTTCTGGTTCTGCCGCAACCCTGGTCTTGCCCTTCCTCTTATTGCCCTTCAATACCACGAAGTCAAAATCAACATTGATTTCCGTCCTATCGGTGAGTGCTTGTGGGCTGTAAAAGACTTGAGTGCTAGTGATTCCACACAATCTGTATCTCAAGCTTACCAACAATCTCTTGTTGCTGCTTCTCTTTACATCGACTATATCTTCCTTGATACTGACGAACGTAGAAAAATGGCCCAAAACCCTCACGAGTACTTAATTGAACAACTTCAATTCACTGGTGATGAATCTGTTGGTTCTTCTTCCAACAAGATCAAATTGAACTTCAACCACCCTTGTAAAGAACTTGTATGGGTTGTCCAACCTGATGCTAACGTTGATTACTGTGCTTCCCTTGAAGGTGGTCAAACACTTTACAAGACTCTTGGTGCTCAACCTTTCAACTACACTGATGCTATTGATGCTCTTCCTAATGCCGTCCATGCATTCGGTGGTCCTTCTGAAACATCTGGTGCTAACGCCTTCATCACATCTGGTGGTCTCTTCCAAGATCCTGGATCAATGAGCGGAACTGGTGTTACAGGTGAACAATGGAGCGGATTCGAGCAAGCTGCCCCTGATGCCGAAGGTTCATATGTCTCTGATGCCGGTACATTCGTACTTGCCGAGACTGCCTTAGACATGCACTGTTGGGGTGAAAACCCTGTTGTAACAGCCAAGTTACAACTTAACGGTCAAGACAGATTCTCTGAACGTGAAGGTACATACTTCGATGTTGTCCAACCATTCCAACACCACACACGTGCCCCTGATACCGGTATCAACGTATACTCCTTCGCTCTTCGCCCTGAAGAACACCAACCATCTGGAAGCTGCAACTTCTCCAGAATCGATAACGCCACTTTACAACTTGTTCTTTCCAGCGCCACTGTTGGTGGAACAGCCACTGCTAAGGTCCGTGTCTACGCCACTTCTTACAACGTCCTTCGTGTAATGAGCGGTATGGCTGGTGTTGCTTACTCAAATTAAGTTACATACTTTAACCGACAAACAATTTTCTTATAAAATATATATCCTAATCAAATTTTAACGTTATAAATTAATATATACGTCATTCGTATATATTAAAAATTTAATGATTATAAAAAAATAGATATAAATAACTTTTACAATACCCTTTTATAAACATGTCACTCAGAACCTATCAATCTGGAAATTTACATACACAAAATGATTTATTGATGAAATGTTTAATGGATTTTTATGCCGATAAATCACGTTTAAATGAAATGATGAATATTATTAATGGTGAATCAAATATATCACTAAGAATAGTTGATTGGTTTGTTACAAATTACGCGAAAAAGTTTTATACTATTTATGAACTTCCACAAGAAAGAAACGGAAAATCTATATCAACACGATTTAAAGTATATAATGATTATAAATTAAAATTGAAAGCATATTCGAAAAAACGTTTTGATCCGTTTTGTAGATGGGAAAGAATTACTATTCCATATAACGAAGATAATTGTATGGAAACAACAATTGGACAACTTAATTTTTTTAAATGGGCTATTGAAAACAAAATTATTAAATATATTCAAGAAAACTACAATGATATTGAAAAAGATATGAACGAACGTAACAGTATTTCAAAAAAGAAAAAAGATATAGACGGTGAAATTCAGAATTCTAGCATTACAATTTCAGGAGATTCGGGAAAAACGAGAAAAAAACGCGAAGAACTTTCAATTTCAGCTTGCAAATGCATTAAAAAAGAAAATGTAAAAATAATTGTTTCTTTTAATTAAACGATTTAAAAAAGATACCACATAAAACATTATATTATGTCTGATAAAAAACAGCACATATCGCTCGTTGTATGCGGACATGTTGACGCCGGAAAATCTACTACTACAGGCCATTTAATTTTTAAATTAGGTGGTATTAGTGAACGTGAAATGCAAAAGCTTCAAACTGAAGCTGATCAACAAGGTAAAAGTTCATTTGCTTTCGCTTATTATATGGATAAAGACAAAGCAGAACGTGAACGTGGTGTTACCATTAATTGTACTACAAAAGAATTTTTTACAGAAAGCTGGCATTATACAATCGTCGATGCTCCTGGTCACAGAGATTATGTGAAAAATATGATTACTGGTGCAGGTTGTGCTGATGTCGCACTTCTTCTTGTTCCAGCTGAAGCAGGTGGTTTCGAGACAGCAATTGCACGCGGAGATCATTCTACAGGTGAAGTACAAGGACAAACAAGACAACATGCACGTTTATTAGGTCTATTGGGTATTGAAAAATTAATTGTAGGTGTAAATAAAATGGATTCTATAGATTGGTCAGAACAACGTTTTAATGAAATCAAAGAAGAAATGACTAAAATGATTACTTCAGCGGGTTTTAAACCAAAGCAGGTAGCGTTTATTCCTTATTCTGGATTTAAAGGAGAAAATCTAGTAGAAAAAACAGATAAAATGCCTTGGTATCAAGGTTGGACAGTAAATGTTTCTAAAACAGAAACTGTATCTGGATTTACATTATATGATGCATTGGAAAAGGTAGCTCGTCCACCAAAACGTAATCCTGACGCGCCTGTTAGAATACCAGTAAATGGTGTTTATAAAATTAAAGGTGTAGGAGATGTTATTACAGGTCGTGTAGAACAAGGTACAGTAAATGCAGGCGATGTAGTTCGTATAACACCAAGAGGTCATAAAGGATTAAAGATTTTTAGTATTGAAATGCATCATAAAACATGGGATTCGGCAGTCCCTGGTGATAATGTTGGATTAAATATTAAAGGTCTTGATATGAAAACAAATCCTGTAAAAGTAGGTGATGTAATTTCACTCGAAAAGGAACCTATATTAAAACCAGTAAAAAGTTTTGTAGCTCAAGTAGCAGTACAAGAACATCCTGGACAACTGAAACCTGGTTTCAGTCCATGTGTACATGTAAGAACTGCTAAATCTGCATGTAAAATGACTACCATTAACTGGAAAATAGGAAAGAAAACTGGAAACGAAAAACTAGAAAGTCCACCTTTTCTTGAACGCGGTGAACAGGGTGAAATCGTTTTTGAACCTCAGCAATTATTTTATTTAGAAGAATTTGATAAATGTGCTGGTCTAGGACGTATTGCAGTAATGGATTCAAATCAATTAGTTATGTTGGGTAAAGTAATTTCAGTAGAATATAAAGAATATAAGTAAAATAATATTTAAACAGAAAATTGTATATTTATACATAATGCTATTATTACATGGATTATGTATAACTTTTCTAACTACATTTGTATATTCATTTTCAATCAGAAATACGTTTTTAACATTATATCGTAATAAAAAAAACATAAATAATCCTATATTAAAGAACATTGATGAAATATTAGAAAATAATCCTGAATCAAAAGTAATAGTCTCTACACCAGGTGGATTATTTGGATATTATTTTATGGGAGTATCTTCGTTTATTAAAGAACATTACGATTTATCGGATTATGTGTTTACGGGTGCTAGTGCTGGTGCATGGAATTCTCTATTTTTGTCTTTAAATAAAGAAAATACAATTTTAGTTGATGAACTACTTAAAACAGATATTAAGAATATTAAATCGATATTAAAATTAGAACAACAATTAAAAAAAACAATTTTAGATACTTATCAAGATAGTAATTTTGATTTAGAAAAGCTATATTTAGGGGTTTCTGTTTTAGAAGGTTCAAAATTTAAACTTTGTATTTATAATGATTTTATATCACTTGAAGATGCTCTCGATTGCTGTATAGCTAGTTCACATATTCCTTTTGTTACAGGTGGGCCATTTAATATTTATAGAAATAAATTGTCTTTTGATGGTGGGTTTTATAATTATCCTTATTTAAATGTAACTACTCCTTCGTTAATTATTGCTCCTGATATTTGGAAGAAAAAAAACAACACAGAAGAAGAGTCAAAAGTAACTGTAATTAATTGTAGTCTTGATACTATTATCAATTTAAGTAAAATTAACGCAAATGTAACTGATTTATATTATGCAGGTTATAATGATTCGTTAAAAAATAAACCATATCTAGATAATATTTTTGATCCTATTATAAAAGATGACTGTTATGATATTGAAATTTTAAAAAAAGAAAATTAAATGATATTGGGGGATTTTAAGGGGGGTACCCCCTTACAAAAATATAATACATTTTATATAATGTATTCTATTTTTTTATTTATTATATATTTTTATTTCACAGATGGATTTTTTCCAAAAAATCCTTTTAAACAGCCAGTGCGTTTATTATCTATGAATAATTATGAATATTCAAAAGAATATTATGACTTTTATATGAAATTTAAAAAACCATTACTCTTGAGTAACGATGTCCCTGATTATGATAATTTCGCAAAAAAGCATGAAAAAAATTATTTTATTTTTGAAAAGAACTTTAAAACAATCTATGACACAAATAATCAATTAAAATTACAAAAAAATTCTTTTTCTGTAGAAATAAATGAGTTTGCAGATACAGTTGACTTGGACAATATATTTACTCAAAATATTATGATTAATGAAATACAACCTCCTCATACAAATAAAGATGGGTTTATGAAAATGATGCGTAATCCAATTCATTTTTTAAAAAAAACGATTACGAATAATATTCCGCGTTTCTCTTGGAATGATACTGGATTATTAAGTCCTGTAAAAAATCAATTAACATGTGGTTCATGTTGGGCATTTTCAACTACAAGTTGTATTGAGACCTTTATGAGAAATAGAAATTACACCATAGAACGTTTATCTGAACAAGAATTAGTAGATTGTTCAACTGAAAACAGTGGATGTAATGGAGGATTAATGCACTTAGCAATGGACTATATTATTGATAATAAAGGATTAAGTACAGATAAAGAATATCCTTATAATGCTACTACAGGAGATACTTGTTTGGTCAATAAAACACGTGCGATAGGTTCAGATTTAAAAAAATATACCTTTACTATTCCTGAATCTGTCCAAGATTTAAAAGCAAGTGTTTTACAAAATCCAGTAACTATAGCAGTAGATGCAGGAAATGTTTACTTTCGTTTTTATAAAGAAGGTGTTATTGACGTACCACAAAATGTTTCACGATCATTAAATCATGCTGTTTTGTTAGTTGGTTATGATTACGACGAAAAAGGAATGTACTGGATAATACAAAATTCTTGGGGAGATCAATGGGGTGATAAAGGTTTTTGTAAGATACGAGTTGCTCCAAAAGAAGGTGTTTTATTAAGTCAAGTGTACGGTGTCTATCCTATTGAATAACGGGATAAATTACATCGTCTATAAAATTATACATCTTATCTACTGAATATTGCAATTGTTCTTTATTTAAATTTTCATAATTTACTTCTGGGTTAATTTCCGTTAAATCCATATTATATAAGGTACACTTTCTTAATAAATTATGAATAATAAATTTACCTTGCATATCATCTAATCCATTATTAACAGTAGTACCTGTATGTGGGACTAGTGATGGATCAAAACAATCTACATCTAAAGAAAGATGAAAAGGTGTATTGCCCAAGAATTTATTAACTATATCATTATAATATTGAGGATCATTATTCACATCTTCACTTAAAATATATTGTACATTATAACGATTTAATATACTTTGTTCAAATGGATCTATTGAACGTAGACCTATATAAAGTAATCGATCAAATGGAAGATGGTTTCTGATAAAAGTAAATTTATTATTTTTGTCTAGACCAGTTAAGAAGGCGAGAGGCATACCATGGAAATTTTTACTTTCTGATTTTTCATATGTATTTATATCAGCGTGTGCGTCTACCCAAACTACTTTACAATGAGGAATTTGATTTAAACTATATGCTACGGTTGCTAAAGACATTGAGTGATCTCCACCAATATTTAATCTGAAGTCATTTTTATGAATCGATTTATTAGCATTATATAATTGACGAATATTATGAAAAAAATCATTTTTACAGTCTACATGAGTTACATTGAATTTTCGTTTATAGTATTTACTTTGTAAATGTTTTACATACATTTGAGAACCTACACTAACTCCTTTTAAACGTTGTCCAAGATTATGAGGAAAACAGATTATATTTTTAAACATCGTAACTCTCTATTATTATATAGATAATAATTTATTATGGATAGTTAAACCAATATATTGATTTATCATTTTAAATTTATACATGTCTCTATACTTATAATATAATATAGACAATACAGATTGATCTTGACGATGATTTAATCTATCTGAACCATCTGGACAAATACATGTATCTATTAAAGCTAAATTATACCATTCTTTAACAAATTGTTTTACCCAATCAATATCATAGTCTACAGCAAAAACAGCTCCATTTCTAGGAGATAGATGTTGATATTTATATCCATCCATATATTTTAAGGTAGTTGGGTGAGTCCATCTTTTAATAGTACCACTTGAAGTAGGACTATATATATGTTCTGTCTTTAATATTTCTATTAGTTGTTTAAAGTTTTTATATAAATTTCTCGTGTCCATCCAATGAACGAATCCACCGTATTTCTCACAAACTTTATAAATAATAATTGGTTTCCATGCATATGTACAATCGATTCCATAGTATTTTTTTAAATCTACATGTTCAGGATATTGATTAAAATCAAATGATTCTACAATAATGTTTGTTAACATTTTTAAATGATTTAATTCATTTTCATTCATACCTAAATCGTAAACAATTATGTTGATATCATCATTTTTAATCTTTAATAAATTTAATAATAATTGTGTAAGAAAATTAAAATAACTTGAACTTGCAGCAGTTACTAATGTTAACATAAATTATGTTAACATTTTAATGATTATGTTCAATTTCAGTATCATGTTCAGTAAATAAAAAATAAATATAGACTAAAACAATAACAGATAAACATCCAAGAGCCATATTAAGTGCTATTTTCCAGCCAAATTCTACCATTCCAGCTAACATATGTGAAAATGTATGACCTATTAATGCGCCATATAATGCTCCATGTAATCCTAAATTGGAACCAATTAATTTATCTATATTAATTCCAACAATTGCGAATACAGCTACAATAAGATTTTCAATAAATCCAAATTTGAATCCTTTATACATTCTATAATATAACAAAATAAAAATAAAATAAAATAATAATATTATATAATGCATTATTATTTATTATTAGCACGTAATGCTACAATAGGAAGTTTATTTTATTTTAGTATTATGAATGCAGTGAAAAATTATTACCTTTCTAGAACCGATTGTTCAACATTTTATAAAACATTTATAGCACATTTTTTTACACGTAACTTATTACTAAATGAAGGAATATTAATTGGATTAATTGTAGGTAGATACATACAATGATTTTTTTTGTAAAAAATGCATTATAAAATAATAATATAACAATGTTTGAATACATTGCGGAATTGTTTTCTTCTCTTTTAAATATCTCTGTTTTTACACGAGAAACATCTACTGTGTCTGAAAAATCTGAAAATTCATCAAATAAAGAATCTCAAGAAAATCTAATAAAAGAAGAACAAAGTCAAGAAAAAGAAACATCCGAAACATTCGAGTTTATTGAAATTAACGACAATGATGTTGAAGATATGTTTATTACAAAATTTTAAACACGCGTCCATATTTCATCGATTAATCCATATTTCATACATGTGTCTACATTCCACCATAAATCATGTTTTAAAATCTCTTTTAATTTTGTCTTAGGTATTTTCGCATTGTCTTTGTAAATATCAATTATTTTTTCCATTAATGCTTTATTATTTTCAAAATCATCTTCTAACTCTTGCATTTTACCCCATGTTCCTGAGGATAATTGATGAATAAGCATGTGTGCATTCGGTCTAATATACCGTTTTTCACCAACTACACTCATTAGTGTACCAGCAGAAGCGGTAGCACCTTCAATCACTGTATAAACAGGTATTTTACATGCTTTTATAATATCAATCGCTGTGAATGCACTAAATACACATCCACCATATGAATTGATATGTAGATAAATTGGAATTGGATCGCAACATAATGTATGTGCTAGTACAATATTATCTATCTCACATTTGCGAATATTCTCAATTAATTCAAATATATTATCACGATTTACTTCAGCATGAAAATAAATATGATTATTATCTCTTGTTATTTTTTTCATTTTTGTTGATTCAGCATTTGATGGTGCTTCATCATCATCGTCACTTTCACTTTCCGTATTGTTTTTTTGAAGAAAGAATATATTTTTTGGTCCTTTTTTGGAAAATGAATTCTTTGACTTTTTTGGTTGATATTTTAGCATACTTAATATAAGTTTTTGATACTTCTATTAAATTATCTGTATTTTCTTTCAATTTTATCTAAAAAATTACTTTGGTATCGGAAATGGGCGTTGATCTGCTTGAATTTCTAGATTTCTAGGCATTATTAAAGGTACATGTCTGTCTACAATAGAGAGAGCTTTACGTTGCTTTATTTCAGGATTAACAGGGGATTTAGGAGTAACTAAATTTGTAGATCCAATACCAAATAGTTCGGATTCAATATCATTTGGATTTCCAGCAAGTTCAACATTTGGTAATTTTCCTTGTATTAAACCATGTCCAGCGTCTAATGTACGATTCGCAATTCCGTATTCAATATTTGTTTTATAATCAATTTGTTGTTTATAAGCTTTTTGTTCAATAAAATAATCTCCAGGAGTGTTTTTACTACGTGTAGAAGCCATTTATATTATAGGTATATAAAAACCATTTTATTTAATTTTTCTAAAAATCACTTTATAACTATCACTATTTTCATTAAATAAGTCTTTATTTGTAAAAAAATCCCATAAACAATGATGAAAATCTTTTAAATTATCATAGGAAAATAGAACTGCTAAACCAATTGAACGATCAGTAGAAAACATTTTCGCAGCAGCTAAATCATATAATTTACAAAACAAAGGGTTTTCTTTTGTTTCATCAAAAACAAAATCCATCGCTTTTGTAGCAGCCTCAAAATCGTAGTTATTTTCATCACGAGTAATTTCATCTAAATCTTTGTCATCGTCTATTTTTTGCATCATATTAAAAACCGTTCGTAAACAAGAACGAAATTCTTCATCATTGGTGTATTGAAGTGTAGAAGACAGATAGTTATACATATAAGACAATTTAAATAACTATATTTAAATTGTTTCTTTTCCTAAAGTCTAAAAAGACGAGCGAAGAAAGATTTCTTAGTAGATCTCTTTTTGGCGGTTTTTCCTTTTTTAGCTGCTTTTCCTTTTTTAGCTTTATGTGTACGAGGTTTACATCCCATTCCTCCTTTTTTAGACTTATTTTTAGGGCACATACATTTTGCTCCTCCTGAGTGTTCTGGTTTTGGTTGCATTTTTATATATATTGTATACATTTTAATTTATTTAAACGCTGTTAGGTCCAGGTCTTCCGTTAATTTTATTATCAACAGGTGTGCGTGTATCAGCACCACCACGAACCCAACCTTTCATAGCACTTTCTTCAACATTTAATCGTGGATCAGATACACGTTCAACCATATCTTGATTTGTTGGATATAATGTATGACCCATAAAGCTCTGAGTCATGATTGTAGAAACACTCTTTTTCTCACCCATTGGTTCGCCTTCCTTTAATTGTAATTCCAATGTAGGATCAACAGAACCTCTTCCTAAATAAGGAACGGTTGTAAATTGACGTTGCATAAGATTTAAACGTCCTAAATGACGGGCCTTTTCCTTATCAATAATAAGAGATGATTCTCCATCTACTTTATTACCTCCTACACTGCTTCCTGTTACAGATGTAGGAACAACAGCAGGCTGTTCTGTTGCGAATTGAATTTGAGCATCTCCGCTATTTTCGCTAAAATAGTTTGTTGTTGTATAAGAAGAGTAGCGGTCGTTTTGAAGTTCTTTTTGTGTTTGAGTAGTTTTATCATCCTCAACACGATTGATATTGTAAAACGTATAATTGCTATCTGTAGACATTTGCTTTTATATATTTGATATATATTTTGTCCTGGGAAATAGCGTTATTTTTTCATTAATAACGTTATTAAATTAATATAAATTATGTCTTGGGTTATTCCTAACAGAAGCAAACACATTACCTTCTTTTGCAGATATCATATCACCATAACAAAATTCAGCAAAACTTGTTTGATCATTTGGAATAGTTGTATTGGCGGTACTATAAAATTGTCTCATTGATTGTTCTAATTCCAAATTATCGGTAACATCTTGAAACAGTTTTTTATCAATTTCAGGTTGATCAGGATTTAACATTTGAATAGATCTTTTTGTTTCTTCTAAAATATTCTCTTTTCCTTGTTTTGTATAAGAAGGTTCTGCAGGTTTCCTATTTGGATTATAATCATAATCACTTATTAATACATTAGATAACGGATTACTTGGTTCAGCAACTTGGAATGTTTGTTCTACATTAGGGACAATTTCTACTTTTGGACCTTGACGATCATATAATTTGACTAAATTTCCATTTTTTGCTTTAAAACCTTCACCTTCAGTATGATAGTAAAACATAAGATAGATACAAACAATACTAACAACCGATACTATTATAATATTCATTTTTTTGGTAGCAAGATAGGATATAGCTGTTAAAATAAGAACAATGCGGGTAATCGCATTTAATTTTTGATTAAAAGTCATTCCCTCTGTAGGAAAAAACTCTAAAGCATGTTCTGGTTGTAATAATACATTTGGATCTTCTGCCCAAAAATGTATAGTTGTCTTTTTATTTACAATTGTAACAGGAGGAGGAACAACTGGTTCTGTAGGTTCAGGTACAGGTGATTCCGTTTTTTTCAAATCCTCTAAATCTTGTTCAATTATATCAACTTTTGTAGGATTAATAAAATTAGACATTATATATATATTCTTTGTTATAAAAATATATATTTTTATGCTTTAAATGTTTTAATACATTTTTCGTCCATCTGAAAGGTATCACATTTTTTTGTATCAGGAACTATTTGTAAAACACATTTTGATTTTTCACCATATACTGGTTCAGTACATCCCTTTTCAATGTGCTTTCTGGTCTTTTTATTTAATGTACACCTTGATCGAAAATGCTCATATCTATCTCTTACTGATTCATATGTAAGACCTGATTTTTTTCCCAACATATCATTTATCACCTCGTGAAGATTATAAACATATCGTGAAAATGTATTACGATTTTTCATATGTTTCATTTTAAGTGGTAATTTTTTAAAATTTTTACATAAATTTTCTCTACATTTTCCACATGGTAAAACATTACGTAAATTTAAAATAAAATTACGGTAATTTTTCTTATCTTCACATGTTGGTTTTGTAGGATAATTAAAACTTAATGAATGTAAGAAATGCCATGCACTTGGACCCCAAACACTTGTTAACATACCATCATTTGAATTATAATCATTTTTATTATATACTTTTTTTGTCTTATTTTTACGTGTCTTATTTTTACGTAATTTATTTTTATAAGTTTTAGCCATAATTATACTATCATGATAAAAAAACAAATAACCATTTTTCTAAATAGCGATTATGAAAGATATAAATATATAATTGTATTTTATAAATGTCTAGCAAAAATATCTTTTCTACTCTTTATAACGATTTTATTAAACCATTAGATAAATACATTTTAACATTAATTGTAACTATTATATTTGTTATAGCTGGTTATTTTGGATATAAATGGTTTATTCAATCAACTATTGAAAACTTAGGTACAGAAGACTTAGCAAACGATAACAGACGTGTTAGTAATGCAGAAATAATGTTTTTCTTTGCAGATTGGTGTCCCCATTGCAAACGTGCTAAACCAGAATGGGATAATTTCAAAAGTAGTTTTGAAAATAAAACCATTGGATTCTATAATTTAAGTTGTGTTGATGTAGATTGCACTGAAGGTGATAGTCCACTTATCCAAGAATATTCTGTTGATGGATATCCTACAATTATATTGAAAAAAGATGGTAAACGCATTGATTATGATGCTAGAATAAACGAAAGTAATTTAAAACAATTTATAAATGAATTTTTAGAAAGCAAGTGATTTTAAAAAATCTTCTGCATATTTTTCACCACCATTAATTAACTCTTTACGATATTCTTGTGATTTTACAAATTCAAAAATTGATTCTATTGTTGTAGGAATATGATTTAAACATATTTGATAATCACATTGAGAATAATTTATATTACTATTTGTAAATTTTACTAAATTTCTTATCACAACCGCAAAATAATCGACCATTGTAGATTGATTCGATATTTTACTATCTAATTCATCGTCTGTAAAATTTTTATAAATTCCCAAAATCTCATTTTTATTGACTCCTTCCATTTGTACACATTCATTTATAGGGTAATTTAGGAAAACACCTCCATCTGCATAAGCTTTATCTCCCTTAATTAATGGTTGAAAAATCATAGGTAAACAGCAAGATGCATATACAGCTTCCATTACTGTCCACTCAGGATGTGTCTTATGAGAAATGCATTCACTCTTAAAATTATTTAATTCGGTTACATATAGATAGAAGTCTTTCTGGGTTTTATCATATAACTGTTTTAATGTAATATCTAATTCCAAATCTTTTCCTTTAAAGAGTGGTTCAATAGCTTTTAAAAAAATAGACAGATCAAATGCACCGCAATTTTCATATATATCCAAACATTTTTGAATATTATAATCAAAAACCTTTTCCCATGGGCGTTTTATTAAAAATGTATCCATAGTTTCCCAGTCATATTCTAATAATATTAGTAAACTAACAATAGTTCCCACTGAAGTACCATGAAATGATTGAATATTTTCATATTTCCAAAATCCCTTTTTATTTAATTCACGCAAAATTGAATAAACTGATAATCCAAATGTACCGCCACCAGAAATAACAAGATGTTTAATAAGTGGTTCTTTTTCCATATAAATATATCTAATAAATTATTTATATATATTTTTTTTCATAGCTTTTTATATTAGAATGTCTTGTTTTTTATTTACAGATGATAGTGATAAAATAGAAAATGTTAATATTGATGAATTATATGAAAAACGCCAACAAAGAGATCTTAGACAAGTATCTATATTTAATAAAATTTTAAATCGAATACACAAAAGAATAAAAGTAACTGGTAGAAATAAAACAAATGAACAACATATCTGGTTTACTATACCAGAATATATATTTGGAGAACCTGTATACAATAAAGCCGATTGTATCGCATATATAATCGCCAAATTAGAAGCAAATAAATTTCATATTCGTTACATTCATCCAAATACTATTTTTGTTTCTTGGTCAAATTGGGTACCTTCATATGTACGTAGTGAATATAAAAAACGTACTGGTGTTACAGTAGATGAACTTGGACAAGTGGTATCAAATAAAAACGAACTTATTGAAGATAAAGATGATCCTAACGCAAAAATATTGAATACTGGAGCAGAACAATCAAACGACAAACCTAAAAAAATTTATAATTCAACTGAAAATTACATACCAAGTGGTAAATTGATATATAACCCAGATATGTTTAATCATATCGAAAAAAAAGTTAATTAAAAAGATATGTACGTAAATTTAGAAAACGAAAAATTTTATTTAAAAGAATTAATAAAATAAAAGGTACACCAATGTAATAAAGGTGTAAACTATCTATATACTCACAAAAATCTTTTACAGAAGGTATACTAGTAAATTTTCCAAGTGGACATTTATTATCTGTAACCCAAAATACCACCATAGATACCATTGTAAAAATAAAAGCTATTACTAGATAAATATTTGTTACAAAAAGTAACAAACATGATGTTAAAAACATATAAATTACATGAATTTTATCAAGTGATTGTTGATCTTCCTCATATAGACTTTTAATAAAAAAGAAATGCAATAAGAAAATGAAAATTATTAAATAGGTATCATATCTATTCAATGTTTGTGAATAAAGTATGTATATTAAAAATATATCAATAATCATAGTCAAATAAATTAGTTCACTTTTTCGTTCAACTTCAAACATTATATATATGTTTCTAAAAAAAATAACAAAATTGAAACATTATCTAAATATTTCAAAATCTATAAAAATTTATAAAAATATGGAATATCAATTAACATATATAAAACGATACAATGATATTGTAGAAAAAAAAACACAAAATTATAAAAAGTTACAGCGTAAAATATGGGGGTATCATTTTGATATATTAAATAACCGCAATGAAAACATATTGAGAATACTACCAGATATACCATTATTTAAACGATGGTACGATCATTGTATGTGGGAACTAAAGTTTTGTCCTTCTATTCGATCAAAAGTTTCAGCATTTAAAAAAAAAATAGAGAAAAGGATCGATCTATACATAGATATTTTATTGAAAACAAAATATCTATCAAATTTAAATATGGATGTTTTATTGACTATTGTTCAATATATTTATTAAATAGGTTTTATATATTCTTCTTTTAGTTTACAAAGACAATAATTACAAATAAATTTATGATATTTGTAAATACGTGGAAACGGAAAATCGTCGTCGAAAATAGCACGATAATATATTGTAGTGATGTCTTTACGACCTTCTGATTCAACGTATTTTTTTCTACATTCTTCACAATTTATGTATACATAGGATTCAATATAATTTACAATTTCATTTGGTAATTTTTTCAACATATATCATATTTATAGATTTCTTCTTGTAAAATAGTAATCATCCATTGATAATGTGGTTTTTCATCGAATTCAATCATATATAAATAATCCAAAAACTGTTTTTCAATCTTATCTTGAGATATATTTTTGAAATGATCTTCTTTTAATCTTTTCCGTTCTTTATTTTTAAAATGATGAATGTTATTTGGACTATATCCATCTTGTTTATCATCTACATTTAACCATGGTAAATGTTTATGATTCACAAAATAGATATAAATATAGACAATAGAAATCAAATCATCGCGTCGTGACGAAGTAATACCATTATGAATATTTAGACTAATAAATTTAGGCGTACCTGTAATAAAAATTGTTTTAATCTTTTCTGGTAATGGATTAAATTGTTCATCTACAAAAATAGTAGACAATCCAAAATCGATTAAAAATAAATTATGATTTTTAATCATAAAATTTTCGGGTTTAATATCACAATGAATTACACCACATTCATGAATAAAACTCAAAACTTCAATCATTTTTATAAAATCTAATAAATAATTTTTCTTGGACGCTATAGTTGTTTGATAATAGTCTTCTAATGAACATTCATAAAACGGCATAATTAAAGTAGGTAATCCTTTAAAAATTCCATACCAATAAACAAAAGGTATACGATTAGATTGTTTTGAATTTATATAATTTAATATACGCGCTTCGTGTTTTAATAGGGGTATAGATGTTTCCGCGTTTTCCATTTTAATAGCTACAATTTCGTCGGTCTTTTTATATTTACCTTTATACACATTACTGAATTGTCCTCCGCCTATTTTAGTTAATATGGTATATTTATTAGCAATCATTTTATAAATATTTAGATTTATTTATATATTATTTTAATATAGAAATAATATAAGTATGAATGAATTTATATTTACGAGTATCATATATTTAATCATAATATGTTTTCTTGGACATTTAATAATAAATTATTGTTTTAAGCCATCAATTCGAGAAGGAGCACGTACACTTCCACGTCCTGTGATACATCCAGAAATAAATGAACCTTTATATAAATTTAAGCCTTCTCCACCTTATTTTGGCGAGACATTAGATCAAATGATAGATAGGTACATTAATATGTATTTCGACAAACGCGGAATACCATATATAAACACCATTCAAAAATATGCAGATTTATGTGTTAACAAAGGTAATGTTACAGAAGAAAATAAAAGTAAGTTAAATGATATTGGATATTATCTTTTAAATATTGTGATACCAAATATTCAATCGGTGAAGAATCCAACACCTGAACAGAATTGGCCTCCTATCAAATGGAGTGGAATGAATACATTTAAAGTAACCATTCAACCAACTCCAACATATTTAATCTATAAAGGTCAGCCTTATAGTAATTCTTATAGAACCGGATATTATTCATCATTAGCGGATAATGGTGGTGTTATAGATGCTACAGAAGGAAATATAGGTAATAGAGGTAGTTCAGGAACAAGAGGTAGTGGTGATGGAAGTGGAACAGGTGGAAATAAAAATTGTGGTAATGATGAATTAAATTCTTGCGGTATTGGATGTCCAAGTAGTTGTTTAGATGGTATCGCGGCATCATGGTATAAAGAGCAACAAGATAATGATAAAGCTGGAAAAAGTGGTAGTGACGGGAGTGGTCAATATTCAGATGATATGTTGAATTCTTCCCAATGGGAAGATAGAAATAGTTCAAAATTAGGAAATATACAAACACTTCCTGGTGGTAGTAATACTTTAATCATTGGATCTGCCGAAATTGATGGTTATATGATTACAGATGAAGAACAAACAAGTACAGAAACAACATTAAATGATCAGATAGATGCATTTATTAAAGATTTTTTCATCGAAAAGGGTCCAAATAAAAATAAACCTACACAAAAAGCAATTGATATGTTTAATATGTATTTTCAATATAAAAAACCAATGGATGATATCCATATGAATAAAATGCGCGATGTTATTTATTATATGTTGCAAGTTATTCTTCCAGGTTTACCTACTGCTAGTTTGCCTCGTTCCTATGTAGAATGGAGACCAATTGTTTGGTTAAGTCTTTCAGAAAGAACAAAAAGATAAATATGTATTATTTTCCATAGTTTGGATCTTGAAATATATCTATTATATCACGACACCATGGGTATTGAATATAATCATCATGTGAAATATAGTGATTAAGAATATTTGTTATTTTATGAAAATATTGAAATGATGATTCTCCTATTAATAATTCAGGTGCAGCATAAGACATTGAAATACGTATTTTATTAAAAGCACGATGTAAATCGGATGCTTTTTCATTTTCCTCGATAATACCATTATATTTTGTTGTTAAAATATTATGCATTCCTTCTAAAACGGTTACAACGCTACGCATGTTATATAATTAACTTGATATTTTTTCATTTTGTTTTTCTTATAAATAGTTAATAATATATTATTATATATAATGGCGGTAACGCGTAAACAATATTAAAAAAGACTTCTCAAAAAATGGATAAATTATTAATATATTTACAAGAGGACCATGGAAATTATTTAAATCAATAAAAGAAATCTATATAAATACATTTTTGATGATGTATTTATACTCTCTCGATGAATAAAATCGAATATGGTATGAAACTTGATTTTTCAAATGTCTTGATTCGACCCAAAAGGTCGACCATTAATAGTCGTTCCGAGGTAATTCTTGAACGTCAATTTAAATTTAGACATTCAACGTTACCATGGGAAGGTGTACCTATTATTTCTGCTAATATGGATACTACAGGTACTTTCGATGTATATAATTGTTTATCACAACATAAAATAGTGACTGCATTACATAAGTTTTATACAATTGACAATTATAGGTATTTTAAAGGAAATTATGATGTACAACCCGATTATTTTATGATTTCTACAGGTATTGGAGAAGGTTCAATTGAACACTTACATCAAGTCTTTGACGTAATTGAATGCAATTGGATTTGTATTGATATTGCGAATGGATATATTAGTAAACTAGTTGAATTTTGTAAACAAGTTCGAAAGGCGTTTCCTGAAAAACGTATTGTAGCAGGAAACGTAGTAACACGTGAAATGGTAGAAGAGCTCATTTTAGAAGGTTTAGTCGATGTTGTAAAAATCGGAATAGGTCCAGGAGCTGCATGTACAACTCGTCTTAAGACAGGTGTAGGTATGCCGCAATTATCCGCTATTATTGAATGTGCTGATGCTGCCCATGGTGTAGGTGGATTAATTATTGGAGATGGGGGTATTACATGTCCAGGAGACATGGCGAAAGCATTTGGTGGAGGTGCTGATTTTGTAATGGTAGGTAGTGCATTCGCAGGACACGATGAAAATCCAGGTGAAGTAGAAGAAGAAAACGGAGTAAAAGTGAAGAAATTTTACGGAATGAGTTCAAAACAAGCAATGAACAAGCATTATGGTAAAATGGCGGAATATCGTTCTTCTGAAGGTCGTGAATTAAAGATTAAATATAAAGGACCCTTGGTAAATACCGTTCAAGACTACTTAGGTGGTTTACGAAGTACTTGTACCTATATTAACGCTCCTTCTATAAAACAAATGGCGAAATGTACAACATTTTTACAAGTATCGAATCAACTAAACACAAGTTTAGTATAATATATTTATAGTATATATAAATGAAATATTTAATCCAGATAGCTTCAGATATTATAAATTTTATAGATTCATTAGTTGATTATTTTTCAGCACCAGTATATCATTTATTAATTATATTATTGTACATAACATATATTATAGCAATCGTAGGAATCACATATATAAATCCTAATTACACACGATATTTATCAATTGCAATACAATTATTTATCGCATTTATTTTAATGGTACGTTTTAATCCATTAAGAAAAAGTTTAAAATGCAATCAAAATGATAGAACATTAGTATTTGCTAGTGCGTTTTACTTATTATTTAATGATGAATACACAAATATCGTAATAGAATATTTTAAAAAAAATGAAATATTAAATTTTATGAAAAAAAAATTAGAGATATAAAATAAAAACCATATAATTATGTTTTTTATTAGTCCTCCTTTTGGTAATTATATAGATTTACCAAAAACACGCAGCATTTATGGAAGTTTTACATTAGAAAAACGCGACGGATTGTTTATGCAAATATTACGTACATTACGTTATTCCCGTGATGACAATGGATGGATAAATAAAATTGGTCTACGTAATAAAGGAATCGATTGGGCATTAGAAAACATCGATAAAAAAGAGATTTTATCGATTGCTATTTTAGATTCACATGAAATTGATATTTTTTTAAAAAAGATTCCAAAAGATCGTAATCTTGAAATAAATATTAGTTGTCCAAATGCAGAAAAAAAAATGATTTGTCAGGGTATAAGTAAATTTATAAATCCTGAACGCGAATGGTGTATATTAAAAGTTTCTCCGGTTATGAAAAATGAAGATTTACTTGATTATTATAAACAGGGTTTTCGTCAATTTCATTGTAGTAATACATTACCTGTAAAAAATGGAGGATTAAGTGGTAGTTCATTAATACCTTATACAAGTGATAAAACAAAATATATAAAACAAAATTTAAAAGATAGTATTGTGATAGCAGGTGGAGGTGTAAATGATATTAGTGTTGCTAAAAACTATAATAGCATGGGTGCAGATCATTTTTCAGCATCAAGTGTATTTTTCAATCCAATTATGGCTGGAAAATTATATTTGCAATATATCTTTATGAAATAATATCTAATTGTAAATATATATGAATAAAACAATTTTAATCGCGTTAATAATACCGTGTTTAATAATAAGTTATTTTTACTATAAAAAATATGATTATAAATTATATCAATCATCAACTGAAACACATATATTAGCCTTAATATTCACATTTATATCATCTATTTATTTATTAACTAAAAAATGTATTACCAATGATTATTTATCTATATTTTTAATAGGATTTATATATATTATTTTTGGTTTTCATATATTTTATCAATTGCAATTAGAAAAAGTGATTTAAATGATTTATTATATAATAAGTAATGAATCATTTAATTAATCAAGAAAAAAACAACCCTGAATTACAAAACACATTAGACATACAAACAATATTAGAATCAGCTGAAAATGTAGATAACAATTATATAGGAGACCATTCTTTAAAGACTATTTCAAAAGAAGTCTATGATACAATAAAAGAGCAAAATATAGAAACAGATATAGTATATAAATATTGTACTAGTCTATTACACTATCGATTAATTGATCATGTATATCATATTCATAAAGGAAAACATATTCGTTGGCTGCGAGATAAAAAATTAACAAATGGAGGAATTGTTGTAGATATTAAATTTTTAGATAACGGAACGCACATTTTATGTAAAAATAAAAATCGATTTATTCAATATAAATTTGACGATTGTCCTACATTTCAAAAATTAACACATGATGAATTATTAATTTTACAGATAAAAGACAATGTTTAATTTTTAGGTCCTTTTAAAAGATTTCTTTTATATTCAGAAAATTTTTTTAAAAAAATATGATAATAAACTACATATGTTACCGTTGCTAAAAAGAAAAAAAACATTATATATTTAACAAAGAAAATTTATCGTATTTTTTTTGTTATATTTGCTTTTAAACTGAGATTTTTTTTCTTGGTTTTATTTTTTTTCGTAGTCATATGGAAAAATAGACGACAATGATAAAATAATTTTTTTGATACTTCAATATCTATATCTAATTCTTGTTGTGTTCTTCCATAGGAATCAAAAAAATATCCTTGATTATGATACCATGTCCTAAGTGTATCAAATAAATATTCAGAGTCTACTTGTAATTTTGTATATATTTCTTTACCAATATCAGATAAAATAAATCGATTAAGGATATCTTCACGATTTATATAATGATAGTAAGGTTTTGGACGTAAATAGTAAACATATCGATGTAACATTTTTGGAAATAAAACATTATCTATAAAACATAATTCTGTATTTGTAGATAATTTTATACAACGAATTAAATCATGAAATGTTTTTTCTGTTGTAGTACGTTTATATTCAATAATTCTATCTTTTATTTTAAAACAGCGAATAATATTATCAAAGAGTGAAATATCCCATTTTTTTTCTATATAATTAATAATAATTGAAGTCCAAGTAATAGGTATACATGTATTATTTGTGTATATGTATACATTGATATCGTGAGTATTTTTTTTATCATTTAAATATTTAAATAAAATAGAAATACCATATCTAAAAAATTCTGGAAAGATATCTAATAAATTAAATAATAAATATTCGTCCGATTTATAAAGAGGATCATCTGTTTTTGATTGTATCTCTTCAATACTTTTAAATAAAATATACAAATCAGTAAAAGAACCAATGGTTTCATCTAGATCAAAAACAAATGTTTTTACAGAATTATTTTTCTTTTTTTTACATAATAATCCTTTTCCTTTGTATACATTTAATGTATCTGTATTTTTATCCATAGAGATATATTTATCTGGTAAAATAATTATTTCAAATATTTAAAAGGAAAATATATAAATACGACGTGGTAGGATATAATATAACCATGAATCGTGTAGAACAAATGGAAAATGTTCAAAAAAAAGCGTTAGAAATGTTTACAAAAAAAAACAAAGATTACGGTGATGCTTTCGCAAAGTTTGGCGTAATCGGTATTTTAATGCGTATTGAAGACAAAATACAACGTTCTTTGTCTATAACAAAGAATGGTGTTAATATGGTTGATGATGAAGGTATACGTGATACATTAATGGATTTACATAATTACGCAGCTATGGGTGTAATGCTACTAGATGAAAATAAAGAAAAACAAAGAGTAGTAAAAAATTTACGATTTATTTAAAATTTCACTAGGCATTCCAGCTTGTTTATATTTTTTCCAAGAAATATCTCTTCCATCATTAATAACCGGTTTATCTCCAGCACGCTTTTTATCTAATGCATCTGCATGTTTTACAGCAGAATCTAAATATAATTCTTTTAATAAGCGACCTACACGAATAGCACCATCTTGTTGATCAATATGTCCTTCCTCAATTAGCTTTAAAACAATTAATAATTTAGACATAATCATAATATCAATTTCATCATTCATTAATCGTCTAAAGATATCACTATAGTTGTTGTATAAAAATTCGCATTCAGTATGAGCGATATTAAAAAATTGTTCAGGAGACGTTACACGCATTTCGGCATGTTCACGTTTTAAATCTTCTAATTTACGTATATTATCGCGGATTTTTACACTGTGTTTTAATCGTCGAATAGTATCTGTATTATCTACATAGTCCATTTCAGACATCATTTTTTTGAGATTAAGCTTTTCGTCGTCGCTAAGATTTGAATCCATTATAAAACATTATAAAACTTCTTTTTTATGTATTTTGAACCCTTTATAATATATAGGAGAATACTATATATTATGGCTGATATCGATAAAAATATTAATATAAATGTTAATGAAACAATAAAAGGCAATAATGATAATGATGATAATTTAGAAACAGTAATGAAACGTTATTTTATTCCTCCAAATACAATTCAATTTATGCGATGGGGTCAAGCATTAATGATTTTTGTATTATTTGGGCTTATGTTAATTGGTATAATGTTTGCATATGTTTATGCGAATTTTACAGATTATCAAAATAGAATTAGTGTAATTACAAATGCATATTTATTTGGCGAAAATCCACAAGCAAAATTTGAACAATATATGAAGAACTCACAAGGAGAAATTATATCTTCCGTAATGAATGATATTCAATCTTCAGCAATGAATTTAGAAACAGTAAATGCTAGACTTGATAGCAATGCATCTCGTTTAACTAATAAAGTACAAACGGAAGTTCCTAAGAAATATGCAGAATCAAATAGTTTAGGGGTTTCTATTCAAAAGAATATTGCGAAATTAAGAGATACAATATCAAAATTAGGCGGATCTTTTGTTTTAGGTAATTACATTAAAGACGGTGCTATAAATACGGTAAAAACATAGTTAATTCAGAATATATAACACGTAAAAAACGTATTATATATTATACAAATGAAATACGAATATATAGCTATTGATTATTTTTCATTTAATCGACCAGAATATTTCGCAGCTTTAATCGTGATTACTATGTTTATAGTATTTACAATAATTTTATTTTGGGTATTTAAATATGAATATTATAAACGCATTGAATATTGTGATCCCATGTATTATTATGGTGAACCATGTCGAAATAATAATTCTGAATTAATATTACTTGATCCCAAATTTATTCAAATGAAAAAAATGTATTACGACGCTGTTTCAAAATTTAATGAAGAAAAAGCAAAGTATGAAGGTGTTAGAGAATCTACTCAGGAAAATAAAGATAAATTAGAAAAAGCTGATGAACATATTGACGATAATATAACGAAAAACAAGGATTTTATTAAAAAGTCGGTTGAAGAAATTGAAAAAATAACAACTGTTACAAATCTAATTGCGTCAAAATATTTAGGAAATATGGAAGATATTATACGCAATATTCATAATGTTCCTGATTATGTATTAGATTCTATTAGAGGTATTCCTGAACATTTAGCTCAATTGCGAATTCAAATTAAAGATACTATAGTCAATCCTTTATTTAAACAATATACGTCTCCATTAGAAAAGTTATATCGATCACTAACAGAATTAGATAAAAAGACACAACCATATATTGAAAAAAAAAATAAACAAAAATAGAATTTCTCATCTACATATATAAATCAAAATGAAATCTGTAGGAAAATTATCAACCGGATTATTAGTTATACTCATTGGTTTAGCCATTGTAGTACTTTTAACTACTTGTGTAGGTTGCACTAAGGTTCTCCCTTATAATGCTCACCCAAAATATGCTAGCGCTAAAGAGGAAGGTTTTAGACCAATTCACTACGCCAGTTATCCTGATGGTAAATCAGTAGATGTTAAAGATAGACATCTTATCGATAGTACTGCCTCTCAACCAACTGCACAACGTATTAAAAATATGAAAGGACTTTTTGGTCCTCAAAAAGATTGTGATAAAATCGAGATTTATTCTGATGCTAAAGGAGGACTTTCTGAAGAATGTATGAATAAATCTAGTGGTTTAAGTAACTCACAAGGATATTTATGTTTAAATGATAGACAAATTGAATTATTAAAAACACGTGGTGGAAACCAACCTTTATGTGGAGATTCCAAATGTGCTTAAGAAAAAGTAATAAAGCATTTTTCACAATATCGGATAGATTTTGATCGGTCAGGATCAATATCTATTAAATCATCTACAATTTCGTGTCGACAATGTTTGAGTAAAAATTCATCGACTTTTTTAAGTATTATATTTATCTCATCATTTTTTTCGCAAGAAATAAGTATATTTTTAATTTTAATTATATTTTCAATAATCTCCGTAGACATATTAAATATATTATTCAATAAATATTTAATATGTTTATGTAATTATTTTTTCTCACATTTACCTGTTTTTTTATTTCTACGTGTTTCATTTGGACAACGTCTTCTTTTTGTTTTAGCAAGGCGTTTAGATCGTCTGAGAGTTTGTTTGCTTTTTCCGAGAAGTTTTTTTTCTTTATTGATTTTGCGCTGAATCTTAGCAGCTTCTTTTTTCTTCTCTTCGGCTATTTTTTCTAATTCCATATGTTTTTTAGTTTTTTTCCCTCCATATAAAAGACCTTCACGAGGATCATAATCATAATCTTCTTCTTCTTTTGTTCCTTTTTCTTGTTTCTTTCCTCTTTCTTTATTTATAATTTTTTCTTTTAATTCATTCATAAGATTAAGATGTTCTTGATGTTCAAGACTGCACCTTTCATCATTTTTTAATTTAAACACCATAATTTTTTTTATATCTTGATAAACCCCTTCATTGATTATGGGTTCACCTTTATTATCTTTAATAGATTTTATTTTTGAATCTTTAGAGTCACTTTTTGTTAACATTTTATCAAATTTTCCGTTTTCATCTTTTGTATAAAATATAGAAGTTCCTTCAATTTCATCTTTTATAATTTGTGTTACTCCTTTTACTCCATTCCTACCATATGTATATGTTTCTGGAATACTATATTTATATGCATAATAGTCAGGATAATTAGTTTTATATAAATAAATAGTATGTATATCATTAATTTCTTTGCCTTCAGTGGGTAATTTATAATAATATTTTTCTTGATTATACAATTCTATTTCTTTTTTATTTATCGTTTTAGTTTTAGTTGAAGGTATATTCCTTAATGATTTAAACATTGCATGCGATTCATATGTTTCATCATAAGAAATAATAGTATATGTTGTAGTTACTGTGTATCTTAGTTGTTCATTATTTGGATCAGAAATTGACGACATATATAATATATTAATATAAATTTAGAAGTAAAGAAGAATAATTAAAATTAATATATAAAGGATATTTTACATATTATTTTTTTGCATGAATATAAATTTTAATGTTTTTTGGATTTTCTTTTTGTTGATTTTCTCTTTATTGTTTTCTTTTTTGATTTCTTTAATTTTCTGGACTTTCTTTTTCCACAAGTTACTTCAGATTTCTTATTAATCTTTTCTATTTCTTCTTCTTTTCTCATTTTTTCTAATTCCATATGTTTTTTTATTCGCTTCTTTCTAAATCTTTTAATTGTTTTCGATACTGATTATTTATTTCCTGTTATTTTTTTGTTCCATCCATATCTTTTTTTTGATGATATGCATATCTTACTTTATACGAATTATGTTTTTGTAATGTTTTTTCCATTCCCTGTCGATTTTTGAAACATTAAGGTCCATTTTACTAAAGTCAATTGCAGGCATAATATATAAAAAATAATAAACATATTATCTAAAGAATAGTTAATATGTTTCAAAATAAAATAAAATCTGTATCATTTCATAATATAATATTAGTATTTTTGATTCCATGTCGTGATGAATATAAAGACATTGAAAAAATATTATGGTGGACTCAAGAAGATTTAGATTATTTTAAATTAGTCGCTCAAGCAGAAATAAAAACAGTTATGAATTTAAAAAATATAGATTTTAAACAAGCAGTAAATACATTATATCAACCAAATTTATTCGAGGAAACTATACATATAGAGCCAACAAACTCTGACTTATTGGTTCATATTTAATTAACTTTTTAACATGATCTTTGTTTACTGTGACGGGAAACGTAACAGTCAAATCTAATTCTTTTGCGAAAATATTCTTTTCAGGCTTCATCAATCGAAACATATTGAGTTTTGTATGAATAGTCTCTAGACACCGTTTCAAATTTCGAACCCCTTCTTCACCTTTTGTAATAGAATCATTTGAAATTATTTCTTCTAATGTTTCATCTGGAATAGTGATATCTTCTTCGTTAAATGCGACTTGTTGACGTATTTTAGGTAAAAGAAAATCTCGTGCTATAATTTTCTTTTCTTTTTTCTCATATCCTTTTGTAACGATTCGATACATACGATCACGTAAAATAGGGTTAATACGAGATTCATCATTATAACTAAAAATAAACAAACATTTACTCAAGTCAAAATGTATTTCTGAAAAATATTTATCATGAAATTGACTATTTTGAGACGTATCCGTCAAATGGGTCAAAATACCAATGATTTCTTCACCTCGTGGTGTATCACTCACTTTATCTAATTCGTCAAAATAAATAACTGGATTCATACACTTACTATCCATCAAAATCTGAACAATACGACCCCACATACTTCCTTCGTATGTATAACCGTGTCCCTCTAATGAACTAGCATCTCCAGTACCACCTAGGGCAATAAAAGCAAATTCTCTGCCTAGTATTTTACTAATACCTTCTTTTACAAGAGATGTTTTACCTGTACCAGGTGGTCCTTGAATCGCGATAGCTGAACCGAGTGCTTCTGGATTAGTGATCCATTGTCCAATCATCTGCATAATTTGCATTTTCGCATTATCTAATCCATAAACACAATCATCTAATGTTTTTTTTGCTTGTTCCATAAAATCGCTACACGTCTCAATTCCATCGCTTATATGCACACTTAGATTTTTTTGAACACCAAATGGAATACGCATAAAACCATCTACCCACGTTTTTAATTTAAAATACTCGGGATCGCCTGCTTCCATAGAACGCAACATATTTACTTTTTGCATGACCGTTGCTTTGAATTTTGCTGGAATATTACTATCAAGTAATGTAAGACGATAAGGTTTTTTGATACTAATATGTTCATTAATCTCTTTTAATTCTTTAATCACTCTTAATTGTTCTTTATTTGAAAGTTGTTTTTTGAAATATTCAATTTCACCTGTCTTTTTCTCATCTTCACCATTTACCATTTTATAATACTTTTTAGCATTTTTAAGACGCGATTTTTTAACTAATTTACGAATTGATTCTCTACATTCATCTACAGCATTCAATAATATTTTATTTTTTGGATTTTTTTCTAACTGTACAGAAAGATATTTTTTCAATTCAATTAAGCTTTTATATTCTGTTTCTGCATCAGCCGTCTCTGAAACATCTGATTTTTCAGAAATATTACGTTTTTTTTTGTCTTTTTCTTTTTGTTTTTTTTTCATTGCTTTTGTTAAAATATTCGCAGGAATAGGGATAGTTTCATAATTTTCACGCATGAAATTTTTCTCATCATCACTATTACATTCTTCATCGCGGTCTTCTTTAATAGCTCGTTTATCTTGTATTTCTTCTTGATTATTACCACCACCAGCTAATGCTGAAAATATGAGATTAAAGTCTTGTACTTGTATATCATCCTCATCATCGTCATAATATTCTTCATATTCTTCTTCATCAGAAAATTCTGATTCTTCTTCTGATTCGCTCTCTTCTTTACGTTGTTTCACTTTTTTTCTTTTTTTCTTTAGTTTTTTTGTTGTAGCCTTTTGTTTTTTCTTTTTTGTTTTTTTCTCATCATCTTTTACCTTTTCATTAATATAATTTGAAGGAAATAATGTCGCAATAGTCTTTCTCAATTCACGAGGATCAATAATAGAACCATCTTCTTCTTCTACATTATCCTCATCATCATCTTCATCGTCAGATTCGTAATCTTCGGATTCAGATTCTGACTCTTCTTTAGCGATTTTTTTTTTATGTGATTTTGGAACATAATCAGAATCGGAATCAGAATCACTTTCAAATTCATCATCATCATCATCATCAATATACAATAAAATATTATCTTCGTCTTCAGAAGAATCAGAATCTTCTTTACGATGTTTTTTTTGACCACGTGTATTGTATTTTTTATCACTAGACTTGTTAGGCATTTTAGTAATTGCATATTAATAAAAGGCTCACTTTATTTCCTTTTTATAAATATATTTTGATGAAATAAAATTGATTTAGATTAATTAGATGATAAACAATATAAAATATAACCGATTATATTATATTAACGATGTCTAAACGTTCACATACAGACAATTATGAAAATCCATCAAGAATTATTGGAATTCAATTTAGTATGTTGTCTCCAGAAGAGATTAGACGTAATTCTGTAGTAGAGATAACAACAGGGGATACTTATAATAATAATAAACCTGTCGTAGGTGGTTTATTTGATCCACGTATGGGTGTTCTTGAACCAGGCCTTATATGTCCAACTGATGGTATGACGTATATAAATACACCAGGATATTTTGGACATATTGAATTAGCACGTCCAGTGTTTTCAATTCAAAATATGAAGGATATTTTAAAGATATGTCGATCTGTTTGTTTTAAGTGCAGTAAATTGTTGATTAATAAAAATCAACATAAGCATATTTTAGATTGGCCATGTTCAAGTCGCTGGGAATATGTTACATCATTAACATCAAAAACAATTAAACGTTGTGGTGAACAAACAGAAGATGGTTGTGGTTGTAAGCAACCAGATAAGATTAAGTTAGAGGGAATGGCTACTATATGTGCTACATGGGAAAATTTAGATACTGATGATGATAATAATAAAATTGTAAAAAAAATGACGGCAGAAAATATTCTTAAGATCTTTAAACGTATATCGGATGATGATATTAATTTTATGGGATTTAGTCCAATATGGTCAAGACCTAGTTGGATGATTTGGGAGGTTCTTCCAGTACCTCCACCTGCAGTAAGGCCTTCTGTAAAACATGATGCACAACAACGAAGTGAAGATGATCTTACACATATTTACAGAAGTATTATTAAATATAATAGCATTTTGCGTGAGAAAATGACGAATCCAGATTCAAATGCGAATGTTACAGAAGGGTGGTATACTATTTTACAACATTCAGTTGCTATGATTGCGAATAACAAAATAAAAGGGGTAGCACCAATGGCGCAACGTTCTGGACGTCCATTGAATTGTATCATGGGTAGATTGAATTCAAAAAACGGTCGTATTAGAGGAAATTTAATGGGTAAGCGTGTTGATTTTAGTGCACGTTCGGTAATTACAGGTGATCCTAATTTATCAGTACGTCAATTAGGTGTACCATTAAAAATCGCAATGAATATTACAAAACCAGTTGTTGTAAATGATAGAAATCGTGATTTCCTTACAAAATTAGTACAAAATGGACCTGACGGTGGACCAAATGGAGAACCTGGTGCTAAAATATTGGAAAGAAGAACAGGAGAAAGCATATCTCTTAGAAATGTTGATCGTGAAACAATTGAACTTTACAATGGAGATATTGTTCATCGTCATATGATGGATGGTGATGCGGTTCTCTTTAATAGACAACCTAGTCTTCATAGAATGTCTATGATGTGTCATATTGTAAAAGTAATGAAGGTAGGTGATACATTTCGTATGAATGTTGGTGATACAAAGCCTTATAACGCTGATTTTGATGGTGATGAAATGAATATGCATATGCCTCAAAATGTATTGGCTGAAACTGAATTGCGTTCATTAGCAGCTATTCCTTATCAGACAATTAGTCCTGCTAGTAATTCACCAATTATTGGTATTTATCAAGATTCACTTTTGGGGTCTTATCGTTTAACCCGTGATACAGTAAAATTTTCGCGACGAGAAGCTATGAATCTATTAATGATGTTTCCGCATGTTAAGATGGACGAACTTCGTGAGAAAAAGACGTTGTCTTCATTTGATGTTTTATCTCAAATTATGCCTCCAATGAGTATGATATATAAAACAGAACAATTTAAATCAGGAGATGATTTCGCTACTTCGCCTCATGTATTCGAAATAAAGAATGGTAAGTATATTCGTGGACAATTAAATAAAAGAGTCATTGGTTCAACTACAAAAGGCATGCTTCATAGAATTAACAATGATTTTGGTAATATGGCGTGTGTTGATTTTAATGATAATCTTCAAAACATTGTAACTGAATATTTAAAAACAAGTGCCTATAGTGTTGGTATTAGTGATCTTATTGCTAATAAAGCCACACAAACGCAAATTTTAACAGTAATTGCTAAACAAAAAGCAGAAGTACAAGAATTGATTGATAAAGTACATCTCGGAATATTTGAAAATAATACTGCACGTTCAAATAATAGCGAATTTGAGACAAATGTTGGTAACATCTTAAATAAAGCAACAGATGAAGCTGGTAAAATTGGGCGTGATAGTCTTGATAAAAATAATCGTTTCTTGATTATAGTTAATTCTGGTTCAAAAGGTAGTCCAACAAACATTGCTCAAATGATATCTTGTTTAGGACAAACCAGTGTAGATGGTAAACGTATTCCATATGGGTTTGATGGACGTACTTTACCACATTATAATAAATTTAATGATAGTCCAGGTGCTCGTGGATTTATTGAGAATTCTTATATATCAGGTTTAACTGCCCCTGAATTATTCTTTCATGCTATGGGTGGACGTGTTGGTCTTATTGATACTGCAGTTAAGACATCACAAACAGGTTACATCCAGAGAAGATTAATTAAAGGTCTTGAAGATCTTAAGGTAGAGTATGATGGTACTGTACGTAATAATAAAGGAAAAATTATTCAATATGTATATGGCGATGATGGTTTTGATAGTACACGTGTAGAAAACCAAAGTGTACCATTGGTTGGTATGAGTGTTGAAGATATTTATATGCATTATGATATTGTAGGTATTAATGATCAAACAAATGAACTATTATCTGTTTACACACGTGGTGCTATATCACGAATTAAAAAACAGAGAGAAGAAACACGCAATAAATGTCGCGAATATATTTCAACAATGTTGAAAAACAGAGACCTAGTTGTGAAAAACGTATTTAAATACAAAAATGAAAATCAAATTTCTATGCCTGTATCGTTTCAAAATATTATTGTAAACGTTCAAGGACAGATGGGATTGAATCAAAATAGTGTTGTAGATATTACACCATTAGAAGCATTTGATTTAATCGAAGAAAATTTCGAAAAGATGAATAATCTATCCTATGCTCCTTTGACTTCTCTATTTAAAATCATTTATTACTTTTACCTTTCTCCAAAAGAACTTCTTGTAAATAAACGTTTTCATAGAAAAGCACTTATTGTTTTACTTGAAACAATTGCATTGAAACATCGCGAAGCAATTGTACATCCAGGTGAAATGGTTGGTGTAATTGCTGGTCAATCCATTGGTGAACCTACAACACAATTGACCTTAAATACTTTCCATTTAGCAGGTGTATCAAGTAAATCCAATGTAACGCGTGGTGTTCCTAGAATTGAAGAAATTTTGAGATTGACCAAAAATCCAAAGAACCCTTCTTTAACAGTCTATCTTAAACCTTTTGAAGAATCTGAGCAAGATAAAGCAACTATGTATGCTACTATGATGGAACACACAAAATTAGTAGATATTACAAAATCTGTACAGATCCATTTTGAACCTACCACAAAAACTACAAAGATTTTAGAAGATCAGTTATTGTTAGAACAATTTGAAGAATTTGAGAAAATGATTGCTGAATGCTTAGATCCAGTTGATAAAATAGAAAATACTGATTCTTCTCATTCAAAATGGATTGTTCGCATTGAACTAGATAAAGAAGCTATGTTAGATAAAAATATCACAACAGATGATGTCCATTTTGCGATATCAAATAGTCATTATGGAAATGATATTCATTGTGTATTTTCCGATTACAACAATGATAATCTCATCTTTAGAATTCGTGTAAATAGTTCTATTTTAACAAAAGGAAAAAAGAAGGGTATTGCTGAGACACTTGATCAATCAGATGATATATATATGCTGAATAATTTTCAAGAAACCCTTTTACATAACATTGTACTCCGTGGGCTTAATAATATTGAAAATGTAATCGCCCGAAAGATTCAAAATTCTGTGAAAAAAGTTGATGCTATGCCTGTAATTAAAAAAGGTATGTTCTCAATCGCAGGTGAAAAAGAAATGAATATCAAAAAAGAGGACGGTAAATATGTGAAAAATGATATTTGGGTTCTTGATACAACGGGTACAAATTTACTAGAAGCATTAGCACTCGATTATGTCGATCCTTCAAGAACAATGAGTAATGATATTCGTGAAGTATTTAATATTCTCGGTATTGAAGCTGCACGACAAATGATTTATCTTGAGATGATGGATGTGATGGAATTTAGTGGTGTATCGATCAATTATCATCATCTAGGTCTCCTATGTGATCGTATGACTTGCAATGAGAATATGGTTCCAATATTCCGTTCTGGTTTATTGAATGATAATGTTGGTCCTATCGCAAAAGCCACATTCGAAGTACATACAGAGGTCATGTTAAATGCTGCACGACATGGTGAATTTGATCACATGCGTGGTGTATCGGCAAATGTAATGACTGGACAATATGGAAATTATGGTACAGGTTCATTCCAATTAGTACTTGATATGAAAGAAATGGAAAATCTAGATGCATTTGATATAACTGATAAAGATTCATCTATTGATGATCGTTTCGAAAAACATTCAGGAAAAAATAGTTGCACAAAAGGAGATATTATGATTCAAAACAATATCGCAAATATTCAAAAAGAAATAAATGGTGATATTTGTGACGATGGATATAATATTGGATTTTAAAATAGAATAAAATTGAATTTATTTAAAAAATTATATGTTTTTTATAAAAACACATAATTTTATGAAATTCCTTCCTATTGAAATAGTAGATATAATAGCTGACTATCATGACTATGATAAGTATTGTAAATCACAACATAAAGAAAATTTTAAAAACGTTTTAAAAGACATTTTATTAATTAGTAAATGTTTAATTGGACGGAAAAGATTGATTGTATGTAATGTGTTGCGAATAATTAAAAATTATAAAAAAAGAAAATTACTACCTGGTCATCATCATTATCCAGAATTTAACGGTCCATATTGGTTTGAACTTTGGAGTTAAACTTCTTTAAATTTAACATCTAGTTTATCATAGTCTACACTATAAAAACCATTGTCTTCTAATTGTACAGCATATTTAAAATCTGTATCTAATAATTCTTGTGCAATTACACCTTGATATGTAATATTTTGTTTTAAATCTGGTATAATATCATTGTATTTAAATGTATAAACAGAAATACCCCATGGTGAAAATCCAATATGTTTAATATCATATTTTAAAGTTTCATCAGACCACCATCTACTTCTTCTACTTCTTGGACAATAATAATGAGTTCTCCATTTGGTCACATATTTTGTAACAGGATTACATGGTTTATTTACGTATGCATTGTACCAATTATCCCTTTCTTTCGATTTCTCATCAAATTTAGTATTTAAATCGTTGTATTGTCTTCTTAAATTTTGTAATTGAGAATTTAATGAATTTTTTTCATTATTGAGTGTTGTTTTTTCATTACTTAATGCTTGTTTCTCTCTTTGTACTCGATTATAATCTTGTTCTTGTTTTCTACATTGTGTAACTAAATTATTATGTTGATTATCTAAATTTTGTTTTTGTCTAACTAAAGTATTATATTTATTATCATGTTCCTGTTTTACTTGATTTAAACGATTTTTTGATTCAGTTTCGTAATTTTTATATTCAGTATTTAAACGATTATATTTATCACCAAATTCACTAGTCATGCTTTTATATTTATTATTACATTCAGTCTCTAGACCATTATATTTATTTGTCCATTCAGTTATCATATTTTTATATTGAAATTCTAATCTATTTCTGATTTCTGCCTCTGATTCCTCTGATTGTTTTTTTAACTTATTATATCTATCAGTTTGTTCTTTTATATATTTTTCTTTTTCTAGAGCACAATTTTTTGTTATTTCATCAATTTCATTTAATCTATTTTGTGCTAATACTTTGTAATCACTTAAATCACTTCGCAAATTTGTATTTATTGTTGTCTTTTCTTCAATTGTTTTTTCTAATTTTGATTTATTATCTTCTAAATTTTTAATATTCTCTTCATTTTTCTTTATTTCAGCATCTTTTTCTCCAATTTCAATATCAAATTCATTACGTAACGTTGCTTCTAAATTTTTTTGTATTTGTAAATTGTTTAATTCAATTTGTTCTTTTTCTTGTTGAAAAGCTAATTCTTTTTCTGCTAAATCTGCTTGATGCTGTAATCTATCTCTTTCTGCTTGATCTGTAGTATTTTCTAATGAAGTACGTAATTCAGATATTTTATTATTTAATTGCTTTTTAATCGATTCAAAATATCTTTTCTTTTTTTCTATTTTTGCTTGTTCTTCACGAATCAATTGATCAAACCTTTTTTTTTGTTCAACGGTTAATTTTTTGTAGTAATAAATATATTTATCGCGAAATAAATTCATATTTGGATAATTATTAATAGTTATATCAAAATCTTTATTGGATAAATTTTTTCCAATCACACTACTGCTCATTGATTCTTTGATATTTATACAAGAATATATTACGGATGTAATTATTAATAATATAAATATGTATATAATGTATTTCATAATTGTATATATAATAATTATGAAAAAAATAACTATTTATTTATGACTTATTATTTAGGTTTCATATTTTTGGTAAGATCATTATTAATTATTACTGTTTTTTCTATTTCTTGCTCTTCTAATAACTGTTTTAACAGCTTTACTAAATGACTTACACCATTTACTTTTATTTTATAATCTTCATATCCTTCTTTGTAAACTTTTATGGTTGGTACAATAAGGTAAACTAAAAATGTAAATAATGCACTTGTTATAATTATTGTACATGTATCATTTTTTTTTTGATGTAAATATACTTGAACAAATAAAACATATAATAAAAATAATTTTATATAATCAATCCACATATGTATATATTATATAAATACATTTTAGTTTATGATAATATGAGTACGAAATACTTTGTTTTCACTATTTATAACATATATCATGTCTTTGTAAATATGTACATCGATTAAGTTACCATTCAATTTATCATTATATAATCTAAATGGAATATTCACAGAAATTGGTTTAAAATATAACTTCCCGGATTCTTTATCTATAGCAAATACAATATTATCTATACTATCTAATTCTCGAATACTAATATTATTTGCTAATAATACTGGTGTCTCTGCATTCACATTATTTAATTTACAAAGATATAAATGTCCTTCCTTGTTTACTAACAATAAACTAGTACCTACTTTTGTATCTAATATTTTAAAATCTACAAAATTATTAGGAATATTTAATTCCATTTGTGTTGTACGTGAATTAATAATATACATTTTTCCATTTGTTTTCATTGCTATTATATATTTATTTTCTTTATCATAACATATTCTATGTAAATCTTTCATAACATTATTATATTGTCTCCAATATCCACTAATAATACTTTTAAATGTTCTATAGTAAATATATGTATTATTTCCTATTCCAATAGCGAATAACGTTACTTCATTATCTATTTCACCAATTATTAAACATGTACCAAAACCGCTATTATGAAAAGATTTCCAACTATCTGAACGAACGTCAATCATATTTAAATATCTATAATAAGGACTATTATTAGATGCATAACATAACAATGTATCTTTTGTTATTACTAATTGTTTTGAAGTACCTGTAGATACTAATTCAAATTCAGGTATTACATGTTTTATATATGATTTGTTTATACCAATCATTTCTAACTTTTGACCCCATGCAGGATTCTGATATGGATAATCGGTTCTAAAAATAGTTGTTACATTCCAATCATCATTTTCGTTTTTCAAGTTATACGTCATAAATGTATCACTCCATTGTACTTTTGTATTATATATTGAAGGTGTATCTCCTATATTTTCTTGATAATATTGTGCATTTACAGGTTTCTTTCCAATATATCCAATATATTTGGGTACTTTTAAAATAAAACCTGGTTTGTTATCGGAATTTTCTATTAAATAATCACCAGGACCAAAATAAATGGTATCAATATTTAATACCTCCCATTTTGAATCATCATCAATCTCTGTTAATTTTTTTGAAATAATCGTATTTGTATCGTGTATAGCCAAATAACGGTCAGGCCATTTAGAACTTTTAAAAGAAACCGTTTTATCTTTGTTAAACACAGGTGTCCATCTCTCTGATTCCCATGCTTCAATTAAATTTTGATTTTGATTTAAATTTCTAGCATCTATATTCCATGTATTACCATTTGTCCTTACGTATCGACTATTTTTGCAATTATATAAACTAAACGTATCTTCTTTTGTCCATTGTGCTGTTCGTGAAAATTTAAATATAGCATTTTCAGTTTTGTAAGAATTAAATAATTTTTTATTAGGAGATTCCAAAATAGACATTTTCCCATTTGCTGAATATTTATCTATACTGTTATCTACATCCATATTTAAAAATCCCTCATGTTTTCTATTCCATAATGCTACAATAGGATTAAATAAATCTGGTTTTTTCTGGTATATTTGTTCATTATATTTCATCAAAATTGATGAAAATCTAGGTAAAGAAGGAATATAAGACCATGTATTATCTGTACTTATAATCGGTTCTTTCATACCACTATTATCGGTAAGTACCACAGACATTAATAATCCTGCTGGATTTGGTAAAGTATCTGCATTTACAACATCTACTTGAATATCATTTACACCTTCTTGTAGTTTTAAATTTGTATGAACACCAAAATTAGGCCATCCACCTACTTGACTTATTACATGTTTTCCATTTAAATAAACTTCCCCATAATTATCGCAAACAATATGAATTTCTATATCTAAATCTTTGTTTTCTCTTTTATAATACTGATAATAAAAAGTAAAATTTGTAGAACCAGATCCAATACGATCAGCATTTGTATGTGCCCATATCCATTTCGCCTTTTTATCTAACCATGTATCGTTTATTTTCCAAGGATGCATATTATAATCACCTAATATTACTGCATTATTTTTACCATTACCACCATCTTTACCACAAGTACCCCAATTAAAATTTGCTTTATAATTTGAACAAATAGGCATATCTTCTGGACACATATATTTTGATGCTATGTTAACATTTGGATTACCACAGCAAACTGTATTATCTAAATAATGCATACCACATTGATTTAATGCATATGAATCTTTTGATATATCTAATTTATTTATTTCTTCAAATTTTGCTACATCTCGTCCCTCAATTATTTGTTTATACTCTGGTGAATCTTTAAATGATTGTGAAATAGACTGTATTGAATCTCCTTTTTTTATACGTTCCATCCAATAAATAAAACCTAATCTATCAGGTTCTCTTCTTAAGTTATTTCTATATACATCTAAAATTGCTTGTTCATCTTTTGTGGGTGGATCTGAACATTGTAAATTTATAGGACAATTTTCTGGAAATGTTAAATCATTGTTCGCATTTGATATATCTGGTGAATAATTTTGCACAAGTCGTTGTTCTTCTGCTAAAGTATTATTCACATTTATATTTGTTGACTTTTCTGATTTTTCAAATATGGTAGACATGACCTTTTCTAAAGCAGATGAGCCCATTACATTAATTTTTGCTCCTTCAAAATTTTCGTTATACCACTTCTCTTTTAAAATAGATAAAATATATAGTATTATTAATATTATGAATATAGTCAATAAATATTTTAACATTTTGTATATTATTTATTTATAATTTATTATAAATAAATCTTATGAATAAGAAATATATCGATGATATTTTAATGAATAATCATTATTAAACACCATTTCTAAAATAGTATGAGATGGAATTGTAAAATCTTCAAATTCTTCATCTGACATTTTCAAAAAATATTTCATTAACACACGTCCGCAATGTTTATGTGTTACTATAATCGGTATTTTATCTTGTCGCAATACATATAACACATCATTTTGAAAATACGGAAGTAATCTTTCCAAGATATTTTCTTTTGATTCACCATTTTTCATTTTATCAAAATAGCAGTTTTGATATACGGGGTATATTTCTGATTTATTTGGTAAATCTGTTATAACAGGTGGTTTCATATAAAAATTATTTCGCATCATTTGCGTAAATTTATCACCATATTCTTTTCGCATATACTGTCTTGGAATTCCCTCTAATGAACCATAATGTTTTTCATTTAATCTCCAAGATGTATAAGTAGTAATTTTCATATCTCTTTCGTTTTTAATCGTTTTTTTCATAATATTACTGGTTTGTATAGCTCTATCTAAAACCGATGAGAAAAATACATCGGGATAAATTTTTTCTTTCATTAAAGTTTGTGCTATTGTAGCTGCCTCTTCTTCTCCTTTTTTTGTTAAAGGAATGTCTGTCCAACCTGTAAATTTACTATCATGATTCCAAATGGATTGACCATGTCTTACGAGATACACTTTATTTGAAAAGCATGAAAGTGTCTTCCTCATATATAAAATCGTTTTAATATTTTATATATATTTTTCTGCAAAAATTAATCATCAAGTATACATAAACTATAATCGTTTGGTCCTTTACAACCAAATACTTTATTATTTACTTTAAATATACCATCACATTTGTCTTTAATCCATAACATATTGTCTGAAAGTAATCCATAAGATGTATTTAAAATACATTCTTCGTTTCCTCTTTGTATATCTAATTCTACTTCTGTATCACCTGAAAGTCCTGGTACTTCTGTTATCAAAATAAGTCCTGATCTACCACCATAACCGCTAGGTGCTGAATTTTTCCTTTGTCCAGGGTTATTATTGTATTGGGGAGCATTTGTTCCACCTCCTCCTGCACCATAATTTCTTAGATCACGTATAGGTTCAGATTGTTGGACTGTAGCTGTGTATTTTCCACTTCCACCTCCACCCCACGTAGCTCTTTTTCCAAAATCGTTATAACGATGATAACCATTTCCACCGCCACCACCGCCACCAAATTTTTTGGGTATTACGGCTTTACCATATTGTGTCTGAAAAATCCTTGTTCCGTCTGCCTTTGTTGACGTTTTTATAATATCACTTACATCAGGTCCTGTTGAAGATTCACCATTTCCACCACGTTGGTTCTGTTTGTATCCATCGCCTCCTTTATTTGAACTTCCTACTTTTAATTTTATTTCTTTTTGTGGCGTTTTTAAAATAGAGTGCCCGGTTTTATCATCAAACTGTACAGTAAATGTTTCACCTTTTTGAAGATTAAAATTCAATCGTTCGCCACTTTGTCCACCACCGCCTCTTCCACCGTAGTAAAGTGGATGATTATGATCTTGTCCTATGTTGAACCCTCTGTGACCTTGCTCACCCATTCCTATAAATATACCACTAATTTTTACAGAAGTAATAGCAGTGAAAGTAACAACACCATTTTTATCCGACATACCTTTATTATCAAATATAGCATAAGTAGGACCTCCTGCATTGTCTTTTTTACCGTCTACAAATATAGAAAATGCTTCTTTATTGTCCCATGATACAAATAATCCACTTTCTGGTTTAATAATTGTTTTTTCTTCAATATTTTCTCTTACTATTCCAAGTTCACGTTTCCATAATTTGTAAATTTTATCTATTAATTCTTGTGTTAATTCAATATCCCAAACAGCGAAACTATGTATTTTTCCATGAAAACCGAAATCACTATTATCTAGAGAACGTCCAATATAATTTTTACGCGTATTATTTAAAATCGGAGTTAAATCGAAATTTGCTTTCTTATTTTCTACAAGAGCACTGTTAACATATAATTTTACATCATTTGTTTCATTATTTAATACTAACACAATATGTGCTTGATTTAAATTATCAAATTTTGTGTTTGTATTTGTTAATCTTAACTCTTCACCTGATGATGGAATAATTGAAAAAGCTAGATTTCCATAGTTTCCATCATCATTATTCCATCTATATAAAAGAAAAGATTCAGAGTTTCCATCTTTACCAAATTGGAAAATTCTAGCCCATCCTTTATTTATATCCAAAGTACTTACACGTGTTTCGATACTTACTGTCTTTGAACCTTCTGTTATATTTGGAGGTAACTCTAAATAGGATTTCGAATAAATGCTTCTCATATTAAATGTTAAAGCATTATTTTCTATGCTAATATGATTTCCTTTTAATACACCATTTTTCTTCTCAATATATGATTTATTTGTTTTATCAAATACTATATTATTATTGTTATTATCAAAATCATATAAATGAATCGGTGTTGGAAGAGGTGGTGGGGTTGGATCTGGACATTTCTCAGATTCTAGAACTGATGATTTTTCTACATTTTCCATTGGTAATTCACCATCTGCATATGTACGATCACCCCAATTTTCCTCTTCAGTTGCTGGTTCAAGACTTTTTGTTTCTTTAGATGTTTCTTTAGAGGTTTCTTTAGATATTTCTTCACTTACTTCAGGTTCAGTTTTTGTTCTAGATCTAGGTATAGATTTATGTTTAAATATTTCTGGTTCATAAGATTGATATTTTTCTTCTGTTACTTTTTGTCGAGCTAATCCATTGTGTTTATTTATAACGTTTAATTTTACATTTTCAACTTCTTTTTTCTGAAAAACACTATCGACAATATTTTTAAAATTATTTGATCCATCAACTGTTAAATTATATTCATATCCTTCAGTTATTTTACCTTTTACTAAATAATATGTTAAATAAAGTATTATTGTAAATAGTAATGCATGTATAATATTTTCATATGGAATTTGTTTTGAGAAAAACAATTTTGGTGAAAATATCACAAACAATGTGAATATGTAAATATATAATTTATATTCCATTCTTTTTATTATAATATTTACTGATAAAAATTATAATAATATTTTATATATTTACTTTTGGTCCGCATTTTCCCCAATTTATTTCATCATATTTATAACCGTTACATACTGGTAATTCTTCTGGACAAACAAGTGTAATATTTTTTCCTTTTGTACCATAATCATAAGCACAGTATTCAGGAACTATTTTTACAATAGGATCTGGACCGGGTGCTGGATACATTAGTCTGCTGCCATCAATTATAATATCATCACCACTACCATAAAATTTATCTAAAGTAGATTTTGGAGGTTTTAATACAGTTTTTTCACCTTTAATTTCAGTTATATGTTGCTGTGTTTTTGTATTAGTAATATCTATTTCAACAGGTTTTTTATTCGCTCTAAACAAATCTAAAAAATGAAAGAGTCCAGTGCTATTATCAACCTTTAAACTATAATTATCCATTGGTTCTTTTTCATGTCTTATAAAATCATATGTAAAATACACAGTGAATATAAAACAAAAAGGATAAATAACATCTAAATATTGTTTATGATGAAATAAAATTCTGGGTGTAAATAAAATAAACAATATAAAAAAATATAAAAATAATTGATAATCCATCTTTTATTATAATATTTACTTATAAATTATAATAAAATAAAGATATTGTCGTTGAATAGAAAATTGTTATTTATATAGGCATTCCTGTATCATCTAATTGAACTGGTGTTTCTTGTTGTCCTTGTTCTTCAGGCATTCCTGGTTGTCCTTGTTCTTCAGGCATTCCTGGTTGTCCTTGTTCTTCAGGAATTTCTGATTGTTCTGTAATTTTTGGTTCAGATTCTGTGCGAACTGTCCTTTTAATTGGAGATTCTATTTTATTATTGATATTTATTTTCACAGGTTTTTCTTCTGCGTTAAACATGTTTAAAAAACGAGTTAAATAATTTGTTCCATCTACTTTCATTGTATAACTATCAAAATTTTCTTTATTTATTTTTACAATATCATACGTTATAAATAAAATCATACTAAATATAAAAGCATATACAATTTCTTGAAATTTGATTTTTTGTTTTAATAAAAAATTAGGTGTACATGATACAAATAATGCGAATATAAATATAAATAATTTAAAATTCATTACTATATTATCTACATATAAAAATATCTTATTATTGATTATCTGTTGAAAACATAGATACTTCTGGTGCATTTCCATCTAAAAATATAACCTCACCTGTAACATCATTTGGAATATCAATATCACCGTCAAAGAATTTCGGTATAGGGCCAGGTAATGGACTCATTGCCTTTAAATCATCTTTATAATAAGAATAATCTAAAACTGTATTATTAATATGAACAACGTTTGTATCTTCTTGTGGCGTTGATGATTTTACAATTTTATCTAACCCTAAATTTGTAGACATGTATAAATCTTTCTCATCATTATCAACTTCTAAAGTACCTATTTTTACTCCTTCACGATATCGTAAAATCGAATCATAGGTTAAATATACAATTGTTGTAAATAATAATCCATGCAATACAGACAATAATAATAAATTTATCTTTGGTAAATTTATAAACACATTTGGTGAAACTATTATAAATAATGCAAAAATATATATTATAAAAATTATATTCATTATAATATATTTCGTCATTTTAATTTTTTATTTATACACCTTAAATGGTGGTGCTATAACCACATTTTCAACATTTTCTTCATCTATCATATCATATTCATTTGCTACACTAGGAGTTACTTGAATTAATTCATTGTTTATTACATAATTTTTATTGTCTTCTGGCTGATTTAATCTTTCTGAAATCATTTTAATAATATTCACTAAAGATTCAGTATTTGTACCTTGTACTTCTAAATTTTCTATTACGTTTCTTTGAATAATGCTATATGTAATTTGAAATATTAAAACAAATAATAGACCATGCAAAATAACTAACAGTAATTTATTTTTTATTGGTAATTTAAAAATAGTATTAGGAGTTAGTAAAACAAATAATAAAAATAAATATAGTATTAACAAACAATCCATATATATTACTATTATTTTTTATCTTTTTAAAACTGTTGCTTTTGATAAAAATTCTTCTACTGTTTGCATATTATTCACGTATTCGACATCACCTCTACTTGCCTTTATAAATATATCACTTTTCAATTGATTAAAAGTATATCCATTTTGTACCACATGATAACCAGGAGGAACATTTGTTTTTATTTCCGCAGGAGAACGAACAAAGAAATGTTTTTGATCAACTGATTTTCCACCTAAACGAACCCATTGTAGCATAGGAGATAATGTCTTTAAAGAAGTAGATGAAAATAAAACAACAGGTAATGATGCTACTGTACAGAAAACCCACCAATCAAGATCAGTAATATAATATTCATCACTAAATATAATTTCTTCGAAATTAGCTTGTTTTTTTTTGATTTTATCCATTAATGCCGATTTTCCTTGTTTTCGTAAAATACTATAAACATATTTTTCTGCAGATTGACTTTTAAAAATTCCTTTGTAACCTCTCCATAAAGATGTTTTAATATTCTGTATTGAAATTGTTGAAAAATATACTTCTTGGATAATATAGATAATTGGTATAAAACTACAATTTACTGTCTTATGAAAAAACAATTCTTTTGCTGTTACTGGAAAAATCTTTCTCCATGATCCTTCTTTATTATTACCAACAACATTTGGTTTTGTATGTTCAATACAATCAATAATAAAATCAGACATATTTTTCTTTATTTCTACACTTTTTTCAGAAAAATCATTTTGTTCTTGCAAAGTCACTTTATTCGAATAATTTTGAATATTACCACTATATTCCATATCTGGTTGAGCACTATCAAATGTTATATTTTGATTTATTTTGTTACTACCAAAAGGAACAATATTACGAAAATAATCACGTGTTAGTCTTGTTTCTAACATAAACAATTCGTCATTATTAATATAGAAATCCGTATTTGTGATATTCATATAATTTTTTGGATAAAACATAAAGAGTCGACTACGTTTATATCGAACCAACTCATCAGCCATACGTCCAAAATATATCTTATTGTTATCAGAACCACTTAACAAATGTTTCTTTGGAAAGACCGATATACAATTACCATCATCGCTCATTAAACAATAAGAAGGTCGATCTTTATCATCTAAACAATTATCACCATCATTGCATAAAACAACTCTTTCGATAGAAGACAAATCTTTTACATCAATATCTCTAAAATCGATTTTATTTTCTAATAATTTTCTTAGTTCTTTTTCTACTGTTATTAATTTACCTCTATATGAATAATGTAAATCATCGATTGTTTCTAATATCTCTCTTCTAATTTGTCTGTATTCAAATTTATTTAAATAAATACGTACAATTGTACGAAAAATATTATAAAATTGTGTTTCTAGATTTACATTTCGAACAATATTAACGCGTTCTGATTTTTCATTTTCACCAATAGTTAACGTTTTTTCAGCACTTTTATGTTTTTCATCGTCATTATATCTATTACTATAATGCTTAACTTCGGGTATTTGATCTTGGTCAATGGGTTGTGTTGGAGGATTTATTTGAACAAATTGATTTGTTTCTGTTAAAAATCCAATAACTAACCCGTCTTCTATTATTTTGATTTGCGGTTTACTCATTATTTTTCCACCAGTATCACGTGATAATCCATTTAATCGATCACGCGTTGTTCTATAATCCAACCATAAATCAACATCATCCATAAATTTTGTTTTTAAACCTTTTACCATAGCAGATGGGAAACATGGTACAAACAATAATGACTGTGTATCTTCTTTATTGATTGTTACACCAATCACTTTATTTCTATAATTTAATACTTGTGAATCTATCTTATAATGATATGTTTTAAGTAACCGCATCAATTCCATTAAAGGTATATTTTGTTTAAAATTATATTTTTTTGGTAAACTTGGAAGTGGACGACAATATTTTTTACTTGTTTCTTTTATTAATTTTAATACCGATTTTATCTCGCTTAATGCAGATACCTCTACAAATGCCTTTTTAAAAATAACTTCATTTTTCTTTGTTTCACCTTGTTTTACTTTATATTCTATATTTCCGGTACTTGATATTACTTTTCCATTTTGAAATACATCACCCTTTTTAAAATCATATACAATATTTTCCGACTTGATCTTAATAATAGTTTCTTTTTGTTCATAAAGATGTATTGGTTCATAAAAGTTATCTTGTTTTAATAAAATAACGGTTTCTTTTGTCTCATCATATTCAAATTTGGAATAAGCATTTGATGGACAAATTAATTGAACTCGTTCTGTAATATCTTGGTCAGTCATTTGTAAAATAATAAGATTCATACCATCTTTCAATAAATTATTGTTTCTACCACAAAAAAAGTCCCAAAGATATGTATGGTCTATTACAGAATTTTCGTTTTTAATAAAATCAATAAAATTATTGTACGATAAAACAGTGTTTTCTAGATATTCTAATTGTGTCTCATCATTTAATGATATAGTCTTATAGAAATCACTTTCTTGATGAGGTCCAAGATCAACAGTTTTACCTCTTTGTTTTGATCGAAATGTAGAAACCAAATTACCATTATGATATCTTACAAACATATCAATATCAATAGCATTTACAAATTCTTCACGCATTTCCTCTATAGTTGGTACTTTACTTAAACCTTGTTTATATGCATAAAAATATGCGAAACAAGCTAAAAAGGATTGTGTTTCAGATTTTTCAACACCATATCTTAAAAGGCATTTTTCACCTCCTCGAATTACCGCAGTATTTTTAGGATCTACAACTTGACTAGCATCGGATTTAAAAAATATCTGCAATGCTAATGGTAAAAATCCCCAACGATTTTGCGGAAGTGGATAAGAAACAGAACTAATTATATAAGAAAGTGTTTTATTATTTTTTGTTTCACCATCCGTTAATATATTTTTCTTTTTCTTTTTTGTGTTATCATCTTCTTTTTCTTCTTCTAATCCACATATTTGTCTTCGTTTAACTTGATCATTTGAATCCCATGATTTACCAAAACAACAAGGTATACACAATCCATCTGGATGTTTGTCTTTTTTCAACAATCCAGGAACATGTTGAACATATTTACCATCTTTCATGTGATTTTTAGGATTATTAAACTCATATACATATGCACCTGGTGGAACCTTGTCTGATCCACGTGGTATAATAGCTCCACATTTTCCTGCTTTTACATCTTCTTCACTGATACTTGAATTTGTCTTTAAACACCAATATCTTGGACATATATACCAATGTTTTTTATCTTCGGAAGATCCATGATAAAGAGCATGACCATAACTACCTGGATTTGTCTCATCAATTTTCTTTTTTTCTGCATCTGTTAATATAATTGGTTGTCTTCTATCTCCAGACGGGCATGCTTTTGAATATAATGGAAATTTGCTTGATTCTTCTGTTACATAGAGTGTAGGATCTAATTCTAACATTCGTTTAAAGAAAGGAGTTGGATTTTTAATAGGCATCCCATCAATATCCGTTTTGTATTTTTCTTCTTCTTCTGGTGTTTCTTGACCTCCATAAAATTCTTCTTCGTCTGATTCTTCTTGTAGATCCTCTTCTTCATATTCTCCATAATAATCAGCATCGTCAAAATCTATGCCTTCACCTTCTTCTTCTACTACTTCTTCTGCATCTTGTTCTTCTTCTGGTGAAAATCTCAATGGATTATATAATTCTACACCTTTTTCTTGAGGAACTACAATTGTTTCTACTACTTCTTGGACAACTGGTACAGATTTTTCTTTTGATTTAAATCGTTTTAATTTTTCACTGCTTATTTTAACCGTTTTTGGCTTTTGTGATAATCGTAAAATTACGTCGATATATATTTCTAGTTCTTGGACATAACGTATTGAATTAATATCTGTTACTTCTACTAACAGTTCACTTTTTAATGGTTTCATCTGAAAAATAGTTTTAAAACCTGGATTTTCTGCTACTTTTTGTTTTAATAATTGAAATTGCGATTTAAATTCAGCAAATGCTATTACTGCAGCATCTTGTTGTAAATCAAAATTATCCATTAATCCTTGAATTACTTCATCGGAATTTGCTGTGCGATCGTAAATTTCTCTAATAAATGCGTTTTTAGCATCCATTTCTTTATAATTTTTAATACGTTTGAAACGTAAGTTTGCTCCCTTGGACACATCCATCGATAATATATCAAAAATGGGTGTAATATAGTCTATTTGTTTTTGTAGATTTATTTTTGTATCAATTGGTAAATGAGATTGATATGTTAATCGGGTATTTATTATATTATCGTCTTCTATAAAGGAAAAAGGCCTTATTTTGTATCCAGAAGGTTGTAATATGTTGTTTAATCTTTCGGTAATTGGTTTAATCAATGTAGTTACTTCACTATTTAATTCTTCAATGCTTAATAATTTCGTTAATTGTCCAAGAATCTCTATTTCAGAATTATTATGGATATTCACAACAATTCCAAAAGACTCTTTTACAAAAAGCGAAATTTGTTTTGCTTTACCAATATCACGTGAAAGACGCATAATTATAGATTCTTCTAATGCTGGAATTTTTTTACCATCACTAGATATATTATCAGAATAAAGACGATACATATTTTCTCTTCGTGTACCAGGGTTATATTTAATAAAAGGTATTTTTTCACTAGCATGTAAATTTCGAAACAATAAATCGAGTGGAAAATTTTGGACATAATCATATGGTTTTATAGTAAATGAAAACTGTTTTATTCCTTTTTCGGAATAAGCCATTTCTTCTGTAGCATTCCAATATATTTCGCGATAAATTTGTGTAATATTATTTCGACGAGTATTTTTTGGATTATTGTATTTTTTCGTTTCTTCTGCTATTTTTATAGCAGATTCAGATAAAAGAGAAGTATTTGTTAATCCAGACTTAAATAAAAATGGATAATATAACTCGCAAAAGTATTCTGGATTAATATTATTTTTTTCGGCAAATTGAAAACTATCTTTTGCTAAGCATACCATTATATCTGGTTTTTTTGTATAATCAAGTAGTATTGATCTTTCTAATGTTAAAAGAGGATTATTTCTAGCACTTTCATATCGAATTGTTTCTGTCCATAATTGATTTTTGTAAGGATTTGTAGGAAACATAAAATCATATGTATTTTGAAATTCCATACCTATAGGGGTATAGAGTTCTTTTAAGCCTGAATTTGAGAGTCCAATCCATTGTTCATATGTAAATACATCATTATATAATCCACCTTTTTCACCATCTCCTTTATCTAAATCATAAGGATTACTGGATATATTGGTAGCATATTGAAAAAATTTTTCTTTTGTTAATTGTTTTGTATCATTATCAGTAATTTCTTGATATAATTTGGTCATATCTAAATCTTTTTCAGAAAGACCAAACATGTAAATTTCTTCTACAGAAAGCATAAATTCTTTTGTTTTTGATTTTTTTTGAAATTCTACTATTTCGTTTACTATTTTATGTTTGATATCACGAATTGTATCGTCTGGATGAATCAAATTTTCAGAAAAGATTATTTCTACATCATTACGTTTATAAAAAGCCAATTCAATTTCGCTAAAGATGGCAGACATATCATTTGATGAACGAAGTCCAGCACAAAAAATAAAAATATATTGCACATTTCCTTCTTCATTTAAAATATGTATTTTATAAATATCGCGTTCTGGAATCATATAATTATCAATTTCTTTTACTTTTATTATTTGTTCTTCTTCCATTATATAATATTATATATAATGGAATGATGTTTTTATTAAAGAGATTACCTCAAAATTAATTATCATAGTAAGGATTGTCTTTAATATCCATACCACAATATTCAACTGGCTTTTTTTTATAATCTCTTGGACTATGAATACCGGCATCTTTCGCATTTTCTAATAAAAATTTAAAATTATCCCAAAATTCTGTCTTATGTCCTATTGATTTGGTAGCAATATGCGATAGTTCATGAATTGCTACAAACATTAATGTATGTTCGTCAATCATATTTGATTCTTCTTGTTTTTTCTTGTTAAGACAAAAAGCCAATTTTTCACCTTTATTCTCACTATATGCAGTATATTCACTAGTAGGTAATGTTTCTGAAATACGTTTTGGATTATATCCATTCACCAATCTTTTTACATTTTCTTGATCTCCATATTTTTCATTAACATAATCAACTAAACTTTTACATTTTTTATTTACTTTTGCTAACATATCAGCTGCTTCTTGCACACGTGCACGTTCCCTAACACAATATTTGTTACCATCTACGGTTGATACAATACATTTTAATTGAAATTCATCGGATGTAAAATACATATAACAACATAATCCTGTTATTCCAAATATCACTGTATAAATATAAAAATCTAATGAGTCCATATATATTAACTAAACATAAGTAATATTCTTAAATATATAAGAATATTATTTAACTATTAAATTATTGACTTCCACAACCTAATTCAAGAGGAACACGGGCAAGATCGGGTTCGAAAGAACTATAATTCCATGGACCAACTTGTTCTTTCTTAATAACAGGGTCAGATCTTAATTGAAGATTAGGATTTTTCAATGTTTGACCAATAGTATCTACACCGATCAAACTTCCAGCTTGTAACATATCAGGTAAATCTACTTTACCACTGTTAACAGGGTTTAAGTTAGCAAATTCACTATTTTTATCACTTGGAAGTAAATCTTCAGGATTAGCAGTTTGTGCTTGTTGGTAATCGCTGTTACCATTAGTAGCGGCAGCAACAGAAGGTTCAGGTTGATCATAGCTAGCTGGTTTTGTAGATTGAACACCATTAGACATTGTAGATTCATCGAGAGGTTGAGCTACATTTGTAGACATAGCATCAAGCACTAAACCTTTACTGCTTGAATAATTCATTAATGAGTATCCTACTATTGCTACAACAATAGCAACAAAGATCCATTTTCCCATATCGGACTTTAAGTAATTAGACAAACTTTTCAACATTTTCCGTTTATATAAACGGTGGATAAAATTTTTATCAGAAGCATTAATAAGTCATATTTTTAAAAACTAGAATTGTAGATATTTTACTAAATATTATGCCGTAGATTCTTCTAATTCTGTTTCTTCATTATTGAAAAAATCATCATCATCACTATCTATATCATCCAATCTATATTTGTTTTTAATCTCTTTTGCTTCTAAATATGCCTGTAGTGCTAAATTTTTCGCGATACGAGCCCTTTTTTGCGCTTCTCTGTATCGTTCATAGTAAATATCATTATGGGGTTTTATTGTAAAAGATTCTTCTTTATCTATTTTTTCTAAATCAACATTAAATTCAAAATCATCTAAATCATTTTTTTCAGTAGTGTCAGAATTTTCGACATTTTCTATTTCTGGTTGAAGTGATATACTTTCTTCTAAAGTAATATCATTACTTTCTTTATCTGGTTCTTCGTTTTTTAGAGCTTCATTATCTTCACTTGTTTCAATGATAATATTTTCTTCTAAACTTTCAGGTTCATCTGTGTCTACCTCTATTGTATCATCTTTATTTTCATCAGTTATGTCTAAATCTTTTTCTATATGCTTTGTTTGAGATTGATGAGTAATTGTTTTTTTATTACTACTTATTAAACAGTTATCAAACAAATTAACTGGTTTTAAAGTCATTAACTGTTTAATTTCCATTTCAATTTGAAAACTACGTGCAGAGCACTTAATACCTTGAATTTCTAATATAGAAACTACTTGTGTATTTTCTTTAATAGAATCAATATCAATTTCTTCTTTGTTTTCATTATAAATCTTTAGACTTATCTTACCTAAACGGGTTGGAATAGAAGTTCTTGCTAAATAAAATTTACCCGATTTATAACTTTTTAATGGAGAAGAAAAATAATTTTCAATATCCGCTAAATCCATTTCACTATCAAACCATTCTTCTCGTTTATCATATATCATTTTGCATGTTTTTGTTTCTAGATCTTCCATCCATTCGATAAATTTATCATTTTCTTGGGAAAACATTAAATCACAGTAAGTTTTTTTTGTAGTTTTTGTAATTGTTCCACGCGTTTTACATTCAGGAGGTTGTATGTAGAGTGCACCACCATTTATAGAATATTTAATAAAATAATTACCTCCTGCGACAATCATAGGAGGGTTTAAATTGATCTGTTCAAAATCAAACGGTTCGTTAATATCATAAATAACACTGTTCATCTTATATCTAAAACGTGATAATTTATACTTGTTTAAATTACGCGTTTTCATTTATTTTTTTGTTTATCAACCATATTATAATATATGAAATCCATTAAAGATACTTTTATTGATTTTGTTAAAAGTGAAGAAACAAAAAAAGATCTGTATTCAATAGTAGAACCAATTCGTAGTAGCATTTATAATGAACTATATCCATATCTATTATTTATCTGCATCTATATAGCTGTTGTAACATTTATAATTTTAACAAATTTAGTATTATTAGTAAGATTACTAAATAATTTAGGTAACTTTTACATTTCAACGTCTGATTAAAATTATTCATTTATACGTAAAATACAAATGAATAATCAAATAGCTATAAGAGAAGATTTTACGCAAAATGTGAAACGATGGGTTACTATTGATACGCAATTAAAAATGATTAATGAGAAGACAAAGCAATTACGAGAAGAAAAACATGTTTTATCAAAATCAATTTGTGATCAACTTGAAAAAACTGGTAATAAAAGCCGAAAAATTTTAATACACGATGGAGATTTGAAAATACATGAAAAAAAAGAATATTCGCCATTAACCTTTTCCTTTTTAGAAGAACATTTAGGCAAGATTATGAATGACCCATCGCAAGTTACATTTGTTATTGATTATTTAAAAGAAAAACGTGAGATAAAAATAACAAATGATTTAAAACGAAGTTATAAAAACAATTAGTAATATATATGTTTTCCATTCGCGATTATCCAATTCACGACGTAAATGAACGTTGTATTTTACCTACAAAAAAACGATTAACACATAACATTAAAAACAATTATCAAGACATTTATGGTAACGATAGTCATTATCGTGAACGTTTTAATGATTTAGGTCTACCTATATTTATTGTTAAAATGCATCACTATGATGAACCTGACGACGAAGAAATACATCACGGACAAGACGGTGTAATCAGTGATGAATTATTTGATCAATTATTTGAACGAGTAGAAGTAAAATCAAAACCTAAAAAGCCAAAAACACTCAAAAAACGTAAAAAATCAAAAAAATAATTACCATAATAATGGATGTTTTGGTGTGTCTTTCGCTTGTATTAATGCACTGTCCGGCATTTTACTTTGTTTTTTTTTTACTACATCAATGCTAGTAACATTTAATTCCAATGTATATTTATTTCCCACTTCAAAAAAAATTTTACTACCGGTTTTATGATAGAAACGATTATAAAATAATACAAATAACTGTAAAAAAATACCTAAAAACATTTACATATTTTTGACGACTTATTTCTATACTATTTTGTATAAAATTGATAAAATAAACATGGGATCATCTTTTTAATAAACGACAAAAACATGATCACAGACATCGAAGAATTAAAAAAACCTACATTTCAACAAAATATTGTTGATTTTGTAAAAGAATTATTATTGGAAAATAATGATAATACATTAAAAGATATAGAAAACACGGCTCTACTACTACGTCGTAAATATCACGTAAATCCATCAAAATTACAAATAAATAATGTGTATCAATCTATGTTTAAAGACCATACTATATCGAATACAAAAAAAGAATATTTTAAAGCAAAAGAAATGCGTGGACTATCTGGAGTGATAGTCATTTCGGTTATTACAAGTCCTTATCCAGAATATATTGATGAAAACGGTAATATGAAAAAACAGGCATTTAGTTGTAAACATGATTGCTTTTATTGTCCAAGAGAAGTAGACGAAAAAGGAAAAGATATCAACCCACGAAGTTATTTAAGTGATGAACCAACTGTGGCTAGAGGATTACAAAACGATTTTGATGCCGTAAAACAGTTTAATAGTCGCGGCATTCAATATGTTATGAATGGACATAACGTAGATAAATTGGAAATTATAGTTTTGGGGGGTACATGGACAGAATATCCAAGAAAATATCAAGAAACGTTTATTCGAGATATATTTTGGGCAGCAAATACCTTTTATGATAAAGAAAAACGCGAGAAAAAAACACTCACTGAAGAACACCTTATTAATGAAAATAGTAATTGTCGTATTATTGGATTAACATTGGAAATGCGTCCAGATTCAATTACTGACGAAGAAGTATATTGGCTTCGATACTTAGGTTGTACACGAATTCAATTAGGAGTACAACATACTGATAAACATATATTGAAAAAAGTCAATCGTGGTTGTACAACAGAACAAGTGAAAACGGCATTACATATACTAAAAGATAGCTGTTTTAAGGTAGATGCACATTTTATGCCTGATTTACCAGATGCTACACCAGAAATAGACGAAAAAATGTTCCGAGATGTTATTTACGGAGAAGATTTGCAATTTGATCAATGGAAAATTTATCCTACAGCAGTTGTTCCTTGGACCAAAATAAAACAATGGTATGATAAAGGAGATTATATTCCTTATACAGAAAAGAATCCTGAACTTCTTATCAATATGTTAATGCGTGTTAAATCTATTGTACCAGAATGGGTTCGTCTGAATCGTGTTATTCGAGACATACCAAATACTACACGTGATGGAAAGCTCTATATTTATGCAGGTAATAAAGTGACCAACTTAAGACAAGTTCTAGAAGAAAGAATGAGAAAAGAGGGAATGTTCTGCAGTTGTATTCGTTGTAGAGAAGTTAAAAAACGATTATCAAATATTCATCATGCGCGTCCTATTATTCGTAAATATAGATCTTCTTATGGTGATGAATATTTTATTAGTTACGAGAGCGGGTCTTGTGAAAAATCTATTTATAAGGATGGTAAATGGTATACAAATAGTAAACATGAACCAGGAATATGTTATGGATTTATTAGACTTCGATTAAGTTCGCTAAACAATTCCCAATTTCATAAAAACCAATATTTTGAGAATTTGGAAAAATCGGCATTTATACGCGAACTCCATGTCTATGGACAGGTCAATACAAAAAAAGATAAACACGCAGGTGTTACTCAACATCATGGTATTGGAAAAATACTAATGAAATCAGCAGAGGACATTGCTTATAGTAATGGATATCGCAAAATAGTGGTGATTTCTGGAATAGGGGTTCGAAATTATTATAGAAAATTGGGGTATCGAGAAGAAAACACTTATATGGTAAAAAATCTCTACCAATGGGATGTAGAGATTATTTTAAGTATGATTGGATTATTTATCATAGCATTTTATAGTTATTTGAAAAATCTATAATTATTTGATTGAAAAACAAATGATTTTGTATTATTTTTTATGAAAGTATTGTTTATACTTTGAAATTCTTCTTCCAGGTTATACATGTTAGGTGGTGCTAAAAAATATTTACATTTAATTATTAATAAAGCCATAATAAATTTTAAAATCATTTAATATATTTTATATTATTAAAATTATTCTTCTAAAAGACAACCATTTGTGATTGTATAAATTGTATCATCCATTGTCCAATCATTTTGTTCTAATACTAATTGATCTACATCATCTTCACAATCACTTTCATAATTATCGCGATTTGCAGAATCGAGATAGAGAAGAATATGGATCTCTTTTAATTCTTCGGGTGTAAATTTTTCTTTATCAACAATACCTTCTTTATATTTCCACCCATTTGTCACTTCTTCACACATAGCTCCTGGTAAATTAGTGACGTTTATTTCTTCCTTATTATTTAATAGTTCTTCTTTTTCTTTATCTGTTAATTCGACTTCAAATGTACCAAAATCACAATGAAGAGTAATTTCATATAGAACACGTTTTCCAGTTGAAATCATAGTACTCCATTGTTCGGTTTGATATACACAACATTTATTTTGTGGGGTTAATGTGTATATTTTTGTATCGTTTTCTTCTTGTTCGACGTACAATTCGCTCATAATTAATAATATAAAGTAATTAATGTTTATATTATTTCAGTTTAATATCTTGACCAGTTCTTTTGATTGAAACTATTTAATCTAGCACCATCACGGATTTTTTGATTTGGATCTTCTTTTTTCATTCCACAATCAGTTACATATGATATTGGTTTCCAATCATCTGGTTGTTCAGGTTTAATACCATAACAATTTGCACCAAAACGAACATATGGATTCTCAATAAATCCACCATTTATACCAGGACGACCGCAAATATTTTTGGTTTTTGGATTATCTTGTAAAAGATCCCATGTCTTTTTTTGAGTAGGAAAGAAAGCCATTTGACCATCAGACCAACCATAATTACACCATTCACCACCATTCATATAAGATTGCTCAATTTGATCATATGTTGCTAAAGATGCATCAAACGCACTGCATACTTTTTGTGCCTCTTCATATGTATAAAGATTATTGCTTACATTAAAAACTTGTTTATCACTAACACATTTTGAGTCTACAGAAGTAGATTCTGTATTATCACTATCATTATTAGTAGTGGTGGTAGTAGTAGTGGTAGTGGTGGTAGTTTTATCTTCACTTGGACTATAAATATCAGTTGTTAAAGATAATTCTTCACCGATTTTATCAAAAATACTAGGTGCTGAACCTGGAGAAGAAGAATATGGTTTTACATTTTTAAAATAATTCATAATTGAATTGTTAAAAAGTAAATCAACAATTGGAATATTTAAAGCATACTTAAAAAAGTAAATAATAATAAACATAGCATAAATAATCCAAACTTTATGTTCAAGGAAATGAACAAGGATTGGTTTCGCATCTTTACCCATAGGAACTTTTAAAATGTAAACTAAACCAAAAAAGATGATTGTAAACCATATTAGTTCAAAAAGAGACCATGGATTATCAAAATATTCTTGTGTCCATTCAATTGTATATCCAAAAATATTCTTTTTGTCTTCTTCTTCTAATTTATAATACATGCTAAAAAGAGTTGCGAATAGTAAAAATAATAGTACTAAATCTATTGTTCTACTATATCTGGCTACACCACTATTTTCATTTCCAACACCTTTGTTTGCGTAAATTGCTGAACCTAAAAGATAAGAACTGTATACAACAATAATCCAAAAAATAATAGTGTATGTTGTAGCATTGAAAATATTTTTCATAAAATCAATAAATTTATTTTCATCATCTTCTTTATTTCTATCTACCTGATTTTCAGGTAAGGGTGTGTTTAATATTACAGTATCTGTTGTTGTTGTTGTATCTGCAGGATTAGGTTTTACACATTTTTCGTCATTAGAGTCATCTGGTGATATATTGCTTACCTGTTCATCTGATTGTGGTGAAGATGCAAAATCATTTGTTGACTCGGGAGTTGCAGCTGGGGTTACTGTGTATTCTCCACTTGGTGCATTAATTATATTAACATTATCATCAAATAGTCGCGAAAAAAAATTTCCCATTATAAATAATATTTGTATATAGGAAACAGATATATTTCTACTCTGTATTTGCTATAATTATTTTGCTAAATGATATTTTACTTTTTTCTATAAAAAAGACAGTATGATTTTGGTGTTATTATTTTATCTTCAGGAATGTTCCGTTGTACCTGTGTATCATTAAAGTGTGTCCATGTTGTATTTGTTTTTACAAAGGCCGTGTAATGACCTCCTTGTGTATTACCAGAGTGATTACAAACTGCATATAAATCATAAATATATTGTTTCTTATTATATCCACTGACAAAAGGTGAAAGTGTTAAGTCTGTTAAAGGTATATCGACTAAATCTTGGCGTTTTTTTTTACCATCAAAAGAAAATCTTTTTAATGTAATAATTAAAATTTTTGGAAGAGACCAAAAAGTAATTCTTTTTTTAACATCAATCTTTTTACCCTTTTCTTCATTATACCATGCATTTTCACCATCTAGTGTTTCATATTTTGTAAATGATGTAAAACAGTCATATAATGAACAATTAGGACCGGGTATTTCTAAATCTAATATAAAAAAACTTTCTGGACGATGTGAATAAACTTGCTTACCATTTAATGCAGATAATTCTGAAACATAAATACCATAAAACATCTCCATAATTTCTGAGTACTCGTTTGAATAAGTTTGTTTCAACATTTGATAACATGCTGTTGCTAACTTATCTGTATTGTTTTTAACAGTGCCTTTTATGTTCATTTTAACACCGCGTGCTATACTATTATGCATACACTCTATCAAAAAAAGTAAAAATTCAGGTAAATCATTTTGTGCCCAACCTGTAAATAACTCTCTATCTTTTTTTATAGCTAACTGTTGTACATTATGAACAAAACGTTTAGGGGATACAATACCGTTTTGCGACCACATTACATTATATAAATCAATCCATTCATTTATAATAATATTATCAGTAAGTGTTTTAAGATGATTTTTATATTTATCAGAATGTAAAAATGTAGTCAGTTCATAAGTATGACTTAACGCTTGCATACAAGAATTTAAAAAGCACGTGTTTCCTAAATTCTGTAATCCTGTATATCCTTTTGTGTAATCAATATTATAATTCATTAATATTTATTTAATAAAGATATATAGATAATATTCTTTATATTGTATTCATATATGGAAAATCAAATAGATAGTTTTTTAACACAATTGATGCAAAATATGAATGATTCGATGAATATACAACCGAATCGCACAAATAACACTCGAAATTATACAACTAATTCTACAACAAATAATTCAAATCCAATGAGATATATTAACAGGCAATTAGATACTATTTCAAATTTAATCGTATTATATAATTACAATCATCTCGAATATCAACGTAACATTAATACTTTAATGTCTCTATTGCAATTAAACCAACAATCATATAGAACCAGAGTAAATTTAAATAATACTACAAATACATCACGTGCTTCAAATATTCAAAATCCTTCTGCAAATACAAGAAGACAGTATGTATGGAGGTCATATAATCAATCACCTCAGCCAACAAATATTTGGAATGGGGCTAGAAATTCTAATTTATTTAACGATGAATGGGCAAATATTTTAAACAGTTATTTAAATCAAGTTGAACAAGAAAGACGTTTAACAAACACGGAAATTACAGAAGCCACGCGAACATTTACCTATAATGAAAATATGAATGATACATTAAGTGATAATAGATGTCCAATATCATTAGAAACATTTGTTAATGGAGATATATTATCGGAAGTTCGTGGTTGTGGACATATTTTTAGACGCGATAATTTACTACGTTGGCTTTCACGAAGTAATTGTTGCCCAATATGTAGATTTAATATGTTAACAGGAACACCTGCACCAACATCTCCTGGTCCTACTTCTCCTATAAATAATACCGTACCAGATAATTCCAATAATACCGTACTAGATAATTCTAATAATACCGTACTAGATAATTCTAATAATAATCCACAAGGTTTTGTTTATTCTTTTTCTACAAATTTTCCTCAAGATAACAGTTTAAATACTATTATGAATCAAGAATTTGTTAATTTATATAATCAAGCTTTTAGTAATAATAGTTTTACAGAAGATGTATCAAATAATGATATTCCCGACAATGTTTCTGTAGATTAAATAATTTCGTGTAAAATAGAATAAAATGTTATTGTTATATTTCAGCATATATGTTTTTTAATTTATTTACTCAAAATACACGTAATAATAAAATTGGTTATGAAGATGTATTATATTCTATAGAAAATAATACAAAATTTATATTGATAAATACATTAGATGGTAATTTACAAAATTGTTTAATAAAAAATACTTTATCTATAGAAAATGAAACCGCCGCTGTAAATCAAATTATTGATAATAGTAAATTTAAAGAAGTAACTGTTATTATTTATGGATTAAATTCAACAGATATAAGTGTAGAAAAAAAATATAAACAATTGATAGATTTAGGATTTTATAACGTTTATATTTATTGTGGAGGAATGTTTGAATGGCTTTTATTACAAGATATTTACGGAAAAGATAATTTCCCTACTACAAGTTATGATTTAGATATTTTAAAATATAAACCACGTAGTACATTAAACATCCCTCTATTAAATTTATAAGTAATATTTTTTAAAACTCCGGAGTGTCTTTTTGCGATTGCAATAATCCAATATAAACCTGTTTAATTCAGGTATTTTTTTAACTGGTGTTACTGCTATAACATTGAATGTTTGATAACTGCTAATAATCATATTTATTTTTATAGGAAATGTACGATATAAAAAATTTAACTGATCTATGCAGGTTTTAAATTTTATTTTGTAAGTATCATCATATTCAAATACAATACGTTGTAATTCAGATGGTAAATAATTTATATTCATTATAAATTATTAATAATACCTTTTTATTATAATTTTTTGGTTAAAAGTTTTTTCCATTGTTTAATTTGTAATTTAGACGATTTTTCTAATATCTTGTAATTATTTTTTGAATAATCCGTTAACAATAAACCATCATCATAATGTTTAAACATGCGAACATTAAATAAAGCAACTGCATCATTATAGGCATTATCTAATGAATAATTTTTAGTAAACATTTGATATATCATACAACGATCAAAATCATATGCACATAAAAGATCTGCTTCTCTTACAATATTATAAGCAGTTTGATATTCCCCCATATCAGGAAATCCGTTTTTTTTTACATAAGAATAAGACATGGTAGAAATGATTTTATTAATCACCTCTTTTTCAGTATTTGTTATAATAGAAATGTCTCTATCATCTTTTAATGATCCTATAAATTGATTAATATCTTCAATACCTTTTTCTTGATCCATATATTTTTTATCACACATATCATGTAATATTGATGATACATAAATTATTTTTTCGTGATGTTTGATATAAGGCTGTTTTAAAAGTTCAAGATTATATATTTTATTCGCACAAGTAAGAATATCCATAGAATGAGAAAGTCCATGAGATTCATCAATATTATATTTAGAAACGGTTAACAAGACATAATTAAATAGTTTAGTTAATAACGACATATTATATATAATAATATTCTATTTAAATATTTACAGAAATAAACTCTTTTAAGTAGTAAAATTTATATTGTTTATATATATAAATGAAACCTCTATTTTTATTATATTTATTTAGTTTATTTGTGATATTTACACCAGGTGTGTTTTTTTCTCTCGCAAAGAAAGATAGCTTTAAAGGATTAGTATTACATGGTTTATTGTTCGCTCTTTGTGTGTTTTTTTCTTTAAAATTGTTTGACCGTAAAATTGTAGAAGGACATTCTTTTACAGTTAATTTAAGCGATATAAATAATTTATTTAAACCAAAACCTACAATGAGTGCACCTAGTGCTAGCATAGATATGAGTAATCCAGAATTATCTGATTCTGAAAAAAATATTTTAGCTGTTCAAAATTTAAGAAAAGAAATGTCTGAACAAAATAAGACGATTCGAGATACTACAAATAGTGCAATTGATGAAATTAAACAAGAAATTAATGATTATAAATTTAATACAAAAAAATTTGATTTTACATGTAGTCAATTTATAAAAAACTCTGATTTTAAATTACCTGAACAAGAAAACAATAGTTACAAATATTTAAATGGTACAGATGTTGTTCCGAATTGGAGAGTACGAAACATAGCAATTATGAATAATTCCGATGATTGGGGATTTGAAACACCATACCCAAAAGGTAATCAAGCATTAGCTATTCAAAATAATGGTAGTATTAGTACTGATTTATATTTACCACCTGGCACTTATAAAGTTATTTTATTAGCAAATGGACGTGATTGTTGTGATAATACTGGTATAGCAAATTCATTGTTATTTTCATTAAACAATAAAGTTTTTGATAAAATTACACCTGATATTTTAGAATGGAAAGAATATACAACCACTATTTTTAAAGTAGCAAATGAAGGTCGTTATTTATTAACTATTTCTGGAAGTAATAAAAATGCAGTTAACGGAATTATAGATAAAACAAGTGCTATTAAAAACATAAAAATAATTCGTGAATAGATAAAATTGAATTAAAATATTTCAATTCAATTATATTAAATACAAAAACTTATTAAATAACTATGGATCTAACACAAAAGAAGTTATCAAAATCGGAATGGTTAAATGTAGAAGTACCTTTTCCAGACCGTGAAAAAGCTATATTGCAATTAATTACAGATGGTTATAATAATCCAAATATATTCAATAACGAAAGTAAATCAATACATGCTGTTATGAAATTAGAAACAGATATTCCTGGATTGCAAGAGTATTTATATAAAGAATATTTTGAAGAAATCATAATAAAAATGGTAAAAAAATATCCTTCTGTTATAGAATCTTATAGTTCACCTATAGATAATAAGAAAAATAAAATTAAGTTAAAAAAATCTCATATTATGCGAATTAATAATGTGAATAAAGTTCTTGAAAAAGAAAAATCGAATATATTTGAATATATATTATTAGACCTTTGTGAACAAGTCTTTAAATATATGCATACTTATTCTGAAAAATATGCATTTTATATTTATACATTGATAAATTTAAAACGTTCGAATGTTGCTCTTTTAAATCCATATTGCTTAGCATTTATGAATAATTTAATTACAATACTATTACCACGAATACAAATGCGTGACGTAATTAATCAATCTCACATGTTTATTGAGAAAAACCCCATGCTTTTAAAGTATGAAGATATGACTCTTTATCAACATCAACGTGATATTTATAATAGCTTTCGTTATACTCCTGAAGAAGGTAATTTTACAGATTCAAGAACAGGTGCATTTAAAACTCTATCAAAAAATGGTGGAAAATTAGTACTATATACAGCACCTACTGGTACTGGAAAAACTCTTACGCCATTAGGATTATCACAAGGATATAGAATTATATTTATTTGTGCTGCAAGACATGTTGGTCTTGCCTTAGCAAAATCCGCGGTATGTATGGGTAAAAAAATAGCAATTGCATTTGGTTGTGAAACAGCTAGTGATATTCGGTTACATTATTATGCAGCATCAGAATATACAGTAAACAAACGAACAGGTGGTATTGGAAAAGTAGATAATACGGTTGGTGATAAAGTAGAAATTATGATTTGTGATATTAAATCGTATATTATAGCAATGCGTTATATGATGGCTTTTACACCTACGATTAAAGATAATCAAGAAATAGATGAGAATATTAAAATGTATACTAATAAAATAGAATATTTGGACTATTTACGTGAAGAGTTTAGTGATTTATATGAAGAATTAAAATTGTTAGATGTAATAGATGCGAAACAACAATTTATAAATAAATTACAAAAAGAATTAAGTGAAATATTATCTGAACGCAATACAGAAGATCTTGATTATAAAGAAATTGATGAATGTAATGATCAACTATGCATATTACAGACACTTATAAAACAGCTTAGAATGGATCCTTTGGCTAGTCGAAGTTATGAAGAAATAATTACTAACAATTTGAAAGATTTATGTACGAAACGTGTCGACATATTAAAGAAAAAGGTTCAATATAAAAGTGATGTAGATATTATTACTTATTGGGATGAACCAACTATATCAATGGATTATGATAATCATCCATTGCATGATTTAATTAAAGAAGTATGGTGTGAAAATAAGATTTCCAAAATGGTTCTTTCATGTGCTACATTACCTCAAGAACACGAAATTATGGATTCATTGAAATCATTTAAAGAAAAATTTCCTGATGCCTCTATTGAAACAATCTCTAGTTTCGATTGTAAAAAATCGATATCATTATTAAATGACTCATGTAAAGCAATATTGCCTCATTTATTGTATAGTGAATATAATGATCTCTCTGAATGTATAAAACATTGCAATAATAATAAATCATTGTTGCGATATTTTGATCTTCAGGAAATTGTAAACTTTATCAATAAAATACATAGTACAGATAATGCTATAAATGAAAATATGCATATGAATAATTATTTTGAAAATGGTATTGAAGATATTACCATGAATAATATTAAACTATATTACTTACGATTGTTACAGAACGTGAATAAAGAAAGGTGGTATGATATTCATAGTGATTTAGTATCAAGTCAAAAATCTAAATTTATTAAAACAAATGATCTTCGTAGATTCTCTAGCTTAGAGAAACCTCGTCAAATTGGAGGACAACCATTAACACGTATTCAAAGTGTATCTGTACCTGAGAAAAAAGTGGCTCCTACAAGTACAGTTGGTCTACAAATTACCACAACTGATGCTCATACATTAACCGATGGTCCAACCATATTCCTTAGTGATAATGTAGAAAATTTGGGAAAATATTATATAAAACAAACAAATTTACCCGAAAGAATTTACAATTCAATTTATTCTAAAATTCAAGAAAATACAAATATACAGAAAAAATTAACTGAGGCAGAAAATCAATTAGAATATATTATGGATAAAATGGCGAATGCGAATTCAACTAATGATAGTTCTAATAAAAAAGGTACAGGAAAAAAGACTCATAAAATGAATAGAGATGTTGATGAGTCAAAACAAAATCCAGAACTAAGAAAATTATCTCAAATGGTAGATAGTTTGCGTAGTCAAATTCAAGTAGTAAATTTAGATGACGTTTATATTCCTAATTCCAGAAATCATCAGAAAATATGGACAGATGAATTTAATGAAAATTCTTATAGACCAGATATATCTGACCAAGATGTTTGTGATATCATGGCTTTAGATGTAGATAATAACAAAAAATTATTGTTGTTATTAGGTATTGGTATGTTTACAAATGAAAATAAAGCCAACGCGAGATACATGGAAATTATGAAAAAATTAGCGTATAACCAGAATCTTTATATTATATTAGCTTCTTCTGATTACATTTACGGAACAAATTATCAATTCTGTCATGGTTATATTGGTAAAGATCTATTAAATATGACGCAGCAAAAGACGATTCAAGCATTAGGACGAATTGGTCGTAATCATATGCAACAAGAATACTCTATTCGTTTTCGCGATAATGATATGTTAAAACGATTATTCAAAACTCCTGAAGAAAATAAAGAAGCATTAGTTATGAATCGTTTATTTGTATAATCAAAGCATTTTGTAACCAAATAATTCAAAATCTCGTTTATAATAACTATTGATTAACTCAATAGAATTTTTATTTAACGCATTGCTATATTTTGTTATACCCGATTGTATTCTACATTTAGATACCTGAAAATGATGATTAAAATCATTATATCCTATTCGTTTCATATCTTCATCAAGTGTTTCTGTGTGTAATATTGTTATATTTTCAATCATTTGTCCCATTTCATTTATTAAATATAAATATTGTGGTAATTTGTGATTATCAAAAATGTCGTCTTGTTTTTCTAAAAATTTTTTTATTTTTGAAAACACTACTTTTGGTTTTAAAATAGTTTCTGCATTTAAAATTTTTCGAAATAATAGTTCTGATATAATTCGATCATATGGATTTCGAACAACAGTAATTATATCATATTCATTTCTATCGTAAGGATTTTCTAATATACAATTTCTATTACTATCATCATCCCATAATATTTCTTTATATCTAGTCATTTCCGACCAGGTTAAATGTTGTAAAGAATGTTTTAGTTCTTTCGATAAACGAACTCTTCGAAAATTTTTAAATTCGGGTATATCTTCTCTTGTTTCTATTTCTAAACTGTCTTCACTATTGAATGAATTCGATGAACTTATTTTTTGAAATACTAATGTATTTTTACTCTTTAAATTATAGGATTTATTAGTTGTACTCTTTTTTGTTTTTATTTTATACAATATTTGTTTCCACTCTTTACGATATTTTGTTATTTCGTCTATAATTGTATTATCATAATATGAAAAATATAATTGTTTTGGTCCCATTTTTGTTTTAAATTTATTAGAAAAATATTTCTCAATGCTTGTTCCACCTGTTTTCGGAATATGTATCAATAATATTTTTTGATCTTGAAAAAAAGGCATAATAGTAGATATATTATGTCTTTAAAATAATTAATGGATAGATAATGCGTAAGGATTTTTCTTTAAAGAATCTAATAATTCACTGCCATTTCTATTATTTTCTACACTATGATCTATTTTTTGTTTACCTTGCAACTGTCCCATAGTATCTAAACAAGGAGAAGATTTTGCAAATGTTGGTACAAGTGCACATTTATTGGTTAATGTATCTGTCCTGTCACATGATTTTATTGTAGCATCATGATTTAACATAGACATATTTCCAGGTACCATTCTACCTTTAATAGTAGAAGATTTAATATCATTATTACGTTGTCTGTATTCAGCATCATATGGACGAGGTTCTAAAGTACCTTCAGCAGCAGAAGCATTTCCTGCGTAGAAATAATCAGATTGATTCATTCTATGTGTAGCATTTGGTTCCACTTTTGTAACAGTATAACCACCTTTATTTAATGCGTTTGTACCTGAGTTCATATGAAACTTAGAATTTTCAGTTGTTTCACGAATGGTAGGTCCAGGACGATCAGCTGGATTAAATACATATGTTTGAGGAACTTTTGTACCAGCATTTTGATAAGGTCGTAATGTACCAACGGTATTTTCTTTTCTTGATGGTCGCAATACATCAAGTAATGGTGATATTACTGATCCAATAGCGCCTCCTACAGCACCAAAGTAATCACTTTGACTATTAGCAGTACGATTGTTATTATAAACAATTTGTGATTTTGCGCCATAATCTGCGTCAGTAGCACCACCTTTACCATTTGCATAAGCGGATGAAATTGGAACACTTCCTAAATCAATATGTTTTGAGGGCATATATTCACCATCTACAAACACACCTTGGTTTTCTGCACCAGCTACACCTGTATAAGAAACAGTTGTTTCTGGACGATTTGTGTAACGATCTTCTTGTAATGGACGTAAAGTAACGCCTTTTTCAACACCAGTGGTAGTCATTAAACGATCTTGGCCCATTTTAAATGAACGTTCTGGACGATGTTTTTCCATTTTACCAATAGAACCCATTTCTTTAATAGCACTACTAGCTGGACCTTCATAACCAAATAAACCTACACCAGAGGCTTTTTTGTTTGTTCTTACACGTAAATCATCAACTGTTTTAGGCATCCATTCATCTCTATTCATCATACCTGAGTTATATCCATTTGCACCTTCTGTACCATATCCTAATCCAATACCAGGTGCTACAGACTCTTGTTTAAATGGTAAAACGTTCGCCATTTTATTAACAGTATTAACACGTGATTGCATAAAATCACTTTGATTTGGAGCTCCATATGCCCATTGATAGTTTTCATTAGGTGCAAACAATGGGGATTGTTCTTTTTTTTCTATCTGTTGTGAACCTTTTCCTAAATAGTTGTCCAAGATTCCTTCATTTTGGTTTGCATCAAAATTAGGCGTAGTTTTTTTTCTACCAAAAAAAGGAACCATATTGTTATGTTGAAAATAATCATTATTAACAGTTTCACCAGTTAACGAAGTAAATGTTTGATTATTAACCAAATCAGTATTTTTTGTATCCACAAAACCTTGTTTATTGAAATAAGTATCAGTATATGCACCGCCATCATAACGATTATCATGTGTTAGTTTTTCGGTATTAGATAATTCAGGTGTTTCTAAAGGTTTATCATCTGGAAAATTCTCATCTGGTAAATTCACATTTGGTAAGTCACTATAACCAACAAAACCTTCATCAACTTCTCTATTATTTTGTTGTTTTGAAACTAGATATAATCCACCCATGGCTATTATTGGTATCGCTAATTCCATAGTATATTATTTATTATATACAATATACATAATAAATAATTGAATATAATTATTTAATTTTTCTCAATATAATAATCCAAAGATAAAGGATCCGTTTTATCTTGTTGCATGGGAATAGATATTTTTGGTTTATAAAAATCTTTTTCTAAAATACGTGTTTGAATATTATCATGGAAAGGTTTTTCAAGATTTGATTGAGGATTTACAATTGGGTTTTCCCAAATAGGATGTTCTAAATCACGATACATCCATGCAGGATGAGTAGCGCGACTTTCTTCAACAAAAGGATTTGTTTTAGGATAGCTAATAGGTTGACTTTGTACAGCATTTCTTTTATAATCTTGTTCGTAAATATCATCTCTTCCAACACGACGTGTTAGACCCATTAAATCACTTTCTAAATTAATAGTATTTGTTTGAAGATTAGCTCCCCATCGTTGCATTCTTATCTGTGCTTCATCTTGAAAAGGCATTGTAGCTCCTTGTCCAGGAACATTAAGTTGATATCTTCCAATATATGTTTGTTGTTCTAATTGTTTTTCGATTCTTAAATCATCATCATGAAATCTTGTAAACGACATATTATATATTCTAATAATATTTTATAATTATTAACCGACTTTGAAAAAAATATTCTACTAATTATCCATTTTATATGGTCCACTAAATAATATTATTATTCACAACTACAAATCCTATTTTCATTAAAGCGATTATTATGATACCATTCATCAATTTTATAGAACATTCATAATCGCATTTTTACATTGTCCATAAGTTTTACGATGCCATTGGGTAATTCCATATTCACTTATTCCACTTAGATGATGTTTTGTACCGTACCCTTTATTTTTATCAATACAATATCTAGTAGATAATTCAGGATATTCACTACATAATTCTTCAATATATTCATCACGAGCAACTTTTGCTAATATTGAAGCAGCAGCTATTGGTGTATATTTATTATCACCACCTTCTATAGTATCATGCGGTAATGACTTTAATTCTTCTGTATTCTCATCATACATGGTATATGGTTTAAAGTCATTTCCATCAATCAAAAGGTAGGTTTTGTCTTTATCAATGTTAGATTTAGTAAATATATCACGAATAGAATCATGCATTCCTCGATGAACTGCTTGTCTTATGTTAATATCATCAATAACATCATGTTCAATATACTGAATAGACCACGACAAAGCATTTTCTTTAATATAATCCGATACGATTTTAATTTTTTTTTTCGAATGAAACTTTTTAGAATCTTTCATCCAATCATGATGAAAACTATCATCTTTAGGTAAAACGGCAGCTGCTACATATAATCGACCAAACAGAGGTCCTCTCCCTGCCTCATCTACTCCAATTTCAAAATTATATTCTGGTTTATAACAACGAGATAACATTATTTATTTATTATAAATATTTAATAATATTTATATCAATTTTATTATTACCATACTAATATTTTCGACGTATAGAATATATCAAATCATTATAATGAAAGGAATAAAACTAACACCTTTTTTATTGTTTGTAATTTTATTAGTTGTTTTAGTATTAGCAATGTTATTTGGAACAACATCTACGAAACCTATTTTAGAGAATATGGAAAATTCTGGACAAACAAGTTCATGGAAACCTGTTTTATCTAATAGTGTTCAATCATATAATTCTGGTAGCCAATTGGATGATATTATACCAATTAAAGATGGCCAATCAGGTATGTTTTACGATTCTAGTAATGGTAATGTTATTATTACAGATAATTTAGTAAGTGATACATATACATTATTGACTCGTGATAGTAGTGGTGTTCCAACATTAATAACAAGTAATACTCAATCAAATGATAAAATATCTAATTCAGTCAATTTAACAACAGCTCCATGGACATATGTTCAAGACAATATGTCTTTGTTATATTGTCCTTACAAAGCAAATACCTTAATTATTGTAATCAATAATATTGATAATAGCATTATGCAAATCTTTAAAAGTAGTAAAGGTATTTCTAATTCATTATTACCAATTAATACTTCTACTGGTGTATCAAATACTGTAGAGGCATCACAATATTCTTCTCTTGGACAACAAGTAAAAGAACAAATTACTATTAATGGTAAAAATGTTGAAGCTACCAAAATAGCTAACAATGTTTATTATAATGATAATTTAGGAATAGCCGTAGGATCTCAAGGAACTGTCTTTGATGTTTCTCAGGAATATAAAACAGGTATATCAAAACAAAATACTGATAATATTTTAGTCATTAGTTGTTTAGTTGATGAATCTAGTTTATTATCTGTGATCATTATCAAGGAACCTGGTAATAATATTTATAAAGTAGCATCTGCTAACTATATTAAACATTCTTTCAACGAAGGAAATCCAAATGATTCATTTTCCATTACTTTAGAGGGAGGTGATGATAAAGCAAATGGATCTAGTCCTGGATCTGGATCTGGATCTAGTGGCGATGGTTCTGGTTCTGGTGATGGATCTGGTTCTGGTTCTGGTGATGGATCGAGAGATTCATGTAAAAATAGCCAATACACAGCAAAACCTAGTTATACATGTCCTAATGGTATTGAATCAGAAAAAGAAAGTGTATGTAATAGTTCTGATTACATTAGAAAATCAGAAATTGTACCTCCAGTATGCCCTGGATGTCCACCATGTCCTAATATTACACCTGCATCTTGTAATCTTTCTATTAATAGTGATGGCGAAATAGTCGATTGTACAGGTAAAAAATATCAAGCTGATAGTAGCATTTTTGGTGCATCACCATCAGCATTTGATTCTTTTGGTAGTTCTGTAGGAAGTACTATTACATCTGCTGTAGGTGATGTTTCAGATGTAGCTCAAACAGGATTAACTGAGACAGGTGATGTACTTAAAACAGGTATGGGTATTTTAGCTCCAACTGTTGATAATACAATCGATACAGCCGGTAATGTCTTAGAAAAAGGTTTAGATACAGCAGGTGGTGCATTAGACAAAGGTGTTGATGCAGCAACAGGTGCATTAGACAAAACACTTGATACCGCAGGTGGTGCATTAGACAAAACACTTGATACCGCAAGTGGTGCATTAGGAACAACAATTGATAGTGCAGGAAATATCATAACTGGACTTGGTGATACAGCAGGAGATATTGCTTCTGGATTAGGAGAAGGTGTAAGTGGTATTGGACAAGGCATTGGTGAAGGTGTAAGTGGATTGGGTCAAGGTGCTTCAGAATTAGCACAAGGTATTTCATCTGATGTTGCTGGTTTAGGTAATAACATGATAGATTCAAGTACTGGATTATTAAAAAGTACTGGATCAGGTATTATGCAATTATCACAACAACAACAACAAATGATGCAACAACAAATGATGCAACAACAAATGCAAGGACAACCAATGCAAGGACAACCAATGCAAGGACAACCAATGCAAGGACAAATGGATCCAATGCAACAACAAATGATGATGCAAGGATATATGCAACCTGGATATATGCAACCTGGATATATGCAACAAATGGGCTATCCAATGCAAGGTGGTTATACAATGCAAGGGTATAGTTATCCACAAACATGTCCACGTGGAAGTTCTAATTTTATGCCTATTACAAATGATTTTTCACAATTTACATAAAGTAAATTATATTTATTAATACCAATTCGTTAAATAATTGGTATTAAAAAAAATGCTTAAAATAAAAGGTCTACACATATTATATGAACGAACTAATTAGAGAAAAAGAACAACAACAGAATTGTTTTGATTATTCTGAAATATTAAATCGTACACAAATTGTTAGTGAAATTACCGATATTTTACAATCTTTTGATAAAAAATGTACGGATGTTCATTTTAAAAAGGGCATTTATATTTATGGTGCTCCTGGTTGTGGAAAAACCTTTTTTGTTGTGAATCTATTGAAAAAATTAAATTATGATGTTATAAAATACGATGCAGGTGATATACGAAATAAATCATTAATTGATAATATTACAAGTAATAATATTTCAAATCGTAATGTATTAGATATGATGTCTGGAAAAGTAAAAAAAATAGCAATTGTTATGGATGAAATTGATGGTATGAATAATGGTGATAAAGGAGGAATTAATTCATTAATTAAATTGATAAGACAAAAAAAAACACAAAAACAAAAATTAGAAAATATGACTTTAAATCCTATTATTTGTATTGGTAATTACTACATGGATAAAAAAATAAGAGAATTAATGAAAGTATGTTATACATTTGAACTTAAAATGCCTACAACACGCCAAGTAGAATCATTATTACACCGTTTAATACCAAAAGAAAAATTAATGATAAACAAGGATATTTTAATTAATTATATTCAAGGTGATATTCGAAAACTTAACTTCACATCACAGCTTTATAAAAATAAATCCCATTTATTAACTGATGAAATTATTGAAAATATTTTTCAAACAAAATCATTTAATGAAGATTCAAAACGATTAACAGCTACTTTATTTAATCAATATATTCCATTTAAGGATCATAATATACGTATGAATGATACAGACAGAACTATTATAGCACTTTTATGGCATGAAAATATTATTGATATTATCTCTCATATTCCAAAAGAACAACAATTAAAGTTTTATGTGAGATTATTAAAAAACATTTGTTTTGCTGATTATATTGATCGAATAACATTTCAAAATCAAATATGGATTTTTAATGAAATCAGTTCTTTAATTAAAACATTTTACAATAATAAAATTCTTCATGAAACATTTCATGAAAATAGAAATATTTCTCACGAAGATATTCGTTTTACAAAAGTATTAACAAAATATTCCACGGAATATAATAATCAGATTTTTATCAATAATCTTTGTATTGAATTAAATATGGATAAAAAAGATGTTTTAGCTTTTTTTCAAGAATTACGAATATTGTTGTCAAATGTAGAAGAATCTGATTTTTTAACGAATCAAGAAAATATTACCTTTATAGAAAATCTCTTTGAAAGCTATGATATTTCAAAATTAGATGTAAAAAGAATGTATCGTTACTTAGATAAAAATGTGAAAAAAGATGCTTTAATAGAAGAAGAAATATAATTAAGTATTATTAAATTAAAGATAATTTAATAATACAATTATATATACCAATGGGATATCATCGTTCGGTATTGGAGTATGTTTGGATCGATGCATTAGGAAACCTTCGATCCAAAACAAAAGTACTAGAGGCAGAAGTGATGTTTATAAAAGATGTACCATTATGGAATTTTGATGGTAGTTCAACAGGTCAAGCAGAAGGTTCTGATTCAGAAGTAATGCTTATACCCTGTAGTATGTATAGAGATCCTTTTCGCGGTGATCCAAATAGAATCATTTTATGTGAAACAATGCGACCAGACGGAAGTTATTTAGAGAATAGTCATAGACACTGGGCTAACGATTTATTCAATAAAAATTTAGAAACAGAACCGTGGTTCGGTCTTGAACAAGAATATTTTTTAATGAATCGTGCTACAAAAAAACCATTGGGTTTTGACGAAAATTTAAAACAAGGTCAATTTTATTGCAGTACAGGTTCAGAAAATGCATTTGGAAGAGACATTGTAGAAGAGCATTTAAATTCATGTCTTTTTGCTGGTATTAAAATAAGTGGTGTAAATGCAGAAGTAGCACCTGGTCAATGGGAATTTCAAGTAGGTCCTTGTACAGGAATAGAAGAAGGTGATCAATTATGGATTGCACGTTATTTACTTTTACGTATTGCTGAAAAATACAATGTAATGGTTGATTTTACACCAAAACCATTAAAAGGAGATTGGAATGGATCAGGTTGTCATGCAAACTATAGCACAAAACTAATGCGTGATGGTTTAATAAATGATTGCGGAATTACTGTTAAAAAAGGGATTGAATATATCAATGAAGCCATTGAAAAATTATCAAAAAAACATAAAGAACATATGGATGTATATGGTAAAGACAATGATCAACGTATGAGTGGCGAACATGAAACCGCTTCTTATGATAGTTTTTCAGTTGGAATTGCGAATAGAGGACGTTCTGTTCGTATTGGTAATGATACGTTAAAAAATGAACAAGGATATTTTGAAGATCGTCGTCCTGGATCAAATTGTGATCCATATCTTGTTACTGGTATGTTGTTTAAAACAACTGTAATTGACGAATAATTTTTGTATTTTTTTAAAAAGATGGTTAATATAAATGGCTTATATTTTAAAAAATGTGTTTTCGAAATCACCAAAAGTATTAATGATAGATGGTAAAAATGTGATTGGTAATTGTACATATAGTATTATAAATGATACAAATGCTTGTATAAATAATTTATATATTGAACCAGAATATCGTAATAACGATAATGGTAGTTGTTTATTACGATATACAGAAAATATTCTTGAAACAAAATATAATATAAAAACAACTTCTCTACTTGCATATGAACCAGAAACCTGTAATTTGCGGATTTTTTTTCAAAAAAATGGATATTCTATTGATGATAGTAAAAAAATAGAAACATTTGATGATGGACAAAAAGTATTCAACTTGATACCAATGATAAAAAATATAAAATGATAAAATTTGTGTTCTATATAATATTATATATTATATGGAATGGATAATAAAGTAAATCAACGTTTACTTTGTGGTACAATATCATCTTTTATAGCTACAACTATTGTGCATCCCTTTGATGTTTTAAAAATTTCTCGCCAAATTAATATTAAACCGCAATATACATTTGTTAATTTATATCGTGGTTATAGTATTGGTTTAATACGTCAACTTACGTATTCAGTACCAAATGTTTTTATTTTCACAGAATTAAATAATTTCTATAGAAAAACACATAATAAACAACCTGATTTTAAAAATAAATTATTTTATGGTATTATTTCAGGTTCTATTAGTGGATTCACTGGAAATCCTAGTGAAGTATTAATGGTTCGTTCCATACACAAAGAAAAAAAAACAAAACCTCTCGTTCAAGAAATTAAAAATATATACAACACATCAGGAATACCTGGATTTTTCAGTGGTTATAAAGTGGCTATATTGCGTTCATCTGTTTATAATGGTACACGATTGCCTTTATATTCACAAAGCAAAGAAAAAATCATAGAATTACAACCATCATTAAAAGGTACAACTATGTTACATTTTTCTGCAGCTGCAATTAGCACGGTTACTGCTATTCTCGTAAGCAACCCTATAGATGTTATAAAAGCACGAGCACAAAAAGAAAAACCAAAAAGTATTATAACATTAGCTAAAAAATCCTTCAAAGATGAAGGGCTTAAACTATTTCAACGTGGTTTATTACCAAGTATATGTAAAAGTTTTCCTCATTCTATTATATCATTTGTTGTTCTTGAAAAAACCACACAATTAATAACAGGAAAAGATGCTATTTAAAATATAATTTATTTTTATATAATATAATGAAATTTAAATTATTTAAACTAGGTATCATTTTTATTTTAATATTGATCATTTTAACAGTATTATATTTTTATTATCAACGTAAAAATCCAACATATAAAGGAAGAGGATATTGTGATATTAAAGAAGACTATGAAGAACCACAGATATTCGAAAATTTTATATCAAATGATGAAATTACATATATTATCGAATCGTCAAAACCTAAATTTAGAGAAAGCAAATTAGTAACTGGATACAGCGAAAAGGTGCGAAAAAGTGAAACTGCATGGTTATCAAAAAATGATCCAGTAATAGCATCTATCATTAAACGTGTATGTAGTATTACACATATACCTTTTGAGAATGCAGAAAAAATACAAGTTGTTAAATATCAACCGAATGGATTTTATACAAGACATTATGATGCTTCATGTGATGATAAAAAAGAATGCGTTGAATTTGAAAAAAATGGTGGTCAACGCATGGTTACAATGATTATTTATTTAAATGATGATTTCACAGGAGGAACAACCGAATTTCCTAATTTAAAAACAGAATTTCAACCAAAAAAGGGAAATGGCCTACTTTTTTACTCACTTCAAAAAAACGGCAATAAATGTCATCCAAAGTCTTTGCATGCTGGAAAACCTGTAAAAACAGGTGAAAAATACATCGCAAATGTATGGCTACGTGAAAAACCATATAAAACAGCCGATTAACGTAAAACAGAAATAATTTTCTGTGATTCTACCAACAAACCTTCTAATTCTTGGACACGATTCATTAAACGTTTTATTTCATCCTGTTGTTTTGAAAGCGTGAATACAATTTCATCTGGAGTCATTGAACGTTTTTCTTTTCCAGGAGTCTCAATCATAATTCGAAAACCATTGGAATGTCTATTTTCAAGGTTTTTACGTTGTTCGTCTATCTCTTTCATCTGTTTTAATACATCTGGCTTGTTTTTAGGCAGTCCAGGCTTATAATTATCTAATAAATGATCAATGTCTTGTAAAAAAAACTTCAATATCTCATGTTCATGTTTATTTTTTATAAAATCTTCGACTTTTCTTGGACTTTCTTTAAAATATTCTGGATGTTTACTGTCTAGCATATTTTTTTTATCAAATGTATTGTGATGATGTGAAAAAACCAAAATGGTTTTCATTGGATTTAGCTGAACAAAAGGGATCGTATATTCTTTTAAAAATGCACGTTCTTCTGCTAATGCCGCCTTGTCATCATACTGTGTATAGTTTAACAATTCTTTGCGAAAAGCAAAGGTACCCGCAGTAGCGTGTGTAGGACCAAACGGACCACTTTGAAACATTTGATGTATATGTTTAAAGTAAATATATATTTCACTAGAACCGGCACATAATGCTTGAGGATTCGATAAAAGGGTTTCCACTGCATGTTCTACTCTTTCAGGTGGATAATAATCGTCATCATCCATATATACTAGTATATCTCCTTTCGCATTTTTATGCATAAGGTTGCGTTTTGCGCCTAATACCATTTTTTCTTGGACATTGATGTATTTAATTTGTTCTATGCCGGATTTTTCAACAAGGTCTTGTATTTTATCGGTTCCATCATCGACAATAATCCATTCCATTTGTTTTTTTGGATAAGTTTGGTTTCGAAAACATCGAAACATCATTTCTATAAAAGGTCTACGATTAAATGTAGGTGTACATACAGATACAAAAGGCCGTTTTTTACTCATTATTATAACTAATAATGAGTATTTTATGTCGTTTATCAAGAAATTTATTCGTTTATAAAAATAATTACCATTGTGTAAAAAACATTTAAATCATGTAATCTTTGTACAAATATCTATTTTTTTTGTATATTCATAATTTCAAGTTTACTTGCGAGATTTTTTAGTGAATTATTTAAATTAGACATCGCATCTTTTAACTCTTCTAGTTCAGTCTGTTTTTTACTTATATAGTATTTTATTTTATTAATTTTTTCTGTATAAATTGAGTCTGGATTATCAATATCGTTTTCACTATAATTTTCAAAAGAGCGTACATCTTCTACAAATTGTAGATATTCATTTACCTCATTGATAGAATCCGGTTCTTCATGAAGCATTTGTTGAATATCGTCCATCATTTTTTTATTTCCATAGACAAGATAAAAGGTGTTATATAATAGACGAATTTCTTTTACAAATCTTTTTTTATCTATCGTATCATACATGCGATTTTCTTCAAAATTAATATAGGGACTCCACATATTATAAAATACAACACTCAAATTATACAAATCTTTTTCAAAATCTTCAAAATTATTATCATCAAGTATGTCTATTTTTTCGCGAATTTCGCTACAAATATTTTGAAAAGAATCTGATGGATTCGATACAAATGTAAAAGCAGTTTCTGGATGAATCATAATATTTCTGGTTTTAAATATTATGATATTACTTATTTAATTCAATTTTATACCATTTATAGTAATTCTGTTTCAAAATCACGGGTTAAATCACCTAATTGTTTACCTACTAAATTACTTTCATTATATAAGTCGACTTTTACATGTAGAGTCAATACATATGTATTACCATCACTACCTTTTACATTAATTTTTGCTAATTGTGTTTTAGCGTCTGTTGGTTTACCAGATAATATGTGTTTTGTATTATTATGATCATCACCATGATCATCATCACCATGATCATCACCATGATCATCACCATGATCATCACCACTTACTAAATCATATTTTAACCATGTTGGGAATTCAAATGGTATTAATTGTAATGGAGATGGTTGAAGTAATATCTTGGATAAATCTAATTGATGGGTGGATTCTTCATTCATAACAAAATCAACACTATACCTTTCTTTTAAGATTACACGACCACCGAAAACTTGTTCGCGTTTTTGTGATATAAAACCAGTTTTATACATAGTATTGTCCTTTAATATGTAATTTCCAGCAACGCTCTCATTAATAAAAATGATTTTATTGGTTGTATCATAGTGAAAGTTATAATGATTGTTTTTGATACCCCATTCAGCTGCTATTTGTTGAATAGCATCATCATCGGCGTTATCAAGTCTTGAATCTCTTATAATGACTTTACCATCTTCATATGGAAGTACTTGGTTTGTTTCAATGATTGTTTTCGCACCGTACTCAGTAGGGTTATAAGTGCTGGTAGAAGTGGTAATAATTAAGTGTTTAACAGAGAAATCAAAACCTTTTCCAGAATCACCTAATCCAGAAGCAGGTAATTTATTATATTGAGATTCTTCGATTGTTTTAACATTGTATTTTAATCTAATAGTAAAGCTTTGTTTAGTTGATAATTCTCCATCAGAAACAGTTAATTCAATATCTGTTAATTTATTTGTATCATCAATATCATCAGGGAATGTACCACTCAATACACCATTTTCAATAGTTAACCATTCTGGAAGTGGTCCTGCAGTTACTGTTAATGTATTGTTATCTTCATCAAATAGTTGAGGTTGATATAAATAAGGTAATCCAGCAATAGCAGTAGTTACAGGAAGACTAGTAAATATAGGGGCATCATTTACAGGTGTTATTGCTATTGTGAATTCTTGTTCTACTGCATCATTACCGTCTGCTGTAACACGTAATTTGACTGGATGAGGATTATTATTAACATCAGCTTGAGTAGGTGTACCTCTAAGTGTAGTACCATAGAAAGGTGTTAACCATGTTGGGAGTGTAACGGCAGTCATTGTTAATACTTTTTTATCATCATAGCTAATTTGAGGAGTATACGTATATAATACATCTTCAGTAGCGGTAGTCTTAGGTTCACCAACAAATTCTAACTCTGGTTCTGGTTCTGGTGGAGCATCTGAATAAATTTTAAAATTAGTTAACGTAACAGGTTTATTTCTATCTACAATATATAATAACAGACTTGAAAATTTCTTTTCACCTTGACTAGGTATACTAATCTCACCACTACCGGATCCTGTTCTGCATGTAAAAATACTAGTACCATATGAAGGTTCTGTATCAGGAAAAGGATTTTTTTCCAATTTAAATCTAATATTTACATCACTCTCTGTACTATAATCAAATGTAATTTTACCAGCATTAGAAAATGTTAGAGGATAGAAATCGTCGTTTGTATTTGCAAATCCAGCCCAAGGCTGTGCACCTGATGGGAATGTATATACATCACCATTAACTGTCGCGCCATCGAACTGACCATTAAATTTTGGGACTTGAACTCTTGTTCCTGGTTCTAGTTCTGAAGAACGTACATAGATAAATCTCCACCACCCATATTGGATGTGAATATCAAAAATAACTTCATCATTTCCATTAAAGGTTACCTTATAAGTACGTGAATTAGGAATGGCCGCTCCATTGGATATCTCACCACCATTTACTGCTTTAGGTACACCAACGTGTGCACCATAACCATTGAGTGTTAATTCTCCATCAGTGTATTCCCATCTAGCCGGATTTGAACCATCATGGGGTGCTACAGGTGCACCTGGTCTATCAGAACCACCTTGCCATTCCTCTATCCAGGTTTGACTTCCCATAACATTATTAAATGATCCATCACTATTAAAAACAATTTCATCATCATAAAAAACGCTACGATCTGTAACATCATCAGAATCAACAGACCACCACTCGATATTTCCTTGATTTGGTCCTACACCTAAACTACCTGCTACAGGTTTTACTTTCCATATTCCTACAAGCGGTGATTCTGGTTCTGCTGGAGTTATCATAGTGTGTTGTCCTAGATAGGTCCATTCGTTTTGAGGTTTAACAATCCATTCACTATCTTCAGCATTTGTACCTCTAGAAGCATTCCAATTAGTATTACCTGTTACAACACTTGATTTTCTAACCAATGTGTGGTCTTTAGTAGCTGCTGGCTCACCAGCTACATCCCATCCACTGTAATTGGGGATCTCTCCTTGAAAATCACCAATACAATCTAATACAACGTGATTATCTCGAGTTCCCTTTACTAACTTACGTCCATCATTGCCGTTTGATAGATACAAATGTTCTTTTCCTCCAATCTCTGCTGCTTTATTTTGAATATATACATCAGCCTGAGGATGATAAATGATAAAACCACTTTTAGGTTGTATAACATTACCTTCTTCGAAAATAACATTCCAGAACTCGTATTGTCCAGGCGTCGGTACTTCATTACTAGTAGCAGTAGTAGCATAATAAGGTGATAAATCAATAGCTTCATCAGTAGGATTAAATATTTCTAAATATTTATTATTGCTACTACCTTCTGCATATTCAGAAAAAAATAAAGTTCTTAAATCGGTTTTTTCTACTTTTACCGACTTAATAACCAATGTAGCTTCTTTAAAATTTGGATAACTCACATGAATAACTTCTCCTTGTTTTCCTGTATAACTACCACCTAAAGCAAGATTCATTAGTAAACCATAATGTTTTTCATCGGCTATAACAGAATTTGTTTTATCTACGCGTTGGAAAAGTTCATTTTGTATAGTTTTATCAATATTATATGTATGTACGAGTTCATCATCAAAATACATAGAAATAGTAACATTGTCGTCATTATCTCTTTTTAAAACGGTTTTGTATTTATGAAAACTTTCTCTTAAATCTGATAAATCTGTTTTAATTGATGTTAAATATTGATGTCCATTATTATCATAATGAATAGCATTAGAATAACGATTATTACCTAAAGTAGGTGCCCATTCCAATACATCAACTTCACCACAAAATGGCCACGGTTCATTAGTAGAATTATTTTTATAACCGGTTCCCATCATCCAAAATGCAGGCCATAGTGGAACTGGATTAGGTTCATCAGATGATTCCATTGAACCATCATCATTCATAGCTTTGGGCATTTTTCCTTCAAATTCAATCGAAATTTGTTTATGTTTTTCTAATTTAAGTTCTTCTTTGTCATCCATCATTATAAGTCGTGATGATTTATATACAGGATTAGAACCTTCAACTGGTACTTTTTCTAATTTAATTTCTAAATGTCCTTCACTATTAATAGAAGCGTGTTGATCATCATAACCTTGTTTCTCCTGATTATGAGGCCATGTTTCATTACCGTTAGTAGTCTCGTAAGTAAAAGTGTAGCCACTGAATTCCATAGGCATATAATAAATAACAATAAAAGAAAATATACAACAAAAATTAACGTTGTATATTTTTGTTACTAATTAACATTTATAACTTAAAGTAATTCTGTTTCAAAATCACGGGTTAAATCTCCTAATTGTTTACCTACTAATTTACTTTCATTATATAAGTCGACTTTTACATGTACAGTAAATACATATGTATTACCATCAGCATCTTTTACATTGATCTTTGCTAATTGTGTTTTACTGTCTGTTGGTTTTCCTGTTAATGTATAAACACCATTTACTAAATCGTATGTTAACCATGTTGGGAATTCAAATGGTATTAATTGCAATGGTCCCGGTTGATGTAATATCTTTGATACATCGATTTGATGGGTAGATTCTTCATTCATAACAAAATCAGCACTATACCTTTCTTTTAAGATTACACGACCACCAAAAACTTGTTCACGTTTTTGATTTATGAAGACGGTATTATATTTAGAACTGTCTTTTAATATGTAATTTCCAGCAACGCTTTCATTAATAAAAATTCGAGGAGATTTTACGTCATAATAAAAATTATAATGATTGTTTTGAATAGCCCATTCAGCTGCTATTTGTTGAATTTGACTATCATCGGCGTTATCAAGTCTTGAATCTCTTACAAGGACTTTACCATCTTCGTATGCAACTACTTTGTCTGTTTCAATGATTGTTTTCGCACCATACCAAGCAGGATTATAAGTGTTGGTAGAAGTGGTAATAATTAACTGTTTAATAGAGTAATCAAAACCTTCTCCAGAATCACCTAATCCAGAAGCAGGTAATTTATGATATTCACCTCCTGTTATTGTTTTAACATCGTAGTTCAATGTAATAGTAAAGTTTTGTTTAGTTGATAATTTTTCAGCAGTATCAGTTTCAGAAACAGTTAATTCAATATCAGTTAATTTGTCAGCATTAAGAGGAGGTGTACCACTCAATACACCACTTTCAAATGTTAACCATTCAGGAAGTGTTCCTACAGTTATTTCTGTTAATGTATCGTTTTCTTCATCAGATACTTGAGGTTGATATAAATAAGGTAATCCAGCAGTAGCACTAGTTACAGGAGCAGTAGTAAAGACAGGAGCATCATTTACAAGTGTTACAACTATAGTAATGTCTTGTTCTGCTGTATCAGTACCATCACTAACAACTAATTTTACAGTATTAGCACCTGGATTAGATTGTCTAGGTATACCACTAAGTGTAGTACCATCAAAAGTTAACCAACCTGGAAGTGTAGGAGCAGTAATTGTTAAACTATCACCATCAGGATCACTAACTTGAGGAGTATATGTATATAATACATCTTCAGTAGCAGTAGTAGGGGCAACACTATCAAATTGTGGTGGGTTATTGATTGAAACTGAATCGTCATCAAAAATTTTAATATCTTTCATCTTTAGGATAGCACCTTTAGTATTCAGTTGTATGTTTGCTACGAAGGTCGGAGTGTTCAAACCTATTGATAGATCAACAGTAGCACGAGAATATGGATATCCTTTATTTCTTATTTGCTTTGAGAAAGCAGCAATCATATTATCAGACTCGTCAAGTAACCTAAATTGAATGGTTGTGTTCTGATCTTCTAAATATGTAAAAGTTATCTTACTTCCAGAACTAATTTTTAATGGTAATATACCGGTATTGTCGTTACTGTATAGAACAGTCTGCCCCCACATATTGTTACTTGTTGCATACACTGTGAACGAATTATCTTGACCATAAGTAGATGTATATGCTCCTGTTGTTGTACCTACAAAATTAGGTGTTTTATACGTAGAACTTTGATAATTGTTTGTACTAATAACACTATCGGTCATTATATACTTTATATATATAAAAAATATTCCTAAAAAAATTTAACCTTATTCACATTTTCCCGTTTTTTTATTTTTACGCGTTCCATTAGGACAACGTTTTTTGATTGGTTTTTCACATTTTCCCGTTTTTTTATTTTTACGCGTTCCATTAGGACATTTTTTTCGTTTTACTATTGGTTTTATATCGACGCACTTGGTCATTATAATCCCTTCATCTACACATCGTGGATCACTATCCTCGGTAATCCATTGACGAGTTTTATATACTTTTTGCATATCATCACATTCACTACTAAAATTTTCTTGAATAAGTGTTTCAAAAAAAGCCATTGTTTTATTTTCTCCAAATGTACGTTTTGATTTTTTATAATAATCAAGATAAAATTTCTTTTTGTCTTCTTCTATCTCATCATCTAACATATCACTTATTTTTTTTTCTAATTTTTCAACATTTTTAATCTGTTTTTTACCTTTTACTAATTCGATATGCAATTGAATTATTTTATCAATTTTTATTTTCATCTTTACTTCTTCATCACTGGAAAATTTTTTTTTCTGAAAAGCTTCCGCTAAATTTTTAATTTTTGTTTTTTCTTTATCTTTCCCATTGCAATTTGGATCCAAAATATGTCTGTATCCTAATTTACGGTAAAAATTAATGACGTAAGGCAACGCAGATAACTGTATAATATTGTACCCTTTTTCTCTACATAAATCTTCTAGTCTATTAAATAGACGTTTACTTAATCCTCTTGATTCTTCTTTGGTTTTGGAACGAAAATTATCACCTACACAAATAAGTGTTACTTCTAACGTATTATCGTCTAATTCAGTCAATATCATAAAACCAGTAATAGTTGTAGGTGTTTGTTTTGAACGTTCACTACCTTTTGAATAACCAACAATTAAAAATTCATAACTATTATCGTCTAAATTTATATAATCTTTTGATATTGCTTTTTTACATAAAATAGGCACTGCTTGTTTTACAATTTTTAATTGTTTTTTGAAATCATTATCATTTTTATTATATATAAAAAATTCAGTCATATATATAAAGAAGAGTTATTATTTATAAAACCTATCTGATCAATATAATTACTCTGTTTCTACAGGTTTTTCCTCCGATTTTGTTTCTATAGGTTTTTCCTCATATTTTGTTTCTACAGGTTTTTCCTCAGATTTTGTTTCTATAGGTTTTTCCTCAGATTTTGTTTCTATAGGTTTTTCCTCAGATTTTGTTTCTACAGGTTTTTCCTCAGATTTTGTTTCTATAGGTTTTTCCTCAGATTTTGTTTCTGTTTCTATAGGTTTTTCTTGTGGTTTACTAACAGGATATCTCTTTATTCCTCTTGAACTAGACATCATAGTAGGATTTTGTGCAGCTAACATCGCACGATTGGTATCTTCACCTGAAGCGCTTTTATCTGCTCTTCCTACTGTCTCTTTCATTGAAAGCATAAATAAGTATTTATCATATAAAAATTTTCCTAATATTAAAATTAAAAGAATATTAATTATAACTAACCAAACAAATAAATGTTTAAAAATATTTTTCAATCCATCTGGAGACATTAATCCACCGTCATTATTACCTAAGCCTACTTTTCCTTGACTTGCTACGTTCCATTCTTTTTTATATAATCCAATACCACCTATCAACATTAAAAATATCAATATCTCAAACATATTAAGAGAACAAAAATTTATAATTTCTTTTATAAAATCAATAAAACGTGGTATCAAACCTTTCCACCATAGCCATGTACCCATACGTACATCTTCAGGATTACAACCTTCCTCTGTTAAGTTTGGTTCAATCATATCAATTGAATTTGTAATTCCGGTTATAATCATACCTGCATTAATACCTTCATAAAATATAACACCAAAAAATGTATAAAGTGTTAAATAGGCTGAAATCATAAACATAGCCAATGGGATATTTACTGCAATTGTCCACATCATATAACCAAGTAAAGAAATACAGAATAAAACCAAAAAGAAACAAATGGAAAATATTGTTTGTTGTTTACTTACCATAGAATGCATTTCCATATCACCTTTTTCTTCTTTTCCAAAAAACCAACCAATACTATAACGTAATACAATAAATATGGAAATCAAAGATAAAATCGATGTTGAAAATTTACCACGCATAGCATTGAAAAAATTCATTAAAATAGTACTTTGAAAATTATTACTTACCAATATATAAAAAATAAAAAACATTAAAACCATGATGATTGGTGTAGGTATGTATTTTTTTAATAATGAACATTTTAATATACACCAATTAAATGATTCCAATACTCTATAGGCAGGTCCAAATGCCCCATAAAGATAAGTATTATAGTTTTTCATTTTCATAGCATCAAATTCATACAAGATACCATCTTCTTTCTCAATAAAAAATACAATATAATACCAATTATAAACAAAATACCATACCAACATCATTGTTGTAAATTTCTGTGCTTGATCTTTAAAAATTTCAATTTCTTTTTCAGTAGCCGTATTTTGGGTTAATGCATTAGCAATCTTTACTAAAGTATCATCAATATATTTATTGATTCTTAAAATAAATAATTGTATGTATATTTTCGCTTGATGTATCTTTTGTGCTAATAAACTAAAAATTCCAGCGAAAACTTTTGATAATGATTTCATAGAACCACTTACTTCATTTATAATTTTCTCAATTCTTTTTTTATCAATTTTAAATGTCTCTTTAATATTGTCTACAGTACTTGCGAATTCATCTGCATTTACAAGATCAATATCTTTTAATGCACCTCCCAGATCACCAATATCTTGTAAATTACTTAAATTATCGATACTACTACTTAACTGATCTTCTAAATTAGCAATTGGATCCGTAAAATTTTTTTTATCGAGTGTCTTGGTCCAACGTTTTCCAATAATATCAGTAGTTGATTGTAATTTATCACGAACAGCCTTCCCTACCTCTTCTTTATCTGATTGTGCTGCATTATCGCTGTTATCTTCTGAATTAGTTCCCGTGTCTTTCTTTTCTGAATCACTATTATTTAAAGTATTTTCTAAATCATCTGTAGTCATACCTTCTATAATAGAGGATTGTGGTCGTTCATAAATGTTTTCAAAGACAGGAATATTTTTTGGATTTTCTCTCTTTTTACGTATTTTTCTCATTTTTTGTTTAATAAATTGTACTTCATTTACATCTTCATTATTTAATAATTCCTCTCTACTAGATGTTTTTTCAAGAGACCAATCTTTTTTCCATTTACTCATATTCTATTGTATAATTTATATATAATAGAATATGATAAATAACCCAGCAATTTATCTAGCATACATTAGACCACAGTTACCATTTACAAATGAAATGATATTATAACGCTCCTCAATTACATGTAAATTATAATTATACACATAAAGAGCCCATGCTGGTTTTGATGTAACACTAACTGGAATACCATCGTCATCACATTCAATATTAACATTTGAACCATCAACATCAATTGGTGGTTTGTAAGTTGTAAAATCCAATTCAATTGTTTTAAATCTTCCTGTATTTACAGCACCAGAAGGTTGGTATTCAAAAGGACTTGTATTTAAAGAGAAATTATAACAATATAAACCTTCTTCAGCAAATCCTTGTGTTCGCGTATATTTTTCTACAAAATCATAAACACCACTCGGCATAGAGACCTCTCGATAATCACCACCAAAAACAATTCCCAAAGTTTCTAAAATATGTCTTCGATTATATGCACTATAATCACCACTTTTATATATATTTAAAGTAGTATCAAGTGAAATATTAGATGGGATATTGTTTTTATATGCCCAATTTGTATAATTGCTCCACTCGTTTCGTAAAAATGCGTCATTTCTTTGAAAATACCACATCCATCCTGAAACCATTCCAGATGCAGATTGTAATTTCACCCTTTGTGAACCAACAACATTTAAAAAATCATATTCATGAATTTCTTTAATTAAGTAAGCTTGATCTTTGGCGGCAAAAGTAGTTTTTTCTTCTTCAGATAAAAAACAATAAGTTGCTAATAAATGGACATCTGCGTCCCATGAATTTGTTTTATTATCATAATTACTAGCAGAAATATCTAAATTAGGAGGACTTTGTAAAAATCGATACATTTGAAATTGATCTTCTCCTGGTCTAATTTTAATATAGGGAAAATCTTCTCCATGATTAAAAACATCGCGTACTTGAAACAGATCTTGTAAAGGTCGTAAAGTCACATTGACGGTTAATTCTTGATATTGTAATGCGACCAACGGAAATGCACAGCGACTATCAAATGTAAACCATGTATTTAAAGGTATATATAAAGTTCTACCACGAATAGATGGTTCTGTACCTGATGTATTTGTAGAATATATCGCATTTGGATATGTATTTGTTTGATATGGAGATGTAAATACACGATATGGATTATTCGCTGGATCATTTAATTCAGGTGTATGACCAGACATTTTATTAAATAAATGTTTTTTTTCTTGTGTGAAATCACGCTGCATCATAGCATAAAGATATTGACCTGAATATTTTTGTAATGTTTGTGAACCACAAATAATTTCTATTTCTTCAATCATTTGTGCACCTAAATTCTCAATCCATTTAAATTCATATGGTGATATCTTATTATCTGTATTTGTATTTGCAGGCCATACGGGACTCCAAATATCGGGTAAATTTAAAACCAAATATGTATCCATTAAAAGATCTGCATATCGTTTTACTTTAAAAGAAAATTTAGAAGATTCAGTCATTCTTAATTCTCGTAAACCATCGTAATCTAATCTAAATTTTTGCAATCCAAAATTAGTATATTTTGAATAAGTAACTTTAAAAAACGTTTTACTTGGATTTCCTGTTAAAATTAAATTCGCATTGCCTACAGAAATAATATTTAATAAACCACCGGGCATTTTAATAAAGTATATAGTAACTGTCTATATTTTTTGTTTCTTTAATTACTTTATCTGCTTTTTATATATTACTATTATGGCTGGATTTTTCGATAATGAATTTCTAAAAAGTATAATTGATTATGTTTTAATTATTGGCCTTTTAATAATTACAGGCTATTACATTTATAAAACAATTATGGATGGTAGAGATACTAAACCTTCTACATCTCCTCCTGCATTTGTAGATACTCCTAATGCTGCACAACGAGCAGAATTAACTAGTGTAGAAGACTCTTTAAATGGATCAAGTATATTGAATGCAGGATTTGATGCTTCCAATGATAATGCGATACGACACTTTTGTATTAAATCTTCTTCAAATAGTGCTTATACTGGAAAATACATGAATTTAAATATGATAAAATATCTTCTTTCTAGGGGTTGCCGTTTTTTGGATTTCGAAGTGTATATTAAAAATGGTATTCCTATTGTTGCTTATTCAACCAATCGTCAATCTTTAGAAACATTTACATCAGAAGCACCTGCTGTTTCTTTAGCAGGTGTATTTTCTACCATAATGTCTAATGCATTTACAGACACATCACCTAATCCAAAAGATCCTCTTTTTGTACATTTACGTATCAAAACATTAGACCCAAATGCCTACACAAAAATAGCAAAATTAATTAGGAGTGGTCTTGGACAAAAAATGCATGTTGATGGTCAAGGAAATGCAGTTCCATTAACATTAGATACTCAATTGCCCACTATACAAGGTAAAGTAGTCGTTATGGTCGATAAACACTCTTCACCTGGATATCAAAATTATTCTACATGTTCTCCTGATCAAACTGAATGTTATAGTTTAGCAAACCAAGTAAATATGGTTAGTAACAGTCAAAGTATACGAACTTATTATGAACGTGAGTTAACATTTCAACCAATTAATCCTCCTGATCCTTCTGTTTACTTATTTAGGATCGTTTTCCCAGATGTTGGATTTTTCAATAATACAAAAAATTCGGATTCTATGTATTTAACAAAAAATTATGGTACACAGGTAGTAGCTCAAGCATTTTACATAAAAGATAGTAATTTACGTGGATATGAAGATATTTTTAAAACAAACAGAAGTGCCTTCGTTAGATTAGAAACAGCTATTCGACAATACGAATAATTATTATATTATATAAATTTTTCCGTATATAATATAAATGCCCAAAACAAAAAAATTAAGAAAACAAAGATATCGACCAAAAGAATGTACTGATAAAATGACGTTTCAAGAATGTGAATTAGCTATTTTACGTCAAGCGGTTGATACAAATGAGAAAATTGCCGGACAAAAAATTGCGAGCAGTGATGAAATTGTTAAAATGATTGAAATTGTTGAAGAATTTTTAAAGAAAAAAAAATTACTCTGCTATGGAGGTACCGCTATCAATAATATTTTACCAAAACATGCGCAATTTTATAATAAAGAATATGAAGTACCTGATTATGATTTCTATTCTTATGATGCATTATCTCATGCAAAAGAATTGGCGGATATATATTATGAAGCTGGTTATGAAAATGTTGAAGCAAAATCTGGTGTCCATGAAGGAACCTTTAAAGTTTTTGTGAATTTTATACCTATGGCCGATATTACTTCTCTTCATAAAGAACTTTTCGATTCTTTGTCCAAGGAAGCAATTTCTGTATCTGGAATTAAATACGTTCCTGCTAATTTTCTACGTATGGGTATGTTTTTAGAATTATCACGTCCTGCTGGAGATATTAGTCGATGGGAAAAAGTTCTTAAAAGGCTTAATTTATTAAATAAACATCACCCTATGAAGATCAATTACGATTGTTCTAGAGTCGATTTTCTAAGAAAGATGGAAGATTCTAGTCAATCTGAAAACATTTATCTTATTATGCGCGATACCTTTATAGATCAAGGTGCCGTTTTCTTTGGAGGATATGCTGCTAGTTTATATTCTAGACAGATGTCCAAGAAAGGACGTTCTTTTATAGAGAAAATACCGGATTTTGACGTTTTACATGAAAAACCAGATGAATGCGCCACTGTTGTATTAGAACGTTTAAATGATGCTGGTATTAAAAACGTGAAATTAATCCATCATAAAGCAATTGGTGAAATTATATCAGAGCATATTGAAATTCGTTATAAAAATGAAATTCTTGGATTTATTTATAAACCACTTGCATGTCATAATTACAATACTATTCAAATAAAAAATTCTGAGATAAATGTGGCTTCTATTGATACAATTATGAGTTTCTATTTGGCTTTTATGTTTGTTGATACAGAATATTACTTCCATGATCGTATTTTATGCATGGCTCGATACTTATTTGAATTAGAAGAACGTAACCGACTATCACAAAATGGTTTATTAAAACGATTTGGACCAAAATGTATAGGACATCAAGAAACAATGGAAAATATTCGTGCTAAAAAAACAACCAAGTTTTTGGAATTGAAAAAAGATAGAAATTCAAAGGAATTTCAAACCTTTTTCTTAAAATATTCTCCTGGTGAAGAAAAAACCAAAAAAACAACACAAAAGTCCAAGAAAAAATCAACTACTAAGAAAAAATCGCCTGAAAAACCAGCAAAAGGATTGAGAGGTTTATTAGCCCGTTTTAAATAAAATTGATTATTTTTATGTAGTATAATAAATATTACATAAAAGAGTAAAAAATGAATAATAGAAAATTAGTATTATCTTTATATCGAAGTAAAGTACGTATGTGTTGTAAATTTGGCTATGATCTTGGAAAATGGGACAATAGTAATTTATATATATATCGTAAAGATCTAACAATAAAAAGTATGAAAAGGAAAAATAAGAATATTATTGGATCATATATAATGAATAATGTACGATATAAATATAAATTATACAAAGATGAATATGATCCTATTGTGATTGAAGATTTAATTGATGATGGTTTTAAAACCCTTCGTAAAATAAATGAATATTATTATAAAACACACTATAAAACATATTATTAAATATTACTTAATTTTATCCATAAAGACTGTAAAAAATAATATAATCCTCCAAATAATGCACTTTTAAATAGTAACCCAGAAACTCTGAAATTACCATCTTCACTATGTAAATTAGCGAATGCTAAGTATTTTCTCATCCATGTGTTGATTATAGGTATCTGAAAAATAAAATACATGACGGCAACTAAGATTGGTATTTGAAATTCGCTCACTGTTTCTTGTGCCTTTTCTTGTCTATATTTTTGTTCACGATGCATACGTAATTCTTCGCGATTAGCTTTTTCGTAATCTTTTATATAATCCGATGTTAGTTTAACACTTGGTATATGATTTGCCTGTATTTGTTCATCATGTTGATAGTCCATTGTGTTTAAAGGTATGTCTCTTGAAGGTAAACTTTGTTGAGGCATATTTTCAATTGTATAATTTTGTTGTGAAACAGGTTGTTGGTTTCGTTGTGGAGATGGTTCAGGTAATGGAGGACCATCTGGTGTTACTTGTGGAGTACCATATGGATTTGGATGAACATTGATAGGTTTATAATTTAAATTATCATCTCCACCCATTGACTGTTGTTGTGGAAATTGAGGCTGAGCAGATATATGACCATAAAATTCATTACTTATTTGTTGGGTAGAAACTTGATTTTGTTGAGGCATTTGTGGTATTTGTGCACTTTGTTGTTGAATATTTACTGGTGCAGAAACTTTATTCGTTTCAGGTAATTCAGCTATCATCGTACTAGAAGCAGACATTAAAACTATATAATATTACATATTAAATGTAATATTATTAATCGCATTTTTAAGGGAACCGTGGTTCCCTTAAGAACCCTTATTTTAAAATGGGGAATTATATGGTCGAGAATCCACCTTAACTCATATCTACAGTTTGCTTATTTTTATCACATTGTGTTGTAACTGCGCTGTAAGTGAAACATTTTTCACCATGTTTATAAATTTTTCCATCAATATCACCTAAAATAGGCCCTTTAAATGTTAAACAATTTTTATCATTGCATACTTTTCGAAATAAAGTCGCCAAACCTAATCCGATCAAAATAGATATAATTATTTTTCCTAAAGAAGAATGTAATAAGCGTTTGAAATTCATTATATATATACTTTGTATTTTTACACATATCCAGAAATTTTAAAACGTTTTTCTAAACTATTATCCTTGCACAGGTATTTTTGAAATATTCATTGGATTTTTTGGACATGGTACTTCTTTATGTTCAAAAGTAAAACATTGATGTGCTTTATCTCTATACAACATTAACTCTTGATTTTCAGGTGTTGGATAAATATGAATAATACGATTGTCTGTAGCAGTCATATAGACAACTAAAAGACCTATTGCAAAACTCATTATAAAAACCGGTATGTTGATGTATTTCGATATTTTAAACATTGTTCTATAAATAAATAGGATAAATATTTATTTATAAAAATTTAAAGTTTATGCTGTTTCTGATGATTCTTTTTTAACAGTTCTTGCTTCTTTTCGTGCTTTTTTTTTCATACGTTTCTTTTGACTTGCTGATAAAACATTTGGATCTCTTGCTGCTGATTTTTCTTGTTTATCTCCTTCAAGTGAAAAGATAGTTTTCTCAAGATCAGGATTTTCTTCCATAAATTTTTGATATTCTTGTTCACGTTGAATTCGAACAGCTTCTTCTTCTAACTGTTTTACAATTTCTTGTTGTTTTTTAGCAAGTGCACGAGATTTAAGTCTTTCTTTTAATGAAGCACGTTTTTCTGCATCTTTCATAGCACCAGTATTGAGACGAGCACCTTTTGGTATATTCATGCCCATAGATTTAGCCATATCTTTAAATAAATTACCCATACCAGCCATTCCACCTAAATTTTCCCCTAGACCCTGCATTTTACTCATCATTTCAGATGCTTCTTTTACTAATTCGTCTTTTGTGATATCACCTGACTCCATTTTATTAGCTAATTTATCTTTTACTGTCTTTACAACATTTCCCATTTTTTCAGGATTTTTCATTAATGCAGATAAGACATCACTGGTAGAATTAACATTGTCTAAATCTTCACCAAATGTAGCAGCTAAATCATTTCCCATATCATCTGCTAATTCTTTTGCTAATTTTCCTATTTTACCATTAAATAAAAATTGTAGATGATCACGTATATCTTCCATATTTGGTATGTTACGTTTACCATTATCTTCTGATTGTGGTGTTTCTTCTTTACTATCATCTTTATCGGCTTTTTGGCTTTCAGTTGCATTTTCACTTTCAAAATCGTCGAAAAATTTTGAAATATTGGCCATAGCATTCTCTAATTGACCTTGTAGCTCTGAAACATCTATTTTATTAAACATATCCATGGCTTCACCAAAATTCATTTTGTCTTGCATCGATTTTACTAAAATAAGTAAAATTACTTGCAAATATTTCCATATGGTTTCGCGCGTCTTATCACTTACACCTTCGCAATTATAAATCATTTTAAAACTTAATCCTGGAAAAAAAGAAACGTTTATTTCACTTTCTTTTGAGAAAAGAGAAACATCTTGATTTAAAATATCAAAAAAACGTTCAGGATAAACTTTCAAAGAATATTCAAATAATTTTTGAAATTCCTCGTCACTAGTTTCCTTTAAAGTCCATTTTGTTAAAAAACTAGAATATTCAGGAAATGTGGTTACTAAATCTTTAGCAAAATCAACAATAGAAGAACGAAATTCTTCGGTAAATTTTGGGGTTTCTTCTTGTTTTTGAGACATTAATAATGTATGATAATATTAATTATATAGGATTTAAACCCTTTCACGATAAATAATATTTTTGTGTTTAAAATAATAATTATTGAATATATAAAGATGAGTGGTTCAAATAGTTGTTATTCATGGACAGTAAATAACACAACAGGATATAATGCAGATGAGCGTGATCTCCGTTGTATTAAAAATGCATTTGATTATTGGGAGTCAATAATCAATGATAATATGCTTTCAGGGACACAAAAAATTAGCGTAGATGTCGGATTTGAAAGAATGACCGATAATCAAGGAAACCCAAATACTGGAACATTGGCTTATGCTGGACCAAGAACTTGGGCTCCGGTAGATGAGAATGGTAATGGTTTGTATGAAAGAAGTAAATCATTTGTTACAAGTGGTGAGGTTACTATTAACATTCAAACACGCACAGATGGACAATTAGTGAATCAAGCAAGTACAGAAAGTGTATATACTAGCATTGTTATTCATGAAATTGGTCATATTATGTTTTTAGTAGGTATCGTCATTAATAATACAGAAGAAACTCCTGTTGCTACTTATATTGACCCAAATGATAATCGTAGAAAAATATACTGGGATGGTGTGAATGCGACACGTTACTATCGTCGTTATTTTAATAATAATAATTTTGTCGGTGTTCCAATTGAAGATATGGATGGCCCAAATAATGTTTCTGTAAATGGGCAAACTGAATCAATATATATTAATTATCATTGGGAAGAAGGTTACGGTGGCTCACGTGTAATTAATGGAATTACACATCCTGGATTAGATGGAGAATTAATGACGCCTTATGCGAATGGTTCTCTTGCTTTTAGTGCTATAACAATTGGATTTTTACAAGATGCTGGATATAAATATGTAAATTATTTTAAAGGTGATAGTTATAATGGAGTTTCCATTCCACAAGTATTGAATGCTACTACGTATTATGTTCGTTTAAATCCATCCGGATCATTTACTGATCCTTATTATGTTTTTAGTACTACACCAAATGGTAATGCTCTTAATAGCGCATCGCAAGATCTTACATTAGAAAAGGGTAAAGCCTATATTTTTGAACGTACAGATAGTGGACATCCATTTAATATTGGAACAGGTTACAAACAAAATACCAGTGATATCGTTTTTGATAGTACAGGAACTAGTAATTTTGTAAACGGTGTTGCTTCTATCGTAAATGGTGAAAGGTTATCTTTTATTATTCCTGAAGATTTGCAAGTACCTTTGGTATACTATTGTACACAACACAATAATATGATAAAAGAATTTGATATTGCTGATACTGCACCAAATCAACCACCAACTGTATCAAATGTTTCTATTAGTACAAATGAAGATGTAAATAAAACGGTTAGTTTAAATGCATATGCAAGTGATCCTGAGGGTTTTGCTCTATCTTATGCTATAATAACAAGTCCTACAATAGGAACAGCAAGTCTTAATGGTAATTTATTGACTTATTCTCCTAACAGTAATGTTAGTGGTAGTGATAGTATAACCATTCGTGCTACTGATAATAGTAACTTAAGCGCTACTTTTACAATTTCAATTACAGTAAGATCTGTTAATGATGCTCCAACTTCGTCCAATGGTGCTTTTACTACAAATGAAGATGTTACCAAAAATGTAAATTTAAATGTATATACAAATGATATTGATACATCTACATTAAGTTATAGTTTAAATAATACACCTACTTTAGGTACTGTTACAATCACACAAAATATTTTGTCGTATTCACCAAAAGAAAATGTTAGTGGTACTGAAAACATAGGTATTACTGCTAGTGACGGTTCTTCAAACACCTCTTTTACATTGGTAGCAACAATTGTTCCTGTAAATGATAGACCAGTTGCTAATGATGTTACCGTTTCAACAAATGAAGATCAAGTTAAAACAATGGATTTAAATAATTATGTCTCTGATGTTGAAAATACACCATTAAATTACAGTATTGTTGGAAACCCAGAATTAGGTTCTGCTGTATTAAATAATAATATTTTAAGTTATACACCTAATCTAAATGTAAATGGTAATGATAGTATTGATATTCGTGCTAGTGACGGTGAATTAGATATCACATTTACTATTAATATTACTATAGTACCTGTAAATGATTCTCCCGTAGCAAATAGCGGATCTTTAACCGTAAAAGAAGACTCTGTTACAGAAGTCGAATTATCTGACTATGTAAATGATATTGATAATGATACATTGGTTTATTCTGTTGTTACATCTCCTGTATATGGTGAAGTCTCTATAAACGCATCTGTATTAACCTATACAGTAAATAAAAATTATATAGGTAATGATTCTATTGTTTTATCTGTTTCTGATGGAACAGTAAGTAGTGAATTTACATTAAATTTCACAATTACCCGATTATATGATTTAACAACTGTATTTAGACAAGATTATCAAAATACTAACGGTGATGTTCTTGATCAATTGATTTTAACAAATAGTGGTAGTAATTTTAATCCAGAAGAATATAAAAATTTCTGGAATCATACCGAAACTCCTGTTGTTGAAAATAACACAGGAGCAACAATTGATTGGGTACAAGGAACAATTGTTCGTGATACTCGTTTAGATACAGCGAATGCTTATGAAGCCAAAAAAATAGCCGCTAGTTATGCAGAATTAAAAGGTTTCGATGTTTTTACCATTGATAAAAATTATACAACAGGAGCTATTATTAATGATAGAAAAAGAGGCGTATGTTTATGTGGTGTTTCACATGATAAAGGCCCCTTTAGTATGGATAATTTAACTGAAACAACAATTACAGACAGAATTATCGTTATTAAACGAAGTGTTGGAAATCAGTTTAAAAATACATTAAACGAAGAAACAAATCTTGTTTACTTTTCCAATAAAAAGGAGGCTGTTTTTGGATCTCAAGAAATCCCATGCTTTGATAAATCTACCAAGATTTTATGCAAAGTTGGAGATAGTGATCAATATGTCTCTATTTGTAAATTAAAAGAAGGTGATTTGGTTAAAACATACAAACATGGATATAGAGCCATTCAAAAAATCAAAACATCTACTCAAATGTTTAATATGGGTGGTGATTATAAACATAGTATGTTTAGAATGGTACAAAAAGGAGATATGATTGACGATTTGCTTGTAACCGGAAGACATGGTATATTATTAAATGATCTTTCAAGTCATATTACGAAATCAAGTCGTAATAAACCTTCATTGAGAATGATTGATGATAAATGTTTGTTAACAGCTGCTTATTGTAATCAATTTATTCCTGAAACTGATGTAAAGGAATATACAATTTATCACTTAGCACTTCAAGGTGAACAACGTCGTTATGGTATTTATGCAAATGGTGTGCTTATGGAAACATGGGATAATAAATGTTAATCATTTAAATAAAAAATAAATATATAACATATACCAAATATGTTATATACAAAATTATTATTATTATTATTACCAATCTTTTTTATACCTACTATATCAAATAACACAACACAACCAACCATACAATGCAACACCACCAATGTTGTTGAATTTAAACATAATTTTTGCGAATCGCGATTACAAAATGATAAAGGTCCTGAAATGTATAATGCATACACCTCCTTTTTTATCTCTATAGTTCCAATTGTAATGGGATTTCCTGAAAACGAAGCTTTTGCAAATGTAGCCTATGCCCTATTTTTCAATGGATTTGCTAGTTTTTATTACCATTATTATCTTTCTTGGATTGGTAAACAAGCAGATGAGATTTCAATGATTTTCGCAAATTTTTTCGGTATTGTTGGACTTTTAAATATTCGTTATAAAAATAAAAAATATTTAAAGATCTTTCATTTTGCTAATTTGTTTTATATGTATGCTTTTTTAATTAGTAATACAGTCATTAAATTTGATGTTTTATTTCCTTATTTTTTCGCCGGATATTTAATACCTTCGCTTTATCTTATAAGAACGATAGGTGATAAATATGAAGAAGAATATGTTAAATACTTAGTTCTTTCAAGTGTAGGTGGTATAAGTTGGATTATTTCTGAATTATTTTGTAATAAATATACTGTTTATGGACATGTTGTATGGCATTTCTTGTTTCCTCTTGGTTTTTATTTTATTTTAATGAAGTACGACAAAATATACACACGTGTTTATAAGGCACGTTTAGCGAATTCTGTATCTGAATTATCTCTATAAAAAACATTCTATAAAGGTCTCCGAAACATACTGAGAGGATCTCCTCTCCCAAAAGGTCATATACACTTTATCCGATTCGTCACTAATGCCATATAACCACTTGTGTGGTAATTTGAAACATAGTCATTAAAATTTTGTTTTACTGCCTTACCTTCTTCATTTATATAGGTAATAGTCTTAATTTTAAATTGATGCATTTTTTCTAAACACTCACTACATGGTGCAGAACATACTAGATCACCATGGTGGGTAACTCTTGCTACATATAATGCTATTTTTTTCATTTTATTTTTTTTTAAACATTTACGTAAAACATCTATTTCAGCATGACAAGAACAGGTTTTTTCTATTAATTTGTCTTTGGAGAATGTTCTATAATGATTGAAACCTTTTGCTACAACCTTACCGGAAACTACCGCGATACATCCTAAACGGGCACGTAAATCTGATTTTTCAGCCTCCGCAATGGCAAGAGATACATATTTTTCATCATTTTGTGTGCAATGCATTTATTATTTATAAATTTGTTTTTTTTAATTTACGTATAATAAGACATTTTCTTTCAATTTTATAGGGGGATATCCCACTACGACCCCCTTATATTGAGTGAATTTAAGGAGGCTTACCCAACAATAGGGACTCAAATGGTAACTCATAAGGGGGCTTCGCCCCCTTAATTAATCAGAAACATAATCATAATCATCCACTTCTTCCCAAAATTCATTTTCAATTATTTCTTCGCACGCATCGCAAGCATAATTTCCATTTAAAACATAATTTAAATCATATTCAAGGAATACACCTTTGCATCTACAACATTGCTTTAATTCTCTGTCTTCGCAATTTCTACAAACAAAGTAATTGTCTTTATCTATTACTAATCGTCTAATATCAAATTTTTTACAACATTTTTCACAATTTCGATATCCAGCACATTCACGGCAAACGGGTTCTTCTAAATATTCATCGTCGATTTTTAATTTTGTATAATGAAATATTCTTCGACACCGCCTACAAGGTTCCATTTCATTGTTGTTATTATTTTCCATAATGTTAGTTAAATAACATTATTGAAATCTTTTTATATCTCTTTGCATAATGCATTTAAATATCTAAGTCCATTACGTAACGCAGCAATAATGTAAATACTACAGCATGCAATAAAATACCAATAGTACTTGGACATCCACTAGAAGGACTTGCGATAGATCCTAAAAATTTGCTAAAAAGTTTGTTGGTCAATTTATAGGTCATAGGATTTACAACAATTAAAAAGATAACAGTAGTGATTAATGTGTAACGCCATTTATCAGAAGTAGAAGGTTTTCCGGCACATTTTTTGCAATCAAAAGCACAACCCATTTTTATATATTATATATTTATTTTTTTCCTCGGCGTCTTTTTGTTTTACGAATATTTCGTTTTTTACGATTACGTTTTGTTTTTCGACCTCCATTATTCCGTGTAAGATTCGACAATTGACCAATTGATGCTATTTCAGTTAAACATAAAAAGGTATTGATTAAACTTGATGATGGTTCCTTACAATTAACTTTATTATTTTTTTTATTTATTAATGTAATATCAAAAGGTTGAATTTTGTCTTCTTTTGGTATTTCACCCATTTTAACCAATCGATTAAAATAATTTTCAGAAATGTTAGTTACATTCGCTAGTTGTTTTAATTGTCCTTCTTCACTAACAAACGGGCTCAATGGAAAATTTTGTCCTTCACTTATTATTTTTTGTCTTAATTCATCTTGTTGTTGTTTAACTTCGTCATCTTTTTCTCCATCACGAGTAACAATAAATGATAAATATGCTTTTACCATAGCATCTAATTGAGGATTCATTTTAAATGATAATGGTAGTAAGTCTGAAAATGTCCAGCTCTGCCAGTATTTACGCACGTTCTCATTTAAAAATTTTTGTTTGTCTTCTAAACTTGATTTAGTAGATTTTAACATACTTGTTGTAGCCGTAATAAATCTACTAGATAAAGTTGTTCTTTCTTCGTTTTCTACCTCTTCGGCTATTTTTTTAGCAGTTTCATTTAAATCGATTACTGCTACTTTTTCTTCTTGTTGTTCAAATAGGTCAATAAACATATCTAAGGCTTCTTCAAGTATACTATTTCTGTGTTTTTTCATAAATTCTGAAAAAAACTCTAATTCACCACAAGATGAAATATTTTTTTCACCTTGAGGAAAATAAGCTCTATGAATAGTTTCAATATTTTTTTGATCTTCACGTTTACCTCCAAAGAATTGATAAATATGTTTATCAAATTTATAACCGTTTGTAACTGTATTTAATATCAATTTTTTATTTCTCTCATTATATTTACGTAATATTCTTCCATATACTTGTTCTGTATCACCTGATGTTTTACATAAAGCAGGACAACATAGAATAGGGTTATAAATAAAGCTATATCCTTCTGTATGTTCGGGTTTTATTATTACACATATAGGATTATTATTTGTTTCACTATATGACGCTATTGGAAAAGTCATTTTTGAACCAATATTAAACTTGTTATTAAGAGCATCTGCCTCTCCAGTCATATGAACATAATTATAATTTTCTTTTTTTAGAAATTGAATAAAAGAATTCATAATATCTTTTGTTGTTGGATAAAATACAGGTAAAAAATATTGATATGTTGTATCACCACTTTTATTTATATAATAATGTGGATGTAAATGTAATTCACCACGTTTAAATATTACACCGCAACGAGTTAATTTCATAATATGTAATATTATTTCGAATCTCATTTTAGCTCTCTTTTCTGTGTTTTCAATAATATTTTTAATAAAATTGTTTTGTATATTATTACCATCTTTTGGTAAATTATTGTGTATATTTTCTATAAGACCTCCCACTTGTCTATCTTTATAATAGGAACCAACATCTGTATTTGATTGTATTTGATGAATCGTGGAATAAATAGCACTCACCTCTTTTTGGATTTCGTCTAATAATCTTATTTCTAATCCATTTAAAAATCTAATGGAAAAATTTTTTGGAATATGTATTAATTGATCATCTTTATTAGTATGTGCATTAAAATCGAAATTTGGTGGTACATCTGAATTTGTTGGAGGCTCCTCATAAATACCACAACCACATTCACTTATTACTTCTGGTTTAACTTTTTGTAAACTTCTACGCCATTCAGTCATATCTTTTTCTGTAATACTTGGACAATCATCACTATTTAATTGGAGTAATTGTGCTTTTTGTATTGATTCTTTTGATTCTGTTTTCATATATACTTGTTGAATTTGTTCAGATGTGTATGGAACAATTATATTTGTTACAAATTTATTTGGAAAATGATTTGTATTACCTTCTGTATCAAACATACCGTCTGTATTAAACGGTTCTGGAATATCTTCATCTTTTGGTAAATTTTTTTCATATAAAAACTTTTTTATTCCTTTAATTTCAAAATCGTAATTATATATCGATATATAATTTTTTGAATGTTCAATTAGTTTATTTACATTATATTCATTTAATTGTTTATATACAGATATTAATGCATTTGTTATAGTTGGTCCAATTGTTAAAAATAAAGAAGTGATATCACCAAAATAATATTTTGCTAATGCTTTAATTATATTCATTGATGCGGTTTTACTAAGACTTGCTAATTCTTCTATAGATTGTATCATACCATTTTCATAAAATGTCTTTATTGTTTCACCTAATACACTTGGTTTTGTTGATGTTAGTAAACCAAAAGAATTAAGATTACTGTAAGCATTTTTTCTCTCTTCCAAATTTTTACCGAATATAAAATTAAAAACTAATCCAGAGTTCATAATACTAAAATATAAAATTTGTTCTTGAATACCATTAGGCATTCCAATCTTGAATAGATTTTTTTTAACATCATCTAACATGCATTTTGTTATTTTTCCTATTTTTCTTAAATATTCCACTACAAAATCTACCCCTTCTCGACACTCTATTACAGTCATTCCTCCAACTGTTCGTTTACCTAATTTACTTCCACCACGAACACCCATTGTTGTCATTTGGAATGGTGCGTTAATCATGGACGATCTGTATTGATTATTTCCAGTTTTTGGTAAAATTTGCATTTGATCTATAGTACTACCATCTTGTATTTTATAACTAGAAAGAGTTCTAGTATCGTCTAAATTAGTACCAACAAATCTTAATTCGGTCTTTGGATCTATTCCCATCTTTGTTTTTAATTCTTTAACTGTAGCATTTCTACTTATTATAACAGTTTCATTACGAAAAATGTTACGTATATAAATAGTTATATCATCATTTTTACTCTTTGTAGCATCATTTTTAACACTTACCTTTCCTGGTATTGATTCTGCCTTTTCTATTGGTTTTTGTAGTTCACTTTGAAATAGGTTTAAATGTGTAAAATTAATAACAATTTTAAAATCGTTTAATACATGTTCAGTATACCAATCGTTTATAAACCGTTTTATATTAATCATTTGAAACAATGCATATTTTTTCTCTTCTTTAGTTTTTCCTTTTGAATTAAAGGTAGTTAGATCATGAATAACACACACAATTATAGAATTGTAAAAATTTTTAATACTTTTTTCTAGATTATTTGATAATGAAAATAACCTTATACCATCATCACTATAACCTTCTTTCAACTTTTGAAAATATTTTTTAGATTCAGTTATGTATTTTTCAAACATAACAGGAACTTTTTGTAATTTCCGTTTAAGTTCGTCTTTTTTTATTATTTTTGGATCACTATCAACATATGTTTCAAATGCTATAAAAATAGCATTTAACTTGTCTTTAAAAATAACTTCCTTCTTATTTTCTATTAAATATGTTAAATAACCTTCAAGTGTAGCTGGTCTATCTTTTAATGTTGATATATATTTACGGTCATCAATTGTATTAAAATTTTTTATAGCTTCTTTTAAAGCGATTGATGCTTCTTTAATACTACCCCCTTTTTGTAAATTAAAAAAAGTAGGTACTAAAGCATTTAATAAACCTCCTTTATTACGGATATCAGAAATAACATCAAGAGTACCACTAATTACATTTAAGCATCCTAAAGCAGTACGATGCGTAGCATTTGATATATCTACACTATTTACTTTACCATTCCATAATCCATTTAAATATTCACTAAAATTATCAACTGTTAAAACTATATCTACAATCGTATCGCCAATACTTTGACTACCAACAAATGGTTTGAATATTCTTTCATCATTATCGTTTCCAAAGTCAGTTTTCTCTTTTAAAAAATTTTCATGATTACTTTGATTTAGTCTTAAATTAACATCTGTATCACCTCCAACTTCACGTGCATTTAAGAAATTAATAATATCAATTAAATCATTCGCATCGTATTGAATAGGAGTTCCTGTTAAAAAAATACACTGACTCATTTGCATACAAAATTTTAAAAAAGCATATTGACGAATAATATTTTTTGGTTCTTTTGTAGACATGGTAGCTATAGATATGGATTTTTCTTGATCTCTAGTTAATCGTATTCTTTCTGGTGTATGCATAGTTATATAACTAGCATGTGTACCATCTTTATACATTTTAGTAAAATCTGTACCATTATATGGTTTTAAACTTTTTAATCCTTTGTCTGGTAATACAAGACGATGTGCTTCATCGCAAATCAAAATTGTTTCATTATCAATATATTCACTTATTCTCTCCAATCCACCATTCTCTGAACATAATGCATTATAATTATATCCGATAAATTCAATAAAATATTTTTCATTTTTTCTTTCAGAATAGTCGTCTGGTTTTTCCGTATCGTTATTTGATGGTATCGACTCCGGAATTATTAGTACTTCACCTTTTGCTTTTTCAATATACTCAGTTTCTCGCCCTCCTTTATTAAGAGGTTTCACGTATTCAGATTCTATACTATGAACATGTATACCAATTAACTTCGCATCGTCACCTAAAAACGCTGCTCTAAATAAACCTTCTGGAGCAATCAATAATATTTTTAATGGAGATTTAGGTTCTCCATCTCCATCTTCTTCTGAATGTTTTTTTTTTAAATGTGTTAATGCAATTGATAAAGAAGTAAGTGTTTTACCTGTACCTACACCATGAAAAAGAAAACAAGCTTTATCTATAATTTCTCCATTTTTATCGCGATTAAACTTTGTAAATCTTTGTACAGCTAAGGATTGTCTTACATCTAGACTAAATTTTGGTCTATTTTCTTTTAATAGTTGTAATTTACCATAATTAGAAGTATTATTATTAACTTCCATAATTTTTCCCAAAGGAATTGGTTCTACATTTTTACCTGGGCTGTTTTCGTAAGCTACTAAAAATAAGAAAATTAAATAAATATAAGATTTACGTTGCTGTAAGCAATTAATATCTTTATCTGTAATTTCACCGTTTTTTTTTGTAAAAGTTTCTTGTATCCACTTTTTAAAAATAGTGTCTTGTGAGAACAATAATGTAATTTGTTTTCTTATCTTTTCAAGGTTTGTTATTATTTTATTATCAAGTATAATTTCTCTTACATCATCATACTTATAATCTTCTCCTATTGATATTCCAGCAATATCTTTAGATGTGGTGTTATTATATTCAGTTATTAATTTACCCATTTCTGAATTCTCTCTACAATCCCCTTGTTGTAATGTTTTATAACCACCAGTTTTAGTTCCCGTTAGCTCTTGTAATTCATCTTTTGGTATCCCTTGAAATTTTACTACTAATATACTAGCAACAAAATCTAATAAATTACTTAAATTACCAAGTGTTTTCCCAGTTTCATATGTGGGTTGTGCATCGTTTAATAGATCTATAAATTTTTTTTGTTTTTCTTCATCTTTTAACACTACTTTTATTAATTCTTGATTTTCTTGAATCGAATTTTTTGATGTATTAAAACCGTTGATATGAATTTGTTTATACGTCTTATTTTTAATATCAATTAAACTTTTTAAAATTTGTAATGAAAATTCATTTGATAAATTTTCCATAAAAATAATATATATAATACCATCAAAATATTATATATATTTTTTTACTAATATTCACTAAACTCCTTTATGAACGCCAATGTTTTCCACAATCAAGACATGTAACGAAAATAGTAGCTGGTTCATCAGCACTACGTGTTTGCATTTCATAATAGGTGCAACGTGTTGATTTACATTTTCTACACGTATACATATTTGTAGATGCTTGAATATTATCGTTATACTTTGATGCATCGCGTTGCATTTTTTTCTCAATCAAAACACGCCATTTTTCAGGATTGAACTCTTGATGAGTCATAAAAGCTACATTTTTTGAATCAATATCACCATTCTGAATCTGTTTTAAGAAATGATCATTTTTAAGATTCATGTAGATTGATCGTAAACGATCGATATAAATGTTTACAAAATGCGGATTTTCCCATTTTTTAACAATTTTTTTACGCGTTGCTTCTTTTAATGCATAATTAAATACCCCTTTTTCTAAATTTATAGAAATAGAATTATCTGTAATATTTAAAATTCCAGAAAATTTTGTTTGAATGTTTTCTCTGAAAACTTGCGGATTTGTTATTTTGTTCATAATAGTCTCTGATTATTATGAAGATACTAGGTAAATTTTAAATCAATTTTGTATTATATTATTATTCGTTCATCTTTACACTCTTCTGTTTCTGAAATGTTTATTGAATATTCATTATTTATATTTTCTGCAGGACTTACTGAATTGCAATGATTATTTATATTTTTGAAACAATATTCAGGTAGTGTACATAACCATAAACATCCTAGAAATGATTTTTTACAACATTCTTCGAAAACAAGACATATAGTTATACAAGGTAAACAGCAAGTTATACAATTACAAATATTTGATTCTTCTAATTGCATTATATAAATTTTATTGACTCATTTTTAAATAGAATTGATTCAATTTTGTATCAAATATATTCTTCTTCACTCAATTCACTATCGCAATTCATAAATTCATCTTGAACATTTTGCATAGAGATAAAAACATTGTCTATTTTTTTATTTTTCTTTGCTTGACGTTTGGGTTGAACACGTGGTTTTATTACTTCTTCATCATCCTCTTCGTCTTCTTCATCTGCATCATCATCATCATCATCAAATTCTTCTTCGTCATCATCATCATTTTCTTCTTCATTATCGTCATCTTCTTCATCGTCTTCTTCGTCGTCTTCTTCATCGTCATCTACAACAAAACCATCATCTTTTGAATAACCTTGTTTTGTTTTATTTTCTACCTCTTCATCATCATCTTCTTCTTCGCTATCTTCACTACCAATATCTTCAAAACCGCCAAATAATTTTTCGTATATAATTTTCCATAGTGGAATATTTAGATCAACAATATCATTTAATTTATTTTTATGAACTAATACACAAGAACCGAAAAATAGACTGTTATCTACTGGAGGAGGAAAATCATATTTATTTTCTTGACCGGCTCTACCATCACATTTTCCATATAAAACAATATTACATTCTTTGTTTATTTTCCATGTAGTTTGTTCTTCAAATCCCTTTTCTGTTTTAAATCCAGCTTTTTTATAAAGATTTTCAATATTAAAATCTTTTAAATTTAATTCTTTTAATACGCCTGTTTTTTCTACAATTACAACTAATACCATCTTTTCGATTGTAATTTATTTAGGAGATGTATTTAAATTATTTTTGAAATTTATATAATAAATTTGTATCATAATTATATATAAATGGGAGATAGTAAAAGAAGATCAATATATAAACCAAAAAAAAGTAGACGTGTTTCACAAAAAAAATTGTATAAAATGCCACAAAATGGTGGTGGAATTCTAGAAACATTTTTGGGTGGAAATGAAACTGAAAAATCTGATTCAGTTCCAGAAAAAACAAATGAGGAACAAACAATAGAAAGTGGTGAAATAACAGAAGTTCAAAATACACAACCACAACCAGAACCACAACCAGAACAAACGCAAGAAGATTTAGACAAATCTAGTGACGATAAAGAGAAAAGTTTTGTTGGAACTATGGCTCAATCTATATCTGATACAGTAGGTGATGTACAAGATGCATTTACACAACCAGCTGCTGAAAAAACTTTAGATAGTCAAGAAGCAGAAATTGAAAATATGGAACCTACACCTGAAGCAATTACTGCAGCTGAAACAGAAACTATTGAAAATTTACGTAAAGAGAATGCTGATTTAAAAGATAAAACAATTGATTTATTAGAAGAAATCAAACAACTTCAACAAAAACAAATTGATTCATTAACTGGAACAACACCTATAGATGAACCAATTGATGAAGTTACTGATATGAGTGTTGATACACCTGCTTCCATGGAAGGTGAATCTATGGAAGTTGAAAGTCCTGCTTCCATGGAAGGTGAATCTATGGATGTTGAAAGTCCTGCTTCCATGGAAGGTGAACCTATGGATGTTGAAAGTCCTGCTTCCATGGAAGGTGAACCTA
>MDTC01050820.1_pt1 | contig 107214 bp, 104 predicted proteins | sample 811181 | NCBI WGS metagenome assembly MDTC01 (sample SAMN05326644, study PRJNA326480) | marine metagenome | isolation source: seawater | place: Pacific Ocean: North | collected 2011
CGAATTAAACCACATGCTCCACCGCTTGTGCGGGCCCCCGTCAATTTCTTTGAGTTTTAATCTTGCGACCGTACTCCCCAGGCGGGATACTTACCGCGTTAGCTGCGGGACTGAAGGGGTCAATACCTCCAACCCCAAGTATCCATCGTTTACGGCGTGGACTACCAGGGTATCTAATCCTGTTTGCTACCCACGCTTTCGCATCTCAGCGTCAATATTGGACCAGGCAGCCGCCTTCGCCACCGATGTTCCTCCTGATATCTACGTATTTCACCACTACACCAGGAATTCCACTGCCCTCTTCCATATTCAAGACAAATAGTTTCAGATGCACTTCTGAGGTTGAGCCCCAGGCTTTCACATCTGACTTACTTGTCCGCCTACATGCGCTTTACGCCCAGTAATTCCGAACAACGCTTGCACCCTACGTATTACCGCGGCTGCTGGCACGTAGTTAGCCGGTGCTTTCTTGTTAGGTACCTTCAAATCCTAAGGGTATTAACCTTAAGTCTTTATTCCCTAACGACAGAGCTTTACGACCCGAGGGCCTTCATCACTCACGCGGCATTGCTGCGTCAGAGTTTCCTCCATTGCGCAATATTCCCTACTGCTGCCTCCCGTAGGAGTCTGGACCGTGTCTCAGTTCCAGTGTGGCTGATCATCCTCTCAGACCAGCTACCCATCGTCGATATAGTAGGCCGTTACCCTACCATCAATCTAATGGGACGCGGACTCATCTTTTTGCGACAGCTTTCAAGAAGAGGCCATCTTTAACCACATCCACCGCAGTGGTCGTGGTCTTATGCGGTATTAGCATTCCTTTCGAAATGTTATTCCCCACAAAAAGGCAGATTATCCACGTGTTCCTCACCCGTGCGCCACTAGTACCGGCCCCGAAGGGCTTTCCTCGTTCGACTTGCATGTATTAGGCATGCCGCCAGCGTTCGTTCTGAGCCAGAATCAAACTCTCCATAAAAAATTTGAATTCTGTTAAAACAAAAAATTTAACTAAGTTATAACTCTTAAAAATTTAAGAGCCGCACTTTCTTTGTAGCTATTTAGTTTTCAAAGAGCGAAGCGCAAATATTATTAAAAGTTTCAAAATCGTCAACTACTTTTTAAAAAATATTTGCTTGGTGGAGGTTAACGGATTCGAACCGTTGACCCTCAGCTTGCAAAGCTGATGCTCTACCAACTGAGCTAAACCCCCAGCATCCACATTTTGCTTTACGGATTGCAGTTATGGACTAAGTGAGTATACGGGTCAATATTTTCTTCTGGCCTCTGGAAAAAACTTGGTAGATCCAAGAAATAAGAGCTAAGTAATTGAAATTACATGTTTTGATGAATTGTAAAAGGGTAAGAAAAATGAGCCTATATTAAGCAGACATGGAAGTGGAAAGTGCTAGGCGCTGAATCCACAGGCGCTCTTCCATCATATCAAAACCAACCTGTTCGCCACCCATAATAATGGCCATGTAGATTTTGCGAAGAGTTTTGGCTTCATCCGCCAAGCCCAGCCTTTTGGACTCTTCTAATGCCTCGAAAACACTTACAATATCAGGAGTTGTCACCACTGCGGGCACCTTTTCCAAAACTTCCTCTTCTAAATAGGGCTTAAAGCCGATCCAATTGTTGGTAAGTAGTAGCTTGGTGCCATTGGCCAAATTGACCTGCAAAAAGACGCGGTTATCTTGGTCTCTACGAACCAAGACTTCATGCAGCTCCTCAAAGGCAAGGTTTACCCCCTTGCCGTCGTCTTTTTGTTTGATTTTAACTCTGCTTCCGGCGGAAATCTCTAGGCCTTCCGTACAATTGGAAAAATCATCCAGGACCTTTCGCATTTCCTCACCTGATACAGTTAAGTACTGTTCCAAACCAACTCCTGTTTCTACACATATCGTGCATTTCGGCCATGGCCTTAAATCTTTTTTCGCTTTTATAAGATTCTGGCGTTCTGACCGGTAAAAGCTTTTTACACTTTTACTGCCCTTCTCAAGTTGAGACAGAAGAATGTAGAGAAGTTCTGCAATAGCTTTAGGATTTGTTGCTCGCGACATGCTTTGGTGCTAACTAAAAGATATGATTTTAAAACGTTGGCAAGCCCCCAATTTACCCAGTCCTGAGCAAATGAAAATGCTACTTTTTGCTGAGGGACTGAAATTTGAAGAAGAGGTATATCCGGCCCAAGCTCATATGGGGCCACACAAACATCCCTTCGATGAAGTTCGCATGGTGATTTCTGGCTCTATGATATTCAACCTATCGGGCAATAAAGTCTTGCTTCGAGCCGGCGACCGTATTGAAATTCCATCCAATACCTTACATGAAATGACGGTGCACTCAGATGAGGAGTGCCGCTCTATCGTTGCCTTTAAGGTTTTTTAGAACGTTGAAATTCTAGATAATCATGAATGTATTTTTCATAGCCCCGATTGCTTGGCTCATAGAGCTTATGGTTTTCAATTTCTTTTGGCATATGCGAATGTTCGACCTTGGCGTCTTCTTGATCATGTGCGTACTGATAACCTTGACCATATCCTAAATTTTTCATCAAGGTGGTGGGCGCATTTCTGAGCCACATGGGAATTTTTAAGGAACCTTTTTCTCTTACCAAGGCCTGTGCTTTTTTTAATGATAGGTAGGAACGATTGGATTTGGGCGCCGAGGCCAAATAGGTAGTTACTTGCGCCAAATTGATCGCAGCTTCTGGCAAACCGACTTTTTCGGTAGCAGCAAAGCCCGCCACTGCAATTTGCAGGGCCTTTGGATCGGCATTGCCAATGTCCTCGGATGCCGCGATCACCAAACGCCTAGCAATAAATAAAGGGTCTTCCCCTCCCTCTAACAGGCGGGCCAGGTAGTAAACAGCTGCATCGGGACAAGAACCTCGTATAGATTTTATTAACGCCGAGGCCAAATCATAGTGATCTTCATTGCGGTCAAAGGAAAAGGTGTTCTGCTGAAGGACTTCTTTTAAAGTCTCCACCGAAAAGGGTAAGTCTAGGGATTTGACCGCCTGCATGTAATTTTCTAAATATTCTAAATTATTAATGTAGGCCCTTGCATCGCCATCCGCCAGGCGCAAAAGATAATCCTTCGCTTGTTGATCAAAAATTTCGGCATCGTTTTTCCCCCACAGACGCAAGACCTTTTCATGAATGCTTTGCATATCCGCGGTCTTCAAGCGCTCAAAAACAAGTACCTTACAACGACTTAGCAGGGCACGATTTAATTGGAAGGAGGGGTTCTCCGTTGTCGCACCAATAAAGACAAAATCACCGCGCTCTATATAAGGCAACAAAACATCTTGTTGCGCACGATTAAATCGATGTACCTCATCGACAAAGACCAGAGTATTCTTGCCATAAACATTTCGATCTTGCTTGGCAGCTTCACCGATGGATCGCAGCTCCTTTGCCCCAGAAGACACTGCATTTAAAGATAAATAGTTGGCATCTGTATGGGAGGATAAAAGCTTGGCAAAGGTGGTTTTACCTACTCCTGGTGGCCCCCAAAGAATCAAATTCGGGATATAGCCGTTGAGAATCATTTCTTTTAATCCATGCTGTTTTCCAAATATATGAGACTGACCGAGAAAGTCCGCCAACGACTTGGGCCGCAGCCTGTGTGCTAGCGGCGCATGTTCTTCACTGCTTTGATGCTGAAAAAGATCCATGGGCAAGAAATACTACTTATGGAGCTAGCATGCAATGGGACTTATTGTTGCGGGTACAATTCGGCAAAATTGCTGGTTTTTCGGTTCTCTAAACGAATTTGGACGCTGGCTCGCTCAATCTTACTCGGGTGATCATAACCTGCTACTTCGCACAGCTCACGAAAAGCATCCATGGTACGGGAATGGTAATTGGCCACACGCTCTGCCTTATCAGGAACATCAATGCCCTTGTAGTATTTTGGCAGTGTGGTGGCCACCCCTGATGGACAATGGTTGGTATTGCAACGCAAGGCTTGAATGCAGCCAATCGCCAGCATCATCGAACGGGCTGCACATACCAGATCAGCCCCCAAAGCTAAGCGCTTAAAAACATGGAAAGCAGAAAAGACTTTGCCTGCCGCTATGATTTTGATGTCTTGCCTTAAACCATAGGAGCGCAAACAATCATCGACAAAAGTTAATCCATCCTCCAAGGGGGTTCCTACGTTATTCGTAAGCTCCAAGGGGGCTGCGCCAGTTCCACCTTCGCCGCCATCAACAGTGATAAAGTCCACAAGTAGACCAGTATCTTGCATGGTTTTGCAGATATCATGAAACTCACTTCGCTTGCCGATACAGAGTTTTATACCCACGGGCTTACCACCACTTAGCTCGCGCAATTCTTGGCAAAAACTCAACATTTCATAGCTATTAGAAAAGGCCGAGTGAGTGGCAGGTGAATGAACCGTCTTACCTACTTCTACATGCCTAATGCTGGCAATTTCTTCATCCACCTTGGTGCCGGGCAAGATGCCGCCATGACCAGGTTTTGCACCTTGCGAGAGCTTTACTTCAATCATTTTCACGGCATCTTTTGTGGCATTGCTTTCAAATAATTTGGAATCAAAATTTCCGTTTTTATCGCGGCAACCAAAATATCCTGTTCCAATCTGCCATACCAAATCCCCACCTTCTAAATGATAGGGGCTGATCCCGCCCTCGCCGGTATTATGGTAAAAATGTCCCTTAGCGGCCCCGCGGTTTAAGGCCTGAATGGCAGTTTTACTTAGAGAACCGTAACTCATGGCTGAAATATTAAGAAGAGAGGCAGAATAAGGCTGTTGGCACTGCTTCTCGCCAATCAAAACACGCAAACTATCCTCCGTTATTTTGGCGGGCTGCATGCTATGTTCGATCCATTCATAATTATCAGCATAAACATCCAGTTGTGTACCAAAAGCTACCGTTTCCATTTGCCGCTTGGCCCGTTGATAGATCAAAGACCGAAAAACTCGCGCTATGGGTCTGCCCTCAGTTTCGGATTCAATAAAATACTGCTGTATCTCTGGTCGAATCATTTCAAGCAAATAGCGAAAGTGACCTAAAATTGGGAAGTTTCGGATAATAACTCGTTTTTTTTGTAGAACATCAGCAATGGCCCGAAGATAGAGCAAGCCAATGACAATGGGTACTACATGATAGGCTGGGTAATAGTAGGTTAATCCCAAACTACCCAGCAAAAGAATGCTAAGAACCGTAAAAATCTCAAAACGCATTATAAGAACTCATTTTGCTGCTGCATAATCTCTTCTTCATCACTATTGGTGGTGAATGCCTCATTTAAATTTACAATTCTTGGAGTTACGAACATCATCAATTCGTTTTTACGCTCCTCAATCTGCTCGGTCTTAAACAAATAACCTAGAATAGGAATTCTTCGCAGCCAAGGAATACCCGATTCTGTATCGGCTACGTCATTTTGATAGATGCCACCAATTACTGCTGTTTCTCCGTTATCAACTACAATCGTTGTTTGCGCATTTCTTCGAAATAGCGGCCTTCCCTCTTCGCCCTCTTGTCCACCGGCAAATTCTCGCGTAAGGCTTAACTGCAAAATGATAGAGCCAGAAGAAGATACTTGCGGCGTAACTTGTAATTGTAAAATTAACGGTACGTAGTTAACTGTTACCGTCTCCACTCCGTTATTAACTGTTACTTGTCGTATTGCCACTTCGTTTGTTTGGGTGATTACGGCTTGTTGATTATTTAGACCTAGAACACGAGGAGAAGATAGTACATTCACCAACCTTTCCGTTTCTAAAAGAGTAAATATAGCTTCTAGATTCGGAATGGAGCTAATGGTAATCGCACCTACAGCACCCTGTACTGGATTGTTAAAATCTACTCTATCACCGCCAGAGGAGAAATCTAAGTTTGTACCCAAAGAGCGGGTAAATTCTTCTGTCGCCTCTACAACCTTGGCCTCAATTAAAACTTGCGGAGTAGCCGTATCCAAAGAAGCTACAAGCTTGGTGATTTTTTCCATATTTTCAGGCAAGTCGGTAATTACCAAAGAATTTGTACGCTCGTCCGCTCGAACCTTACCCCTAGTTGGCGTAAGAAAATCCTTTACTTGCTCCTCTAGATCTTTTGCTTCCGCATAGCTTACTGGAATGATTTTCACTGTAGTCGGCTGTAGCAACTTTTGTGAAGCGACCAAAGCCCTCGCATTGTCTGTCTCTTTTTTCAGATCTTGCAACGGCGCAATCCTTAAAATACTGCCTTGCCTTTTATAACCAAGCTCTTTCGTTTGCATTACCACCATCAGGGCTTGATCCCAGGGAATATCTCTTAACTTTAAGGTAATTTTCCCCTCTACTTTTTCTGACAAAACAATGTTCAGACCGCTTTGCTCCGCTATAAAGTCAAAAACATCGCGGATATCCCAGTCCTTAACTTCTACATTAATTTTACGACCATAAAACTTCGTATTACCCGTTAAATAATCTTCAATACTTTTTTCTTGCAAAGCCTTCATATCATTGGCCACTGCTTGTTGATCGACACTAGGCTCAAACTCTACTTTTTCTTCCACCTCTGCAGTAGCTTCTGCAACCACAGCTTCCTCTGTTACCGTATCCGGCATATTGGAGGCCAGAATCATAATGCTGTTGTCTTGCTGCTCCACCATGGGCTCTTGATCGGCATCCAGCTGCACCACGAAACGTGCCACATCCCCACCTTCATTTTGATAGGCCTGAAACATCCCAATAGCCCCTTGAAACTCATTGGTATTATAAGGTCGTTGAAATTTTTTCGGCAACACGGCGTTAGGTATCTCTACGATAAATTGCTGATTTTCTGTATTTTTACGAGTGCTATAAACCGCGGGAGCATCTGTAGTGATTTTAATTGTACCGCCGTTTGCATTGGCAAAGAAATCCAAACCCGTTACCGCAACAGGACCAGAGCTTAAAGAATCTGCTGGAGTAGCGGCAGCAAAAGATTCCGCAGGCGCTTCATTAAATTCCTGCCCAGCATCACTTACTAGCGGCGCTTCTTCTTCTACCTGAAAGTCAGAACTTGTGTCTTGCCCTTCGTCTGCTAGCGCAAAATCATCGGAACCGTCTTCAAAAGCAAATTCTTCGCTGTCCCCTTCATCGATTGCCTCATCAACAATGTCTTCTTCAAAGAAATCCTCGTCAAAGCTCTCCTCGGCGAGTCCCTCGTCTTCAAAACTAAAATCCTCACCAGATTCAGCGGAAATGTCTGCGTCCAATTCCGAATCAATATTTTCAGCCAGCAAGTCCTCTTCGGTAAAATTATCACCCTCTTGCACAAGCTCTTGTTCTGCAATATCAACACTATCTAATATAGGATCACTCGCCTCTTCAGCAGATGTACAAGCGAGCAAAAAAAGCAGGCCTAAAATCAATATGTTTTTCATAGGAAACTCCTTTTTCCTAACTATTCTTTTTTCTTCTTCTGTATCTTCATAACACGACTTATGTAGTTCGCATTACCCTCTTCATCAAAAATCTGCTCAATTATGACAATCTCTCCTTCTCGAATGCGAGCCACATAACCACTATTATTACCTATTTTATCATTTTGTCGAACGTAATAGACTTTACCGTCGGTATCGGAAATCATCGCCATGGGGCGTTTGCCTCCCCAGATCACTCCCACCAAACTAAGTTGATCCAGGGAGTAGGTCTGCAGCGGCATTACTGGACCTTGCATGACATCTGAGTAATTGTATTCCGTCGGTGCAACAAAAGGCGTGAAAGGATCTCGCTTTCCCTCAGGATTGTAACGGTAAACCTCAATAATGTCAGAAATCAGTGGCGGAATCGGCTGAGACATTAAGTCTCCAGGCATAACAGACTCACCGCCAGAATTGTTGGCGGCGTCCTGTGCAAATAGTAAAGCAAAAATCAACATCTGGATCATGGACTGCCCTCGATTGCTTGTTTTGCCTTATCATTGTATCGATAAGCATACATCACACCCTTAAGCTCGATGACCGGCGAAGAATTTGCTTTCGTAGACTTTTTAGCATTCAGTTCTACTTTTTTTAGATTTATAACCCTTGGTACATTCACCACTTGCGAAAGAAAATTTAGAAGTTGGATGTAGCCACCCTCAACCTCTATATCAAAGGGCATCTCCTCGTAAAAATCCTTGGCAATATTCTGCTCGGCAGGCTTTACCAAGGTTATATTCACACCAGCTCTCTTCGCCTCTAAGTAAAGTTGTTTTATTATCACATATACGTTTTCTTCCGATGGCAGATACTTTAGTGCCACCTCAAACTTTTCTGAAAGCTGGTTGATTTCATTTTGATAACGATCAAAGTCTGCTACCAAAGACTCAATATCCTGAAGATCTTTTTGCTCTTTTTGTAATTCCGCATTTTTAGCTTTGATCGTATTGTTTAACTTTTCCCCGCCATCATAGAACTGCATATAATACAAGCCAGCAAGGATCAAACCTAGTACGGCAAAGTTAGCAGGTGTGGCACTACGAATTCTATCTTCTAACGCACTCATTGCTTGGTCACCTGCCCTCGAATATTAAATTCCCTTACCGCTCCATCTGAAGATCTAGCTTCACCAGAAGACTCTAGGCGAATACCGCTAAAATATATGCTCTGCTCTAGGTTTTGTATGGTAGTGGAGACTATGAAGTCATCTGTAGCCAAACCTTGTAGCTTAAAGGCTCCGTTCTCAATACTAAATTTTTTTAACCATGCCTTTTCTGGAATCACTCTGTGTAAGGCATCCAGTCTTTTTATAATCGTCAAACGTTCATCCAGAAGCTTTTTAATTATATTGATTCGATTTACAAGCCCTTCTTTTTCTTGTTTGAAACGCTTTACTGAATCTGCCTTGGAGCCAAAACTCGCTATTTTATTTTTTACCTGTTGAATCTCTTGATTTACCTGATTTAATTGTGCCTGCTTTTGTTTAGTAAAATAAATATCAACACCATAAATCATAATGGGAAAAATTAAGGCCAATACAACTTTAACCAATATATCCTTAGGGTCTGTAAAAGCAGCGCTATCATCGCCCTCAGCAGAAAAGGAAATACCCTCCATCTCTTGTACTGGCACATCCATACTGCTTGCACCTGCTGTATTTTTTAAGAGATTGATTCGAATCATGATTCATCCCCCTTTTTGCGTATGCCAAGGCCCATGGCCAAGGACGCATAAGGAATGATTTGTTTCATATAATCTGGAGTAATGTTTTTAGGATTAAAACCAATATTGATAAAAGGGTTCATTACTTCCATTGAGACTTGCATATGGTTTTCTAAATAATCTTTTAAACCTGGTAGCACGCTCGAGCCACCACTCAAATAAAAACGTTGGATTGGCGTCGACATGGAGCTAGAAGTCATATAGAAATCAATCGTACGATTTAACTCTTCGAGAAATGACTCCATCGCATTGAGTAAGTTTTCATTTACCTCAGGCGGCGAATCTTCCCCAGCAGCACCAAACTTTAGATTTTCCGCTTCCTCATAGGATACCCCCATGTTTTTGCGAATCTCTTCTGTAAAATGGTAGCCACCAAAAGGTATATCACGAACAAAAATTACCTCTCCGGCATGTCTAACCACAAAATTGCAAGCGGAAAAACCTATGTTGAGAATTCCTATGTGATTGGCACCAGGATTCGGGTAATTGAATTCAAAACAATTCGACAAAGCGAAGCCACTTACATCTACAGTTGTTAAATCCAAGCCAGCTCCCTCAACCGCTTCGGCGTAAGACATGATCAAATCTTTTTTTGCTGCTATAAGCAATACGTCCATAGAATCTGGTGTACTTTCTTGCTTTTTTAGAACATGAAATTCTAAATTCACTTCAGATAAATTAAATGGAATGTATTGTTCTGCTTCAAATTTTATTTGTTCTTCCAACAACTTTACATCCATACGGGGAACTTGAATTCGCTTTACCACAACACTTCCACCCCAGACACTTGCGCATATCCCCTTCTTTTTTGTTTCGGCTTGCTGAATTAAGGACCCCAATGCATTTGCCACATCTGGAGGGGAAATGATTTCTCCACTATTGACGCTACCACCAGGTGTTGGCATAAAATAAAAGCCATCAAGCACAGGCTTACCACCTGAGTTCTCGATGACGGCTAGTTTGATCGAATTAGATCCAATGTCCAATCCTATTAGTTGCTTCGATTTAAAAAACATAAGGACTTTTTTCCCAACACGAAAGTCTAATACAATTAGACCAACCACCTAAGCTAAAGTCAAATTAGGTGCACTAGAGAAGGCCGGGAACGAAAAAGCTGTAAAAAAGTCGAGCTAGCTCCTCATGAAAAAATAAATACATGATTGCACTAAGGGAAAGAAACGGACCAAAGGCCAAGCTAGTTGCCATGCCGCTACGGTTTTTAATCATCAAAAAGATGCCCACAAAGCTCCCAAGCAGACTAGAAATGAATATAACCGGTAATATGGCCGACAAACCCAATACTGAGCCAATCCATGCCAAGAGTTTAATGTCGCCGCCACCCAGACCCATGGCCCCTCGTAGTTTATAATAAGCATAGGCAATTAGCCAAAAAACACCACCGCCCAGCAAAACCCCCATCAGTGCATCCAAAAACGCACGATCTGGATTTAAGGCAGCACCAATTAAACCTATTATTATGCCACCAATGCTAAAAACATCCGGAATAATTCGCAGCTCAAGGTCGATAAAGGAAATGGTAATCAGGCCAAAATAAAAAATGGCATACTCTATTCCTAACGGACTAATACCAAATCTCCAGTACAATGCTAGCAAGCCAATAGCCATGAGCAATTCAATAAAAAAGTGTCGCCAACCAAAACAGGCCTTACAAAACTTGCAACGAGCTCGCAAAAAAAGGCACGAAAAGATGGGGATATTCATATACCATGGCAATTTCGCCTTACATTGCGTGCAGTGCGAAGCCGGACGAACAATGCTTAATTTCTTGGGAACGCGATAAACCAGCAGCCCGGCAAAACTACCTAAACACGCGCCAAAAAGAAATACAAATATTGGCTCAAACACAGTCCTTCTTTCGAAAAATTAGAATGGCACAGAGAAAATAAAAGGCTCCCCATGCAAACGCATAGATTCCGGCATACAGGTAGTCAGCTATTACTAATTTCTCTAAATAGTAGAGATCTTTAAAATTCCATGTAGAAAAATTGGGTGCCACTGTATTAACTACGAAATTGACAACCTTCAGGCTTGTCTCGGAGGAGTTTTCCAATAAATATTTTAATCCATTATGAGCATGACAAATCAACCAGAAACAGAAGCTAAAGGCCATGGCTAAAAATAATTTGGTTATTTGTGAGAAGAAAAAGACAAAAGACAGACAAACAAAAACATCCAAAAGAATGCCAGCAAATGCTGCAAAAAAATGTGCATTGATACTAACATCATACAAGACAAATATGAGCATCAGAATGGCGGCAGTAAGCAATAAGACAAAAAATATCGAGATATAATAGCCAATAAATTTACCACAAAGATACTGAGTGTGACTAATGGGTTTTGATAGCACCAGCAAAAGGGCTTTGGGTTCACACTCTTTTTGCAGCAGGAAAACTCCTAAAAAGATTGCCAGAAACACACCGATAAGATTTAGGCCCGCCAAAGAGAAATCAAAAAACATTACTCCTTGCTCCGAGAAACTTAAAGCGGCTAAAGCTCTAGCTAGAAACAATAAGACCAAGGCAAAAATAAAACTAATAAAGTAGATCTTATTGCGAATCGCTTCAATGAGGGTGTATTTAACAATATTCCATGTTGCCATCATCTTTGTTGCAACTCCATCACAGCCTGTTCAAAAGATTGGTAAGGGGAAAAATCAATAATTTTATCACCGGCTTCTAGGTATTTCTGTAATGCGGCACTGGCCTCTGTATAAGTCTCAAAAACCTCTTCTTTTTTGCTACCATTTTGTATTGAGATAAGCCTAAATTTGGCACTAGTACGCTTTTGAATATCCTCGACCGAGCCTGAAAATAGGGTTTTACCTTGATCTATCAAAACAATGTCGTCACATAGCCTTTGAACATCATCCAACAAATGTGAGCTTAAAAAAACTGTTGTTCCGCTAGTGGCTATGCCCTTGATAATATGAATCAAATCCCTTCGCCCATTCGGATCTAAGCCACTCATGGGCTCATCTAATATAACCAAATCAGGAGAATGTATTATGGATTGCGCTAAGCCTAAGCGCTGCACCATGCCCTTTGAGAAATCTTTAATCAGCTTATTGCCTACATCTTTTAGTCCCACTAAATCTAAACTTTGTTTGATCTTGTTTTTTTGCTGGTCAATATGGTGGAAATTGCAAAGAAAAGCCATGAACTCATGAGCATTTAGGTGGTCGGGAAATTGTGGGCGCTCCGGCATAAAACCCAAGTTCTTTTTTGTATCATTACTAATAGGCTTGCCATGAATGAGCACTTCCCCAGAATCCGCATGAAGCAAGCCCATCATAATTTTAAAAGTAGTCGTTTTACCGGCGCCATTTGCACCAAGAAACCCCGTAACACATTGAGGTTTGGCAGAAAAACTTAAGTTTTTCAGAACCTGATTTTTTTTAAAACTCAAACCTGCTGAAAATGATTTGTTTAAATTCTTAACTTCAATTGCGTTCATATCTTAATATTTGGATCATTCGTATATATGTATTCTAAGCGAATGTGCTTATACTGTTCCAGCTTGTAGCGCATTTTTAATAATCGCAACATCAAAGCTTCATGTTGCTCGTTTTCTAGGTGACGAATCTTCTTAACTTCTTTCAATATAAACTTTTTTGCCTCGGAAGGGTGAAAACAAAAACCTTTTGCAAAATGTAATTTATTATTAAATGGAATGACCCGCACATCAAAAATTTCATTGGGATTGAAACCAACATTCAAATCGCTGTTTCTTAAGACTACCTTCTTCTTTTTAAACAGATCATAGATGTGGACGTCTGAGCCTCGTATTTTTAGGAACTCAAACAAACTATGATCTGCCTTTGCTAGATCTTGGTATGCCTCTTGATCTGTAGCATTCATTTCAATAAGGTTTTTATTTAAGACCAATTGAACTGGCGGCATATGGTATTCACTTAATGGCCTTGTGTAGATATACCAATCCAAGAACTGCGCCATACGCGCTTCGAAGTAGTGACTTTCCTCATCAATGATACCTGCTTGATCAAAAAACTCTCGCTTAGCATTGAGTATTTCTTCACGATAAGTATCACTTGTAAAATGATCTACTAATTGATCAAAATATTTGTCTACACTACTCATTAAATCCCTTGAAAGATGCGTTGCCAGCGTATTTTCCCCAGTCTACTGTTGTTTTTTGATTTTACCTCTACAGAGAACCAGATGCCAAATACTTTAGCCTCCATATTCTCTACAGCAACAGCCCCCCAGTAACGCGAATCATCTGATGCATCGCGATTGTCACCAAGAACAAAGACAGACTTTTCTGGCACGGTGAAAGGACCATAGTTGTATGGCTTATCTTTTAGCATCGTAGAAACCTTATGTTTCATTTTGCCGTGGATCTCCCATTTAATCTGCATATAATCGTCTTGCTGCGTTTTTATGGGCTCGTATTCTGCGGGCATATCATTAATGTACAATACATCGTCTTTAATTTCTACCTTGTCACCGGCAAGTGCGACGATCCGCTTAATGTATTTAATATTGTCATCTCCTGGCAATTTAAAGACAAAAACTTCTCCTCGCTCTGGCCTCGAAAAAACAAAGACTTTGTCTTCCAGCAAAAATGGCAAATGAAAACCGTAGGGAAGCTTAAAGGCTATCACAAAATCGCCCGCCACTAAGTTGGGCTGCATCGAGGACATCGGCACTTTGTAAACTGAAAACATAAAAAGCCGTATGATTGCCGCTAGGACAATGGCTACACCCAAGCTAAATAATACGTCCCTGTAGTTTTGCAGCATCACTCAATCGCATGAAAGAAACGCTGAAAACGAATTGTCAGCGGATTGCATAGAAAACTGATCACTGGCAAAGTTTCCTCGCAGGACAGCCACACAAATAAAGCCCTTCCCATGACATTTTCTTCTGGGACTGGCCCCCAATAGCGCGAATCATTGGAGTGATTACGATTATCGCCCATAACAAAATACGAATTTTCAGGAACCGTATAAGGCCCATAGCCTGGCGGCTCTTCGTATTTTGATACGAGTGTATTGTACCTTGTACCATTTAAGGTTTCTATATAATCTTGATGATCTGCCTTGGCGCCGATTTTAAAATCCACATCTCGAACCGCATCGAACGCACTTGAGTCTTCAGCCTCGCTTTGCTCCACCAAATCGCCATTGATATATAATTTGGAATTCTCGTATAAAATTTTATCTCCAGGCACACCGATGACCCGCTTGATAAATGTTGTAGACTCATCTTCTGGGTAGCGAAAAATAATCACTTCCCCCCGCTCCGGTTTGTCGATTTCTAATAGCCATACTTTAGAAAAAGGCACCCGAATGCCATAGGCCAATTTATTTACAAAAATATGATCGTTAATTAACAAGGTTGGCAGCATCGAGCCAGAAGGTATGACATAAGCTTCTAAAAATAACCAGCGAATGGTTAAGGCGATCAAAATAGCAAGAACAAATGAGCCCAATCCCTCACCTAAGGTCCCCTTTTTGTTTTGCTTGTTTTTTTTGCCAAACATCAGTCCTCCACCTTTAGGATTGCCAAGAAGGCTTTTTGCGGTATTTCTACACTGCCTATTTGCTTCATGCGCTTTTTACCCTCTTTTTGTTTCTCTAGCAGCTTTCTCTTTCTTGTTATATCACCACCATAACACTTAGCTGTCACATCTTTTCTCAAAGCGCTAAGGGTCTCTCTTGCGATGATTTTAGCTCCAATGGCTGCTTGTATCGCAATTTTGAATTGTTGCCGATGAATTACTTCCTTGAGCTTCTTAACCAGCTCTCGCCCTCGGTGTTGCGCCTTCGTTCGGTGTACCAAAAATGACAAGGCATCCACGGGGTCACCATTAATCAAAATGTCCATCTTGACCATATCCGATTCCTGAAAGCCAATGATTTCATAATCCATAGAAGCATAACCTTTGGTTATGGATTTTAAACGATCATAAAAGTCCATAACAATTTCATTTAATGGCAATTGATAGACCAACATGACTTTTTGCTCGGATATGTATTCCATCTTTTCTTGAATGCCACGCTTGTCTTCACAAAGTTTAATTAAATTTCCAAGAAACTCACTGGGTGTGTGCAAACTAGCACGGATCATTGGCTCTTCAATTTTTTTAATATGAGTGACCTCGGGCAAATCGGAGGGCTTTTCAATTTCTAGGACCGTATCATCATTTTTATAGACTCGATATACCACGCTAGGGGCAGTGGTAATAAGATCTAGATGGAACTCCCGCTCCAAACGCTCCTGAATGATTTCCATATGCAGCAAACCCAAAAAACCGCAGCGCATACCAAAGCCAAGAGCTGAAGAGGACTCCACCTCATAGGTTAAGGAGGAATCATTGAGTGCCAACTTTTCGATGGCTTCACGAAGGTTTTCAAAATCGGAGGAGTCCACAGGAAATAGCCCTGAAAAAACCATGGGCTGCACTTTTTGAAAACCTGGCAGCGGTTCAATGTCGCCACCTTTTGTGTGCTGAATGGTATCGCCAACTTTTACTTCGCGAATGTCTTTGATGCCGCAAATAAGAAAGCCCACCTCTCCGGCATAGAGCTCATTTACTTCTTTGGGGAAGGGGGAATAGGTGCCGATTTTGATCACCTCATAATCAACACCTGTAGCATGAAAACGAATTTTATCTTTTTTCGCCATCTTCCCATCTCGGACCCGAACCAAGACCACAATTCCTTGGTAGGAATCAAACCATGAATCGATAATCAATGCGCGAAGAGCTTTGTTGGAATCTGCATCGGGAGCCGGGATGTCGCGCACCACAGCCTCAAGAATTTCTTCAATTCCTTCGCCAGTTTTTGCAGAAGCCAATACCGCATTATCGGTTTCCAATCCAATTACGTCCTCAATTTGCTGTATCACCCCATCTGGGTCTGCGGCAGGAAGATCTATCTTATTTAAAACCGGTATTAACTCCAGATCATTTTCTAGCGCGAGATAAACGTTCGCTAAGGTTTGCGCTTCCACACCCTGAGCCGCATCCACCACCAATAGCGCGCCTTCACATGCAGCTAAAGAACGAGAGACTTCATAGGAAAAATCAACATGCCCAGGCGTATCAATCAAATTTAAAATATATTCGTGCCCATCTTTTGCTTTGTAAGGAATGCGCACAGTCTGCGCCTTGATGGTGATACCTCTTTCGCGCTCCAGATCCATATTATCCAAAAATTGGTTTTTTTCTTCCCGTGAAGTCAGTGCGCCAGTAAACTTCAGTATGGCATCAGCAATGGTGGACTTACCATGATCAATATGAGCAATGATGGAGAAATTACGAATGTATTTAGAATCCATGCATAAGATTTTTAATACGCATGGATTCCTAAAGCAAAGAACTTATTGAAAAAAGGCTTTTAATTCCTCGACCTTATTGGTCTCTTCCCAAGTAAAGCCCGCCTCTTCCCGGCCAAAGTGACCATAAGCTGCAGTAGCTGAATATTTAGGCTTTAGTAGATCCAAGCTTTCCGTAATGGCAGCCGGGCGCAAATCCCAAATCTTGCGAATGGCATCAGTGATTTGTTTTTGCTCAAACTTACTTGTGCCGTAATCATTCACAAAAATGCTTACCGGCTCTGCCACGCCGATGGCATAAGAAACCTGTACCAGTGCCTTATCCGCGATGCCTGCTGCCACCAAGTTTTTTGCAATATGGCGAGTGATATAAGCTGCCGAGCGATCCACTTTGGAGGGATCTTTGCCAGAAAACGCGCCGCCGCCATGTGCTCCATGACCGCCATAGGTGTCCACAATGATCTTTCTGCCTGTTAGTCCACAGTCAGCCACCGGCCCACCCAAAACAAAGCGGCCTGTGGGGTTGATATAATATTTTGTTTTGTCATCAATCCAATCCGAGGGAATGGTTTGCTTTAAGCACTCTTCGCGCACGGCATCTTGCACTTGCTTAAGGCTTACCTCATCGGAATGCTGCGTGGACAGAACCACGGCATCGATTCTTTTGGGCTTGCCGTTTTCGTACTCTACCGATACCTGAGATTTGGAATCCGGTCTTAAAAAATCTAGCTTTTTGGTCTTACGTAGCTCTGCTAAATTGCGCAGAATTCTATGGGACAAAGAAATACTTAGAGGCATTAGCTCCGGCGTCTCGTTGCAGGCATAGCCAAACATGATGCCTTGATCACCCGCCCCTTGCTCATCCTTGCTGGAGCGATCTACTCCCATGGCAATGTCAGGGCTTTGGCGATCGATGGAAGTAAGTACCGCACAGGTATTGTAATCAAAACCCTTGTCCGATGAGTCGTAGCCTATGCGCTTTACCACATCGCGTACGATCTCGGGCATGTCCACATAACAAGTGGTGGAGATTTCGCCAGCTAGCACTACCATGCCGGTATTAATCATGGTTTCACAAGCCACTCGTGCCTGGGTGTCTTGCGCCAATATCGCATCCAAAACACCATCAGATATTTGGTCAGCCATTTTATCTGGATGGCCCTCTGAAACTGATTCACTTGTGAAAATATAATTTGTCATTGCAATACCTCCAAAGATAGCTAAAAAAGCTAGCCTAAGAGGTTTGCCTTGGTCAATCTAGTTTTTATGCGTTATGGGGCTTAAACAGGCAAAAAAAAGCCCTCCCACAGGAGGGCCAAATCTTGCTAAGCAGATTTTCGTTTCGATCCATAGTAATTATAATTTACTTGCAGCACTTCGTTGGTGAAATGGTATAGCGCATACTCCTTGGAGCGCTCGGCATGCTTATGTTTTTGTACCTTTTCTTTGTTTTTGGCCATTTGCCTTTCCAGCTTATCAATGGCTTTGTCCATAGCCTCGTATTCCCCATCCGAATGGGCCTTGGCCATGAGGCATAAATTTTTACCTATCATTTTGATCTCGACCAGCACCCGGTGCCGCTGTTTGCTGACCACAATATTGGCCCACGACACTTTGAGTTCATACTTGCTAAGACGTTGAATTTTTTCTTCGCAGTGATTTTCGAGCTCAGGAATTGAATTCATTTGACGGAAAGTAAAGTTTAACTTCATCGTACCTCCTCATAGAATTCTACCATAAAGCCCACTATAGACCTAAGAGAAGCCCCAATGGATTTCAGTCTGAGGCAATGTCTTAAAATGAGACTAGTAATATTGATTTAAAAATATTTTTTTCGCTTGCTAGAGGGTAAAATTCCTAGCGCATCCCGGTACTTGGCAACCGTTCGACGTGCAATCTGAATCCCCTCTTTCTTCAAGATCGCCACGATCTTTTGATCTGAAAGCGGTTTCTTGGGATCTTCTGCATCGACCATGCCCTTGATCTTCATTTTTACGGACTCACTCGCCATGGAATCGCCATCGGATCTGGATATTCCAGAATTGAAGAAATATTTTAGCTCAAAAATTCCTTGCGGTGTATGCATATATTTATTGGTGGTAACTCGAGATACCGTGGATTCATGCATTTCTATGTCGTTGGCCACATCTCGCAAAATCATGGGTTTAATATGGGCCGGCCCTTTTAGAAAGAATTCTTGCTGCTTTTTTACGATACTCTCAGCAACGCGATATATGGTTTTTTGCCTCTGCTGGATAGATTTAATTAACCAAACAGCCGATTTCAATTTGTCTTGGATGTAATCTTGGGTCTCCTCATTGGAGCTTCCCGTGGCCAAAATATTTTTATAGAAATTGGACAACCTCAATCTCGGCAAGCCATCTTCGTTTAGAGAAATAACAAATTCATCTCCAACCGGATAAACATAGACATCAGGGGTGACATACTGCGGAGCTGCGGCGCCAAAAGCTTTGCCCGGCTTAGGGTCCATCTCGTAAATGATTTTACACATTTCGATAACATCTTCTAGCTCCAGATCCATGTCTTTCGCAATTGCATTGTAGTTTTTCTTTTCTAAGTTAGGTAAATGGTTTTGAATAATATAAACCAGATCATTCGTATCCTCTTCTAGGTGCTTTGCCTGTATAAGAAGACATTCTTTTAAGTTACGAGCAAAAACTCCCGGCGGGTCAAATTCTTGAAGCAATGGAAACATATCTTCTAATTCTTTTAGATCCAGTTCTTCATCCTTCGCTATTTCCTCTACAGGGGTTTTTACATAACCATCATCATCAACGTAACCAATGAGTGTTGCCCCCAACTCCATTTCTTCTTCATTGAAACCACACAGTCCCATTTGCCACATCAAGTAGTCGTGCAGCGATTGAGAAGTAGATAGGACATTTTCATAATTTAAAATCTCATCATTGCCAACACCCGTGCTTGGCATAGGGCGGTTGGATTGATCTATATAAGACTCCCAATCAAATTCATCTTGCTTTTGTGGGTCTTGCTGTTGCTCTTTTTCTGCTCCTGAAATTTCGGGCAATGACTCTCGCTCTTCTACGCCACTAACTGAGTCTTCCACCGTATCGATGATTTCTTCTAATACAGGATTGTCTTCCATTTCCTGGTGTATGGCTTCCTGCAATTCCATTCGAGACATTTGCAGAAGTTTGATGGCTTGTTGCAATTGGGGGGTCATTCGCAACTGCTGCGAAAGTTTCATCCCTAATTTCATTTTAACAGCCATTTAGTCTCCTATAATTGAAAGTTTTCTCCTAAATAGAACTCGCGCGCCTCTTTGGAATTCGCAATCTCTTGCGCAGTACCCTTGAGTTGTATTTCGCCATCTTTCAGGATGTAGGCCTCATCACAAATCCCCAAAGTTTCTCTTACATTATGGTCTGTGATCAAAATGCCTATCTCTTTCTCTTTTAATTTTAGTATAATCTCCTGTATGTCGGCAACGGCTATGGGATCAATACCTGCAAAGGGCTCGTCCAATAAGACAAACTTTGGGCTAGAGGCTAGGGCCCTAGCTATCTCAACACGACGCCTCTCCCCGCCAGATAAGGAATAGCCTTGCAAATTTTCCTTACCAACTAGACCAAACTCTTCAATCAATTCCGCAATTTTCTCTGCTTTATGGCTGCCTTCTAGGCCAATGGCCTCAAACGCCACTTCGATATTTTCATAAACCGTTAACTTTCTAAATACACTTGGCTCTTGGGGTAAATAGCTGATACCGGACCGCGCCCGCTGGTACATGGGGTAGTTCGTAATGTCCTCTTTATCCAAAGATATTTTTCCTTTATCCGGAGGGATAAGGCCCACTACCATATAAAAACTGGTCGTCTTACCTGCTCCATTTGGACCCAATAGACCTATTACTTTTCCAGACTCCACTTCGAAACTTACTTTGTTCACTACTTTGCGTTTCTTAAAAGTCTTGGAAATATTTTTTGCTTTTAATTCACTCACCTTTACTTTCCTTGTAAGTCCTCGATTTGTGCTTTTGCTCCTAATACCTTGATTCGTTTACCACCATTGAGCAAGTAAATTTCTTCGCCGATCAACTCGTCTCCGTCCTGAATCAGTCTTGGACTGCCCGCCAACTTCAACTTTTGCTCAATAAAGTGGATGGACATTTCATCTGCTGTGGCTACACGATTTAAATCTGTTAATTTAGCACCACCACTCATCATCATAGTTGTAAACTGTTGCCGGATAGGATCGTAAGCCAAGCTAGCCAACGGACTAATCACCTTAGAAGTATTATAGTCTACCTCAACAGAATTCACAAACTGTGCTACTCTAGTATCCAAATGAAATACCGCTTCATCCGAAGCTATTTTCACCGGTGTAGACCTACTATATTTGGTTGTTCGCACATCGCCGACAACGTTGGCTTGATTTAGATCTATATTCGCTGTCATTTGATTGGCCTCCATCTCAACATGAGAGCCAGTCTTATCTTTTGGAGAAATGATCTTCGTTCTATTGGGAGCATACAAATGTCTTTTTTTAGAAAGATAATTCATTCTCTTGGTATATATGGTAAATCCACTACTTGTCTGTAACTCCACATCGCCCTCAATTTGCATATTGGAGGTAGTGGATTCAATTTTGGCTTGTTTCGCTTTCACAATGTATTGAATTTCTTCACCAAAAAATTTGATTTGCACGTCAAAGAGCATCCAGTCTTTGTCTTGCGAAATTGCTTCGGCCTTGTTGGCAATCAGCTCCCAATCATTTTTATTTAAGCGCCTTTCGTATAGCTTTACGTCCGTCATAATTTGCTCAGGACTTTTACTGCTACTATTTTCTACGGTCGACCACTCCTCAACAGTATTGGGGGCCAGCAAGACCAATTGCACGACTATAAAAGATATTGCTAAAAATAAGAGGCACTTTTGTTTTGTTGTCATCTTCACCTAGCAGTATACGCTGCTTTTATTGAACTAGCCAGTCATTCACCTCTTGGCTATAGTCTAGTTGTTAAATATTCAAGTTTTAAACTTAAAAGCCGAATAATTACATATGGGTAAAGTTTGGTTTGTTTACGAAAACAAAATAGTGAGTGGTCCATTTAGCACTAGCGAGCTGCAAGACAAGCTCCATCAGGGCGAGGTGGAAAAAGACTCTCGCATTTGGTGGCGAGGCCAGAGAGATTGGATTCCTGCAAACGATTGGGCCGAAAATCTTAGTGATTATGAGCGCAATTTAAATACCAGCGATGAAGCTGTTTGGTACGCTCTTAAAGAGGGGCATACCCTGGGGCCCTACACAAAAAAAGAACTTACTGCCATCTTGTCCAACCTAGAAAACTTGAGCCGCATTCGAGTATGGAAGCGAGGTCAAGAAAAATGGGCAACGGTATACCAATACAACGACATCTCTGATGAGCTAGGTATTACCAAACGGCAATTTCAACGCGCTCCCATTATCGGCGAAGTTATTGTAAATGTAAATGGTAGAGCAACCAACCATGCGGCTGCGATGATCTCCGAGGGCGGCATGGGTATCAACAATTTATCCGGCTTAAAACCAGGGAGCAAAATGAAGATCACGCTTCGTAGCCCCCTACTATCCATGGCAATCAGTGCCACAGCTGAGCTACGCTATACCAATGAAAACTATAGCGGCATGATGTTCCTAGAAATTGATGAGGATATGGTTGAAACAATACGAGAATACGTAAGACAGTTCTCTGGTCCCTCAACACAATACCTTAAGAATGTAGCTTAAATACTTTCTGGATTGAATTCTTCTTCGTTTTGAATTACCGCAAAATTAATTTCTGTAGCACCGGCTTCTGTTAGTGTATACATTACCTTCTTAATCGTAAGAAAGTCGATATTCTTGTCAGCTTGCAGTGTGATTTTTCGGTAATCTTTAGGTTTGTAGTCTTTTGCGTTTCTCACGTTTTTTACTACTTGCTTGAGGCGTTGTTGCAGTTTGCGCTTTTCTTCTGCCTCTTTTAAACGAAAATACGTTTGAATCTGTGTATAGAGGTCATCGATCATCCATGAAGACTGCTGTTTCACCTCATTAAAATCGGCAACTGCCAAGCGATCAATCATTACAGCTTTGGGCGAAATAATCACTACCGTGGCAGGTAGGAGCTCTTTGGTTTCCGAGGCTTGCGGCAATTCTACATCCTTATCCAAGGTGATGACCTCGCCCGTAGCCTTATAGTTTTGCAGTAAAAATACAACCAAAACGGTAAACATATCCACCATGGCGGTTAAAGCTAGAGTAGCCACAACACTTCGCTTACCTTTGTTTGCGGGACGACCATGACGATCTCGTTTACCGGGCACATAAATAGGCATTAGGAGCCCCCGGTTGATACGGCAATTTCTGTAAAACCTGACTGCATCATAACATCCATACCTTCAATCATATCATTGTAAATTACATCGTCGGCTATGGTTACCATGGCATCTTTTTTATCTGGATTGCTTTGCTTGAATGCTCGTAGCTGATCAAAAAGAGTTTTTTTGTCATAGGCATCTTCTTTTTTTGCAATCGTATAGCGATTCTTATCTAGCGTGATGATATAGCCATTACTTGTTATATATAGCTCTAGCGGAACCTGCTGCTGGGTTGACGGCGCAGGCGGAGTGTTCGCATTCTGCTTTCCATATACAGAACTACCCAATTGAATCATAGATATTTGTGTCCAAACTGCCGTGATTAACAAGAAAATAATGATCACACTCATTAGATCAATGAATGGTATGATATTAATATCTACGTTGACCTGGCGTCCAGAGCCACCCTCATCTATCTGAGCCACTTTTATCCTTTCATTTTGTCACGGTTGGCGACTACCAAATTCAGAATCGACATGGAAGTTTCTTGCATATCATTGATAGCGCGCCCAATTCTTAACTGAAAGAAGCCAAAGAATATCAATGCAGGTACAGCCACAGCAATACCGGCAGCAGTATTATTTAAGGCGTGAGCAATACCCAGTGATAACATCTCTGCTTTTTTTGCTGGGTCGGCATCGGAAATATTACCAAATGCAATGATCAAACCAATAATGGTTCCTAAAAGACCTATTAATGTAGCTACGTTTGCTAACACCGCTAAATATGGGGCCCAACCTTCTACCCTTGGGCTTTCTTTTAAAATAGCAGCATCCATTGCCACTTGAACTTCTTCATCTGGTCGACGGTTCATCACTTGCTCCAAACCGGCTTTTACAACATTGGTCAGAGGAGCGCGAATATTATCACAAAAGGCGATGGCTTGGCGCAAATCCCCGCGCAATATCATGCTTGCAATTTTATTATTAAAGTCATCACGGTCTACAACTAGTTTTCGTAATGCCAACAATCGTTCTAACACCAGTGCCAGAGTAATTACGCCGGTAATGGCGATTAAGATCATCGTATTACCACCGTCTTCAAAAGCCTTTAGTAGCCAATGTTGTTGCTCGACGGCGACTGTTGATGCTGTTGCTAATGTTTCTTCCACGGTGTCCTCCTACTCCATTATTTTGCCGCAAAAACGAAGCGGTAGTAAAGCTCTGCTATCGTATTTGGTGGTGGTTCTGGAAATCTCCAGGCCTTAAATCGAGATATAATGCAATTTTCCACTCTGCTATTGTTCAAAGTGCTATTATCCACTCTAATTTTTCCGACCTTTCCATTTTCAATAATTTCCCAATTTAGTCTTACCGTTCCAAAAAGATTGGGATCTTTGTTTAACTCTCTTTCGTAGCAGGCTTGGATTTGACTCTTACCATTGCGAATCACTCGAAGTATTGCCTCTCGATCAATCGTACCCTCTGATTCAAGGTCCGATGCCTGTATGTCAATATCGGCAGACTGCTTAGTACCCACACTTCCGCTGCCATAGCCGGCTTGTCCGCCTCCACGCCCTTGGGTTCCTATATCGGCTATACCTATTTTGGCTGTGCCTTTATCGCCCTTACCTACTTGCCTTAAGCCATCCGATACAGGGCCATCTCCACCCGATCCAGCTTCGCCAGTTGCACTTTGTGATAGACCTGCGATTTCGCCTAGACCTTGATTGGTTTTTGCTAACTGTTGCTGTGCTCCCCCACGAGAGAAAGCGCCTAATAGACCAGTCTGCTTAACGTTTCTCTTTTCCGTAGTACCAGCATTTTTAGAACGATTTGATTTTACTCCACCACTATCTACACGTGTATTATTAGACTTTGATTTTTTATCTGCCGTTAATTGCTGTTTTTTACTTCGTGATTCATTGGGTCTTGCCCGTGCAGCTGCCCCGCCGCTTCGCGATTCATTACGAACCTTTTTAACTAATGGGGCTTTATTCTTGTCTGCCACCTTTGTAATTCTTTGCGGCTTTGGCTTTGGTGTTGATTTTGGCCTTACTTGCTGCCTGGGCACAGGTGTAGGCTTCGGAAATTCCTTCTTAAAAATAAACTGCGTAATTTTCACTTCATCTTTTGGTTCTTCTTCTACCAAATCAGGCTCAATATTACTTAATAGATAAAGTATAGCACCTACAATAACTGCAATTAATATTCCCGTAAGCTCTGTAGAGGTTAAACCAAAAAAAGGAATCATTAACGGCTTTGGTGTGGGCGAAATATAGCGTACAAATAGACTAACCCCTTCACCTAAATCCAAACGCAGCATTTCTCCTTGCAATAACGAGTAGGATTGAATTTTACCGTGATCATGAAGTTTTCCGCGTTTTTGCAAATCTACAATGCTGGAGCGCATGTCTCCATGATATAGCTGACCTTTGCAAAATGGATGAATGAAGATTTTGGTTTCATTACCTTGCACGTCTAAAAGCGGCAAACTTGCCTGCTGGGACCCAAGCGTCGGAAGGATGATGTCATTTTTAGGATGCGAACCAAAACGAACCACACCTCTTCTGTTACAATGATAGGTGGTAAGAACACGGTCGCCCCAAGTTACCACAATTTCAACCAAAGAACCCTTAGATGGTTTAATGATTTCATCTACATTTTCGTAACTAGATTTAGGTGCATAGGTTTGCTTTACACGTATAGGTTTTAATACATTATCCACTGCTGCCTCTTGCGGGGGCGGCGCTGCTTGCGGACTTTCCGCAGGTGGAGTGCTGGTCGGTTTCGGCTCTTGCTGCAGTCTTTCCTGAGAAGGCTGTTCAGCTTTAGGCTCCGGCGGCGCGACTGGTGCTGGCGGCTGCGGCGGCACAATTTCTTCTGCCTTAGGTGCATCATCGGTCTTTTTTTCGGCTGTTACCTTTGGCTCCGGGCTTACACCAGCAAAAGTAGGGATACCGATAAAAAATTCGATACGATATTCCCCTATTTCAATGCTATCACCATTAAAAAGCTTTTCTTCTACTATGTTTTTAGAATTTAGACGTGTACCTGTCTCCGAGCCAAGATCGGTGATAAAGAAATCATCACCCCTTTCCTCAATGGATGCATGTACCGGCGCAATTCCTTCCCCTTGAAGGGATAAGGTAACATCCGCCTTTGAGCCCAACACAACTTGGCTGGTTTCAAACTGCTTTACTGCAGTTAGCTCATCTCCCTTATAAATACGAAAAAAAAGAAGATCGCTCATTAATCTCCCTTATCAACCTTTTCAATTGTACTACGCATTTCAGGAAGAAAATTTTCTCGCAACTTGATTAATTTACCGAAGTTAAATTGCTTTTTTTGCAACAAATAGGATAGCTCTGGTTTATTGATATCCCCTTCAATCAGCTCATCTTCGAAATCAATTACCGTTCGCTTCGTGCGATCTTGTGCATGTAGAGGCAATGCCTGTATGAGCAAAGATGGTATAAATAATAGTGTAAAAATCAAGCGCATCAGTCCTTTATCCTTTTTTCAAGATCTGCAACGTATTTTAGAACTTGCTTGTCATCCGTTAGCATGCGAATGCGCGTAATGACTTCCCTTGCCTTATCTGATTTCTTCTGCGCATTCACCAAAACAGTGGCATAGTTCAATAATGCCTGATATTGGTCGGAATTTGAACGAATTATTCTTTCATAGACTTTTATCGAGTCCTTAAACTTACCCAAGCCTCTGAGCGCAAGTCCATAATTGTTGGCCGCCTCGATCGTATTTAATTCTTTGTATGCCAGCTTTAATGCTACTTCTGCTTGTGGAAAGTTTTTATATTTTACATACAATGAACCTAGATTAAAGTTAGCATAGGGATTACTAGGATTGGCTTTTATAGCTTTCTTGTAAAAATCGGTAGCACGCTCCTCATCTTCCCGATGAAAGCTTACACCTAAATTATTTAGAACGGTGTCAGACTGTGGGTGAGCTTTTAAAGCACGATTCCAAAGCAAACGTGCCAATTTAACAGCTCCCTTGCGGTAGTGATGGGCTCCCAGTGTATTCAAACTAAACAAATCGTTAGGGTTCTCCGCAAGAAAACTAGAAATAGTATCTTCTAAAAGCTTATCGTTATTGTCTTTGTAAGCATCCAATAATCGTCTCTGATAATCGCTGGACGGCTTAATAATTTGCATAGAAGAGCCAGCAAAGAAAACGCTGTCCGGCAGTTTTGCTTCTTGCGCGAAGAGATTGCTTAGCAAAAGTGAAAGTAAAATCGAAATCATAATTGCTTTACCTCCACAGACGGACTTTCAATGACAAAATCTAAACCATAAGGGTATTTTTCGGGCTCATACCTGCTTAAAGCATTATAGGCAATTTGTGTAGACTCATCGAAGAGATTCAGATCATTGGATTTCTTTATGGACTCCTTATAGAACTGAATTGCCGTATCTCTTTTGGGCTTCGTAACTTGCTCAAGCCCTGCATTATACTCTTGCAGCTCTTCTTTTGTTAAACCTTTAGGTTTGGGAGCATTTTCTACAGCATCTGCAAAGTGCTCATAGGCTTTTCCTATATAGGTCAAAGAGGATATGATTTGCGGCCCCGAATTTAACTTAATAACGTTGGAAAATTCTGTATTTAGATCATTCAGAAGCTTTAATTTTTGATTTAATACTGCAGCCTGCTTATTGGGGTCATTTGGAAACTTTATACTGACATAGCGATTGTAGTTATAAATGGCCATCTGCAACTTGGCTTCTGCAACAAAACGAACTGATTTGCCCTTGTCGCGCGAGTGATTTTTAATAAGATCTCGATACCAGTATCTAGCTTTTCCGTCCTCCTGCATTTTTTCATACAGCTTGGCCAAATCATGCTTAGCACGCGTAATGCGACTCTTATCGCCGCGATACTCACCAATAAATCGTTTGTAGTACTGTGTTGCAAAATTATTCTTATTATTATCCTCGTATATTTTTGCAATATTAAAAAACACCTCGGCTTTATCTTTAGATTTAGTTAAGCGGTAATAGCGCTCATAAGTTTTCACCGCACGGGCATCATTGTTAATGGCATCCCACAAAGTTGCTGCATTGTAATAATAATCCGCACGCTGTTTATCTTTTGGGTTCTTATTGGCAAAATCCTCGTATATTTTAGCAGCCTCTTCATATCGGCCGATTTTCTCCAACAAACTGGCTTGTGAAATATAGGACGTATTAATTTCTTCACTATATTTTTTAGATTTTTCTTTTGCTACTAATGTATAAAAAACCAGTGCTGGCAGTACTTGATTGGCTCGTTCATAGTTCACAGCGGCATTGTATTGAGCCGGCAAAGACAAAGCTGACTTGGGGTATTTTTGCGCAAAAGAATGGTAAGCCTTTGCACTACCTAAAAAGTCTTTTTTGGCTTCCAGATCTTGCGCTGTTTTAAATGCCGCCTTTTCTAAAACACTTTTTACTTCTTTTAATGCCGGCGAGCTAGAAAGATTGGGGTTCTGCAAGAGCTCTTCGCCCACACTTGTTAGACCAGCATAATCTTTTTGAAGATTGTAAATATCCAAGATTAGATTTGTAGAAAAATCCGCGTATTTAGTGCCTGGATACTGATTTACGATGGCCTTAAAGTTAACCTCGGCCTCAGGAAAGTGGTTGTACAAATAATAAAATCTTCCAATACGAAATTGAATTTCAGCCTTCCGCTCTCTAGATTGAAAACGATCTTTGTAATCATCCGCTATACTAATAAATAGCTTTACCTCATCTGGCTGCTCAAAACGATCTACCGAGTCTCCAACAATTTTGCGTATCTCTTCCTCACTAGGTAAGTTCTTCTCGAGCGCCACCAAGGCATTATTCAACGCCTTCGTATAATATTGAGATTTGGGCGCATTTTTCACCACCCAATCATATGCTCTAGCGGCGGCTTTAAATTTATCTTGATCAAACAGCAGTTCCCCATAAAAGAAATAAACCTCATCCAAATTGGACCCTTGCGGGAAATGCTGTAGGTACAGCTTATAGCCCGCCTCTGCCATTTTCATTGCGGTTTGCGATCTGTTTTTTAAATAGGTTTGGTGATTTTGCAACGCATGTGTATGCAAATACTTTTCCCTTAGAGCTTGGCTCTTAGAAATTTGACCCGGGTTTGCTTTCGCCCAAGCGCTATTTGGACCATAATTTTCAATAAAGTTTGCCAGCTCGGATAGATATACCTTCTTGCTACCACCTGTTTTGTAGGCATCCGTAATTTGGAATTGGTAATCAATGGCCTTTTCATGTCTTGGATTGGAATTAATTAAATTCTTAAAAATGAAACGCCCGCTACGTCTTTTTCCAGAGTCAAAATACATAAAGCCCAATCGCTCCAAGGCACCTGGCAGATCTTTGTCGTCTATATACCTAGAAAAATATGCTTTTGCCCGCTTGTAAGAGCCAACATTGGCATAAAAGAACACCATATCTCTTTGCGCCTCTGAAACTAGCTTGATCTTCTTTTCTTGGCTACGCCGACCAATTTTAATCACTCTTTCCAAACTTCCAAGGCCTGAATTAATATCTCCCAGACGATATTGGCACCATGCACTCTTATAAAGAGCAAAAGAATTTAACTTGGCATCGCCATCACGTATCACTTTCGTATAAGCACGTAGCGCATCCTTCCAACGCTCCCTTTCAAAATAATACTCGCCTAAGGTGAAATTGGATTCCGTTACAAATTTAGATTTGGGAAATTTTTTATTCAACTCTTCAAAATATCTTGCGCCTCTTTTGGTATCACCAATTTGAAAGTAATTATAACCAAGGAAAAACAATGCCTGCGGAACTTTTCTATCTTTTGGAAAGTCCCTGACAAACCATTCATACAAACGAATGGCTTTTTTATTGAAGTCTTTTGATAAACTTAAATTTAACCTTGGCTTGGTTTTACGCTTTTTGTCATAAAATAAGTTGAGCTGTTTATCGTATTCATCATATGTGCGAATTTCAATTAGCTTGGCCTTTTCAACATATAGCTCGCCCAAGCGTAGCCACAGCTCCCCACGGTTAGGACTTTTGCTGTATTTTTGTGTTAATTTAAATAACTCATCAATGCTTTCATCAATTACACTTTCCAGCTGCAGGGTCTCACGGTCACCCTTTAGAATTTTTCTTGTACGAATCGGCTTTACCTTAGAAATATTTTTAGGACGAACAGCTTTAATTGCTTTCAACTTTGGGATCAAAGCCTTTTGTTTTTTTGCTAAAGCTTTGTTCGCACCCTTTTGGTCGATTTCATTGAGCAATTCTGCAACGGTCTTATTTCTTGAGCCATAGGCAGAACTACAAAATACTAATAATGAAAGAATTAGTAATTTTTTTAGCATAATTACTCACAGCTCTTTGTGCCTAGATAATGATAATTACCCAATTCATCTAGCCAGTATTCACCCTTAAACGGGTAGTATTCAAAACCATTTTGAATATAAAACTCACGATTTATGGAATCATCCACCTTAGCTTGCTTTTCCGTTCCCAAATTTTTCTTAATGTCTTCTTTTTTAGCATTAAGCATTTCATAGCGGGCAAAATCATGTTGCTCGATCAACTTGTCTAGCTCGCGGTTTTTCAAAATTATATGCCGCTTGATTTGCAAGCCAATTTTCCTACGCGCAGAATTAATACGTCTTTCTAATAGTCTTTGCGATGCATTACCAATGCCCGATTTTACCCATCTGGCAGACATATTTCTAGCCCTAGCACGCTCTTTCAATAGTTGATCTATATAGTATTGAGTAGATTCCACATCTCCTTGATTGGAAAGAAAGTTATACAGCATAAATGGTAGCGCCAAACTATCCCTAACACTTGCACTATCACTAGCAGCTTCTTTCGCTTCAATAAGTTTTAAATAGTCGATATAGTAGCGAGTTGCTTCCGGCCGCTTTGACAAATACCTTTTTAATTTATTTGAAACTGGGCCATAAATATTTTTAAATAGATTCAGCGTCTTATCCATCTCATCGTACTGACATATATATAAATAAACAATACCTCGAAGTAGCAGTGATTCTGGTATATAGGCCGTTTCATAATAAGGTGAATGCAGTGATTGAAAATTACTTAATACACTTCTAAGTTTTGCCGATCGCATTAAAGCCCAAGACATTTCAAACAGAGCTTCGTGCCAAAAAGGGCTATCCTTGGGTATTTGCCTGTATGCCTCTACGGCTTTATCCCAAGAACGATTTTGATAATAAATCCTAGCAATACCCATTTTGGCTGCTACATAGTTGGTATCAACAGGACCTTCTGTTAAACGCGCTCGCTCAAGTTCTTTTAGAGATTTTAATGCACTACCGAGCTGATTGCGATGTGCATCCGCAACCCCTTGCATATATTTTGCTTTTGAATAATACGGACTGGACCTAGGTATTCTAGAAAAATTATGTGCTGCTTTTTGGTATTCTTCGTTTTGAAACTGAAATTCTCCAATTCGAAAACGTAGCATGGAGCGCATGGACTTTGGAAAATCCTGCAATCGAATTTTGCCCATGGAATAATTAAGTAAGGTTCGGTCATTTAGATAATCGGCTGAATAAGCAAGTTTGGCTAGAGCCTTTTTCACATACTTGTTGTTTCCGTCTCGAATCACGCTCACAAATTGATAACCCGCCATTTGATGCATATTCATTTGAAAAAGCATCAAACCCAGTATGTAGCGAATTTGCGCCCTCTCACGACGATATTTTGGATTGCGAGATAAATCGTAGAGAGCAATGGAAGCCTCTTCATATTGTTTTGATTTTGCCAGCCGAATTGCGCGTACAAGGTCGGCTTTTGATTCGTAGCGCTTATATTGACGTCGTAATTTAGAGGATCTTCGACTTGTACGAGAACGTTGTGCAATCAATCTTGCTTCATTGCTATTTTGAATTTCACTACTAGACGCTACTAAAAAAGTATTATCTGCATGCGCAGGAATTAAAAGGGATAAACTAAGTAGTACTAGGGTCAGGATTCTCATCTATACTTTGCCTCCGGAAAAAAGAAGCTGGCACCAATGGTGAGATGCAAGTTCATATAAGAACCATCCTCTTTTCTTCCATTTGTAGTAACTTCGGCACTGTACCAATATAAAGAAGTATCCCAACGAATGGCTGTATACTTATTCACAGCGAAGCTCTGACCTGCGCCTACGTGCACAGCCATAGGACTATCGGCACTATCGGCATCTAATGTTGCCAAACCAAAAGTAAAATAAAAATCAAAGGGAATGATTTCTTGATTCATCCAAGCCATCTTTCCGTATATCGGCACCCACTTTAAATCAATTCCCATATAGCTTTCAGGAGTTAATATGCTTGTGGTTTCCACTCCTTCACTGTCCAAATCATCCACCACCTGTTTTTCAGATTGAGATAATGCTAAGTAGGTGGCCTCAAGGCCCCATTTCTCTGAGAAATGATAAGCAAATTTACCACCAAAAATATAATTGGTAAAAAAAGCATCGTTAAGAATCATGCCTACATTGGGAAAAAACTCAAAGCGCTTGGTTCTTGGTAAATAACGTTTTTGAATTACAGCAATGTCATCAAAAGGCACCAACTTTTCTAAACTCGAAAAGTCTTTTACATTTAGATTTTTGACATTCTCATCGGCTACATCCAAAGACTCCTCTTCTCTTTCTAAGATCTCATCAATCTCTTGGGCATTCGCAGAAAAGGCCAAAAGCAAGCTCAGATGTAAAAACAAAATGGTGTAAAATCGCATAATTATCCTTGCTGCTAATAGGATATAGAAGTACAAAATCAGGCTAAAGCATAATGAACGGAAACTAGACCTTTAGCCGCTAATTGATGGAAACATTCTTAACAAGCCAATATTCAACATCATATTAAATTTATTTTCCTCGGGGAAGGTTCCGTTTTGTAATAATGGATTCGCTACATCGTAGAAAAGCCCCTTTATTTCAAATCGAAGCCCCCAATTTGGACTAAAGTAAAGCTTTTGTCCCAAGCCAAAGCCGTAAGCCAAAACATTGGATGCGCCATTGTCCACCATGCCCAAGATCAAACTGCCATAAATAGAAAGATTCATAACGCGCTGTTTGGTCAAACTAATTTTTCCATAATATGGAGTGAACTCCCAAGCCCCAAGTATCATACTTTCAACGGTAGGTGCTCTATCAAAATTAAAACCATTCACCGTATCTACATCTTCCTCAATAATGTCCACAAACTGCGATTCACTACTTGATAGAAATTGGTAACTTAACTCCAATGCATGAAATTCATTAAAATGATAATGCCCCGACAAGCCCAGCGCGTAAGCATCATAAAAAGCTTCCGTTAACTGATTGCCAAATTGCAATCCGAGCTCAAAACGTTTTTCCTTAGGCACCAATTTCTTTTTTACTGCCACCTTATTTTCGAACACTGGCATAACGGATTCTCTTGCCAGCTCCTCTTCAGGAAAGCGAATGGTTTTCGTCGGTCTTTCGGCAACGGCAGGCAATGCATAAAGCAAAACCAAAAAAATTACGCGTTTCATGAATCCCCTTTCGCATATTGCGAATGTTGCATGATCAAATCACATACCTCTCTTACAGCGCCTTGCCCTCCATGAAGCCTAGTAACGTAGATATTCTCACCGTGCAGATCATCTACCGCTTCCGGCACAGTAGCCGCAAAAGCTACTTGGTTTAGTATGGGCAAATCTGGTAAATCATCACCAATGTAGGCGCATTCCTCAGGTTTGAGTTTTTTTCTATCTAGCAGGTTTAAAAAAACCTCTTTTTTATCTTCTATACCCAGATGAATTTCTTCAATACCTAGAAATTCCATGCGGGTTTGCACATCATTTGATTTTCCGCCAGAGATGATGGCAACCGGTATGCCGGCTTTAAGCAGACGCTTAATGCCGATACCATCGCGTACAGTGAAAGCACGAGTCCAATCGCCATTTGCATTCAACCAAATGCGAGAATCGGTCATCACACCATCCACATCACTGATCAGAATTTTTATGTTTCGTAAGCTTTGAGCTAAATCCTTCATGCAGATAGGATAGAGGCATTCACTTACATTGAGTAAGTCTACTTTGCGCTTCTAGACCAAGGACCTAACGAAGTTTTGCCTTTAATAGATCTTGTAAATGGATCAAACCTACGGGCTTTTTCGTTTCTTCATCCAATACAAATAGTGTTTGAATGCTAAATTCTTCCATAATGAACAAGGCTCTTTCTGCCATTTCCTCAGCGAAAATGGTTTTTGGTCGAGTCGTCATGACGTCTTTTGCCGACAAAGATAATGGATCTGTATTCTTTTCTAGCAAACGACGCAAATCTCCATCCGTAATGATACCGGCTAGCTCTCCCTGAGGGCCACGAATCCCCGCGACACCGCGAACTTCTTTTGCCGTCATTTTGCCAATAACCTCAATTAATGGAGTATCCGGCTCCACCAAAGGAAAGGTATCTCCTCGGTGCATCAAATCTTTTACTCTAGTTAACAATCGACGTCCTAGTGCTCCACCCGGATGGTACTCTGCGAATTGCTCCTGCTTAAAATTCTTTTTTTCTAGGACACAAATAGCCAGAGCATCCCCTAAGGCAAGACTCACCGTAGTGGAGGTAGTCGGCGCTAGATTGAAGGGACAAGCCTCCTTTTCCACATGAGCACTTAGATGAACACGAGAAGCCTGGGCCAGATCAGAATCTGGGTTGCCACATATACTTACGATGGGAATATCTCTTCTAGCAGCAAAATTGATGAGATCTTTTAGTTCTGCCGAGTTTCCACTATTGCTAATAATTACTAGTAAATCATTATCCGCTATCATCCCCAAATCGCCATGGGATGCATCAGAAGGATGTACGAAAACCGATGGGCTACCCGTCGAGCTAAAGGTGGAAGCAAGCTTTTGCGCAATATGCCCGGACTTGCCAATACCAGAAAAAATAATTCTTGATGGGTGAGCCGCTAATAAATCTACAGCCTGCAAAAAATCTTCTCCCATTCTAGATTGCAGGCTTTGCAGTTCCTCAATATTCGTTTGTATGCAACGTTTAGCTAATTCTAGAACATTCATATGCTCTCCTTTTGCTTTAAAGCGCTTGCAATAAATCCAGCAAACAATGGATGCGGCAGTGTGGGTTTTGACTGAAATTCTGGATGAAATTGTACGCCAACAAACCAAGGATGCTTGGGGTATTCGATAATCTCTACCAAATCTTTTTGCGCAAAGACTCCTGAAAAGACCAGGCCTTTGGCTTCTAACTTTTTGCGATATTTATTATTGAACTCATAGCGATGGCGATGCCGTTCTTGAATGGAAGATCTTTTATACATCTTATATGCTAAACTTTTATCTACGATTTTACAGGGATAGGCACCCAGGCGCATTGTACCACCCTTGTCCTTTATATTTTTCTGTTCATCCATAAAATCGATCACCAAATCTTTGGCTTTGGGTTTCAACTCGCGGCTATTTGCATCTGAAATCTTACAAACATTACGGGCAAATTCAATGGCTGCCATCTGCATACCCAAACAAATTCCAAAGAAAGGAATTTGCTTTTCTCTAGCGTATTGAATAGCTTTGATTTTACCTTCTGCGCCGCGCTTTCCAAATCCTCCAGGCACCAAAATGCCGGACAAACCAGATAATTTTTTGGCGACATTTTTATCCGTAATTTTTTCGGAATCGATATAGATGCACTCCACTCGAACCTTAGAGGCAATCCCGCCATGCACAAGCGCCTCATTTAAAGATTTATAGGATTCTTTTAAATCCACATACTTACCTATCACACCAATACTTACTATATCCTTCGGCTCGTGAATCACTTTAATAATGGAGCGCCACTTATTTAAATTGGGGTTCTCTGTTTCCAGCTCCATTCTTTGACATACTTTTTTATCAAACCCCTGCTTGTTTAAGACTAAAGGCAATTCATAAATGGACTTAACATCTTTTGCTTCTAGGACATTGTTTTTATTCACATCGCAAAACAGCGCAATCTTGTTTTTGATGCCTTCATCCAAATCGTGCTCTGTGCGGCAGATCAAAAAATCTGGCTGAATACCGATTTGACGAAGCTCCTTTACGCTGTGTTGAGTTGGTTTTGACTTCAATTCTCCAGCTGCCGCAATAAAAGGAATGTAGGTCACATGCACATAAATGGAGTTATGAGCTCCAACGTCTAAACGCAATTGACGTATCGCCTCTAAAAATGGCTGACTCTCAATATCACCCACTGTACCGCCAATCTCGACAATGGCTATGTCAGCTCCCTTAGCCCCCTCTTTGATTTTTGTTTTTATCTCATCGGTAACATGGGGAATGACCTGCACCGTGGAGCCAAGATAATCTCCACGTCGCTCCTTAGCTAAAACAGACTCATATATCTGACCTGTAGAAACAGAATTTTTACGGGTCAATTTCGAGTTGGTAAAGCGTTCATAATGCCCTAAGTCCAGATCGGTTTCTGCGCCATCCTCTGTTACAAATACCTCCCCGTGTTGAAAAGGCGACATGGTACCAGGGTCCACATTCAAATAGGGATCAAACTTCATCAGGCGAACTTTTAATTGTCTGGCTTCCAATAGTGTGCCGAGACTAGCAGAAACCAAGCCTTTTCCAACAGAAGAGACCACTCCGCCTGTTACAAAGATAAACTTGGTCTTCATACTCGACTCCTCAAAATCTTTTCGACTCGTGCAACATCTTCGGGCTCATCCACTCCCACAGTTTCAAAATCCCCTACTAAGACACCAATTTTTTCACCCATGTACAAGGCTCGCAACTGCTCCAAACTTTCTTTTTTTTCCAGTGCCGTTGGTGGCTGTTCACAATATCTCTTTAAAAAGTTTTTACGATAAGCATATATGCCGATATGCTGAAATGCCACATCCTCTTGGTAATTCGGGTCGCGGCTAAAGGGTATGGGAAAACGCGAAAAGTAAATGGCTTCATTGTGTTGATTACAAATCACTTTGACCGCATTGGGGTTTTGCAGATCTTCTTGCTTTAGCTTGCTAGCCAGGGTGGCCATATTTAAATCCTCTCGATTTTCACATAGCTGAGCCAAACCCTGAAGAGCCGCCGCCGAAACCAACGGCTCATCTCCTTGTATATTAAATACCCAATCAAAGTCTTTATTGGTGCTAGCAGCGTAAACGCGGTCCGTACCCGTCGGAATATCTTTATCAGTCATTGCGGCCGATACATTCAATTTTTCTGCTAACGTCGCTATTTCTGGATGATCCGTGGCCACAATGATTTCGTTGAAAACATCTGCGGCCTGAATGCCTTCCACCACCCAGGCCAACATTTCCTTATCTAAGATTTTTGCCAGTGGCTTCCCAGGAAAACGAATGGAATCAAAACGTGCTGGCACCACTGCTAGTAAGTTCATATATGCCCCTTAAGATTGTAAATGGATATCATCACCCCTAACAGAAAGCAATTCGCGAAGAATAAGACGGTGTAAAAGGCCCCCAACCAGGCATGCTTTGCCTTTAAACACTCCAAATTTCTCAGCCCCTCCGGTTGTAGCCAAAATCCAAATGTAAGGAAACTCACCATTAAGAACCAAAGGGTAAAAAGACTATAAAGAATCACTCTTTCACCCATTCTTCAAAGATATAGGCTTCCACATCCTGGATGCCCTGCTTCTTGGTATTGGATATTAAAAAACATGGCAAGCCGCTGGCCTTTAAAAAATAGTCCTGCTTTTTCGATTTTTCTGATTGCTTTAATTTATCACTTTTCGTCAATGCCAAGAGCATAGGAATTCCCGCGCTTTCGCACCACCTCTTTAAGTCCTCTTCCTCTGCTTGCCATCGCCGCTGACAATCCACCAATAAGACAAGTCCCGATAGGCAGTCACGATTCATCAAATAGGTTTCGATCATTTCCTTCCATTTTTGCACTTCCTCACGGCTGCGTTTGGCAAAGCCATAGCCGGGCATATCCACCAAGCGATAGAATTTTCCAGCATCATAGAAATTTAATAGAATCGTCTTTCCCGGTGAGGCAGAAACCCGCGCGATTTTTTTTCCCAAAACCTGATTGATGAAGGAAGATTTTCCAGCGTTAGATCGGCCCACCACTGCCACTTCGGCACGGTCCGCTATAGGATAATCTTTGGGCAATACGGCTGATCGAATCACATCTCCTCTTCCGGATTTTGTATCGTATCTCGGACAGAAAATCCACTATTTGGACAACAACTTGTATCTTTTATGGACCTAAATATCTGAAATGACTTGTAAGTGCCCTAATTTTTCAAGCTGGTACGTTTCTTGTAAAGATCCTCTGGCAATAGGAGGAAAAGCATGCAAACGCAAAATATTCGTCAACAGCAAAAAGTGGTGAAAAGGGTGGCCTATTTACAAGCCATAGACAACTCCGGAACGCAAAATTGGGAGTTGAAGGAGGCAACTTTATATATCGGCCGTAGCAGCGAAAATGATATTTGCATAGCCAATCCCTTTGTTTCCCGTCAGCACGCCAAAATCGAACAGAAAAATGGCGATTTTTTGCTGCAAGATCTAAATAGTCAAAACGGCACCTATGTAAATCAAAGCTGTGTGCAGGTGGCCATATTGCAAGAGGGAGATCGGCTGCGAATAGGGAAAACGGACTTTTTGTTTACTTTCAAAAAACAGCAAAGAGCCGAGAGCTTGCAAAGCAAAAACCTGGCCTACCAGCAGCAATTGCAGTCACTGCCGCGAATTGCTAGCACCGACCTACCGGTTTTGATATTGGGGGAATCTGGATGCGGCAAAGAAATGCTCGCCAAAAGCATTCACGAAAGTTCTTTGCGCCGCAAAGGTCCTCTTATCACCATCAATTGCAGCGCACTTTCCAAACAAGTGATTGAGAGTGAGCTTTTTGGCCACATCAAAGGTAGTTTTACTGATGCCGCACAAAGCCGCAAAGGCGCCTTTCAAGCAGCTCGGGGCGGCACACTGGTATTGGATGAAATTGGGGATCTACCATTGGAGCTGCAGCCCAAACTTTTGCGTGCTCTAGAAAATAAGGAAATACGCCCTCTAGGTAGTGATCATACCATAAAAACCGATGTACGAATCATCTCCTCCACTCACAAAAATCTAAAGCATATGGTAAGCACAGGAGATTTTCGTAAAGACCTATTTTTTCGACTCAACATCATACCCTTTCATATTCCCAAATTAAAAAATCGCATGGAAGATTTTGAGGATTTGTTGGCATCTTTTGCCCGTGAAATGCGGCTTAGCTTTAGTCATGAAGCGGTTCTTAAAATGAAAACGCATTCATGGCCTGGAAATATTCGCGAACTCAAAAATACCGTAAGCCGTGCTTCCGCTCTATTTGGCCAAGCCTATACTGTAAAAGAAGAGGACTTGCCGATGATCATGGAAAACCAAGCCGAAGATCACCCCGTCAACCGCCCTGCGGGCATGTCGGTATTTCAGCAAATTGAATATGATATGATTAAGCAAAGACTTGTTGCGAACAATGGCAATCAACGACTAACAGCTTTGGAGCTAGGGATTCCCAAAAGCACTTTGAATGATAAAATAAAACGCTTTGATATTAATATAAAGGACTTACTTAAGGCTTAACTATGAAGGATTTAAATAAAACAGCTTCAATAAAACCATCGTTTAATAGCGGGTCGATTTTATTTTTTAAATCTTTTTTGAGTTGTACTTTTCCATTCTCTGACTTGATGAGATCAAATTTATATTCTTCGATCACCCTCGTCATGCGATCTTTGAACTCGATCTCGCGGTCTTTTAACTCGATAGCCGTGTCCTCATTGCTCGCTTGCAGGATAATTTCAATGAATATCATGGGGTTGGAGCCAGAGGAGCGGCTAGGTCGCAGATTCGTCACAATTTTTGGTAAGACATAGGTGTAATCTGGCATATAGGCCTTTGAGAAAAAGTCTTCAAAACGCTTCTCCTTATCAAAGGTAAAACTGGCATCTGCGACCTCAGAAAAATCCGTAAGATAGGGAGATTTTCCCCAAGTAAGAATGATATTATAATAAACATAGGTTGCTGAACCAAAGACCATCATGCTCATTGCTAAGATGCTTACGAAATACAATTTATGCTTTTTACTCAAAGACATAAACCAGGAGTAGGGCTTCTTGGCGTAAGAAATAATTTTTTGTACAAGCTCTTTACTTTTGCTCAAAAGATTTTGCGCGCTTTGTTTTGCTAGGGGCAGTTTCGCTTCCACATAGGCCAAAAACTTTCGCCAAGGCTTGTTCTTTTCTTTTTCTGCTGCAATGGCTTCCGCTTTTTTTGCCTCTTCTGATTTTATAGCATCATCCACTTGCTCGGTTTCGACAAAAGATTGAAAGGCATCTCCTAGATCCAAATCCGCAGGGTTTTCTGGCTGCTTACTAGCTTCTTCACCACCCTCATCTTTGGCCTTTTCCTTCGTCTCTTCACTCTCCTGGCTTTTTGCCTCTTTTTCTGGATTATTGGCGTATTCCTGTGGATTCAGATCCACATTGTCCTGCAAGCGGGAATCACTTGGTTCACTAAGATTTACGTGCTCATTGAACTCCTTAAAAAGTTGTTCCTCTAAGTCCTTAATCTCTTTTTTGTCTTTATCTTTTTCATCAGCCATGAACAATTGTATTATAGGAAAAAGTATTGCTTTTGGGTAAACAAAATCACTCGACCAAAGTACATAAAATCCAATTCCGTGTTAAAAAATGAGACAAAATTCCGAAAAAAACTATGGAGGCTGTATGAAATATGCATGGATCGCATTTTTATTGTTATGTTCGTGTAACTTATTAACCAAAAGAACCACGACTACGCATAATCGAGATGTAGCAAAATATATCAGCAATCAAAACCAATACTATACCTACCAAGCCAAACAAGAGTTAGGATTTGCGAGCAAAACCTCTTTTACCAGCAACGAAAGCAATGCCATTCATTACCGGGCCAAACTTTTGAAACAAGAAGACAAACTGCAATCACCAATACTCCGGGAACAATACTTCCAAAACAAAGCCTACTTTCAAAATGACCGCCAGCGCTTGTATTTCTTAAGCCTTCCCACTCTACAAGATAGAGAAGCCTATTTGCAGCAATACGTTGAAAAAGATCGTTATCCCGCTAGCATTCAAGCAGCCATTGAAAAGCAGGACCTAGTCCCCTATATGACCAAAAATGCTGTGATCGCAGCGTGGGGAAAACCGGAAGAAGTAGAGGTTTCTGGCAATCCCATTTATAGCAACGAACGATGGATGTACCGAGCCTATCGCGATAGCGAACTAGGGGAAATAGAAGAATCACGATACCTATACTTTGAAAATGGGCAGCTCGTTGCTTGGGAAACCAAAGACAACTAGTGGGCTTGCTGCCAATTCTCCCCGACTCCAATATTCACTTTTAAGCGTGTTTTTAATTTTACCGCCGACTCCATCGCCTCGCGAATGATTTCCACTTGTTGCTCAAGCTTTTCTTCTGGGCATTGAAAAATCAATTCATCATGCACTTGCAAAAGCATTTCCGCACTTGTTTGTTGGTCCACAAGAATCATGGACTTTTTCACAATATCACTAGCAGAAGACTGCATAGGGGCGTTGATAGCAGCGCGTTCACCAAATTTTTGTACGCTGGGATTTTTAGAATAAATTTCTTCAATATAGCGTCTGCGGCCAAAAATGCTTTCTACATAACCCTGCTCTTTGGCCTTTGCCACGATGTCATTCATATAGGTTTTTACGTTTTTAAAGCGCTGAAAATAAGTGTCGATGATTTCTTTGGCTTCTCGTCGACTAATTCCCAAATTCTCTGCCAATGTGTAAGCTCCCATACCATAAGCTATGCCAAAGTTTACCGCCTTAGCTCGGCGGCGCATCTCTGGATGTACATCCTTTAATGCCACACCAAAAACTTCACTCGCCGTCAGCGCATGAATGTCTATGTCCTCATTAAAGGCCTTAATCAAAGAGGGGTCTTCTGTTATATGCGCCAAAACGCGAAGCTCAATTTGGCTATAGTCTGCTGCAATCAACTTATTACCTGGATCTGCCACAAAGGCTTTGCGTATTGCACCACCTCTAGGGCTGCGGATCGGAATATTTTGTAAATTGGGATTGGAGCTGGAAAGTCTACCCGTTGTGGTCACTGCCTGATTAAAATGGGAATGAATTTTACCCGTCTCGCTACTAACGAGTTTTGGTAAGGCTTCAATGTAGGTACTTAATAGCTTTTTTATCTCCCGGTATTGAATGATCTGCTTACAAAAGGGATAGTCCTTGCCTAGCTTTTCTAAAACCTCTGAATCTGTGGAGTATCCAGTTTTGGTTTTCTTTATCACTGGCAAGCCCTTTACTTCAAACAAGGCATGGGCCAATTGCTTGGGACTGTCTAGATTGATTTCTATATCTAGCTCTTTTTGAATTTCACTTTTCAATTCTTCTACTTCTTTTAAGGCATCTTGCTTTTGTGCCTCCAATTCGTCTAAATCTAAACGAATACCAGCATGCTCCATTTTATGTAGTATGGGTGCTAAGGAAATTTCTAAGTCGCGATATATTTCATAGACTTTTTGTTTTTTCGTTACGCCCACCAAAGCCTTATTGATCGTTAATAGAGCTAGATAAAATTCTTCTACCCGCTCCAGCAAAGCATCTGAATCTGAGAAATGAGCTTGGATTAAAAACTCTTCCGTTTTCACCTCTTTTGATGAATAGGTATAGGCTAAGAGCTGCAAGTCCTCTTTGATCGAATATGTATGGATATCCAGCTCTCTTAGAATGGATTTAATATCAAAACCTTGCCATGTGTAGTTTTCTAAATCCACTTCATCGACGGCAAGTAGCAAGTGTTCTTGGCCCAAATAGATTTGACCTTGAAAGCGAAATGCAAAGATCGGATCCTTGCGTTTAAATTTATCCACATCCTCTATCACTAAGATTTTTTTCTTCGGTAAATGCTTGTGTTCTAATTCTGGAAAATGCCCCTTTAACTTTTCGTAGGAAAATTCCGGTAATTTTTCTCCGCGCTCGACTTTTTTGTCTTCTGATTTTTCCTCTACCGCAAAGAACTTCTTTAAAAAGCGATCAAACTCCAGCTCTTCTAGTAAAGCCTTCAGCTCCTCATCACGATAACCTTGCCAACGAAAGTCTTCTTTGTCTTTTGCTTCTATGACGTTATCTGTAACGATGGTAATCAATTCTTGTGATAAAAACGCGTTCTCTTTGTTTTCTTCTAATTTTTTGGCTAAATTCTTATTTTTAACTTTTTCAATATTTTTATAAATATTTTCTAAACTACCAAATTCGCCTAATAATTTTTGTGCGCCCTTAGGTCCAATCCCTTTTACACCAGGAATATTGTCCGAGCTATCTCCCACCAAGGCCAGATAATCGATCATCTGTTCTGGTTTAACCCCCCATTTTTCTTCTACTTCTTTGGGGCCAAAATACATCTCTTTCATGGGTTCAAACATATTGGTTTTGTCGGAGACCAATTGTGCAAAATCCTTATCCCCACTAATGATCACGGGATGCAAATCTTGTTGTTCGCCCCACTTGGCAAGCATGCCTATAATGTCGTCGGCCTCGTAGTCTTTTAATTCTAAACATTTCGCCCCCATGGCCTCAGCTAGTTTAGAAATATAAGGAACCTGCGGAACCAAGTCTTCTGGCATCTCCCCGCGATTGGCTTTGTATTCTGGATATATCTTTTTTCGAAAGGAAGGATCTTTGCGATCAAAACAAAACACCATATATTCTGGGTGAAACTGTTCCAACATTTTTACGCACATGGAGATAAAGCCATATAGTGCGTTGGTTGGCATACCTTTAGAATTGGAAAGGTGTCTTATGGCATAAAAAGCGCGAAAATACATCGCGCTAACATCAACGAGTAGGAAATTCTTCTTCTGCATAGAGAAGGAGTACTCGATTCAACATCAATCATCAAATGATTCTATGTCAAATTCAGAAATTTGATTGTATTGCCTTTGCTTCAGATAGCTTTCGGATTGAGAAGAAAATCGCAAGCGTCGAGAATAATCCCTTAGCTGCCCAAACAAGGCATCCAGTTGATAGATGGATTCTTGATCAAGACCAAGCTCCCCTCTTTCAATTGCGTTCCAACGATGCGCATCCATGCCCATTCTGCGTCCCATTTCTGCTTGCGACCATCCTAACTCCAAACGTAAGTGTCGCAAGTTCTCTGGAGTCCATGCCATATCGGCCTCCCATAAATGTGAAAATCCCTTTTCAACTTACCAATATTCTAAACATGCACAGGGCTAAGCCCGCCCATGTTTTTAAGATCTAGACCTATGTCTTTATCTATGAATAAAGCTTATGACGGCTTTGTATTGCATTGCAAGAAAAACATGTACCCTTCAGTACATTTTAATTTTCACTCTCCGATTTGGAAAAATAAAAGACCACTTCATCTGCCTCAACAAAGTCAAAACGGTCCTTGGCCTGATGCTTGATATACAGAGGGTCCTTGGCCTTTTTAATTTTAACCTTTAGAAGGTCCAAGTCCGCATGGTTTTTATCGATACGCTCTTGTAAGGTTTTATAATCTTGCTGCAAAGACCACCAGCGATATAGGCTGCCATCTAATACCAAGGTAATAAAGATAAAGGCCAAGCAGAATATAAGGACCTTCTTGGGACTATGAAGCCATTCATTTAGCCATACAAAAAAACCACGGATCATATTTATATTCTAAGGGCCCCCAATAAAAAAGGGCAAGTACTAAGCTTGCCCTTTTTAGATCTTAAGCCGTATTAACTACTACAAAGCATATATAACAGTAAAGTAGTAACTGTTATCTTTACGGCTAAAAAACTTATCGGTACTACCAGTGGTATTCGCAAAACCTATATCCATACTGATGGGACCGTAAACATCGGCAGATACATAGTTATCCAGCAAGTAATCCGAGTTGGTTTGAGCCCCATGACTCAGACCATTTCGAAGAGCCAAGTCTACAGAATAACTTAAGCGATCCGAGAATGCGTAGGAACCGCTTAAATAGTAACGAATGCTGGCATATTGCTTGGCGTTTCCATCCTCACTCCTTGCATTACGATAGCTATTGTCACCTATGTAAAAGCGCGGATTAAACAAAGGAGAAATTGTGAACTTTTCGGTAATATTAAAACTAGTACCTACGTAAGTACGAATTTGAGGAATAATTAGGCCGTCGTCTAATGAGCCTTTATTCGTTGGTAGATAGGGACGAACCACAAAGGATAAATCTTTTCCGTAAACATTCCACATTTTAGAATTGGCGTACTGAACATAGGTGTTCATAAACTGAGTATCACTCACTCCATCATCGCCTACTGTAGTTTGTACCCCAGGAACAACACGCAGGGATTCTTCCTCATCCAATTTATAAGTGAATTCGGCATAGTTGAGCATAGTACGAGCGTTATTATCCGCATCAAAGGAAGCTTGCGACTTTTCATGGTAGGACTCTAGCTCTACACTTAATTTGTTTTCTTCTTTGATTTCTTTTACAGCGTCACTAACAATTTCACCGCTCATGGGCAGGCTTGTGGAAGTGGAGGCTGCAGCTAGCTGATTGTTGTTTGCCACAGATGACTGCGCAAAGACTGGAATTGCATAAAATGCAATCAATGCATAGGTAAGTGCTCTCATTTTTTCTCCTTATTTTTGCACCATTCATTGGTAACGACCAATTGATAAGCAAAGCTTGTGCCATATTTATACAGAGATTACAAGGCGAAGATTTTTTACAAAGTGTCAGCATGACACCAAAACAAAAAGGAATAGTGTACAAATATCAAAGTCTTAGCTGATGGAATAAGCATTGCAAAAATTATAAAATTTTTAGCAAAAGCACAGCGGATAATTTTTAAGCCTGTGATATTTTTGACAAGCTTAAAATTATTTCATTTTTACTTGGAGCGAAGATCCCCGACATAACGAGCCTGATCTCCTAACTCTTCTTCAATTCTTAAAAGTTGGTTGTACTTTGCAATTCTTTCGGAGCGGCAAAGGCTGCCGGTTTTAATTTGCGAGGAACCAAGTGCCACTGCCAAATCGGCAATGCTTGTATCTTCGGTTTCGCCGCTACGATGACTCATCACCGTGCGAAAGCCTGCCTTGTGGGACAACTCCACCGCCTCACAAGTCTCCGATAGACTACCGATTTGATTGATCTTCACCAAGACAGCGTTGGCCGCATTTTCCTCAATGCCTCGCTGGATGCGTTTAGGATTTGTAACAAAAAGGTCATCTCCCACCAATTGTAATTTACTACCATGATCCCTAGTAAACTGGGTCCACGCCGCCCAATCATCCTCGGCAAAGGCATCCTCAATGCTAAAAAGCGGATATTTGCTGGCCCAGGCAGAATAAATCTCCCCCAGCTCCAGCGCCGTTATATCTTTTCCTTCCCATTGGTACTTGTCATTTTTGTAAAACTCCGTACTCGCGACATCCAATGCTAGAAGGATGTCTTCTCCCATGCGATAACCGGCTTTCTCTATGGCCTTTGCTATATAAGATAGAGCCTCTTCATTCGAGGCCAAGTTAGGAGCGAAACCACCCTCATCTCCTACCGCTGTGGAAAGGGAGTCTGCAGCCAATAGCTTTTTTAGGTTTTGGAAAATTTCCGCTCCAGCTCGTAAATTTTCTCGAAAGCTCTTTTTCATGATGGGAGCGATCATAAACTCTTGCACGTCCACACCATTATTGGCATGCGCTCCACCATTTAAAATATTCATAAGGGGCACAGGGAGTTGATAGGCACCGACCCCACCTAGATAACGATAAAGCGGCAAATTCGCCTCGGCCGCCGCGGCCTTTGCACAAGCCAAAGAGATACCCAAGATGGCATTGGCTCCGTACTTAGATTTATTTTCGGTACCATCCACTTGCAATAAAATTTCATCCACCTTTTTTTGCTGACTCACATCCAGGCCAATTAGCTCTTGCCCCAAAACGGAATTCACATTGTTCACGGCCTTTTTCACACCTTTACCAAGGTACTCTTCTTGGTTTCCATCCCGTAACTCTACCGCCTCATGACTACCCGTAGAAGCTCCCGACGGCACGGCGGCTCTTCCGTTAAAGCCATGCGCAGTTAGCACGTCCACTTCCACTGTGGGGTTTCCGCGACTGTCTAAAATTTCTCTGGCTCGCACTTCCACGATTTCTGACATTTTAACTCCTATTGAATATTGAGTTCTAAATTATCTGATTTTGCCGACTGTTCTTGACGTTGCAAACGCTCCGCAATGGCACGTATCTTATCAATGGTTTCATAAACATCATTGATCAGATTGGGATACTCCTTCATAACATAATCCCAATCCACCCGATGCATAGCCTCTTTTACCTGCTTGTCCTTTCGCCCCTGCCCAACCAGTAGAGTAATCAATTGTTGAGAGCGAGACATATAGTCTTGCAAACGATGAATGTTGGTCTGCATAAAAGAAAGGGGTACGTAGAGCGCCTCCAATTTGGCATCATGGGGAACATTGAGTTGAGAAAGAGTTTTTTCTAGAGCATTTTTCGCGTTTTCTAGTTCGGTATTTTTTAACATTAACTCTTTGTTTTTATTTTCTAGATCAACTTGAGACTGCTCCAAACTAGAGGCCAGGGAGCGCACCAATTCGGGCTTCATCATATGACCAGGATCTTCGGCAAATAAGTCCTCTTGATTTTTCCAGGCAATCCGCATGGTGTTGCCTTCCCACTCCACCTGAAATGGCTCGCGGTCCATGAACGAGGGCAAATATTCCATCGCTGTTTTTAAATAGCTTAGACTGAGTGGATACTCATCTTTTGAGATGGGAAGCATAAACGACATGGCATTGTCTTCTCGTAAGATGTTGGCAATCGGCGGCGCAGGAGAAATAAAGTAGGAAATAAAGCGTTCCGGCTGAGCAAAAATGTCTTGCGGCTTTGGTAGCATTCGAAGCACGCCATCCAATACCCCCCAAGCGCGCAACTGCGCGGATTGGGCCGCAAGGTCCTCAATAAAAGAGCCCTTATCCAATTCGTAGCCTGCCAAAAGCTTATCGGATGCTTCTAAAAAACGTTCCATTTTTTCGGCTTCCAGCCAATAGGAAGCATCTTTTAAAAATTCAAAAGGCATATCCAAGGAAGAATATAGAGATTCCAAATCGATATTTTTGCGATCAAAATAAATCAGACAAGCATTGGATATTTTACAACTGAATAACACGACTCATCTGTAACCCGAAGCCCCAGTGATGACAAGCACTTATGAGGATCTGGTGAGAGCGATTGTTATAGATTTATGCAGACTTCGTGGCACTTAAAAAGCGCTCTTCAGGAATGGGAATTTTATTACTTTTTATTTCTTGCATAAAACTTGGGCTGTTGCCGCAAGTCTTTAATTCTCCTAAGAATTTTCCATCAGCACCGCGTTCTAGGTGCCCCAGTTCATAAATCGGCACCAAATTATAGTTTCCCTCACTGTCGATTCCCAAAAGCTCCGAGATGTGAGTAACTCGGCGTGAGCCATCACTCAATCTAGATACTTGTACAACCAAGTCCACAGCAGAGGCAATTTGGTATTGTACGGCTCGCTGTGAGATTTTCGTATCACCACTCATCGCCAAGATTTCCAAGCGAACGGCGGCATCGTTAGGAGAGTTGGCATGAATGGTACCCAGACAACCTTTATGGCCGGTATTCATGGCGTTGATGAGCTCCATTGCTTCGGCGCTACGCACTTCCCCAACAATAATGCGATCGGGACGCATACGAAGACTTGATTTTAACAAGTCCTGCATGGTGACTTCCCCTTCCCCTTGTACATCTGCCATTTGTGTTTCCATATAAAGAACATGCTCATAATCAATATTTAATTCCGCTGAATCCTCAATGGCGATCACTCGCTGCTGCGGTGGAATTCTGGAGCATAAAAGCCCTAGAAGGGTTGTCTTTCCTGAGCCTGTTCCGCCACTAACCAAGATGTTTTTTCCTAAATACATGCAGGCATCTAGGAATTGGGCTGCTTCAACGTTGATAGCTCCCCATTCTATATACTTTTTAAAATTGATATTGGTTTTTTTAAATTTCCGAATGGAAACGCTCGTACCCTTCACTACCGGCGGAATCACCGCATGGATTCTGGAGCCATCTGGAAGACGCGCATCCAGCCGAGGCTGCTTTTCTGTAATTCGACGACCAACACTTTGAGCAATATTGTTTATCGCAGCTCGCAGAGCATCCTCATCATCAAAGACCTCCGGCACTCGATGCAATTTGCCGTCTTTTTCAATAAAAATTTCCGCATGTCCATTGATTAGAATTTCAGAAACCTCTTCATCATCTAAATAGGTGCGAATGGGCCCTAAGAAATTATCAATGGCATTTTGAAAGGCTTCTAATGTGTCTCTCATTTTTCTTCCGCGCTAGCTGGCAATCTTAAGTCTTGCCCGCTACCAACCACAATGATTTTCCCTTCGGCTCCTAATTCAGGAGATATATAGGAATAAATACCTTCTTTACTTGGTTCCAATTCAAAACTTTTCGTTCTACCATAAAAAGTCCCAAAATGCTGTGCAAAGGAATCCAATATAAAACTAACATTCTTATCTTTTTGATTTACGTTTACGACATGTATCTTATAACGCTCACCTTTTTTTAATTGGATTTTTGCAGGAATGAAACCCTTTTCCGTGCTAAGTATTACCACCTCATGACTGGCTGAGGAAGGAAAGGCATTTTGTAATAGTTTTGGTGCAGGCACTTTGAATTTTGCCGCCTCAATGGAAGCTGGACTTCTCTGCATGTCCTTAGCTCTGCGAGAAAAATCCACGTCCCATGCAATAGCAGGAACCACTAGCAAACATGCCAGTATAATTTTAATGTAAAGACTCTCTCGAGTGAAAATCTGCAAATTCACGAGCCACCTCCATGGCAAGATATCCTAATGTTTTTTCATCAAAGTTTTTTAATTCACTAATTAAGCGGTCGACAGAGTTTTGGTGAGCATTGGCGGCAATGATGGCGAGATCAATTTTATCTCGATACAAGTCGGCAGCCTCCATTTCTTTTACCCAATCCATTTCTAAAACCGGATCAATCACACCCAAGTGATAAAGAGCATCAAATACATTTTGAAGATTGCCCTGCAGTAATGATTGCCACTCCTCATTCATTGTTATTTCAATCTTTCTGGCTGTGCTCATAGCTGTCCTCCGCAATAAATTAATCGGACTTAACTGCGGCTAACTTTAGAAAAATGTCTCATAAAGATATTGTGCTAGACATTGGTAAGACTAATTGGCGCCACTGTGATCCTTGGGGTCTAGGGATTTCGGAATCACGCGCCACAGCTCTTTATCACTAAGCAAGCCCTTAAAACCAGGCTCCATATAGCACGAGGCTAGCATATCAAAGGCCTTAGCAATATACGGGTTTTCATCATCGATATACCAAAAATAGCCATCATGGTGCTTCACACTACGGCGAAACTTATAAAGATCAAAATCAATGCTACTATTACGTCTTAAATTTTCTATATCATATTTTTGAAATACCTTTTTAATAATTTGCAACATCTCTTTTTTGTATTTGGGCGTTGTTAAGTCTTTTCTTTTTTGAAAGGCATCTTTTAAATCACGGCATACACGAATGTCCAACTCAACCCATTCCTCTTTTTGCTTAGTATCTTTGTGTATTCTACGCAGAGGGATACAGCGATTGTTTTTATAGGTAAATTCTGTTGTAAAACGTAGGTGGTCTTGCTCCCAAATATGCTGAATTAATTTATTCTCTTTTGTATAGATGGTGGTTTCTGTTGAGGTAGGCTCCTGCTGATTTGCAGTGAGATTTGCAAGAATTCCCGAACGAATGGAAGAGTCCACGAGCTTATAAATTTTCTTGTCATTTTTCTTCTCTACGCTATAGCGAATGTCCTCTGCATCCAGCTCGGCCAGCAATCTTTGGTTCAATGCAAAACCTTGCTTATCATCATAAGCATACAAACTATAAGTATCTTTACGATTTATTTTTATCGAGCTGATGTAAAATGGATCTTGTTTCTTAGCGAAGCGCTCTTCGCCTGGATACTTTTTGGCATTTGCAATGTCCTTGGAAAAGCGATCCTCCAAATCATCTTCTCGCAAGTAGTCTTCACAATAATTGCTCGCATTTGCGCTAGAAAAGACTGTAAAAAGCAGCAGAAAAATAACGTAGCCCATGCCACCCTATCGGCTACATTGGGCCAAGATTTTACCAGAATCGTCCGAACCCGACCAAGGTTATAAGATATTTGAAGCCAGCTCCGCTAGCTGCGATCTTTCTCCTTTAGTCAGGGTCACATGCGATGCGATAGGCACGCCCTTAAAACGCTCCACACAATAGGTCAAACCCGATGTGGAGGAGTCCAAGTAGGGATTGTCAATTTGGTAGCAATCCCCCGTCAGAATCACCTTCGTTCCTTGGCCGGCACGAGTGATGATGGTCTTAATTTCATGCGGCGTAAGGTTTTGCGCCTCATCTACAATTAAATATTGGTGAGGAATGCTTCTTCCACGAATATAAGTTAAAGGTTCAATATTTAATAAGCCCTGATTCATTAGCTCCTGCGTACGCCCTGCAGCTTTTTTGTGTGAAGTATCGGCTCCCATTAAAAAATCCACATTATCGAAAATAGGCTGCATCCAAGGATTGAGCTTTTCATTTACATCACCTGGAAGATAACCAATATCACGACCCATGGGAAAAATCGGCCGAGACACCAAAAGTCGCTGAAACTTGGCTTCATCAAGCGTAAGCAACAAACCTGCAGCCAATGCCATTAAAGTTTTTCCTGTACCAGCTTTTCCTACTAGGGATACCATTTGGATGTCTGGGTTTAATAGAGAATCCAGGGCAAAACTTTGCTCCATATTGCGCGGGTGAATCCCCCAAACATTGTCATGAATTTTAAGCGGAACAATGCCTCCCTCATTTAGAGAAAAGCGCCCCAAGGCAGAGTGCGAAGGATTGCTTTCGTTTCGCATAATTACATATTCGTTTGGTACAAATTTGAAATTTTCATCTACCTGGTAAAAACGTTCGGTGTAAAACTGATCGATTTCACTAGGTTTTAGAACCAGCTCGCGATAGCCGTCATACATTTCATCAATGTCGACATTGTCCGGCTCATAGTCTTTGGCATTCACCCCATAGACATCCGCTTTAATGCGTAGGTTGATGTCTTTAGAGATCAACATAACATCGGACTCAGGGTGATGTTTATAGAGCGACATCGCTGCAGCCAAAATTCGATTGTCCGCTTTTTCAATGTCCAAATCCGGCGGCACCGCACTGGTATCGCGGTCACTCATGACATAAACCTTATTTTTGGAGTTGCTCGGCTTTACGCCCTCCACCAATTTTCCAATACCTCGAAGCTCATCGATAAATCGAGAAAACTGTCTGGCGTTGCGCCCATTCTCGCCTGTATCTCTTTTAAAACGATCGATTTCCTCAATCACAGATACCGGAATGTAAATATCGGCATTGTCAAAGCGGTAGACCGCTTGAGCGTCAAATAGGATAACATTGGTATCAAGAACTATCTTTTGGGTTTTCGTCATGGCCACCTCATTTACGTTCACGGTAGGACTACTATATTGAATGACATCCATAGGAATATGTATAGATTTTTCATCAGATATAATGCCAAGCAAAAGACTTTTGCCTTTCGACAGAAGAAGCTTTAATAATATGCAACATGAAGTTGCTTTTCTTTATTCTGCTTGCTAGTAGCCAGGGCTTTGCTTGCCCCGATCTGCGCGGCTCCTACAGGTGCGTTGACGATCAAGGCGTTTACATTCTTGAAGTGGAGCAAGAAAAGGACCTTGGCGACATAACACATTTTTACTTTAAGATTCCAAAAAGATCCAAGTCTGCCCATTACATAGCAGACAATCTGGCAAGAGCCCATTCAGAGCCTGGCGTGCGAAATGCACAGAAGCGCGCCTATTGTGAACGCTACAAATTGCACATTACCATAGAAGGTTATGTAGATCGTAAGGAATCGACTCTATACAAATATGATCGGACGAGTATCTACCTAGAACATGGCATCTTATTTTTCGAAGGTTTTCAAACCATCATTTCTGGTGAAGAAGGCCACGAGGTAGAAAACCCTAGTTATGATTCTTGTGAACTTATTTAAGATTGTTAACGATGCGATCGCCTTTATCTGTTTGCAAATTCGCCGTTACCGTCTCTAAAAACCGTACAAAGTGGCTCAAAGCCTCGTGATTGGTGGTATCGGTAACAAACTGTGCCCCATGACGAAAAACCCCTTCATCCGAGATGCCTCGATGATTGGTTACCCGCACAGTAAATGGCAAATAGGTATCTTTGGAGAGATAAAGTCGCATGGCAAACTCTTCTCCGACATTAAAATGACCTAATTCAAAATCCATATCGAAGGCAAGACCCTCCTCGGAAAGGTCATAGACATTTACTTGTTGCAAACCTTGACCGGGTATTACCACAAAAGCTCCGACAAATTCGGCCATGATGGTACGTCGAACTTTACGTCTTTCATCCTGAATGATCTCCTCGCGGCGAACCGTCATATCTAGAACGGAGCCCACCTCGGAGATCTGCTGATCTTGCTTTTTTTTATCGCCCTTAAAGCGGCTAGAAATATCAATTACATTGCTCTTATTCATGGCCCCCCCACAAATCTATACAAGTCTTATCGGCAGACCAGTGTCTCAACTTTAGCCACTTTTTATGGCTAATGTTTCTAAGTACTAAGGCCAGAAAGATCTCAAATCGAATATATTCGATATGAGCCCTAATTTGCTTTTTTTACGCGCCTTGTATAGATTGGAGGGATATGAAATATTGGCTATTGGTCATAAGCTTTTTCCTACATGCCTTGCTGTTTTTGCTGCTCGATCAGGCATCTAAATTGCGCTATGAAGAAGCCAGCCTAGAAGAAGTGATTCAAGCCATTGGCCAGATGGATCAACAGCGCCAGATCGTGCTGTATGCCGAAGCGCCAGAGATTGATATTACCAACAATGAAGACACCCCACTGCTTTCCAAAAAACGCCAACGAGTTAAAGAGCAGTCGGTGGCAAGCCAAATTGGCGAGACAAAAAATCGCAGCCCACAACCCAAGGTGAAGCTGTCTTCACCAACGAAAAGCCGTGATCAAATTCAAGAGCTGACAAGACCTAAAAAAATCGACCTCAATCAAATTGCTTCTTTATACCCACAGAGCGGCTCCTCCACCATTGGTGAAAAGGTTTTTGGTAATATTCCCATTGGTCAATTTACTGCACTCAATACAGATGAATATTCTTTTTACTCCTTTACCGAAAGGGTCAACGAGCGAATTCGGATTCGCTGGACCAATAAAGTAGAAGAGTCCTTAAGAAGGTTAAAACGTCGTGGACTTTTGGAGCAACTCCCCGAGAGTGAAATGACCACCATTTTAGAAGTGCGGCTAGACCGCAAAGGCAACTATCAAGGCTCGACCATCTACCAAAGCTCTGGACTTAGCGCTTGGGACCGCGCTGCGGTCTTTGCGTTTCAAGACGGTGCGCCCTTTCTTAATCCTCCCCCTGAGCTCTTAGAGGAAGACGACTTGATTCGTCTACGCTACTCTTTTTCTGTAATTTGGCATCCCAAATACGCCTCCCGAATCAAGTAGGCAGCTTTTTCCTAATCTTAGAACTAGAAGACCTTGTATTTCCCAATCCCTAGAATCACTTATTACTCGCATTTGCTAGAATAGAATTATGCGTATATTGACAATACTTATTTGCTTGTACTCGTTACCGGCGGCTGCTGGCTTCATTGAACTCAGTGCCACGGGTTCAGTGCGAGAAAATGCAGTGGATGAAGACAACTCCACTACCACTCGCTCGGTAACGGGCTCTTTAGCCTATTATTTCTATGAAAACTCTGCCATTCAAATCTCCTACACGGAAGGCTTTATGGAATCCGAAGGCTTAGCGAATGTTAGCGGAACCAATATTGCCTACGACCAAGTAGTGAATTTTCAAATGACGGGTTTGGATTTTATTTTAAGCGGCGGGGGGAAAAACGCCATTTTGAAACCCTATCTTAAAGCTGGCGGGGCCTATCAAACAAAGAGAGTAGAGTTCCAATTGGAAGGCTCAGAAAAATATGTTGAGGAAACCGATGGTACCTTTATTACTTATGGTTTAGGATTTAAGCTGCAACTTACAAAAAATTGGGCCATCAAAGCTGGTTATGATGGCTGGACAGGACCCGTCGATAGTGAAAATGAAAATGAAGAAGAGCAAACCGATACAGTCATTCGCGCTGGTATTTCTTTTATTTTCTAATAGCGGCTGTATTTCTTTATCTTATATAAACGATTTGGCTCAGCATCAGGCTCGCATTCTACGCTCGCAAGAAAGTATTGAAAAAGTTCTAGCGGAAAAAAAATACGATGAGAAAACCCGCGAGTATTTGATCCTAGCAAAAGAAGTCTTGGCCTTTGTACCCAAACTAGGGCTTCAAGCAAAAGGCAATTACCAAGATTATGTACAACTAAAAAACGACTCCGTTTCTTATGTAGTCAATGCAGCAGAGAAGTTTCGATTGCAAGGCTATCAGTGGAATTACCCCATAGTCGGAAAACTTCCATACAAAGGATTCCCTGAAAAGGAAGATGCCTTAAAAGAGGCCGAGAAAATGAAAAATAAGGGTTTTGATGTATACGTCCGTGGTGTAAGCGCCTACTCCACTCTTGGATGGTTCAAAGACCCCATTTTTTCCTCTATGCTATCGCTGCCAAAAGAGGCCTTTGTCGAAACACTGATTCATGAAATTGTGCATGCAAATTATTTTAAAAAAGGCGATGCCGACTACAATGAGCAACTAGCAAGCTTCATTGGCTACCGAGGAGCATTGAAGTTTTTTGAAGAGCGCGGAAATAAAACAGCAATCGAAAAACTACAAGCAAAATGGCATGATGCAAAAATATTTTCGGATTTTATTGCCCACGAAATCTCCGATTTGCGAAATTGGTACGACTCACAAAAGGATTTGGATGAGGAAGGTAAAAACTCGCGTTTGCAGGCAATACAAAAGCGCTTTGCTGCTAAGGTAATACCTTTATTGAAAAGCGAATCTTATAAGGCTTTTGCAAAAATTGATTTGAACAATGCCCGCCTTTTACTGTTTGGCACTTATATGAAAGAGGTTGCGGCCATGGAACGTGATTTTGCCGCATCAGGTTTATCGTTAAAAGAATGGTTTCTACGAGAACAGGAAAGCAAATAAAAGCTATTCGCGTTTGCCCAAAATAAGCGAGCCAATACGTATAATGGTAGCGCCTTCTTCAATGGCCCATTCAAAATCTGAGGACATGCCCATGGAAAGCTCCAAAGATGACTCGTCTTTACCAATCAAAGAAGCAAAGCGGCTACGCAGCTCAGCCAGCAAACGAAAACAACGCCGCACCTCCTCTTCCTTGTCTGTGTTGGTGGCAATGGTCATAAAGCCGCATACATCGATCTGTTTGGCAGTCACCATTACTTTTAACAATTCTTCGGCATCATCAGGCTGACAGCCTGACTTGGTCTCTTCTCCAGAGGTGTTGATCTCAAGCAAAACTTTTTGCGGACGATCACAGCGTTTCAAGACTTCTTGCACCAAAGACATGCGATCCACGGAGTGAATCATATTCACTTTGCCGACGACATCCTTAACCTTCTTGCTTTGTAGATGGCCAATAAAATCCCAAGTTATTTCTTTTCCACGTAAATATTCTTGTTTACGAATAAGCTCTTGCACACGGTTTTCACCAAAATAATTGGCGCCTGCATCGAGACATTCTTGCAAGCGTTGGTCCTGCACCGTTTTGGTTGCTAATAAGAGCTTTACATCTTCCGGCTTGCGGCCAGCTCGTTTGCAAGCCGCAATCATCCGTTCCTTAACTGCCATGATATTTTCTGCAATCATGGCATAGAAATAACGTAATTTTAGAAAAATAGAAAGATTATCTTAAACGATCAATTCGTTCGAGCATATCAAGGTGCTCTTGATATTCCCGGCTATCGGCTACGCCGGAATTGGATTTTGGCGCGGTGGTACACGCCACACTCGCCAACAAAATAGCGATTACATAGATGAGACGAATCATATACCCCTCCTAGTTGTCTTTAGCCTTTACCTGGTCCTTGGTCAGGCCCTCTAGCTTCGAGTGCAATTTTTCAAGAATTACACCCTTATAGCTTAGATACTTCGACAGCTCCACGGGGTTAAAAATTTCTCGTAAAAGTCGAATTTCTTCTTGGTTGACCGATTGATAAAGGCTCAATTGTTTTTCGTACTTTTGTACTAAGTCTTTCGCCTTATCCTTATCGTCGGTCTTGGCCATTTCTTGAGTCAAAGACTGTAAGCCTCGCAAAGACTTTGTCTTATTTTGGTTCAAGTCTCGTATGATTTTGCCAAACTCCGCCTCCTTTTTGGCATCCAATTCCAGTGCCTCCGACATTTTCCAAATAAATAGCTCCTGAAAGCGGTCCACCTTGGCTTGCGCTAGAAGGGGTAAAAACACAAGAGAGATTAGGGTGATCCATCTAAGAAGTCGCATCTATATATCCTCCATGAGTTGACGCAATCGTTGATCGCTGATGGTTTGACTTTGAATACGCAAGTTTTCATAAATCGCATCATTGGGAGAGCCCAGAGCCAACGTTGTGTGGGGCAAATCTGCAACTTCTAAACCATCCACCACCGATTCCAATTTGGCTTGCAAACTTTGTTCAGGAATTCGCTTTTGCGTCTCTATATAAATCATATAGGCCAGCACCACGATGAAGACCGAGGCCACTCGCAAATATCTAGGCTGCACGTAAAATGGCTTTTTATCCAAATCCACCTGCGCCAGGGCCGCAAGAATCTGCTTTTCTCGCCGCTTGGACTCCACCTCACTAACTTCATAATCGCCATACAGCTTACGAAGCTCGCTTTTAAATTCTTTCATTTTCAACTCCCAATTTGGTTTCTAATACATCCAATTCTCGATTGATCATATTCAGCCATTCCCTTAAAGCCTGGTCTTCTCCAAAGGTTTGCTTCAGCTTTAACAGGGCATGACGGTAATTGGCCTTTGCCGTATCGTAAGGGCAGTCCATAATTTCAGCGATTTCCTTAAAGGCCAAATCTTCAAAAACACGCAAGTGCAAGGCTTCTTTTTGCTTGGCAGGAAGAGCATCAATTTCGACTTGGATGCGCTTTTGAATGGTTTCATAAACCAGGGCCGACTCCGCCTCGGCCACCTTGCCAACTTTTACGTTATCAATGCTATATTGTGGTTTTTCTCGACGCAGCTTGTTCTTGGCCAAGTTTAAAGCAATGCGATAGAGCCAGGATTTAAAGGCCGCCCGTTCCTCAAATGTGTGTATTTTTGTGTATGCTCTTATAAATGCGTCTTGCACAATGTCCTCTGCCAAATTTTCATTTCGCGTATACCGAATAATGAACTGAAAAAGAGGCTTTTGGTGCCGCTTGACCAGCTCGGAGAAAGCTACGCGATTGCCATCTTTTACGTTTTTTACCAGTTCCTTGTCCGTCGTCGCGCTCAAGTAGCCCCCCAGTCTTTAGACCAGCCACAGGATTGGCCGGTTAATATTTTTTTCGGATTTTTGTCGGGGAAATGTAGGAAGGAGGCTAAAAAAAATACATGCTTTTTTAAAAAATCGGCGTAATATTAAGTCCAAAGTATGAGGTGAACTATGAAAACACTAAGCATTTTAATATTTCTTTTTGCTACCACCGCTTTCGCACAAGGACAGGGAGGAAAGTGGGAGGCCCGCAAAGCCACAGTTTTGGAAAACGCAGACAAGCGCATTGCTGCAATCAATGAGCTAAAAACATGTGTTTCTGGAGCTGAGGAAAAAGAAGCTTTTCGCTCCTGCGTGAAGGCCCATAAAGAGAAAATGAAAACACTACGCATGGGCAAAAAGTATAACAAAGGAAATTAGTACTTATCTACATTGTCTAGCGAGCGAATACGAAGCTCGCTAGCTTTTCTTTCATGGGAATGAATACGCAAACATTCTCCACGCCGAAAAGGCCACTCACTCACTTGCTTTTTTAAAGCAGTCAAAAAAACTCGCTCGGATCCATTGCAATAAAGCTGACGAAACTTGCCCTTTTCTTTAAGTGGGTTTCCGATTAGGCGACCATAGCCCTTGGGCACTTTCCTCTTGTAAGTCTTGGAAGCCAAAACAAAGGAAAAGGCCGGTTCGTGGTGTTGCCAAGGCAAATACTGCTCCATCAAGCGAAGCTTTTGCGGGACCGAATATCGCGCCGAAAAATGACACCAATCCTTTTTGCTTTCGGCCATCGGACAAGTTTGATGGTGGGTACACGGTGCCAAAATTTCAAAACCGCTATCAATTAATTTCTGCCTTAAATGGCTTAAATGACCAAAATCCTCTTTGGTTGCTGGGTCCACCACCAGCACATGCTCACAATGGGGCAACCAACGTTGTATTGCAATATTTTCTGTATGGGAAAACGTAAGAGCTAGCAATGCTCCTGACAAGTGATCTTGCCTTAACTCCGCACTCCAATGCGCCCTCTCGCCGCTAAGGGATTTATGTAAATCTCTAGCAACCTCTGCCCGTTCTACAAAATGGAAATCTGCCTCCGCAAATTGGCTAAACGCCGCCGAAAAAGCCCCTAGTCCACTGCCAAGCTCGACAATCTTAGGAAAAGAGTAGGCGGAAATATAATCCATCAGCGCATAATAACGTATGGCATTTAAAGGGTGGTAATAGGCTAGATAGGCAATTTTGCAAAAATCCTCATCCCAAGGACTATGCTCTCTTGGCTTGTGAATATAAAAATCTGACAAACGCTTTATCTGCTCGGCAAGCGCTTTAGGTTTTTCGTAGCTCAGAGCATAAGTATTTAACTTCCACTCAAGGGAATCTAAAAGAGAATTAATCCAATGTTGATACGCGGTTTCGGCCATCTTGCTTCGACTTATAGGAAGCTTGATCGGCTTTTTCAAACAATTCTTCCCATTTCGTCATCGAAGAGTCGATGCATGCCACTCCAGCTGAAATTGTTACAGGTAGGCGTGTGCCTTGATAAATAAAATCATGATCTTCTATAGCCGAGCGCAAACGTTCGGCTAGATCCATTGCCACCTTTAAATCCCCGCCGCTAACTAAAATCGTAAACTCTTCCCCGCCATAACGAGAAAAGAAGTCCGAAGGACGCAGCTTTGATTGCACCACGGCAGACAAAGTTTTTAATACAAAATCTCCCGCTTGGTGACCGTAGTTATCATTGATGGATTTGAACTTATCTAAATCAAAAACAATTAGAGATAGATTTACATTGGTTTGAATGGCTTTACGAAAGATTTGCTCTACCTTTTCTAAAAAGGCCAAACGATTATTAATCTTCGTAAGCGGGTCCGTCAGAGCTCGATTCAGAGCTTCGGTATTGGTAACAGCTTCAATATTGCCTTCTGCCAAGTATTTGAATATCACATTTCCCAGCTTTATTTGATCGTTATCACGCAGCTCTACTGCTTCACCTGGCTTCAATTTATTGCCAGCCACTTCGGTACCATTGGAAGAGCCAAGATCTTCAATAAAGACCTTGCCATTAACCAATCGAACTTCAGCATGCCTGCGGCTCATGGAGCGATCATCTACGCAAATCTCTAAGTCGATCAAACGGCCGATCTGATGATTGCTAGTAATTTTCCATTGTTTACCCACCAAATTGATAGGTCCCATAAGTAAAATGATCGAGGCGGGATTGGTTTTTGCCTCTTCCATTTTGCGTTTAAACGTGTCACTGGGAATAATGCTGGTTTTATCTAGCTTCTCATCATCACTCATACAAGTATTATAAGTAAGCCCTTCAACAGAAACAATGTTTTTTATGAAACAACTACGTCTTCTTCAATACGATGATAACCGCGCCACTCTTTTAACCTGCCCCTAGGTCTATAATCGATATCTTGAACATCTTGCTCATCATCTTTTTGACGATCCTTAACCTCTACATACTCAATCAATACGTAGGTCAATTTGGTAATCTTACCCAAAGAGGCCGTATCCAAGGAAGTAACATCCGTCCAAGTGCCGGTATTGAAATATTCCTTTCTACCCCATTGTCTATACTGATAAACATGACTATGACCAAAAACAACCGTGTTCACACGATCGTCTTTTAAAATTTTACGAGCAGCGGAGCCTAAATCGGGAAATATGGCACCCTCAATAAAGATCTTCAATAATTGTTTGGCCGACCATCCCTTACGGGGATCTGGCCGAACGATAGCTAGCACAAAATATTTTAACAAAGAAACTAGCGCCTTAAAAGTAAACCAGAATTCAAAAGCCAAACCCCAACGGAAAAACCTTCCAAAGGGGCGAACCTTATCAATATTGGGGTTTTCCAACTTTAAGCGCATGACAAATTCGATAAAAAAATGCGAGCCAAAGGGTAGATTTAGTATGGGTTCCGGCAAATTCTTTTTTAAAAAAAACTTTTTGGGATTGATACGATTTGCGGCTTCGTACATATGACCATGCTCAATGTGTACTCCATCAAAGAAATACACAATATTCTTATAATTCACTTCTGTATCTAAGATTTGATTTAAATATTCTCTTGTTTTCTTCCAAAGCATGGCTTGGTCATGATTGCCTACAATATAGGTAATGCTGTGCTTAGGGTCTGCCGCAAAGTCCTTAAGGGCTTGAAAAAACTCAGGGTGCCCCTCGACAATGCGCTTGAGTTTCTCCACACAAATGGGCTCCGTAATAACCGTAAGGTAGTGCCCCTTATAGTCCATCTGAATAAAATTTAGAAAATCGCCATTGATGATGAGTTCGACTTCGTAATCTTTGTATTCGCCCGTAGTATAATAGTGAATGAATTCTTTAAACTTCACATCAAAGAAAAACTCTTCAAGAGGGTTGGTGGTGCCATCCTCTAAAGTTCTTCCCGAACTCAGGTGTAAATCACTGACGACTAGTTTTATTTTTTTCATTAGCTTGCCACGTAGACTATATTTCTACACTTATTCTTACCATAATACATTGCTTCATCGGCAATTTCTAAAATTGCATCTTTGGTTTTAGCATGTGTAGGAAAACAAGCAATCCCTATGCTTAAAGTGATCTGCAAATCTTGTTCATTTAAGTGAAAAACTGTATTTTCTACCTGACTGCGGATTCGCTCAGCAACAACATGTGCTGTTTGCTCGTCTGTATTGGCTAGAAGCAGTAAGTACTCATCACCGCCGTATCGAAAGCCATAGTCTCTAGAGCGAATGTTCTGTTTTAGAATTTTTCCCAATTCTACTAAAATTTTGGATCCCACCAAATGTCCGCGCTGATCATTTACCTTTTTAAAGTGATCTATATCCATAAAAAGCACACAAAACTTTTCTTGCCGCTCTTCATAATTTTTAATGCAATCGTCTATCGCTATGGACAAATACCTTTGATTGTACAAATCCGTTAAATCATCAATATAAGACAGCTCTTTTACTCGATTGTACTCACTTGCCAATTCGTAGCGAAAACCCAGATAGTCTTTAAGACTCTCTAAAACCCTTGCCACTTTATAAAGATTAAACTTCTGCACATCCAAGCAAATAAAGTAGCCGTAGCAGTTGTCCATCTTACAGCTAGGAACCAAAACCATACCTTCTATATATTGCACCTTATCTTGCTTGGACCAAGAGGGGCCCAGCGCATTTGTTATCTTTTGCAAAGTGCTAGTGATATCTTTAGGTGTTGCCCCCATTGTAGAGAAAATAGTTTTGTTTTCCTTACCCTTACCGCGATTCTTATAGTGGTTCTTTAAAGCCTGTATTTTCCACATTTCGTGTACATAAAAATCAATCTTATCTTTTTCAACCCAAAAAATATTATCCGTCTTTAGGTACTTACCCAGTACAGTCATGGTCGAATCCATAAGGTCTTGCAACTCCGTTCCAGGCAAAAGGTTTAATTTGTTTTGAACTTTAATATGCTCTGAATTTACCAATCTTTTCTGGTTTTTCTGACCGACAGAGATTACCTTATTCAACATTTTCTCAATATCAGTGAAATCGCTATTCGTATCAATATGCCGCACTAAATTCTTGCTCATGCTCTTTGGTCTTCTGTCATCCAGAATAACTGTGGGCAAATAGGGATAATGCTTTGTCATTAATTTATTGGCATCACTTAAGCCCTGGCTATCAATCAAAACAGCGTCCACGTCATGCTTGCGCAACATGTCTTTTAAGTCAAAAAACTGCGATGTTGAATAAAAATGAAATGCTTCAGAGAAATGACTAACGATCCTCTCTTGCTTTTCTGAACTTAAACCTAAAAGTATGACTTCCTTTTTCATAATCCCTCACCTACATACTATGCTGGTTTTTTCTCCTCATCCTTGGTTTCGGCCTTATCTTCTTCGTCTACTTCTAATAAGTTCAATGCCAACCGCAATGCTTTTACGGATTTGCGCATCTTTTCCTTGGTGTTTTCGTGGCTGATATGTAAGTCCCTACCCTTTTCTTTAAAATTATCGATTTCCATATTCAATTCGTCTAAGTTGCGTTTTAACTCTAATATTAATTCGTCCTTACTCCTTAACAGAGCTTGATTTTCCATCTTCATAATCTGCAAACGATTTTCCAACTCACGCTCGCGCGATTTTATTTTTTGAAAATCAACTTTAAGCTGCAACTCTAGTGCCTCTACCTTCATTTTGTGCTCTTGCACTTCTTTATTTTTACTACTCAGCTTCGTTTCTAAATGCTGGATTTCAGATTTGTACTTATCCTTTACCGAGCGGATCTTTTGGTTCAAAGATTCCACTTCTGTTTTTAGTTCCTGATTGTTCTTGTACAGAACTTCTCCGGAAGAGCGTAACTCAGAAAGCTCTAGTTCCAGTTTCGTATTAAGATCTTCCAGTGCATGGATTTTGTCTTGCGCAATTTTCAGCGCTTGGGCCTGCTCGACCTTGCCTTCAGCAAGATGTTGCACCACTCGCGTAATGCCTGCTTTTACTGGTTGATGACTCTGCTCTTTTGTTTCTGATTTTGTAACTTGAATGGAGGTTGGCTCATCGCCCTGACGTTTTGGCAAATCAATACCTGAAAGCTCTAGCTTTTCTGTAGGGTCTTCTTTTTTAACAATACTGGTCTCCTCGCCATTTGGCTCTTTAGCCAAAGACGTAACTTCCTCTTCGGAAACCTCTTCTTCCAAAAGAAAATCTAAGAATGGATTTTTCTTCTTCTTTGCTTTTCCCATCTCTATGTTTGTTCGGAAAAATGCAGTGTCTTTTTAAGAATTTATACAGTTTTTTAGAGATTTGGACTCGACTTTAGTTAAAGACTCATGCGCTCAGGTCGACCTTCGTAGACCGAAGTTAATTGACCACAAGCTGCATAAATATCACGACCCATAGTTTTGCGGACAATGGTCTGGTAGCCATAAGACATCATCTTCTGATGAAAACGCTCGATACTCTCATCACTTGGTCGGTGAAACTCGGTACCTGGGTGCTCATTAAAAGGGATTAAATTAATTTTACAAGGTATATGCTTCAGAAGTTGATTCAACCTAACCGCATCTTCATTGCGATCTGTCACGCCTTTTAGCAAGACGTACTCAAAAGTAACCCTGTCCTTAGTTTGCTGAGTGTACTCTTTGCAAGCTGCAAGCAAGTCTTTTAGGGGGTAGCGCTTATTGATCGGCATCACATAATCACGAATCTCATCATTGCTAGCATTTAAGCTAACGGCTAAACGCACGCGCGATTCCCAAATACGCGGCATTTGTGGAACCAAACCTGATGTAGAAACCGTGATTTTTCGGCGTGATAAATTATAACCAAACTCATTGGTAATGATATCAATGGCATTGAAGACGTTATCACTATTATCCAACGGCTCTCCCATACCCATAAAAACAATATTGGTAATGCGCCGGCTTTCATTTTTTAAAGAATCCGAAGCCACGACAAATTGCCCGACAATCTCTGCTGTACTCAGGCGCCGTCTTAATTTTTGTTTGCCGGTATAACAGAACCGACATGCCATATTGCAACCTACTTCAGAGGACAAACAAATGGTTAAGCGATCATTGGCAGGAATAAGAACGGTCTCGAAGGTTAGCCCCTCCGATTCAAATAAAAACTTTCTTGTGCCATCAACGGAATCCAAAACTTGTTTTGGTTTGGGCAAATCAAAAGACAAAATCTGCTTTAGATCTTCGCGGAAATTTTTCGATAAATTTGTCATGGAATCAATATCTTGTACGCGCTTTTCGTAAACCCATTTATAGAGCTGTTGCGCACGAAATTTTTCTTTACCAAGACCCACCAGGTATTGTTTAAGATCTTCCAACGGATAAGAGAAAAAATTTTGTATGCCTAACATGGGCCGGATACTAGAAATTTATCGGCATGGCGTCAATGGCTATCCATGGACTCCATAATTTCTTCCCAATTGGCTGTTGCAGCTCCGACCTTGGCCACCACGACTCCTGCGGCATAATTGGCAAAAACACAGGCATCTTGCAAACTTAGACCCGCTGCTTGGGCCATGGCAATGGCCGCTATTACGGTGTCCCCGGCACCGGTAACATCGTAGACTTGTTTGGCAAAAGTGGGCACTTGCAAAATGTCGTTTTCAAATAGGGTCATACCATCTTTGGAACGTGTAATAATGAGAGCCTCCGACTGGATGGCAGCCTGCAATTCTTTTCCGAGCGCCAAAACCTCTTCATCTAGCAAATCGCTAGATGATTTTTGCCATTTCATCATTGCCGCCGCTTCTTTTAAATTTGGAGTCATTAAAAAAGCATTTTGATAGGTTTGTGGACTTTTACTTGGGTGCGGATCCACATAAACTGCCACTCCCTTAGCCTTTGCCATTTTAATAACATCCGCATTCAAATCTGCCCCAATCAAACCTTTGGCGTAGTCTTGAATGATTACCGCCGAACAATCTTGCAAAGCCTGACGGTACAAATCCAAGACCTCTTTTTGGCATTGCGAGCTAATCGTTGTTTTTTCCTCATAATCCACCCGAACCATATGATGCGAGCCCGACATTATGCGAGCCTTGCGGGTGGTTGGACGGTTCTTATCTTGTAAAACAAATTGATCCTGAATACCGGCTTCTTTTAACAAAGCCCTTACCTTTTCCCCGGCAATGTCATCGCCAATTACGGAGACCAATAAGGGCTCGCCCCCCATAGCCTTGATGTTCAAAGCAACGTTGGTGCTAAGACCTAGGCGGTAATACTCCTCTTTTACTGCCAAGACAGGAACCGGCGCCTCTGGACTAATGCGATCCACTTCTCCTGTCACATACTCGTCTAAGCCCAAGTCCCCCAATACCAGGATTTTTTGCCCAGCAAATTGGGCCTTCTTTTGCAATATATTCTGCCTTGCTTTGGTCAAATCCACATTATGAATCATAGCACTATACTGCCTTCGAATTAGGACGGAAGTCACGAGATTTTTCCATACGCACATAGGTGCTTGTGGACATCCCTATAAAACTTGTTATTCTCATAGAACAGCAAAGGAATCATATGCAGCCCACAGAAATACCTGAGATCTATCGAGGCGAATTCTTTGAACATACAATCGATTATTTAGATGATGTTGGTAACAAGATTGGTTTGGACCCCAATATACTCAATCGACTTTACTTTCCTAAACGCGCAGTGGTGGTGAGTGTCCCCTGCCGAATGGATGATCGCACCGTAAAGGTTTTTCAAGGCTACCGGGTTCAACACAGTCAAACCCTCGGCCCCTGTAAAGGTGGAATTCGCTACCACGAATCAGTAAACTTAAGCGAAGTGGCCGCCTTGGCGTGCTTAATGACTTTTAAAAACTCCTTACTTGGTCTACCTTTAGGCGGAGCTAAGGGAGGGATTTGCGTAGACCCCAACTTATTATCTCGAACCGAAAAACAAAACCTAACAAGACGCTATACAACAGAAATTTCCAACTTCATTGGTCCGGCCACCGACATTCCTGCTCCCGATGTTGGCACCGATGCACAGACCATGGCTTGGTTGATGGATACCTATTCTCAGGGACTAGGCAATGCGGTACCAGGAATTGTTACAGGCAAACCTATTGAGATAGGTGGCTCCCTCGGACGCACAGGTGCAACAGGACTCGGCACCATTTTTTGCTTGGAAGAAGCATTGAAGTCCATTGACAAACATATGTCAGAGACTTCCATTGCGGTACAAGGTTTTGGTAATGTTGGCTCCCATGCAGCTCTTTATGCCCATCAACGAGGAGCAAAAATACTAGCCGTTAGCGATGTACATGGTGCCATTTTTAATGCTGATGGTATCGACATACCTAAATTGATTTTGGACTACCAACAATGCCACAACTTACAAAAATGTGGCTACGGAGAAAGTATTTCCAACGAGGAACTGGTAGCTTTGGATGTAGATGCCTTTATTCCCGCCGCACTTGATGGTGTCATTCATGAGAAAAATGCGAAAACAGTTCGAGCCAAAATCATTATTGAGGGCGCCAACGGCCCAGTAACGCCAAGAGCGGCCGAAATTTTAAATAAAAGCAATGTGCTCATTGTGCCTGACATCCTTGCCAATGGTGGCGGTGTGATTGTTTCTTACTTTGAGTGGGTACAAGGTATTGCTTCCTTCTTCTGGGAAGAAGAGGAAGTGCACCGCCGCTTAAAGTATGTAATTACGCGCGCTTTTAACAATGTGATGGAAATGGCAAAAAAAGAAAATTACGATATGCGTACTGCTGCCATGGCAATTGCCATGAAACGCGTCGAACAGGCCATGCTTTTACGCGGTTTATACCCGCGTTAAGCCGCGTGACTTTTAAAACTCCATCTTATATCCTTTTAGAATGAGAACAAAACGAGCAACTTGGATTCCTGTCGTCACTGCCATAATGAAAAAGGGCAATGAGGTTTTGTTAGGCAGGAGGCCGGAAGGCAACACGCTTGCTGGTTTATGGGAATTTCCTGGTGGCAAGCTGGAGCTCGGAGAAAGCCCCAAGCAGGCTTTGCATCGAGAATTGCAAGAAGAATTAGGTATCGATGCGAAGATTGGGGATTTGCGTATCGCCAACTCCCACCAATTTGGCGACAAAGGTATTCTTCTCCTATTTTTTGAAGTTCCCTATTGGACAGGAGAACCCAAAAGCATTCATCACAGTGAACTGCGCTGGGTAAAAAAAGAAGAGATCTCCCGTCTGGAAATACCAGATACCAACCGAGTGGTCTTGAATGAGATTTTAGAGATAATCTAAATGACATTGATGCTGCAATTTTCTAGTCTAGAGGCATGGCCAAACCAACGCTACCGCACGAGCTCAATATATGCATTATATCCCGCAAATTCCCTTTGTCGGGCAGAGCTGCGGACCACTCCTATTTGCTGTATATTGCCAAGGGATTGGTCAAACGGGGACATCATGTAACGGTGTTGGCCCACTCCAACCAAGTTGGGAAATCCCTAGAAGAACAAGAGGGAATTAAAGCCTACTATTTAAATCAGAATCAATTGGTGCCGGAAGACAAGTATGCAGATTTAGTTAAGGAGCGCTTTGCAAAATTGCATCGTGAAAAACCTTTTCACATGGTTCACTGCATTGATAATTCCGGGGCGAAAGTTTTAAAATACAAAAAGCACTACCAAGTAACCACGATGATGGACGTAGAGGCCACCAGAATGGGTGAGGTGATTTCCATTTTGGGAATGTCACAAGAAACTCCCTGGGGTGCAATTCGCACGGCCTTAAGTGTAACCTACAAATTTTTACGCACTTATTTTTCTACGGATCGGGCCCTATTAAAAAAGGCCGATGGCGTGATTGTTACTAGTCCCCAACAGCGAATTGCTTTAGAGCGCTACTATTTATATCCTGACCGGCGCATTTTTACCATCTCCTACGGCTTGCAGGTAAGTGAAAATATCAATGAAGAAAATGCTCAAGCCATACGAAAAAAACTGGAGATAAGGGAGGATGATTTTTGCATCATCACCTTTTCTGATATGTTAGAAATCAACGAAATCACAACCATCATTAAAGCCTTTGAGCAACTGGTAATAAAAAAACCCAACTCCCGCCTTGTCATTGTAGGTAAGGGGCCAAGGTATAAAGATATTGAATTCATGGTCTTGAATCACGCTTTGGGTAGTAAAGTTGTTATGACTGGCGCCATAAAGAATACAGAAATTCCTGACTATATATCCACTTGCAATGTCTATATAAATTTAAGTAGCCGCACCTCGGGGTTTGAATCCAGTCTCCTAGAGTCCATGGCACAGCAAAAAATTGTCATTGGCTCCGAAGTAAGCGCCCTATCTTCGCTGATCGAAAACGGCATAGATGGTTTTCTAATTCGTCCTGCCGACATTGAAGGCTTGTTTCAATTGTTCATGGACATTATGAACAAACAAATTGCCGTAGAGGAAATGCAGGTGCATGCTTATAAAAAAGTAATGAATTTTTCAGACCCGCAAAAGATGACAGATGATTGTGTCAACGCGTACTTTGATATATTACGACTATCAGGTAAGTATAAAAGGTAAATATGTCCTATGTAGTCACACCTAGCGAAAAAGCTCGAGCAAAATGCAATCCGCACCCCGTAGGTGTTGGGCAAGCTGATGGGCATGGCGGCTTTAACCTGATACTAAAAAACATTTTCGGCTTTCCTATACCCTACCTAGAATTTCTTGTTTTCACGGGCGTACTACTTGCTACTTTTTTGATGGAAGCCTCGCTTTGGCTCTTGTTACTTTTGGGCACACTCTACCTTCTAACAGATTTTATATCTCGCAAAAAAGAAGGCCGCATTTTCTTTAGTGGATTTGAGTGGTTTTACCTTGCATTGCCATTTTTTTTATTGGCAGCCTGTGGCTTTCAATGGCTACCATTTCTAAATGCCATCCTATATTTTCGCTGGATATTTGTTCTAATGCTACTGCCGCCCATTTTATATCTCTTTCCCGGCGTCAACACCTGGCTATTTCTACTCATATTTGGGGGCTTGGCTCTTGCAATTTTTGGGCATGCCCAACATTTTATTGGCTGGCATCCTTCGCAAGTGGAATACCCCATTGCCTATTCACATTTTAGCTTTGATGGCTATGCCATCTCCGGTTTTTTTGAATCTCCATTAACATTTGGTCTTGTATTAACCTCCATTTTATCCTTTATAAGTACGCGGCTACTCTACGAGCTCAAGCAAGAAGGACATACCAATTTCCTTTATCTTGTCATGACCATCATTGTGGCGGCTGCCTGTTTTTTTACTTATGATTTGCGTATCTGGTGTCTAACGGTTTTGGCTTTTTTAATTCCCTGCTTTTTTGCTAGCAAAAAATACTTCATTGTTGGAGTGATAGGCTTACTTGGTTTTTTTTATTTAAGCTTCTGGCTGATTGAACCTTTTCGCAATGTGTTTTTATTTTTGCAAAAAAACTTCGAAACCTTGCAATTGCAAATGCACACCATTCACTCCCAGTGGTTTGAAATCATCTCCAATCACTTATGGTTGGGAGAGCAAAAATTTCATCTCAATTTACTTACGGAGCACTTTTCCTCCTCAGATACACAAGAAAATATAATGGAAAACTCCTATCTTTTACTTCTCAAGCAAGTTGGAGTGATTGGTTTTGTTTTATTTATCGCCTTTTTCCTTCGCGCATTGATGCTGAACCTTCGCTTGCTAAAAGATATTCCCAACACCCATACTTGGCACAAAGTTTTGGTATTGGGCACGCTCTGCATGCAGGTCAATATGCATTTAGCAGCACTGTTCTTCCCTATTTTTCACTACAATCACATTCTATTTTTCTTTGTCAGCTTACTTAGTATCTTGATCTATTTTGATGATGCTTACGGCAAGGGAATCGTGCCGGATGATGCTTGCCTGTAAATCTGCGTGCATTTGCCGCAAGACTCATAATTGCTTGAAAGCACTTAGAAAAGTTTAAATCTGACAATTTTCTTAAAACTAGACCCTGTTGCCTAATACTAACGCAAGAATGAAGTCCAATTGCGTCTTAAAGCCTGATTTCGCGGGGCTCTATAGCATCTTTTTGCTTTGGAGCTCCAAACTTATGTGCAATACTTTCAATAGGTTAGGGGATTTCGATGACCAAAGCAGACTTGATCAATTTAATTTCAGAACAAGCCGGTATGACTCGCGTGAAGGCGGAGACCATAGTGAATACCATTTTTGACACCATGGTGGAGGCCTTACTAAAGGGCGATCGAATCGAAATCCGCGGCTTTGGCTCTTTTGTAAACCGGCACTATGAAGGTTACAACGGTAGAAACCCCCGCACGGGTGAAGTCATTCAAGTGGCAGAGAAAAAACTTCCGTTTTTTAAAGTCGGTAAAGAATTAAAAGAAGAAATCAACAAGCGTGCCGGCGAACCTTTACCGAAAGACGACTGATTCAAAAGCCCTAACTTGGTGAATGTCCTTGATATTATTTTTTGCCATATACAAACGCTCTAAACCCATCGCAATTCCTGCACAGGGTTTTAAATAATTTAACGAATTCAAAAAGTCTTGATCAATTGGCATAGCTTGCTTGCCCAAAGCAAGACGCTCCTGATTGGTCTCCGCAAACCTGGCAGCCTGCTCGATGGGATCCCGTAGTTCCTGATAGGCATTTGCCAATTCAATGCCACGCCAATAGACCTCCATTCTGTTGGCCCATCCCTCTTCATCGAAGTCCGCTAGTGCCGCTAGCTTCGGTGGAAATTTATCCACAAAAATCAATGTTTCTGACGGAAGATTGTCTTCGATGCCATCCAGCCAGAGCCTTTGAAAAAGATCACTCCACGAGTCATCTTTTCGCGCTACAATGTTTTTATTCCTACAAAGTGCAGCCAAATCCTCCCGACTCGTATTGGGCCGTAAATCAAAGTCCAAATAGTCTTGAAACAAGGTCTGCATACTTAGCGATTTACATTCCTTTGTTTCGCACAAAGCCATAACATCATTCTTTAAATCTTCCAAATCAGCGGCAGAACGGTAAAATTCCAGCATTGTAAATTCTTGTCGATGATAAGGCCCCTCAAGATCTTTCCGAAAGCATGCCTTAATTTCAAAAATATTTTCAAGCCCTGAGGCCAAGGCTTTTTTTAGATGAAATTCAGGTGAGGTTGGCAAAAAGTAATCCGTATCTGCCACGGCCAAAGGATCAATATATGTCTCCACTCCTGGGCTAGATACCAAAAAGGGCGTTGGAACCTCCACAAAATTTCTTTGGTAAAAGTATTCACGCACTTTACGTAGAAATAAGTCCCAAGATTTCAAAACAGCAATATTGGCCATGCCCTTACTTAGCAAAAGCTGTTGAGCATAGCAATTTTAACCTGCGTAATGCTTTGCTTTCTGCTAATTAGTCGATATAAAAGGTTATGGATTATAAAAAAGAGATCGCTGATTTTTTGGCAAAAAAGCTGCAAGTACCGCTAGCAACAGAAGAACTGTCTAGTAAATTAGAAATCCCCAAAAAAGCTAGCATGGGGGATTATGCCTTTCCCTGCTTTTTTTTAGCAAAAGAATGGAAAAAAGCACCCGCAGCGATTGCCAGCGATCTAGCAGCAAAGATTGACGAGTTGCCAGCTTTTATCTCGCAGGTGCAAGCTACAGGCCCCTACCTAAATTTTTACCTTAACAAAGCTTCTCTTGCAGCGGATTTAATACCAAAAATTCTTAGCGGCCAATATTTATCCGCACGCCCGTCTACTAAGGTTCGCACGATGATCGAATTTTCGCAGCCCAACACACACAAAGGCTTTCATGTGGGGCATACTCGCAATGTCAGTCTTGGAGATTCTCTAGTGCAACTACGCAAATGGCTTGGCGATGAGGTCATTGCAGCCAACTATATAGGTGATGTAGGGGCCCATATTGCCAAAGTGCTTTGGTACTACACCACTCACAAGGTTGATTACGAAGATTACCAAGAGCAAATGTCTCGCGGTGAGTTTTTAGGAATGCTATATTCGAAGGCCGTACAAGCCTTGGATTTTAACCAATTAACGAAAGTACCTTTGCTGAACGTGCTAACGACAAAGGTCCAAGACATCCAGCCACATCCTAAAAATGCGAAATGGAAACTTGTCAGCGTTGCACATAAAGATAAAAACCTGCAAATAGTTTGCGGCGCCACTGGCTTTGAAGTCGGTAGTATTGTTGCGCTGGCCATACCCGGAGCCAGAGTCCTCGGTAGAACCGTCGAAGTAAGTGACAAACAAGGCACTCAAAGTGAGGGCATGTTGTGCTCTGCCAAAGAACTCGGCTTGGGCGAAGACAATGAAAATCTTTACGTATTCCCTGCAGACACTCCGCTGGGCATGGAAGTTGCCGATTATTTTTCCATCCAGGGAGAGAATGCCAGCCAGGAAATGCGCAAACGAGAACAAGGTGTATCAGAGGTCTTACAAAAGCTAGAAAAAGAAGAGGGAGAAATTTACGATCTCTGGTTAAAAACCAAAGAATGGTCCATGCAGGATTTTTATGAGATCTACAATTGGCTCAACGTTCATTTTGACCATTACTTTTATGAAAGTGAAGTTGCCGAACCCGGCAAGAAATTGGTACAGGAGTATACCGAAAAAGGCCTGTTCAAAAAAGATGAGGGCGCCATTGGCATTGACTTAAGTGAATACAAGCTTCCCTTCTTTTTAGTTCTTAAATCAGATGGTACCGGTCTTTACTCCACTAAGGATCTTGCTCTGGCTCAGTTGAAAATTGAAAAATACAAAGTGGATCGTTCCATCTATGTAGTTGCGGCCGAGCAGAATCTGCATTTTCAGCAGGTTTTTAAAACCTTGGAATTAATGGGCTATGAACAGGCTGACAAGTGTTATCACCTTTCTTATGGCATGGTTGTAGGACCAGAGGGCAAACTAAGTTCTCGAAAAGGCAATGTGGTTTTATTAAATGAACACCGAAAGCTACTAGCCAAACAAATTTATGAAGATTTTTTAAAAAACTATGAAGGTAAGTGGTCCAAAGATGAGATCGCAGAGGCCATTCGCAAAATCTCCATTGCCACCATCAAATACGGCATGCTCAATCAAGACAGCCATAAAAATATAGTATTTGACTTAAAGGAGTGGACGGCAAGATCTGGTAATACTGGTCCCTACCTTCTTTATGCTTATGCTAGAACGCAATCCATTTTAAGAGAAGTGGATGATAAATATGGATTTGATGCCGCAAAGGTATCTTATGATAAAATCGAGCACCCCAGCGAAGAAAAAGTTCTTAACAAAATTGCTGCTTTTCCTGAAACCATGACGAAAGCAGCCGAACGCTATGAGCCGCAGATTGTATGCATCTATTTGTATGAGCTAGCAAAGGACTTCTCACGAATGTATGATCAATGCTCTGTACTTAATGCCGAAAATGATGTCTTACGTAATACTAGAAGACAGTTAGTAGCCGCATGTGGTGCTGCGCTTAAAGCCGGTCTTCATCTAATTGGAATTGAAAGCCTGGACAGAATGTAATGTCGATTTCCACTGTTATTATTACTAAAAATGAAGAGAAAAATATCGCACGCGCCATTGAATCCTGTCTGCCGATTAGTGAAGAAATTCTTATTTTGGACTCTGGCAGCAGCGATCAAACTCTGACCATAGCTGCTAGTTATGAAAAAGTAAAAGTACACCAGGTAGAATGGCAGGGCTTTTCTGCCACCAAAAACCTTGGCAACAAAATGGCTACCGGAGAATACATATTATCACTGGATGCTGATGAAGCTTTGTCTGATCAATTACAAGAAGAAATCAAAGGCTGTCATTTGGACGGTAGCATATACCGCATGCCAAGACTGACCAATTATTGTGGACAATGGATACGGCATTCCGGCTGGCGCCCCGACTACCAAACCCGCCTCTTCCCAAAAGATAAGGCCCATTGGAATGCAAGTGATGTGCATGAAAAACTAGAATATAAGGGGGAACTAAAAAGCATGCAATCGGATTTGCTACACTATTCCTATTACAGCATCTCCGATCACTTACAAAGAATTGATTCCTATACAGAGCTGGGCGCTAAAATGGTAATCAAAAGAAATCCACGCTTTTTACTAGCACAAGCCATTCTGCGTTCAAAATTTAAATTTTTACGTATGTATATTCTGAAGCTGGGTTTTCTAGATGGTTTTTATGGTTTTGTAATTGCTGTAATCGGTGCCTATGTTGTATTTATCAAATACATTAAGGCTGCTTCCCACTTAAGACAGCAGAGAAAACTTGGTAATTCCCCTCACACATAGCATCTAAACTAAAGCATTTTTGAAATTTCCGCATTGCATTTTGCCGGATGATTTCAGCCTCAGCAGCATTATAATTTAATATAATTTTTACGGCTGTATCAATATCATTTTTATTTACCAAATAACCTGTATGCCCATCCTCAATAATATCAGGGATTCCTCCGGTATTACTACCAACAAGCACTGCTTCCCCCAAAATGGCATCTAAAAACGCCGTTCCCAAGCCCTCTTTTTGTGAAGGCATAAAATAAATATCAATTGCCGACATAAAACTAGCTATATCCTCTTGGTATCCTAGAAAACGTATGTTCTGATTCTCATATTGCAAAAACTTTTTCTCAAGAGGCCCACTCCCCGCCAATAAAAATTGATATTGATCGCTTTTTTCTAAGACTTTGCTAGCCACTTGTAAAAAATCTGCGTGTCCTTTTTCTGCGGTGAAGGCTGCCGCAATGCCAACCCATATTTTGTTTGCATCTAAACTCCATTTTTCTGCATATTCTGTGCGACTTTCTTTTTTAGCAAAAAATTTTCTCCCCGAAGCTACAATATGCAATTTGCTAGAGTCGATACCAGAGACTGCAAGATTCTTTTTAACTGCTGAGGATATACAGACATAGGCATCCACCAGAGAGCTATGATACTTCCAGTGGTTTTTCCATTGTACTTGCTTATCAATTCGCCGATGCACCACCAGCTTTAATTGCGGCAAAAAATATTTTACAAATATTGCATAAGTATGAGCCTTGGAGGAGTTCGCATCGACAATTTCGATTTTGTTCTCCTCGCAGAATTTTTTTAATTTTCGTATTGGCCATTTTCCCAATTCCAAACAATCAAAGCGCTTTTGAAAGCGGCGCAAAGCTTCTCCCTTTGGGTAGGCGATAAAAGCTTTACCACCTTTTTCTTCTATGTATTCTGCCAAATGGTAGATTTGTTGCTCGCCCCCTCGCCAGGATCTTTCAAAATTTAAAAATAAAACATGCATAGTAAAAAATGTAGAAAGAATGATGGGATTTGTCCATTTTTGCTTTGCAATTGCCGGCTTTTCCGCTATTTGGCTCCTTGTGTCTTATTTAAAAAAACAAGTTATTGAAACAGAAGATGGTTCTCCTTCCCTACTCTTTCATAGCCAAGAGGACCAGCAATTGATGCACTCCTATAAAGGCGCCTTTTCAGAAACTGAATATATATATGGGATGGCCATTGAGGAGGTCAAAGACCTTGAGACTTTGCACATTCTATCTGTAGGACTTGGCTTTGCCTACTCCGAACTGAGCGCTGTTTGCCATTTGTGGGAACATAAAGATTATCAAATCACTTCCTATGAAAGCGAAAAAGACCTGGTTGAGGCTTTACTAGCCTACCTCAACCAGCAGCCCTCGATCTATCAAGACCAGTATGAAAAAATATTTTCAATCTACTCAGAGCATTTCAAGATTCCGCTTGAGAAAATTCGCCAGCGTCTAAAGGACTTACTTGCTTCGGGAAGATGGAAAATACTTGGCGCCTTTTCTTTTCAAACAAGTCCTAATCCTTACAACGCCATCTTATTTGACCCTTTTTGTGCGCGTTTTCATCAACAAGCTTGGCAAATGTCCCAACTGCTTCCTTGGCTTGAGAACAATGCAGCAAGAATTTGTATATTTTCTACTTATGCGGCAAAGGGTGAATTGAAACGGGGCTTAAAAAACCTGGGTTTCCGCTATGAGAAACGTCCTGGCTTTGCCTACAAGCGAGAATCTACATTTGCTATCAAGGGACGCTGAAATTCCTTGCGCTTGCGAAGACTTAATCATAAGACCTAAGCATGCAAACGGATTTTTCTGCCAATTGGGCCGAACCACAGTACTTCTCCATAGGAGATTACTATCGCCAGCGTTTTGGTGAGAAGACTTATAAAATTCCTGTGAGCATCGCCGACGATTGTCCCAATCGCCGCGGACTGAATCAAATGGAGACCTGTATTTTCTGTGATGAATACGGTTCAGCAGCAAATGTGGATAGCTTTGAAAAAAGTCTTAGTGAGCAAATTGAGGAATACAAAAGTCATATCGGCAAAAAATATAATGCTCGCCAATTTCTGGTCTACTTTCAGTCTTACACCAATACCTTTATGGGCATTAAGAAATTGCGCGAGTTTTTTGATTTGGCCCTCTCCTATCCCTTTGTCAAAGGCATTGTCATTGGCACTCGCCCAGACTGCATATCAAAGGCAAATATTGATATGTGGAATGAGTATGCAGAGAAAACCTATGTGTCGGTGGAACTGGGAGTGCAAAGCTTTTATGACGAACCCCTTGAATTTCTGAAGCGCGGTCATAATGGAGCAAAATCCATTCAAGCCATTCGCCGCATTAAAAATGATTGCCCAAAAGTAGACTTAGGCATCCATTTTATCTTTGGTTGTCCGGGGGAAAGCTCGCAGCAAATCATTCGTTCAGCGGAACTATGCAATGAATTGCAAGTGGACAATGTAAAAGTCCATAACTTACACGTTCTAAGAAATACGGGACTAGAAAAAATCTACCAAGAGGGTGGTTTTAAGCCCATCGAACTAGAGGAATTTGCTGAGATCACCATCCTATTTCTAGAGCATTTGAGCCCTGAAATACCTGTGCATCGTTTGGGTGCAGTTGCTTCTAGATGGGAGGAATTGATTGCCCCTGATTGGACTAGAAGAAAAATGCATATTCGCCAAACAATTTTGGACATGATGAAGCAAAGCTCTACCTACCAGGGCCGCTTATACAAAGCTCAGCCGCAGCTACTTGCTCTGCACAACCCTCGAATAAATCTTTCCTTGTAAATCTATATTGTGCTAAATCTTATGAGCTAAAGGGATTGATTATGGAATACTTGCAGCCAGATGTAAACGCACGTACTAACAAAGGGGATTTTATGGGGGCCGAACTTCAGACCTTCCCAATTCGACATATTGGACCATCTACAGCCGAACAACAAGAGATGTTAAAGGAACTGGGTTTTTCCTCCATGCAAGAATTGGTAGAAAAAACCATCCCAAAAAATATTTTTTATCACGAGCAACTGGGCATAGGCCCCGGGCTTACGGAAACTCAAGCTATAAAGAAACTAAAATCCTATGCCGCCGAGAACCAAGTTTATCGCTCCTACATTGGCATGGGCTATGCGGACTGCATCTGTCCTCCTGTTGTACAAAGAAATATTTTGGAAAATCCTGGCTGGTATACACAATACACCCCCTATCAAGCCGAGATTTCACAAGGGCGCCTGGAAGCTTTGCTAAATTTTCAAACCATGGTGGCGGATTTAACCGGTTTGCCATTGGCAAATGCCTCCTTGCTAGATGAAGGCACGGCAGCTGCCGAAGCCATGGCTTTAGCAAAAGCCGTTAAGGGAAAAAATAAGAATCGAATATTTGTTGATCAAAATTGTCACCCGCAAACCATCGAGGTTTTGCAAACACGGGCCGAACCATTAGCCATTGAAGTGCATATTGGAGATTGGCAAAGCTTTGATCGTAAAGACTACTTTGCCGCGGTTTTTTCCAATCCTGGAACCAACGGCGACGTAAAAGACTTTAGTGATGTGATGGCACAAGCGAAAGAAGATGATGCTCTTAGCATTATGGTGGCAGATATTTTAAGCCTCTGCCTACTAAAAAGCCCTGCAGAAATGGGTGCAGAAATTGCCGTTGGTACTTGCCAACGCTTTGGTTTGGGTTATTTTTACGGCGGCCCCCACGCAGCCTACTTTGCTACTACCGAGGAATACAAACGCCTGATACCTGGTAGAATTGTTGGGGTATCCAAAGATCAAAATGGAAAAATCGCCACTCGCTTAGCTCTGCAAACTAGGGAACAACACATTCGCCGTGCACGTGCCACTAGCAATATTTGTACAGCACAAGTACTACTTGCCGTAGTGGCTAGTATGTATGCGGTTTACCATGGACCCGAAGGCTTAAAACATATTGCTACGGAAGTTCATAATAAATGCCAATGGCTAAAACAAGCCCTAGAAAAATTAGGACTACAAACCAACCAAGCATTTTTTGATGGCTTAAGAGTTTCGGTGAAAAATATCTCGGCGATTTTGCAACGCTGTGAAGAAAAACGTATCAACCTTCGCAGTCTAAATGATCGCGAGATATTGATCCAAATAGATGAAGCCACCAGCACAAAGGACTTAGCCGACCTATATTATGTTGTTAGTGGCAATAAAACCGAAGTTACGGCAGAAGATATACTACAGACCAAAACAAACTTAGATCCAAATCTGCTTAGAAGGACAAACTATTTAGAACATCCAAATTTTAATTCCTACCACTCGGAGACGAACTTCTTGCGCTATGTTACGCGCCTGCAAAAGAAAGACCTTTCCCTGAATCACTCCATGATTCCGCTGGGCTCTTGTACCATGAAGCTCAACGCCACTAGTGAAATGCTCTCCATTTCATGGCCAGAATTTGCGAAGATTCATCCTTTTGCTCCTTTGGAGCAAGCCAAAGGCTATCAAAAGATTTTTCAAGATTTAGAAAATTGGTTGGCAAAGATCACGGGTTTTGCGGCCATTTCACTGCAGCCAAATGCGGGCTCACAAGGAGAATACGCTGGCTTGCTTTGCATTCGTGCCTACCACCAGTCACGCGGAGAAAGCCAACGCAAGATATGCTTGATACCGAATTCTGCCCACGGCACCAACCCGGCTAGTGCCGTGATGGCGGGCATGCAAGTGGTCTCCGTAGATTGTGATAGCGAAGGGAATATTGACCTTGAAGACTTAAAAACCAAAGCCGCCAAGCATAAAGATCAACTTGCGGCGTTGATGATCACCTATCCCTCCACGCACGGAGTTTTTGAAGAAAGCGTGAAGGAGGTATGCGCAACCATTCATGAATATGGCGGACAAGTCTACTTGGATGGTGCGAATATGAATGCACAGGTTGGACTTTGCCGTCCTGGCGACTACGGGGCCGATGTCTGCCACCTCAATCTCCATAAAACTTTTGCAATTCCACACGGTGGTGGTGGACCTGGTGTTGGTCCCATTGGAGTCAAAGCCCACTTAAAAGAATTTTTACCCGGAAATCGCTATATGAACCTTGGTAGTGAAAAACAAATTGGCGCGATTTCTGCCGCCCCTTGGGGAAGTGCCATTATCCTAAATATTTCCTGGGCCTATATAGCCATGATGGGGGATACGGGTTTAAGACAGGCCTCAGAAATTGCGATTCTTAATGCCAATTATATGGCAAAAAAATTATCGCAGTTTTACCCGATTTTATTTAAAAATAAAGACGGCTTGGTGGCTCACGAATGCATTGTGGACACTCGCATCCTGAAAAAAATGGCAAATATAGAGGTATCGGACATTGCCAAACGCTTAATGGACTACGGTTTTCACTCCCCCACCATGTCTTGGCCGGTAATCGGCACCCTTATGATTGAACCCACCGAGAGTGAGTCCAAAGAGGAATTGGATCGCTTTTGCGCGGCCATGTTGGGAATTTTTGCCGAAGCCAAAGCCATTGAAGCTGGGGATTTGGATTCTGAAGTGAATCCTCTAAAAATGGCACCGCATACAGCAGATGTGCTTCTCTCCGATTCTTGGGATCGACCCTATTCGCGGGAGTTGGCAGCCTATCCGGTTCCATGGGTTCGAGAGAACAAGTTCTGGCCTAGCGTTTCCCGCGTGGATGATGCCTACGGCGATAGAAATCTTGTCTGCACCTGTCCGGGCATGGATGAGTACGCTTAATTTAGAAGCATTACGCAGGCTTTTTTTCTAGCACTATCTGAATTTTGCAGCTGAATTTTAAGTCTGCTAGAATTTGATTTCTTTTAGGTTCTGTATTAGTTTTAGCCTCTTCCAACAGCTAGAAAGGCAAACATGGGTTTTTTATCAAATTTTTTCAATCCACATCTAGTACAATTTGAAGAGTGTCGAGCGAATATAGATACCAATATTGTAGAGTGTTCGTTCAATCTTTTTGCCAATATTTTAGAGCATTTGGTTTGGGGACCGCATATGCTCTTTATGATCCTAGGCGCCGGAACCGTTTTTACCCTATACTTTAAATTTCCACAGTTTCGCTTTTTTCGCTTGGCCTTGCAGATTGTTAGCGGCAAGTATGACAATCCTGAAGACAAAGGTGAAATCTCCCACTTCAAAGCCCTATGTACGGCTTTATCCGCCACCGTCGGTCTCGGAAATATTGCCGGTGTAGCCATTGCCATTACTTTGGGTGGCCCGGGTGCAGTTTTCTGGATGTGGGTTGCAGGCTTTTTGGGTATGGCCACCAAATTTACCGAAGTCACCCTTGCCTTAAGATACCGCAATGAAGACTCTGCCAAACATATGCATGGCGGCCCCATGTTTACCATTTTAAATGGCCTGGGTAAAAACTGGAAGCCGGTGGCAGCGTTTTATGCTTTTGCCTGCATACTCTCCTCTTTTGGTGCCGGCAATATGTTTCAGTCCAATCAAATGTCTTCCGTATTGGTTCAACAAAGCGCCAATATGTTCGGCCTAGAAATACCAAGTTTGGTTTTTGGAATCACCTTTGCCACGCTGGCAGGACTTGTTTTGATTGGCGGTATTAAAAGGATTGCAGATGTTACGTCCTTTATCGTGCCGTTTATGGTGGTCGTTTATTTTATAGCGGCACTTGGCATTTTAACTTTCAACCTAGCTGAAATTCCTGCGATGTTTGGTCATATTTTTCATGGTGCCTTCAATGGCACGGCGGCTGTGGGCGGCTTTAGTGGTGCGGTTTTCAAAGAGGTGTTAAAGCGCGGTTTGCAGCGCGGAACATTTTCGAACGAAGCGGGTATGGGCTCTTCTGCCATGGCCCACTCGGCCGCAAAATCTCGCCCGGCAGAAGAAGGTACTGTTGCTCTATTAGAGCCCTTCATTGATACCATTGTGGTTTGCACCATCACCGCCCTGGCAATATTGGTAACAGGTTCTTGGCATACTAACCCTGGTATTACTGGCTCCGAGCTTACAGCCTTTACCTTTGCAAAAGAATACGGTCAGATGGGTGCCGCGTTGGTTGCCTTTATGGTTACGCTTTTTGCTTTCTCCACCATCATTTCTTGGTCCTACTACGGAGAACAGGGCATCTTCTTTTTATTCGGCGAAAACCAAAAAGCCATCACCATATACCGAGTTTTATTTCTCTGTGCCACCGTGGCTGGCTCCTACTTTCAAGGAGGTGCCGTGGTAAAACTATCCGATGCTTTTTTTGGCTTGATGGCTTTTCCCAACCTAATTGCTTGCGTTCTTCTTCTGAAGTTTGCCAAGCTTGAGGTCAATGATTTTGCCGATTATATCAAATCCAAGAAATCTTAGATCTTAAATACTGATACCACTTACCTGCTCGCTCCCTTTCTAGAAATAGCAAATAGGGAGCTAGCATTAAAACAGAAAACTCTACTAAGTTCATTGTCAGAGCGATACTTAAATGAAAGATCAAACCAAATAGCAAGATGTATTTCCGTATGGGGGCAAACCAGATGAGCACGGCAAAATAAGTCTCCCAAATCACGGTCAAATAGGTCAATGCAACTATCACCAGGGGCATATGCGCCAAAAAGGACATATCAAAATATGTTAATTGTGTGTTTCCGAAAGCATACCATAAGGCATCTCCGCGCCACCAGGTCATGCCCCGAATTTTCTCCAAACCCGAATAAACGTATATAATGCACAATTGAATTTGAATGCAGCGTGTGGAGAGGGAGTTCCACATCATAGCCTTGGAGTTTTTTGGATCGGCAAAAATCATATACAGAAACCAAAAAGACACCACCATATCGGCACCGTAAAGGGCCATGGGATTGCGTCTTAGAAAGACCATATGCGCGATCCATAGAAAAATTAGTAAGTAGCGATTTTGTTTGTTGCAAATCATTGCCAATAAGCCCAACAAAAAGGCGATGTACAAAGACTTACCCACGATCTCGTTTTTTGCCAAAATTTCCCAGTTAATGTAGGACTTGCTCACTTCTCCGATGGCAGATAGTAGCGAGTATGGCAATATTCCCGCCTCGCTATACAAAAACTCATAGTCCAAAAAGCGAAAAAGATAGACCAAAAATATGGTCGTGCCAAAAAGTATCTGAAACAAGCGATAAGCATTGTAATCATACGAGTCGAACCAAAATCTTTTCCACTTCTCAACCATGTTTGCATTCCTCATAGCCAAGATCTTCACTTATTGTTTTCGACTCATCGAGCATATCTCGCTTTCCTGATTTCGCATCATCAATACTTAGAGGTTCCACAATTGTTTTCTTGATTTGTATATAATTGGCCTCAGGGTATAAAGAACAATAGTACGGAGCAAATATCGTATAAACCAAATCTGGGAATTTCATCAGGGTATTCTTGATGGTCACTCTACGTGAATAATTGGCTCGAAAAAAAAATGGTGCTTCTCCATCGGGAATGGTTCTTTCGCCCAAGAATTCATTGTCACGCCAAAGGATGAAATCATAATAAATTGCTGGCGGCGGATTGGGCGCAAAAAATTGCCAGTTATAAGTTACATTGATGGTATTGGTTATGGGAATAATCGTATTTTGATATTTGGCATAAAAGTAAGAGTAGCCATTAGGAATCACCGCCATGGCAAAAAGAAATAAACTCGCTGTTAGACTCACAAACCATTGCAGTTTTGTCATACACTCATAGTCCAATAAAAAGCGGTTTTTTCTCAATAATTTGTTTTTTTTCTAGACCTAGAATATTTTTTTGCCTTTACTAAGGCTATGTTAGCCATGACATTTCGTCCATTTATTAAAAAGTTCTTCTGGTTTGTCATTGCTTCGCTGATCATTGTCATACTATTATTCTACCGCTGGTATTTGATTGATTTTTCTATTCCTAATCTTTATCAGTTTTTGGCCGCTTCTCTTTTTCCTATCGGTTTGATTGTTCGTGCTTTTTTATGGGTTTATCCTGCCATTTACAGTAAATATGAAATATTTGATAATCGCATGCTGCGCACCTTTCATGGAAAAAAAGAAGACTACCTGTTCGATGATATTCGCAGCATTCATTTCAGCCTTATATCGGCACGCTTTTCTGGGGGATACGTACTTTACTTTAAGAACGGGCGAAAACTAAGAGTTCCCTCGTTTTTAATTAATAGCGACTTCCTACTTGAAAAAGTGCAAGCAACAAAACCTGAGATGCTTTCGAAAAAATTGTTAAATAAATACCGAGAAAACTATCAAAATATTGATGCATCCTGGGCGCGAACCAAAAAAAAGCTCCGCTCTCCCTACCGACTACTTGCACACTTCCTAGTAATCCCCCTAGGCTTTTCCTATTTCGCAACGGCCAACCACCTATTAGAATCCCTCTCACTAGATCAACAAACCTCTTTTATGATCCACATTTTTATAGCGCACATTATGCTCTTTGCATCCAACTCCCTAGAGGAGTTTATAATTCAGAAGCTGGAAAGGACCTTTGAGAAATCGCCTGTATTCTACAAGGCGGTGGACTACTTTAGCTCAGGACTCTACTACATGCTTTGTTTCGTCTATTTGATTTTAACCAAGAGCCTGCCCATAACCTTTCTTTGAAAGTAACGCTGCATATGTTGATCTATATCCTGGAGTGGGATTTCTTCTACTTTTAACCTTGCAAAATCCTTTTCATCTAAATGATTTGCAAGACTGTGCCAAATTTCTTTTCGCATATTCATGGGCGCATTATTGGAGCTAATACCGATGATAGAAACTCCTCGCAATATAAACGGCATGACATTCGTTTGAAACTTATGTCCACCGGCCAAACCAATGCTTGCCAAATTGCCATAGAGGTCTATGTAGGGAAGTATCTTTGCTAAGAAATCTCCGCCTACATTGTCAATGCAGCCCGAGTAACGAATTTTATCTAATGGCTTATCGCCTAGGTTTAGATCTTCTAAATTTACGACTTTGCTAGCTCCCAAAGCCTCCAAATATTCATGCGCTTGGCTTTTTCCACTGAGTGCATGCACCGTATAAGCACCTTTACTTAACAGTAAGGTGGCAAAGGAGCCAACGCCGCCACTTGCACCGCTTACCAAAATTGGCAAATCGTTTGCCTGTCCTAGCGACTGCATTCGATGAATGGCAAGTGCTGCCGTAAAGCCAGCAGTACCGATGATCATGGCTTGCCTTGTGCTTATACCTTTGGGTAGCGCTACAATATTCTCCGCATCCACCAGGGTATAGGCCGCATAGCCGCCAGGATAATTTTCTCCTAAACCGGTACCTGTAACAATGACTTGATCCCCAATCTTAAATTCTTCTGACTTTGATTCCACAACCTCACCTGCCAGATCAATTCCGCCCACCATGGGGAAGCTGCGAAATATTTTGCCTCGTGAAGTAAATCCTAAGGCATCCTTATAATTGATACTCGAGTAATGGTTTTGGATTAGCACCTGTCCCTGTTTGGGCTTGTCTATCGCAACTTCTTGCCACTTTGCATTTTCTCCAAAAGACTCCACTTGCCATGCTTGATTTTTCATCTTCTTTTCCCATTGCTATTTGTTAACCTTGATTTTACTTTGTATAGACAAGAAAGAAAAGGCAAAGAATGTCACCCTTAGTAAATGTCTACCGCGGAGATTATTTAGAAAGTCTACACCATATTGATTTTGTTTTGCTTGGCACAAAAGGTGTGTTGGCTTCAAGTGGCAATTTGGATGAACGCCTTTTTCCTCGCTCCACTTTAAAATTGCACCAGGCCTATGACTTTGTTGCCAGCGGCGCCTACCACAATAGCCAGAGCCAGCCGCAACATCTTAGCCTTGCTTGTGCCTCTCATAACGCAAGCCTAGAACAAATCCAAAGCCTGGAGAAGTGGCTAGCCGACAACTCTTTAACAGAAGAGGACTTGGTTTGTGGCCCCAACCTTCCCCTTTTAGAACCGGACGTGATGGCTTGGGCAAAGACGGGACACCCTCTGCGCCGACTACACAATAACTGTAGTGGCAAGCATACCGCCATGTTGCTAAACGCAAGGCATTTGGGCTTTCCATTAACTGATTATCACCTGCCTGAGCACCCTATCCAAAAACGTTTTTTGGATATTATGCAAAAGATCTTCCGTATTGATTTATCTAACAATGGCCATGCCTTAGATGGCTGCGGCCTGGTAAATTACCGAATGTCTTTACAAGAACTTGCGAATGCATTTTTGCAGCTTGCCTGCCGCCAAGATGCCACCGTGGATGTACTACTAAAAGCCATATGCGATAATCCCAGGTACTTTGCTGGAGAAGGCCGGCTTGTGAGTGATTTGCTTCTAGCAACAGGTGGCCGAATTCTCGCAAAAGATGGTGCCGAAGGAATGATGGCAGCTGTTGTGCGCGATCGACAAATTGCCTTAGCCATAAAAGTGAAGGACGGTGCATTTCGCGCCTCACAAACGGCTCTAATGGGCCTATTCATGGAGTTTGAGCTGCTAAAGCAAGAAGAATTACTTTTGTTAAAAAAATGGCAACAGCCTACAATTCAAAACTCCTTAAAACAAACCGCTGGTCACCTGAATTATTCCAAATAGTTATTGCTTTCCATTTTTTTTTAGCTGTGCTCTAATAGGATCGAATGAACACTTCATATGATAAGATCAACAACGTCTGCCTGATTATAATTGCTAGTGTTGCTACGGTATCTGCACTTATCTATACAAAAATTGTATTGATTCCCTTTGTTATCTCGGTTTTTTTCTTTGCTGCCATCTCGCCTCTTATTAAAATGATACAAACAAAGCTAAAAGCTCCTCGGCCAGTAGCGGTGGTTACTTGTTTTTTGATTCTTGGTATTGTGACTGCCCTGACTTGGCTACTCGTCATACAATCTTTTATGTCTTTTTATGACGGCATAGACACTTACAAAGCCAAAGCCATTGGCATGGTGGAAGATATTTCCATTTGGGCTGGCACCTATGGTTTCGAATTGGAGCCAGATTTTATTCAACAAGAAATCATGTCACTGCCCCTAGTGGATTGGATCAAAGAGTTTACCGGCGGTCTGGCTTCCTTTTTGGGTAATGCGTTTTTAATTTTTGTATTTACAATTTTTCTTATCATTGGTGAAAAACACGGAAACCTTGTGAAAGAATCTTTATGGATGGATGTAAAAACCAAAGTTTCTCGCTACATCATCATTAAATTCTTTTCTTCATTTTTAACAGGAGTAAGTGTTTGCATACTTCTTCTATTCTTCAATGTGGAACTTGCCTTTGTTTTTGCCTTTATAACATTTTTGCTAAACTTTATTCCCAACGTCGGAAGCATTGTGGCTGCCACCCTTCCCATGCCCATCATTTTATTAAATCAAGGGCTTGGGATTACCTTTTTTGCCGTTCTCACGGGGCAAATGATCATACACACCATCATTGGTACCATCGTGGAGCCAAAGCTATTAGGGGAACGTATGGATTTACACCCCATTGCCATTTTGATGTTTTTAATATTTTGGGGACTGGTATGGGGCATTCCGGGAATGTTCTTGGCAGTACCCATCACCGCGGTTTTTAAATTCTTGTTTGCCCGCATTGAATCTACCAAAGCCTTTTCCGAGATCCTCGCCGGTCGCATATCCTAGAGACGAAGATCGTCACTTTGGGTGTTAGAAAATCTACACCTCATAAGTTGTTAATATTACTAGAGAATTTTGAGATTATTTTTCTGACAAAATTACCCGAAAAATTCTTAACAGCCAGAGGGCTTGGAACGCAGCCTTAAAAAGCAAGTGATTCTAAATATTTAACCAGTTAAACGGAGTTTGGCATTGTTTTTGTACCTTAGATGTATGTGAGAAAAACATTTAAGGAGAGTAAAATGTCTAACAAAATATTGAGCTACATATTGTTTGCCCTACTTGCGGCCAATATGTCGTGGAACTTTAGTGTAAAGGAAAGTCAAAAACAGACCGCCTTATATGCTTCGGAACAAGAAAGCCATGAGCGAAATTCTACTGACTTTAGTAATAAGAAAAAAGGCGAGAAAATCATTGTTAGCTTAGGCGATATTAGGTTTGAGCTAGAAAAAGGTGATTTGGAAACTATACATACAATAGATGGAGAGCAAAATAAGGTTACCTATAACATAACAAATGTTGAGGGCAGTACTTGCAATACATGTTTTGATGGAGAAACGATTACCACAGATCAAAGCCAACAAAGCATATCCGATTTGATTGCGCTATTTCAAGCCATTCAAGAAGAAATTCAAGAGGCCGAAAAAGAGCGCCTGGCAAAAGAAGCCGCCGAAAAGGCTCGAAAGTCCCGAGAAGAGCGCTTAGCGAAACAGGAAGATTGTGATTATGATGATGAAGAAACTCGTCTAGAATGTATGGATGAGCGTGTTGATGAGTTAGCAGACCGTGCAAAAGAGATTGAGCGCGAGCTACGTCGCAATCGTAGAAACCTTAGCGATGAAGAAAAGGATGCGCTCAAAGATGAACTAGCAGACATTGAATCTTTGTACGATGCTTTTATGGATGAAATCAGTGAGGCCACTTCTTCACGCCTAGAAGATCTAAATCAGATCTATACAGAAAGAATGCGCAATCAACTAGAAATTGAATTGCTAGAAGGTAGCATCCGCGGACTGTGCACGCAGTATGGCGGCAGCATGATTTATTGGAACCGTACTACTAAATGTAGCACAATGAACCAAGCTCTGGATGCAGAAATTCAAAGTATCCGCGCAGAGATTTCGGATCTAAAAAATTTAGATAGAGAATTAAAATTAACAGAAAGAGACTTCAAAGAAGACTATGATGACTTTACGGATTTTGTAAGTTCAAGAAGAGTAAAAAGTACCCTTCGTGACATTGAACAGGCACAAGAGCAGCAGCGCAATGCTTTAAAATATGCTCGAGACTTGAAGTTCTACCGCGAAATGGAGCTAAGAGATAGACTGCGCGCCCCGCAGTACAATGTTTACGGAACCCAAAACTATAGAAGCTTGATGCAGTGGCGAAATAGCGTCATGAACGGTTTGGTCCGACAAAAGCGAGATGAGTTTGGTACGGGCTACAGCCACGACTATCTGAATGGTTATATAAACGAATTTGAGCGCTTACTATCGGAGCTTGGTGTAAGTGATATTTACTCTAACAGCTTGCTACCAGGTCACTTGGAAAATAATGCGAACAATGGGAACAACCCTGGTTTACTAGAAGGTGGTTTACAAAACAATCCCAACCTGCCTCCAGGAGTCATTCCACCTCGATCCAGGAGCACCATCATCAATCGATAATGAAACAAAAGCCTGCTTAGATGAGCAGGCTTTTTTTTAGAATCTAACCGCTATACCTGTTTCAAAACCGTAAATAGAATCAATATTGTAGTTTTGGCTTCCGCCCTTAAATGCATCCCCCGCATCTAAATAACCCAGGTCTAATTTTACCTTCACGCGCTCGATCGGTTGATAGGACAATCCCACATCTAGCTCATAACCAAGATCCTTTGAGCCATTGGATACGCTAGGTGCATCCCCCGTTCCTCGAGGATCTTCCATCAATTGCGCATAAACAAATTGCGACTTTAACGTCCACCTATCATTAAAATAGTATTCAAAGCCTGGCGTGAAGTACATGACGTTGCTGACTCGGTCACTATCTATATCGGCAGCGCTGTATGCATTTGTTGTAGACGTGGCATAGTTCACATTGTTCACACTTAGTTGCCCGATGGGATGATTGAATAGCAAGGTAGCTATATTATAATTTCGATGTACCCAATAGCCCTCGTAGGTACCATCCGTATCTGGATCATCACCGGTCACCATTCCCATATTTAGCAAAATGTTCCACTTTTCATTGTACTGGTAATCTAGCTCAGCAATAACGGCAAAGGCATCCAAATCAATTTGCTCATTGTTTTTGTTCAAAACACCTGTGTCTCCAGAATTAAACCCAACTTCCAAATCAAAGGCAAATTTCCCATAATCTTTGGCAAGAAAAAGGCTCCAGTTTTGATGTTCATAGCCGCCATAGGACAAGCTGTCTGCCCCACCAAAAGGATGCAAGCCGGTTCCGGATCTTAGGCCCGCAGAGTTCTTGCGCTCCTCATAGTAGGCACCCATTTTCAAATCCGTTTCAGGATTTTCATAATTAATAACAATTCCTACCTCTTGTGTATCGCTGGAGTTTTGATTTACATTGCCCTCTTCCACTTTGGCAAAATAGGGTTGAAAGTAAATGTTCCCCCAAATCATTTGGTAGGCAACCACATCGTGTGTAGTCAGCCAGTGATCGAATAGGCCATCGCCAGCATTGTAGTGAATCCCCAATCCAAAATGTTTTGGTGCTCTACCAACAAGTAAGTTGCCATGTTCCTGCACCCAACGAAGATAGAGCTGAGAAACATTCAAGTAAGAAGTTTTCTGTGCCGACTGCAAAGCACGGCTATTTAAATCATTGGTTTCTTCACTCGATGCTGGAGAGTCTCCCAAGTAAGAGCCCAATTGATTGTTCACATCACTGTAACGGGAATCATCATTATTCAAAATATCGAATCGACCATAAATGTGCATGCCGTCGGCGGCCACGATATGTGGTTTCAACACCAAATGGTGAAGAAAATAATTTTTCGAGTCATCCACCAAATCGGCATTGGATACATAAACGCTTTCAAAACGATAGGTTCCTGACCAATCAATGGAATTTGCGAACGCAAATGGACTTAGTATTGCTAGTAGTAACGAAATCATATTTCTCCTTAATCCTCTACACCCAAAATATCTTCTTCACGAACGACCACGAGTTTCTTACCATTTTCTTCAAAATGACTAGCCCCGAAGGATTGATAAATCACAGTATCTCCGGTTTGCACATCCAGCGGACGCACATTGCCCTTCTTGCCCCGAAGCCCTTTGCCGACTGCCAAAACCTTAGCTCTTGTATAAGGTTTTTCCTCTTCGGCGATAATGATCAGCTTTGATTCCTCGGTGCTTTCCGGAACTTTCTCCAATAAGACTTTATCATAAAGGGGCGCTAGAAATCTTTGCCAGTCTACCTTATCTGTAAAAGTTTTTGTTTCTAGGTTCACCTCTTTAGTCTTTGCTACCTTAGAATTTACTTTTTTTGCACTTTTCTTTACAGCAGGCTTTTTCTTCTTAACCTGTTTTTTTGCTGTTGTTTTTTTCTTAGCCTGTTTTTTGCGCGACTTTTTCTTTGTCGCAGTTCTGCTGCCAGTCTTCTTTTTTGTAGACTTTTTCTTGCTAGCAGCTTTTTTGCGAGTGCTTTTCTTTTTTACCTTTTTCTTGGTCTTTTTTCTTGTGGCTTTTTTCTTAACCTGCTTTTTGCGCGTTTTTTTCTTTGTCTTACGACTAGCCTTTTTCTTAGTTGCCTTCTTTTTTACCGCTTTCTTTTTACTAGCTTTCTTGCGCGTGGATTGCTTTTTAACTTTTTTGCTTGTCTTTTTTTTCTTAGTTTTTGCTGCTTTTTTCTTCGCCATGCGGAACTCCTTAGGTGCTGGAAAAGATATGATTTTGCCTCATTTAAAGTCAAGTAAAAGCCCGCTTGATAGGATGCTTCTTTTTCGCAAGTATTGCTTTCTTGTGGATACATGCTTAAATAATGCCAGAATATCTTGCAAAGGACTTTTGCCCCATGGGAGATAAGGAATTCTCCTTAAAAAGAGGCATGGCACATGTTAGATTGATATTTCAGCAAGGAATAAAATGAACTGGATTCGCAACAACCTACGATTGATCTTTTCAAGTATTGTTATCATTTCGTTTTTTACCGCCATTTTTTTCATTCATTATATGTTTCGCCTGAACCAAGAGATGAAAGCTTCTATGGAGAAAAAACGCTTTGTTCCTGTAGTAGAGTTCTATTCACAAGCCGAAGAAATATTTTTGGGGGAAATACTCAACTATCAAGCAAAAATGCAGGACTACAAAGAAACATTTCCTGATGGCAAATATGAACTGGCGGCACCAAGTATTTGCAACCAATTAAGCAGCAACCAACTACCCATTAATAACTGCCTGCGGCTTTTTTTGCCTCGTGAGGCCAATACTCCAGGTAATTTTTTAATTGGCATGCAAAACAAACGAGTGGTTTTTATTCACGACCTAGAGGAAGACCGCCGAGTCAACAGGGTAGCATTTAAGCCGCTTCTTTTTGCGCAATATCATAATAATAAACCCATTTTAAAACGAAGCGTAGACTTGGGAGAGGCGCCGCCGCTCTGCCTTAATGCCATTCTTGCTATTGAAGACAACGAGTTTTTAGAACACCGCGGATTCAATCCCAAATCCATTCTTAGGGCTGTTGTAAAAAATATCTCCGAGGGGCGCAGGGCCCAAGGTGGCTCCACCATTACCCAACAATTGGTTAAGAACTATTTTTTAAGTCATGAAAAAACCTTTAAGCGTAAATTCAAAGAGCTTCTCATGGCTATTTTACTTGAAACACAATTCCATAAAGATGAGATCCTACAAGCCTATATCAACGAAATTTATATGGGACAAAATGCAACATTTGAAGTGCGCGGTTTTGGTGCGGCTAGTGAACATTATTTCCGTAAGAACTTGGAGGACCTGAATCTATCAGAATGCGCATTACTAGCAGCCATTATTAATTCACCTGGCAGATACAATCCCTTTACCAAAGCGGACCAAGCAAAAGCTCGTCGGGACTTGGTTTTGGATAAAATGCGCGAGAACAATATCATCAACAATGCTGACCTAGAAAACGCCAAACAGCAAAGTTTACCAAACTTTCCTGCTAGAAAGCTAGATAGTCCGGCGCCTTATTTTATGGATGCAGCTATGCAGCAGGTAAATTCTCTTGGGCTGGAAACCAAAGAAGGTTTGAAGATTTATACGACCATGAATCTGCGAGCCCAGCAGGCGGCCAAAGAAGCTGTAAATTTTGGTATTGATAGAATTTTGTCAAATTACAAAGATCGTTTGCCAGAAAGTCCTGAAAACCTGCAAGGCATTTTACTAAGTGCCAATCCGGTAAATGGTTATGTGGTATCTTTGGTGGGCGGAACTTCGTATAGACTCTATCCCTATAACCGCGCCCTGCTATCCCACCGGCAAATTGGCTCGACGATGAAACCCTTTGTTTATTTGTCGGCCCTAGAATCCTTCACTTCGGAGGGAGAAGCCTTTGACCCTCTCACAACTTTAAAAGACGAACGCTTTCGCTACTCGTATGAAGGTCAAAGCTGGCAACCAAAAAACTATAAGAACAAATACTACGGTGATATTCCTATGTTTTTTGCTCTTAAAAACTCGCTCAATGTTGCCACTGCAAAGCTTGCCATTGACACCGGTTTGGAATCCGTTGTTACGGTCGCTCGCCGCTTTGGCATACGATCTGATATGCAGCCAGTACCAGCTCTCAGCCTTGGAGCCTTTGAACTCTACCCTACCGAACTATTAGAGGCCTACACCACTATTGCACGCTTTGGTTCCCACATACCGCTCACTTTTATACAACAAGTGACCACAATTGAAGGTGAAATCCTTTATGAACATATATCCTATGCAGAACAGGTTTACTCCGAAACAAAGGTTGCCATACTAATCTCCATGTTAAAACAAACCATCAACAATGGTACCGCCAGGCTTGCACGATTAATGGGTTTTGAAGCTATTGCAGCCGGAAAAACCGGTACCACCAGTGATTCAAAAGACGCGTGGTTTGCAGGCTTTACCCCTAATCTGGTTGCCGTTTCCTGGGTTGGCTTTGATGACAATCGCCCGCATAACTTAACGGGGGCAAGTGGTGCCCTACCCATCTGGACCCATTATATGAAAAACTATGGAAGTCGTTACTTTGATAAAGATTTCGATTGGCCTGAAGGACTTGTGTTCAAAACATTTAGCCCTTTACAACTGGAAACCTATGGAATCCCCGCCGAGGACGCGGAAAAAATGGGTGAGGTAGAGTTGGCCTTTTGAAAAAAGGTATATAGTGCGCAGATGTAAATTCTTCCAGTACAATATGGAAATATAAAAAGTATCTTTATTAAGTTCTTAATTCAGTGAAAAAAATAGATTCATAAGCAGGAAAACGAGGCCTTTTTGACCCTAAGTTTTTGCAATGCTAAAGCAATGCTGGTGTCGAAAGACTACCGCATTTGAGCTTGGGGGGGATTCAGTGCTAAAGCGCCATTTGCACAGGCAAAATCTATACAAATTTTTGCTAATAAGTAGCGGTTTGGCCATTGCTGTTTTGCTCTGTCAATTCTCCCTCTATCGCTGGGAGTTTATGACATACGATCTACTCTTTCGAATGAAGGCTCCGCAAAAAACCTCAAATAATATTGTATTGCTAAAAATTGATTCGCAGACCCTTGATGACTTAGGCCGATCTCCCAATGCCTTTGAGCACACCAAACTTCTCGAAATTTTGCAGCGCAAGAAACCAAAAGCCATCGCCTACTTGCTAGATCCGAACAAGATCGAAGGAAGTAAAAAGGATCGCTTGCAATTGGCAAAAACAATTCACCAAAGCCGTAACTTTATGGTGGGAATCCCGGAGTTGGACGTGGGAGCCAACACGGAAAAGTTTCTGCTTCCATATCCCTATGATAAGGTAGCAACTTTTCAAGCCATTCTAAGTGAAGACCGAGTAAACTTTGGTGGCGATGGAGTGTCTCGCAGGGCAATCCTCACATACAAAGACCGTTGGTTTATGCACCCTGTAGCGGCGCAACTTCTAAGTGGCAAAAAGACTGTGCAAGACTATCAAGGTCAATTTACATTTAAAGGGTCCACACAGATATTTACCAATACAAGAAAAAGCGGTAGCTTTCCAAGTGCCAGCTTTATCGACACACTAAAATCACAAGAGCTTATGCTAGATGCAAAAGGCAAAGTCATTCTTGTGGGGCAAGCTAGCGATTTTGATGCACAAGATTTTGTACGCACTCCCTATTCGCGTGAAATCAATGCTATGCCAAAAATAGAGTATCATGCCAACATTATCGATAGCTTGATTCAAAATAATGGCATCGTGAAAGCCGGCAATATCTATATGTACGCAACGACAATCGCAATGTCTTTGCTAACACTATTTTTTACGTTTCAATTGCGCCCGGTTATGGGCATTGCCTCCATACTTGGTAGCGGCATCTTGTACTTCTTTATTTGCTACATTGCATTTTCCTCAACACAAATTTGGCTTCCTATTGCCCACCCATTACTTGCACTTTTTTGCACCTATTACTTTTTTATTCCCTATCGCTTAATAAGTGAAAGTAAAAAGTCTTGGCAATATCAGCAAAAGAATGAATTACTTTTGCAAGTTGAAGAGTTAAAAAACAATTTTATCTCCATGATGTCACATGATTTAAAAACTCCCTTGGCTCGTATTCAGGGTATGGCAGAAATGGCCTCTGTAAAAAAACAAAATCTAGATCCTCAACAGTGCGAAGCATTGGAAAGCATTAAAATGTCTACCATTGAATTGAACACTTTTGTGTCTTCAGTCTTGAATCTTTCAAGAGTTGAGAGTCAAGGAGTGCAATTAAACAAAGAAAGTAAAGATATAAATAAAATTATTGAAGATATAATTTCAAAAAACCAATACCAAGCGGATAAAAAGAATATTCAAATTGTTTTTGAACCCGAGCCGTTATTTGCCATAAGCATAGATAGTGACCTAATGAAACAAACCATCCATAACCTGGTAGAAAATGCGATAAAATACAGCTTAGAAAACTCCAAAATTCTAATAACTACTGAGGAAGCTGACGGGAAGATTCAAATACAAGTTGCCGATCAAGGCATTGGCATTCCTAGTGAAGAAATGGATAAAATCTTTACCAAATTTTATCGCTCGAAGAATGCGAAATCCTCTCCTATTAAAGGGAATGGATTGGGGCTTTATTTATCTTATTATTTTGTAAATTTACATGAGGGAAATATTACAGTGGAAAGTGAGCCTAACAAGGGTTCCACTTTCACTGTGCAAATTCCAGTTTAGGGGGGAATATGTTAAAAGTACTAGTGGTAGATGATGATCGCGGCTTACGCTTGAGTTTGCGCAGCATTCTAGAGCAAAGTGAGATGTACCAAGTCGAGGAAGCTGAAAACGGACAAGAAGCAATTGCAAAAGTCGAGCAAAGCAAACCAAATGTTGTGATTCTAGATGTGGATATGCCGATCATGGATGGGCTTACGGCCTTAAAAAAGATCAAGCAAATTGATCCTTCTACCGTAGTCATCATTCTAACGGCCCACGCTAGCATTGAAAACGCCGTACAGGCAGTAAAAGAGGGTGCTTACGATTACTTAGCAAAACCATTGCGTGCGGACGAAGTTTTACAAATATTGCAAGATGCGCTGAAAGCACATCAACTAATATCCAACTTGGTGCTCTCGGCTCCAACACTCATGGATGGCAGGCAAGACTTTATCGGCAAGACGGTCGAAATGCAGAAAGTATTCCACTTGATCCATCGCTTGTCGAAAGTCGACACTCCGGTATTAATACGCGGAGCCTCCGGCACGGGCAAAGAATTGGTAGCTCGCGCCATTCATATGAATTCCACTCGGAAAAAAGAAAAATTTGTAGCCATCAACTGCTCTGCCCTTGCAGAAAATTTATTTGAGTCCGAACTTTTTGGGCATGAAAAGGGAGCCTTTACCGGTGCCGATCAAAGAAAAATTGGTAAATTTCAATATGCCGAAGGCGGCACTTTATTCTTGGATGAGGCAGGCGATATGCCATTGGCCATGCAAGTAAAATTGCTACGCGTACTACAAGAAAGAAAGTTTACACCTGTTGGTAGCAATCGAGAAATTGGTATGAATGTACGAATTGTGGCGGCCACGAACCGCAATCTAGAAGAAATGATTGCAAAGGGCGAATTTCGCGAAGATCTTTTCTACCGCCTAAACGTGATCCCCATTTATCTTCCAAACCTCAAAGATAGAATTAATGATATTGACCATCTAGTTTGTCACTTCATTAGTAAGTTTAATAAAATTCACGAACGAAAAATCCAAGGACTGAGCCCTGAGGCGGCTACTTTGTTAAAAAAATATACCTGGCCTGGTAATATACGCGAACTAGAAAACGTAATCGAACATGCTTTTGTTTTAGAAACCGGTGACAAAATTTCTATCGCTTCCTTGCCGGAAAAATTATTGTCCAAAGTTGGCGTGACCAATCATAACTTGCAGATGCCCGTGAAAAATCCACTACCCTATGGCAATGATCTTTCCAATCAAAACGTGAGTCCGCAAGTAGGAATCATAATCGCAGATGATAAGTTGGATTTTTCAAAGCACAAGGAAATGTTTGAACGAGAGTTTATCACCAAGGCTTTAAAAACTTTTAATGGACGAATCAACCAAACCGCACTGCATGCGAACATTCCAAAAAAGACTTTGCTAAGAAAAATAGAAAAATATGGAATCAATCCGCGCAATTATATGAAAAAATAGGCGGTGAAATTGCATAATCTATGCGTTATTGGCGATTTCTTTTGCCTATTGGACAGAAAATGCATTAACTAGGTGATTCTATGGCAAATGGCAATTTACCACCTCAGGCTTTTTCTAGCCAAGAGGTCAACAAAGCAATGCGCTGGTTGGACCAGCAGCCCAAACACATCAAGACCATGGTGGACTCCACTGCGGCTTTGATGGCTTTGTATCGTCAAGCTTCTCTATATGGGGATAAATTTTATGAAAAATATCCCTCCGTCAATGAGGAACGCTTTCGCCAAGATCTACACAATATTGCCAACCAATTAAGCGGTTTTTCCGGCAAACAAAAACCCCAGGTGAAAAGCCATGATATCATCCTAGAAGAAGAGGAGACGGCAAAAGAAAGCTCCACCGTCGAAAAGGAACGCTTGAACTTTTCAGTGGAGCGAGAAAAAAGCTCCACTACCCGAAGCCAAAACCTCTCGGAAGCATTGGATAGCCTATCCAAACAGCGTATAGCCGATGTAAAACGCCGTTTAAACCTTTCCTCGGATACCGAAGTCATTCGCATGCTGATTACCCTTGGAGCAGAACGTTTAAAAGATTTATAGGCGCTTGCCACCTCTGCCTTAGTTTCCTGCTTAGCCTCTAGGCTGCTTGACCCCATTCATTTTGAGCTATAGTTTAGCTAATTATTCAGGAGCATGAAATTGTCGGAAAATCCTAACTATAAAGACACTTTACAGTTGCCAAAGACTGACTTTCCCATGAAAGGCAATCTCCCCCAACAAGAGCCCAAACGCATCGCCAGCTGGCAGAACAACAGAACCTATGAAAAAATGTTGAGCGGCAGAAAAGACAAGTTTGTTTTTCAAGATGGCCCTCCCTATGCCAATGGCAATATTCATATGGGACATGCTTTAAATAAAATTCTAAAAGACATGATTGTGAAATACCAAAATATGGCGGGACGATCGGCTGCCTTTATCCCCGGTTGGGATTGTCATGGTTTGCCCATTGAGCTGGAAGTGAATAAAAAATTGGGCTCAAAAAGAAAAGACATTTCCGACAATGATTTTCGCAACCAATGCCGAGAGTATGCAAAAAAGTGGATAGCCACGCAAAAAGAGCAATTTCAGCGCCTGGGCATATTGGCCGATTGGGACAATCCTTACCTAACATTAAGTAAAGAATATGAAGCAGAAGAGGTACGGCAATTAGCTAAAATTGTGGAGAAGGGCTCCTTTTACCGAGGCGACAAACCCGTGTACTGGTGCTGGCCCTTGCAAACTGCCTTGGCAGACACAGAAGTGGAGTATGCAGAACATGAATCGCCTGCTATATATGTCAAATTTGAAATTACCAAGGGTTTGGAGCTGGATAAAAAAGCTTACGTAGTAATTTGGACCACAACTCCTTGGACGATTCCGGCAAACTTGGCCATTGCATTGAATAAAGACTTTGATTATTCGCTTTTTGAACACGAAAACGAATATTTGTTGTTTGCCGATGGCTTGCAAGAACAGATCGAAGAACTTAGTGGCTTGAAATTCAAAAAAGTAGAAGGGTCTACCAAAAAAGGAAGTGAGCTGACAGATTTAGAGTGTCAGCATCCGTGGATACAGCGCAAATCGGTAATCTTATTGGGAGATCATGTTACTTTAGAAGCCGGTACTGGCGCGGTACACACAGCTCCCGGACATGGCCCCGATGATTATATCTTAGGTCTGAAGCATGACCTGCCCGCTTACTCTCCTGTGGACGAGGCCGGCTGTTTTACCGATGAGGTACCGGAGTTCCGTGGCGAAAACGTTTTTAAGGCCAACCCCTTGATTGTAGAAAAATTAAATTCCAGCGGACATCTGCTAGCTCACTACAAATTAAAACATTCCTATCCCCATTGTTGGCGCACAAAAAAGCCGTTAATCTTCCGCGCAACCTCGCAATGGTTCTTAAGAATGGATGATGATACCAACGAGCTTCGCAAAAAGACTTTAGCGGCAATAAAAAAAGTAAAGTGGATTCCGGCCTGGGGGGAAAACCGTATCAATGCGATGATTGAAAATCGCCCTGACTGGTGTCTGTCTAGACAGCGCCTTTGGGGTGTACCTATCCCGGTATTTAAGTGCAAGTCTTGCGGTGAACACCTAGTATCCAGTGAAGTAATGTTGCGCGTGGCTGACAAAATGGAAAAAGAAGATGGCATCAATTCCTACTTTGAAAGTGATGCCAGTGAATTTACCAATGGATTGCCATGCCCATCTTGCGGAAATGATGAATTTGAAAAGTCAAAAGACATCTTGGATGTTTGGTTTGACTCGGGCGTCTCCCATGCGGCCGTGCAAAGACATCGACCTGAGCTCGCAGATGTGGCCGATCTCTATCTTGAGGGAAGTGATCAACACCGCGGCTGGTTTCAGACAAGCTTGCTAACCAGCATTGCCGCCTATGACCAAGCACCTTATAAACAAGTTTTGACCCACGGTTTTGTCAACGACCTAAAAGGTCGTAAAATGTCCAAATCCCTTGGTAATGTTGTGGACCCAAACAAGGTAATTGAAAAATATGGCGCAGAAATCCTTCGGCTTTGGGCCTCTTATGAGGATTATAGCCAAGATGTAACCTGCGGCGACGAGAGTTTTAAACGCTTGTCCGAAACCTATCGCCGTATGCGCAATACCGTGCGCTTTTTACTGGGCAATCTCTTTGACTTTGATATCAACAAAGATGCTGTAAACTTTCAGGATATGTTAGAACTAGATCGCTGGGCACTCATCCGCTTAAACCAACTCACAAACGACGTGACTCAACACTATGAGCGCTATGAATTCTACAAAATTTATCACGCCATTAACAATTTTGTGACCGTGGATCTATCGGCTCGCTACCTGGATGTTTTAAAAGATCGTCTATATACAGACAAAAAATCGGGCCTATCGCGGCGAAGTGCACAAACCGTAGTTTACCATCTATGTGATAGGCTTTGTCTTCTCATGGCCCCCATTCTTTCATTTCTTGCTGAGGAAACCTACGCGTATTTAAGACCCGATATCGAAAGTATTTTCACTTGCCATATGCCAAAAGTAAATCCTGAATGGCAAGAAGATGCACTAATAGAAAAGTTCGATCATTTGATGCAGGTGCGGTCCGAGGTCTCAAAAATCCTTGAAGATTTGCGTCGCAGTAAAGAAATTGGCTCTAGTCTAGAAGCAAAGGTCATTCTTTATGCAAAAGGCAAAACTTTTGACTATCTTCAATCCTACGAAGCAGAACTTCCTACCTTTTTTATTGTTTCACAGGTAGAACTAAAAGAAGGGGAATTAAAAGTAGAAGCGACAAAGGCAGATGGTGAAAAATGTGTTCGTTGCTGGCAGTATAGTACTGCAATTGGTAGCGACAAAAATTACCCTGGCATTTGTCTACGTTGTACAGAGGCGCTGAAATGAGTTCAAAAAAATACTTGGTCTTTTGGTGTTTGGCGGGCGCTATCCTGGCTTTTGATCAGTGGACAAAGCTCTTAATCTACACCCAATTTCAATGGGGCGAAAGCATCCCGGTGATTCAAAACTTTTTTAACATCACATTTGTGAAAAACCCCGGTGCTGCCTTCGGTTTTCTAGCAAAAGCTCCTGCGGTTTTCCGAGACAACTTCTTTTTAATTCTTCCACCGATTGCCATGCTAGTGATCGTTTACATGCACTATAAAGCCGAAAAAAAAGACTTTATACAAATCACTGCCCTAGGGTTGATTATGGGAGGGGCCATAGGCAACTACGTAGATCGCCTACGCTTTGGCTATGTGGTGGACTTTCTCGACTTTCATTATTTCGAAAAATACGCTTGGCCAGCATTTAATGTTGCAGATATATCCATTGTAAGTGGTATTTTTCTACTGTTGCTATTTGTTAAATACGATTAGCTCTTAACATTCGTGCATTCCATTCCTATAGTATTGCAATGGAATATTATACCCACAATATCGACCCCGTTTTGTTTGAGTTTTTTGGCCTACAAATTCGCTACTATGGCTTGATGTATTTAACTGGCTTTGTAGCCGCCTATTATATTTTCAAACATCGCCATGCGCATGGTTTGTTCAAACTCGATAGCGAGCGCGTGCAAGACCTATTTACCTATATGATGATCTCTATGATTGTAGGGGCCCGCATTTTTTATGTCTTCATTTACAACTGGGAGCAATACAAAAGCAATTTGCTGGAAGTCTTTTACATTTGGCAAGGTGGTCTATCTTTTCATGGAGCAGCTGTAGGGTTTATTATTGGAATGATCTTATATAGCCGAAAGTATAAGATCGGTTTTTGGCATCTTGCGGATCACGTCGCCATGGTGTCCTCGCTGGGCATCTTTTTTGGACGATTTGGTAATTTTACCAATGGTGAGTTATGGGGGCGGCCCACCGATGTTCCATGGGCCGTAATCTTTCCCGCTGCGGACTCCCTACCGAGACACCCCTCACAAATTTACCAAGCTTTTTGTGAAGGGTTGTTTGTTTTTTTAATTTTGCTTGTGATCGATTACCGGGAAAGAAAAAAATATCTGCACGTAAACGAAACCAAAAACAAATTGAATGTTAGCTGGGAGAGAACCGGCATTTTGGCCTCTAGCTGGCTCATTCTTTATGGTATCGGCCGCTTTATCATCGAATTCTTTCGCGAGCCTGACCGGCAGCTGGGCTATTATTTCGAATATTTTTCCATGGGCCAAATATTATGCTCCATCATGATTGTGGCGGGGATTTATTTACTGATTTTGAATCTGCGAAGCCCGAAGCAAGAGACATATCAGGTTGCTAAAGAGTCCTAGCTAGCGCGATAGGGCCCACCCCATATGTAGCGTTATAATACAGCCTAGACTCCTAGATAGGCGGGCAAATGCCTTATTTTAAAGCATTTTTTTAGACAATGGCCTAGATTCACTTCTACAGTTTTTAGCTCGCAAAAAAGATCCCGGAAAGCCTGGTCGCCGCTCTGAGAACAAGATAAAATAAATATAGGTGCCTCGTAGGCATTCTCGCCCAGCGACTCGCACCAGGTCTTCTTAGGCCAAAAAGGAGGTGATGCCCATGGACAGTAGTTATTATTATCAACGAAAAACTTGGGTGGAGGTGAGTACTAAATAGTACTTATTTTCCCAAGGTAACATTACCGAGGCAGGGCTAAAGGACCCTGCCTTTTTTGTTTTAGCATTAGTTTTTTTGTGTTACTCCCTAATCTCCATGCTTACAAACTATCAAGGAAAAACCTACGACATTGAGGAAATCATCGAGCATTTGCAACCACATCTAACAAGCAAAAGGCTCGAAAAAATGCAGCAGGTGATCCAAATGCGCTCACAGCTCTTCGTTCCCGTGCTAGAAAGAATATTTGACCAAGGCAATATCAATGCGGTTTTAAGAAGCGCCGAAAGCATGGCTTTTCAAAATGTGCACATTATTGAAAATGAAAGTTTTCGCCGAGCCAACCGCGTCTCCAAGGGCTCGGATAAATGGCTAAGTATCCAACGGTGGAAATCTACGCGCGAATGCTTGAACCATTTAAAACAAAATGGCTACAAAATCTGCGTAACCCATCTGAGTGAAAACGCCAAAGCCATTGGTGAAATCGATTTTTCACAAAAAACAGCCCTACTATTTGGCTCAGAAGGCTATGGGATAAGCACGGAAGCACTGGACTTGGCAGATGAAAATGTGGTGATTCCCATGAAAGGTTTTACACAAAGCTACAATATTTCCGTAGCGGCTGCGATTGCCATGTATCATGCACGTCTCGATCGTGATAAAAAATTGGGAGAATCAGGCGACCTGAATGAGACTCAAAAACAAGAGCTTCTTTCCCACTACCTTTTGGCCTCTTGTAATAAAAGCATGCAGCAAATTGCCGACAGCTTGGAGAAAAAACAATGAATTACTACTTATTATTTAAAGCATTGCACTTGATTTCTATGGTGGCTTGGTTTGCCGGCTTGTTTTATATGTTTCGCCTTTTTGTCTACCATACCGAAAATCAAGATAAACCTGAGGTTGTAGCGGTATTAAAGACTATGTCACGCAAACTCTTTCACTACATCACTACCCCAGCCATGATTGCTACCTTTCTATTTGGCTTTCTTCTTTTGCTGCAAGTACCCTATCAAATGAAAACAAGCTGGTTTATGTGGAAGTTCTTATTGCTTATAGCTTTGGGGCTTTACCACTACTTTATTGGCCATACTCTGGGCCGCTATGCCAAAGATGATATTTTTTTGACTTCCAAGCAGTGCCGTCTGTGGAATGAGGCGCCCACGATCTTATTGATCGCAATTGTATTTTTGGCGGTATTTAAGCCCTTTAGTTAAAATAAGCCCATACTTGCAAAAACAAAATTCGCAGGCATAAAAGTGTAATCATCCACTTAAACAATACTAAAAATACTTTCTCTGGTACTTTATGCAAAATCTTCGTACCAACAAAGGTTCCTAAAAAGACCGCCACTATCATCATGGCTATAAGAGGTAGATAGGGACCTAAGCTAACACCAACCAGAAAATAAATTATTACCTTGGTAAGATGGCCGAAAGCTTGGATTGCCGCTTTGGTGGCGATGATTTGAAAGCGATTTAAATTTTCTCGCAAGAAAAACGGCGCAATCAAGGGGCCTGTAGCGCCAAATACCACCGACATCAAATTACTAAAGAAACCTAAAACATAAAATTTTGCTGGAAAGTTTATGGGGTTTTTATTTTTCGGCTTCCAAGTAAAAAATAGAATCAGTATTGGTAGCAAAATTTTAAAAAGACTATCCGGAATTTTTAGTACCAAGTGATAGGCGCTAAAAGCCCCCACTATACCGCCTATTAGCAGCGGTATAAAGATTCGCCCTACTACATGTTTGGCATTTAGCGCAGTACGAAAACCATTGGAGCAAAGCTGTACAATTCCATGGGACGGAATCAACAAAGTTTGCGGCAAATACTGCATCATCACCGCAAGTAAGGAAATTCCTCCGCCCATACCCAAAATGGCCGACATGCAAGAAGTTAAAAAAGCAGCCAGTATAAGCACTGCCTGATCGATAGAGCTAAGTTCCATAAAAACAGACTAAAGGAAATTATAGTCAAAGACATGCCCTTTTTCGTCACCCAATATGCATGAAAAGAAGAATACGAGCGATTCAAGCAGGCACCAATTTTGCTTACATAATATGATATGCATATTATATTAAGTGTTTTAGCTTTATCCCTGACAGCTTTTGCGCAGACGCCCAATCAGTGGCAATTTGCCAAGGTCATGCCCATTTCCTGTATGGATCTTGAAGAGCATATTCATCACTACAACCAATCCCAATATGTAAAAAACAATAACGAAAAACGTTTGCACCTGCAATGCGAAGCCGTTGGCAAAAACAAATCCATCGCCTTGGTAACAAGTGATGGTGGACTATGCCACTCCCCTAGAAAATGGGAAAAACCTGAAACCATGTGGAGCTGGGTGAGCGCGGCAGAGGATTTAGGCGATAATCTAAAAAGCTTGTTTTTGGGAAGACAAACAAAAGACTTAGATAAGTTTGCTAGCTTTCTTAGAAACAATGGCATACAGGCGCATGCTTGGTATGAGCTGACACTGAGTCAGCAGCAGATACTTTCCCTGCAATACCCTAAGTGCCCCGCAGGGAATCCAGCAGGCTCTACTAAGCCCTCCTCAGATTTCAAGGGCGTCTACCAGGGCTTGGATCAATACAACAATCCCTGCCAAATTTGGGTCAAGCACCAGCGGGCCAAGGCTCCTCAACAAGCCTACTACCTGCTAGAGACACGCTTTTTTGAGGAAACTGTGGATGGCCTTATTCAAACAACCTTTAAGTTCCCCTATGATATAGCTCGATTGCAAACAGACCTAAACCAACAACGATTGGAAACCTTGATACAAGCGGAAGCTGATGGCTTGCAGCTTTTTGGCCAAGGGCAAAATGAGTCCTACAGCATGGCCCTCGACATATCCGAAAGCCGGCAGCCTGAAAGCCTAAATATAGAACACCACAGCCTGCGCAGCCGTTATAAGTACACAGGCCAGGGCAAGCAATTCAAAACCGTCTCCTATAGCTGCCGAAATCTAAAGAAAATACGCTCATATTAAGCACTTAAAGGCCTAATTTGGTGACCATTTTTGTCCACCGAGCTCGAATCCGTCACCTATAGCCCGCTCAAATACCCTTATATTTGATCTGAGCTGGCACATTTCATGAATATTTTACATATGTAAGTAAATTTAAGGAGAAGAGAAATGAGAGACCTTCTAAAAATAGCATTTGTATTTGTCACGGCGTTTATGCTGGTGGCTTGCGGCGGCAGTGATGGCCCGCAGCCCATACCACTTCCTCCAGGAGTTGGCGGCGTGGTTTTTCCTGATGACCGCATCATTTGGAAAACAACAGACCTACAATCCCCTGCCAATGACAAAGCTTTAGCGGAGATGGTGAGTTACTTAAGTGGCCCCTGCTGGGTAGAAGGAACCTATCCTGCAAATTACAAGACATGGCCTGTCGGTTTCCAAAACTGCGAAAATTACACCGATGTTGTGGAATTGGCTTTGACCATCAATCCAGAAACAGCACAAGCCGAGATTTATTTAAACGCTTGGTGCACAGGCTGGGAATGCGGCGGTCAAGGCACTCAAACCGTCATCATCGGCAGCCCTTTTGGCAATATTGCTGGCGGTGCGGTTGCTGCTTTTCAAGCTCCCACTGGTAGATTTATGCAATACGCCCGTAGAAGCAAGATATCCAACAACGATGTGAAATTAACTGCTTACTTCGGCCCCACTTATAACAATCGCGGTGCCGTTGCCAATGATCAACAAGAGTACGAAGTAACCATTGTTACGGATATGACGGCTAGCGATTACCAAAACCGCGAGTATGTGAACGTAGACCTTTACTACGGCAAAGGCTTTACCCGCAAGGTTGGCAGCTTTCAGTTAAGATTGATTGACCAGAATCAATTTGGACCTATAATGCCAATTTATTAAGACTATGAAAGTAAAGTGTCCAACTTGTAAAAAACAAAGTCTCTATGAAGAGAAAAATCCATTCCGCCCATTCTGCTCCAAGCGCTGTAAGATGATCGACTTAGGAGAATGGGCGCAAGAGTCCTATAAACTAGAATCCAAAGAACCGGTAAGTGAGGACGATCTGCTAGAGGCTTTAAAAAGCCAAAACTCTTAGTGGCAAGTAAAAAATATTTTTTGCTTAAAAAATCCTGATTCCCATCTAAATTCTAAAGCGAATATTAAGATTTTATTGACGCTTGCAAGGAGCTGGGGTTGAATTCTTCCCACAACAGAAGGAGTGGGTGTAATGAACAAGGCACAGCTAGTAGAGCGCATTGCTAAAAAAGCGAATACCACAAAATGTGAAGCAGAAAAAATTCTGGATAGCACATTGGATGTGATTTGTAGTTCGGTAAAAAAAGGCGATGAAGTTAAGCTGGTAGGCTTCGGCACTTTTTCTAAAATGAAGCGCAATGCACGCAAGGGTACCAATCCCAAAACTGGTGAAGAAATTAAAATTCCTGCGGCTTGGTATCCAAAATTTCGCCCTGGCTCCGACTTTAAAAATCTGCTAAAAAAATAAGATATGAAACTTGGTGTATTTACTAGCGGCGGGGATGCCCCCGGAATGAATGCAGCCATTCGAGCTGTTGTCAGATCGGCATACCATCACAAATACGAGGTGGTC
>MDTC01271025.1_pt1 | contig 107139 bp, 139 predicted proteins | sample 811181 | NCBI WGS metagenome assembly MDTC01 (sample SAMN05326644, study PRJNA326480) | marine metagenome | isolation source: seawater | place: Pacific Ocean: North | collected 2011
ATCAGGATGTCCTTTCTGAATAGCAAATGCTATACCTGTAGGACCTCTTCCTTTTTCGTAATTTTCTTTCTGTACGCCTTTACCTTTAGACATTGCTAAACCTTTACCACGCTGTTGTAGTTTATCTCTGTCGCTGTGTTGTTTGTTGTACTGTTTATCTGATGTGTACCCTTGGTGATAAGCATTTTCTATATCTTGTCTACTAGGTGTTGTCTTTTTAAGATCTGAATATTGTTTACCTGCTTTCTTTTGGTAACTAGAAATAGTTTTTGGTGATAATTCTTGTAACTCTACTTCCTCTTTAGCGACTTTTTTCCAACCACCGCCTCTCTTTTTATACCATTGTACTGCCCAGCCATTAGCATAAGCACTTGGATAAACATCAAATTTAGATCTTGCTGCTGCCTTTGCTTTCGACCACAATCCAGGATTTGTAGGTTTGTTTTCTTCTTTTAGGCCTGCTCTCGCTTTTGCCATACCCTTACGTCTTTTCAAAGTGTCTTTGTCATATTTGTCATCAACAAATTTTTTGTTCATGCCACTGAATGTACCGGGAGTCTTTTTATTACTCCTATCCATTTGCCTTTGAAGATAGTCTCTCATATGCTCTTTACCTGAGACGTCTTTTCCTGCCTTAGCAATATATCTTTTCTTAAGGGCATCTGAGATTTCAAATATACTTTGTTCTTTCATTTCTTTTTTACCACCTTTACCGTAAGTTATACAAGGATCTTGTCCACAACCACAGTTCTTTTTCTCTTCCTCAACCTTTTTAGTCTCAGGATTATCGTGATCGTAACCTTGTTTATTTAATCTATCATGATCTTCTTTTTTCTTGGCCCAAACTTTTTTATCACCTTTGTACATCCAATGAGCTTTGTATTCTTCTTTTTCCTCTTCAAATGTCTTTTTAACGTAATCAGGCATTTTCATAAAACCAGTTTTCATAGCCTTTTCGTTTTCTTTTTTACGTTGTTTTAATAGATTGCTGGAAACAGGTTTCTTTAATGGTCTACCTGATGCTAAATCTTCTCTGAATGTAGTAAAGTTTTTCATTTATGCCAATAACTCCTCGTTCTTGTGTAGTTCATAAAGTGCTTCAATTGACTCTTGAAACCATACTTGAACTGCTATTCTTCTAGTTCCGTTGTTTTTAAGACCATGTCTTATTTGTGTATTTATAAAATATGCAGAGTTGATAGGAGTTTCAGACTTAATCCAATCTTCCTCATGATATTTTACTCCTTTTAAATGTAAGTAACCACCATAATCTTTCCAAAACAATGTAGGGGCAAAGTTATCTGTGATAGGAAATACTAAGGGTGTTGAACGTGCTTTTAGTGCGTCTGTATGTGGTGGTGTATATCCATCAGGCATATTCATATGCAATTTAATGGATGTTGGTTGGATTTTAAATAAATCTGCTAAAGGTTTTGTTACTTCTTCAGGCAAGTGCATATAATATAAGTTATGATCTGCCTTGCCATTAGCGCCTGGATGAGCTATATATTCTTCTTTTAAATTTAGAAAAGTTTGTTTTTGTTCTTTTGATAGCTCTAGTGGAATATCAAAATAGTAAGGTAACATTTTACCTACTGTTTCTTTTCTATCGCAACGCCGACGCCTTTATCTCCGTTAGGCATAGTCACTTCTCTATAATATATAATGACTTCACCTAATTCTCTAATATAACGTCTAAGTTCCTGCATATTAGCAGACATTGCCTCATAATCACCGATTGTTGTAGCAACAAATACTACTTTCCCACCGTTTTGTTCACGCATATCATCCATAAATCTGTCTAAATATGTGTAACCTTCAGGCCAATCATTCTCTTTACCTAGAGAACAATCACGTTTTCCTTCTTCGTTCTTTAAACATGGGTTAGCTATTTTTGCTTCTGAGACAACATACCATTTAGGTTCTATTAGATTAATATCCCTAGGTAGGCTGGGTTGCATAATATCTATTTGTACGGGCTTTGTAACTACCTGTACTTTCTTTGTTCCTAAACCAAAACTAGCGCAACCGCTAATCAGGGTTGTTAGGATTGCTAAGGTTGCTAAGTTCCTTACTATCATTTTCTATATCTCCAAATACAGCTGCTGTGCCTTTATTTATTCGACTTTCTATAAGTCCAGGTTTAGCTTCTGCTAATTTATTTAAGTTATGCCTTCTAAATATATCTAAATACTCTGCTTTTTCCGCTTCAATTTGAGCATTTTTGTTTTGTAAATTTAAAAGTGCAGTCCCTTGCTTTTCAAAACTCTCTTTCATTGCTTCCATTGCAAGTTGTTGTTCCTGTACGGCAAGTTCTAATTTTGCCTGATTCTCAATGAGCGTTTCACGTTCATTCCATAACCAATATGTTGCTCCACCGAGAACTAATATTAATACTAAAAATATCTGTTGCATTATAAGTAATCCTCTATTATGTAGTTCAAACCTGTTGAAGATCTAAACTCAATTTTGTTATTATCCTCGTCAATAAAAATTAATAACTTTTCTTTTCTAGTTATAATTTTCTTGGCAATATAGTTTTTATCATCACTATCGCCATATACTTTATTGAAAGATACAGTAACTTTATACCGTGTAATGAATAGGGAAAGTATCCATTCCCACATTCTTTTGAGGCCGTTAATTATACCTCTTCCTATTTTCTTCAGCAATTCCATCTACGTCTAGCTGCCTTGCCCCTCTCACCTGTCCATCCTCTAGACCTTGCACAAAATGACTTACGTCTTTTGGCTGCTTTACTACCTGGCTTTAGTTTACTAGGCGGTGTTGTTACTGCTGTTTTTAATTTACTTCCAGGATTTGCTCTACGATGTGCAGCTACACCTTTTGCTGTAAGTCCAGCGCCATCTTCAGTAGGCCTTTTATGCCCCTTTGCATCATCTCCTGTTTTGTTTGGTTTGTCGTCCTCTGATAAGAACTCCATAAAAGTTTGCATGGTTGACTCCTGTAACCCTTGTTTCGTTGCGTCAAATAACTTTCTCGCATGGTCATCGTTGTGGTTAGGGTGTAATCCAGCTTTGAAAGACTTATAATCATTATTAGTAGCATGAGCTCTCATTTTAGTACCACTTATACCTGCGACACCTTCAGCATCTGGGTCTCTATGTCCTGCTGAAATAACTCGTATCTTTTTATAATTATATTCTTTCCCATTATATTTTGCGGAAAGTTGTTGAAATTGTTTTACCCTGTCACTACCAACTACCATTGTTGCGTGTGTATGTCCTTCCTGATTAAACTTTTTAAGTTGTGCTAGAAAGTGAGGGTGTTCTTTTGTAGAATGTGTAAAGTTTACCTCAGGATGCACATGCTGTAGGTATTCTTTTTTGTGATTATGGTGTAAAGGATCTTTTTTCTTGTTTTGTGAATGACTAACCACAACGGCATGATTGGCTCCAATCTCTTTAGCATGAGAATGAACCTTATCAATAACCTTAGAGTGTCCAGCAGTTGGAGGATTCATCCTACCAAATGAGAATACTATGTGTTTATCTTCTGCCATAATTAATTATCCGCAACAAGTGCAAGAGCAACATTCACAACATTTACATTTACTCATGTCTTTCTCCTTATTTGTTATCCTTGTTAAAATTAAGAGCACTAAACTCTTTTCTATCTACAAATTTAGAAGGCCTGCCGTTTCTAATAGCAACAAATCCTTCTGGTTTAACTGTTTGACCATCTACTTCATGTCCGAACTCTGAGCGCTGTGACATTGTCTTTGTTAGTATGTCCTTTGCTGCTTGAAGATGTTTGTGCATCTCCATAGGTCCTGTAAAGTGGTCCTTATTCTTATTTATATGTCCTATAGTGTTATCCATAGTAGTTTGATGACGCTGTTTTGCTGCGTCCGTTTTAACTTTATCTATCTTTTTCTGATGTGCTGCACTATGATGTGCTACAAAACCTTCGTGAGAATGCTGTTCTCCTGTTCTTACAGTATGGTTAATATATGTTTTTAATGCCTGATGATGTTGTAAAACTGTATCGTGATGTTCATCAGGTGTATTTTTAAAATGTTGTACTGCCTGATCCAAGTGATGTTCTACTTGTTTTCTGTCTTCTTGTGTATAATGATGCTGTGAAGTATCGTGGTGTGTACTCATCATATGAACATCTGGATGGCTAGCAAAGTGGGACATATCAGCTCCATGTACTGCTTTCATATCCTTAATTGTTTTACCTTCGTATTGTGTATGTACAGCAAGTCCTAATTTGGATTTCATTGCTGCTTTACCATGTTCTGAATCGTGTGGTACATGATAAGTTATCGTATTAGGTGTAAATTCTACTCTATTACCATTTTTCTTAACATCACCTGCGTGCATAATATCTGCCTGATATACACCTTGTGGTTTTATTTTGTGTGCATGATCTAATGCCGCTTTTAATTTTTCTACTAAACCTGGTGCATGTCCATGATTCTTTTCTATGTCCTCATGCGTATGGTTAATTTTAGGGTTTTTATTGAATGCTGATTTGGATGCTACAAAAAACTTTTTATTCTCAGGGTGTTCCCCAAATACAACAGCGGGACTGCCATCGTATTTTATTGTAGTCTGTGTATCTGATTTAATGCCTTGAAGTTTGTGATGAACGTCTCTGACTGTATGGAAAGCATGTCCAAAACCTTCTTTACCAGCATGCAAGACATGATCTTCTACGTGTTCTAGATGTTTTAGTTTATCTTCTTCTGTGGCTTCTGTTAAAAAATCTTTAAATCGCATTTTCTACCTACTTTACTAACCTTATATCCTATATGATAACACCATTTGGACCAAAAGTCAAGCATTATTTACAGTATTTATAAGATTCTTTCGTAGGAAAAATTGACTTTTTCTTTAACCGTTCCTGTTAGTTTTTTAATATTTTCTTCTTTATCAGGTTGAATAAAATATTTGTCATCAAAATAAACTGTTTTATCATATTCTGGACGAACGCTACCATGTTTTCCCATTCTTCTTAACATCATAACTTCACCTGAGTCTCTTTCAAATTGTGCTTTGTTCTGTAATCTTGCTATAAACTCTCTGTCGCCATAATGGTAACCTGTAAAGGACTCATCATATCCTCCAGCTTCCCAGAATAATTGTTTTGAGCATAAAAAGGAATTTATGTGTCCAGGATATGGCAACATTCTTTGAATTGGAAACTGATAAAATTGATGATGATATAATGAGTGGTGTTGCCAATTTCTTTGTTTCATTCTGCCCATCGTGTCACCCATGCACAACATATCAATATCAAAGAAACATATAAACTCAGATTTTGCCAATTTAGCAATAGCGTTTCGACAACCGTGGGAATTAAATCCTAAATCTTTTGTTACTTTGTATATAGATATTTCAGGTGTGTGTTCAGGCATATCCATAATAGGATATAATACTTCTTCAATAGGTGAATGATCCGAGGCATCATCAAATATAATAATTTCTACTTCTGAAGGATAGAACTTAAACTGATGATACCATTCATGTATCCACTTTTCATCGTTGAAGTAAGTTAGGCCTAATGTAAGTCTAGGAAGTTTTTTCGCCATCTAGTTTATCCGTAATATCTTCTGCAGGATAATCAATAGCGTCGCCTAATTCTAATTGGAATGCCTCATTATGTGTTAGTCCACTTGCCTGGTATAACTCTGTGCCAGAGAATACTTCAATGACTGTGTCTGTTATTTTGCCTTCTAATAAGTGCATTAATTTTCCTACTGCTTCTCCAATTTCTTGGAATGTAGGTTCCTTATCAAATTTTGCTATGATATACTCCCTGCTACCTACAGGTGACCACATAGGAAACTCCCTACTAGGGCCTTTTGCTTCCCAAATATTAGTGATAGCTACGAGTTTTAGTTTCATCTTTGTATAAACCTAATTCAAATCTATCTCTAATTGTAGAAATATCAATATCATGTTTTTCAGCAATTTTGTTTGCTGAGTCTTTCCAATACGCTTTGAATTCGCCATGTAAAGCTCTTTTCTCAGCAACCAAACAATTTACTATTCTTTTTATAGGGTTAGTTTTTGCCATCTTGTTCTATCTCCAATTCTGCTATTCGCGGTTTAAATTCAATGGGTTGATTCTCGGTTCTTTTCCTCAAATCAGTTGTGCTAAAAGAATGATCTCTTTTGTTGTACACAATATTAATCTTTCTCTTATAACAAATTCTTTTACCTGTGAATTCTTTATCTTTATATTCATCACCAAGTATTCTTACATTGATAGGTAATGTAAGTAGTAAATCTTCTAAATCCTTTTCCGTATTATATATTACAATCTCATCTACAAATCTTACAGCAGATAATTGGATTTGTCTTTCAACGATACTTTGTACGGGCTTATTTTTAGATGCCCTGTCCAATGTTGGATCGCTTTGTAGGCCACAAATTAAATAATCACAATGTCTTTTTGCTTCTTCTAACATTACGATATGGCCTGCGTGTAAAAAATCAAATGTACTACAGGTAAATCCTATTTTACCTACATTATTATAATCAAGTTTCAAGTTGTTCTCTCCTAAACCTTTCAATGGATTCTGTTACAAAATCCTGGAAGTCTCTGGGGTCTCTTCCTTCATTATGTTGTTCTTGTGTAAACCAACCCCCAGATTCTTGTTGTTGGTCAAAATGTCCATCTGCAAATGTAATAGCTCCTGCAAAGTTGTAAAACTCATCTTCATATATTAATGATAGCTTTACATCTTCATCAAATTCGTACATATGCTCTGCTAGTTCCTCAAAAAACTTCTGAGGAGCCGTCCATTTAGATACTATGGTGTGTTCATATATGTAATTATACTCGCTACATGCTATGAACGTCACAGGACCTTCTAAGACTGCCGAAACGGAGCCTATATGCTCCATCATAAATTCGTTATCTGCTATCTCAGCGTTGGTTTTGTAAATGTCTAGATATTGAAGTCCATAGTCATCTGAGTAGGGATCAAGTTTTGTTAGTAACCTGAAAACTCTTTTCCATTCCTCTTCTGCTGCAGGGCTTCCGTAATTTAGTTGCAGTGTGCAATATACATTATTTGCCAATGGTTTTCTCCTTTGATAAAACGAACTTTTCTGCCATCGCTATGGCTTCCTTATTTCTAGTTTCACTGTCTTCATCATTGAAAACATAATTTGTAAATAATTCTTCATTCCCTTCCCAATATTTTACAACCGTCATATTTTTGTTGTCTTCTACTGTTGCATGAAAGCTTGTTCGTTTACCAAAGGTTTTAACCATCTTTATTCTACTGGTACCTTGTCGAATGACGATAAAATGCTCAATTTTTCTTCTGCATCCGCCATTGCTTGAATTTGTGTATCTATAGCTGCAAGTACATCTGGATGTTCTCCAATACCTACAGGGTTATCTAAATAAATGTTAATGTTAGCTCTTGCCTCGGCCTTCTCGCCTCTATATTTAGCTCTAAGAGCGTCTACGATATCTGCTTTAATTTTATTGTTAGTCATTGTAAATCCTATATGTTATGTATAATATCATACTTTAGTCTCAGACGACTTTGGTGTATGTTACCTCAATATTTATGCGCTTGTTTTTAGAGTTATATGCGCCAACTTTTTTTGCTCCAAAATATCGTAAAAAATTTTGTCGACATATTTCAATATGGACAAAATCGGGTAAATTAGGGTACGAAAGTAATCTACAGTCATCGATGTCTACAGTCGTACCCTAATTAAAAGTTCTAGCTAAAGACTGATGAGCCTGCTGTAGCGTGTGCTGCTGCAACCATTGCTCTGCTAGGTGTGCCAAGTCTGTAAGTGGTGTTACCAGCCTTGTTCACGTTAGTATAGATCGCAAAACCTTGCGCTCTAAGTTCAGTTACCCTTGCAGGTAGCTGAGTGACACCAAGTTTATTCTTGGCGTAAGAAATGCTAAGTGATTTTCCTGTGTTTAGGAAGTTTACAATCTTAGCATGTTGGTTAGTTTTAGCTCTTGCCATAACTACTCTCCTCCATCATTATAAGAAACACCGTTGTTCACAACCTGTGTAGAGGCTGCTCCCTTAGGTGTATTACGAAATACGACCTTGAGCAAAGCATTTTTAATATCGAAATCACTATTGAACCTATCGTCCTCAAGTAAGAATTCTGATGCTTCTTTCTTAGTCATTGCTTTTGGCAGTTCCTCAAACCAAATGTCTGAGTTCGTACCAGAAAGTTTTTTAACACGAGAAACCATGTCATTGCCGAACCTTGCCTTAGTTTGACCGTCAGCAGTAACAGAGTAACCTGCATATTTGAATGTTTGTAAAGTCATTACGTCTCCTTATTACTAAATACAATACACATTATAGGATCTTTTAAACCTAAAGTCAACAATAAAGGTGACCAAAAGGCCTAAACTCCTACAATCCTTTTCACCAGCCTTTCCTTTCTATAGGAAATGCCTTTGCGGAAACAATAATAACCATAGTCATTACCTACGTCTTCCGCATCCAAATCCCACAAGAGTGCTTGCTTAAGGTTTTTCGCACCCATATCCATAAGACCTTTAAGATGAGCCTTCCACGCAGTATATGCGTTTGCTTCACGTTCCTCATCTTCCTTGATAGCTTGTGCTACCTCCTCAGATATACGGTCAGCGAGCGTTTTTAGCTCGTCCATTGACATAGTGTCAAAGTCCATGAATCTAGGACGATGCCCATGAGCATCCTTATAGGCGTCCCAAATGTAAGATACGAGAGAATGTCTCTCATATTGAGCGATATTGAATACTCCGTACTCAGCCCAATGTGCTGGGTCAGATACAGTAGTGCACCACGCTGTAGCGCCCTCTGCCTTACAACGGGCAACAAATGCCTCGTTATCGGCTTCAATGTGGGCCTGTAGTTCTAACTGTTCCTGTGAATATTCCATAAACTCTCCTTACTTTTTTAGTTTATGTGTATATGATAGCATCTACGGAACCAAAAGTCAAGCATTTTTTTCAGAAATTTCTGCTTTCTTTTCAGTAACTTGTGTAGGGTCTCCATAATGAATGTATGTTTGGAGTACAAAAACGTCCTCAGATTCACCATTATTGTCGAATCTGTAAGGATATTCCCAATTTGGTGGGTAAATTACTGCTCTACCCTCCTCTGCCTGTACACCTACATTCTGTCTAAAAAATTGTACCTTAGTTTCTGCTGTATTTAGGAAAAATAACAATCCTACTGCACGAATAGAACTTGTAGCATCTCTGGTGTCTACAGTAACTACCACTTCTTTAGGATTTATTAATTTTCTAATTCTAAGTTTTTCTACACCCGCTCTATGAAAGATACCGGACGGTAATTTCAGGTGTTCCATGTAATGTTCTTGAAGTGTTAAACAAAAATCTACAAGTTGCTGTTTGACCTCATCTTGGTCCTCAGCATCGTCGGAGTAATTAACTTCAATAAATGTTTCCTTTTTAGTTTGATTGTCTAAATTTAATTTGAACGTATCAATCAGCAGTGAACAAATTTCAGGTGTGAGCGCTTGATCAAAGATCCTTAATGCTCCCTGAATTGTAAATTGTTCTGCGTCGGCTACTGCTTCGCTATCTCTTCTTCCGTCTTCCATACTAACTTCACTCCACGTCTTGTTAATTCATTAATAAATTTCATTCTGTGCTTTCGTTTGCCTTTGTTAATTGCCTCAATAATTTCATCTGTAGGAGTGTTTTTCAAATAGTAGTGTTTCATAAAAGTCCTACCTGTTGGTTTCCCGTCCCTACCTCTGACGTTTTCTTTGTGACTTGGTTTAAACTTTGGTGGCATAATATAATCTCCTTTCAATAATTATTTCTTAGCGTTAGTGTCATGCTCCTTTGCTGCACTATTAACATACAATCCGAACCATGCTGCACCGGCACCAACTAGGATTGAAATCAATCCACTTTGTTCCATACTTGGTTCTGGTAACTCCATAAACCAAATTGCCGCATAGTACACTAAAAATATATAAACACTCAAAAAAGCCCTTGGCCAAATTCTCCAACTATCTACTGTTCTAGCTAGATGAACCCATTTTTGCCAGGGGTTGACAGTTGAATCAGCCATTGCTTCTGCTAATTTTGTTTTGAGATCTGCGTTTTCTTGAATCAAGTCCATGAACTTATTAAGGTCCATTTCGACTTCATTACGACTCATATCACCTCTAAACTCTTCTCTGTCTGGCATTGAATAACTCCATATAATTTTTGTTTCTACCTTTATGCTTTAGTAGCATATTCGATAGGTCATTTGTATTTATATGTCGTTGCAGTTTGGCAAATGGAATATATCCTATCCTCATATTTGGATCTGTATAATCAGGCAATGCCAATCTGGTTTTCAATTTTTCGTGTAGCTCCTTTCCTCTCATTTCAAACATATCAAGTTGTTTCTTGCTAAACTCTCGTCCTAGCCAACAGAAAAAACTTGGCCGTGCCAAATACTGAGGCACATACTGAGACTTCTTAATTTTATAATCGTTACTAAAAACAATCTCAGCAAAATGTTTTCCTACATGAGCATAATTAATATACAAATAACCAGGTTTGCGTTGTAATGTAAATTGCTTTGCATCCTCGTCATCTAATACCAACTCTGCTCCTACTTCTTTACCAGGAAAATATCCCCATCTTCCTGGAAAATTACTTTTACTTAATTCATAATAATGAATAAGATTATTGAGCCTTTCCATTTCATCATCATCTTCATGGTCAGCAAAATATTCATGTAGTTTATTCATATTATTGGTGGGTGATTTGCCTAACATATAAACAATCTTATCTATTTCATGTTTAATATCCTCTGCTTGGTCTCCCATAAAATAAAACTCTCTGCAAGTATCTAAATGTTCACATAGAAACTTACCAAACTTTATAGCCGTAGGATTGTCTAAAATATCCCACTTTACTCCATTAAAACTTAAAGTCTGAGAACTTGTCATCTTCTTTTCCTCTGTCAAATACTGGAATGTCAATGTTTGAATCTGTGATATTTTGTTGTGCAGAGTCTTCTAAATCAAACAATTTCATCTTAGCTCTGTCAACACCTATCATAAATCTTTTGTTTCTTGTAGGATCAGCATATCTGTTCTTTAATTGTTTAACCATAAACTGTCCCATCTGTTCTAACTCTTCTGTACTAATTAAAGCAAACATTAAGTCTGCTGTAGCAGGAAGTCCAAAACTTTCTGATGTATCCGTTAAGTCTACATCACTAGAATTATATCCTCCCCTTGTTGTTTGTGTAGCGCTTACAATAGGAACATCTTGTTCCACTGCTAAGCCCCTAAGTTCCTCTGCAATACTTTTAATAATTGTATAGGAGTTAGCACTACTGCCGGGCCTGAATCTTGAACTTGTACAAATATTCAAGTAATCTATAAAAATAATATCAGGACTAAAGTTTCTTTTTAATTTAAGTTCATTAATAAGAGCCTTAAAATGTCCTGCGTGTGCTGAAGCTGTAGGATATTCTTTTACAATTAACCTACCTTCCATTTTGTTTCTAAGTTTTTCTATACGTTCAACATACATTGCCTTAGATAAATCTTTTAATTCCATAATAGGAATATTCATTAGATTAGCATCAATACGTTCTGCTATTCTTTCCTCTGACATTTCTAATGTAATGTATAAAACATTTCTGTTTCTTGCTATACAAGCACTTGCCATATGACACATGAATAAGGATTTACCTACACCTGTTCCTGCTAGTGCAATGTTTAATGTCTTATTAGATAGTCCACCTTCTGTAATCTTGTTGAACATTTCTAAATCAAACTCAACCTTTTCTTCTAGTCTATGATAATATTCATATCGTTTGTCAGCATCCTCAATAAAGTCGTGACCAACATTAGTATCAAAACCTACTTGTAATGCCTCAGATAAAATATCAGGCAAGGCATCAGGACCTTTTTGTTTATCCTTACCATCAATAATTTGGATACTTTCCATAATACCCAAATAGATTGCCTTGTCCTTACAGAACTTTTCTGTTTCATCCAGTAACCATTGATAGTCTACTTCATTACCATTCAACGTATCAATAATTTCCATGCATTGTTTGTGTCCATCTTCATTTAAAGATTTATCTTCATCCAATGCAATCTTCAGAGCCTGCTTTGTAGGAGTGTTATTATATTTTTCAACAAATTTTGCTATAGCTCCAAATACTTTTTTGTCTGGATAATCTAGGAAATATTCTTCTTTAAGAAAAGGAACAACCTTACGAATGTAATCGTCATTCTTTAGTAAGTTTTCTAATATTAGTTTTTCAACTCTCTGTGTCATTCTCTACAAAATCCTTATATACTTCTTTTACACACCGTTCACAGATATACATTTCCTCATCTTCATTATGAAAACAATATGCTTTGTCTTTATTAACGTTGATGCGTTTGTTGCACCTATCACACTTTTTCGTATTCTGCTTCCACATCCTCATCTGAGACTTCCTCGCCCATTATTTCAATACCACCCATTGTGTACTTTTCCTGTACCCAATTTGAAAACGTGCTATCTTTTAAAATAGGGAGCCAGAACTCCTTCTTATAAGTATCCTTTTGTCTTACCTTTGCCTCAGGAAGTACCTCTCCTGTCTCAGGATTACATTTCTGATACCAACCATTACTAGGTTTAATAACGTGTCCAGATTCTAATGCCATATCTAACAAACCAGACCATTTACTTATGCCTGCTTCCCATGATACTTCAACAGGAATCTTAGACTTCTCTCTAACAAATCTAGACTTTTCAACATTAATTACAAATTCATAACCTGTAACTTCTGCTCCTGTTTTTTGTTGTCTTCTACCAATAATAAAAATGTTGTCTGCTGAATAATAAATGCCTGTACCGCCTGATACAACATCTTTAGGAAACAATCCAATCTCTTTATATGTGTGGTTAATAACAATAGCAGGAATGTCTTTAATTGTTAAGTGAGGTGTAATCATTCTAAACAAGGACTTCATTTGTTTAGCTCTTGTCATGTCTGCTACACTCTTACCTTCTAAGGCATCTTCTACTTCTTTCTTACTCGCTAAGTTTCCTACGGAGTCTACAATAATCATTACATTATCATCTCGTTCTAACTGATTCAACTGTGCCATGACATCATGTTTAAGTTGTTCAATGTCTGCAATAGGAGCATGAACTACTCTGTTTGTATCAATTTGAAACGTTTCAAAGTAAGATTGTGGGGCACCAAATTCACTATCATAAAATAGGATAACTCCATCTTCATACTTATCTAAGAAACTTTTTGCTAACAACATACCAAATGCTGTTTTAAAGTGTTTACTAGGACCTGCAAATACTGTAAGTCCAGGTGTAAGTCCACCATCTAATTTACCACTCAATGCAACATTAACTGCCGGAACAGATGTTTGTATCAAGTCTTTATCATTAAAAAATTTAGAATCAGATAAAACAGCAGTTTCTCTTATTGTGCTGTTCTTCTGTAATCTATCAACTAAATTACTCATAGTCACTCCTTCTTTCTTTGTTGGCCTTTATAGCCGTATCCATAATATTGTTTGTATGATAACATAAACTTGAAGTATGTGTCAAGTCCTTTGGTAAACAAGTTCCACCAAAACCTCTTTTGTCATCATGTCCCGGTACGTCCCAATGTGTACCACCCAAGTTGGGATCTTCTTTTAAATATCTTATTAAGCTATCAAAATCTGCTCCCGTGTTTTTACATATATCGTAAAAGTCATTTGCCAATGCCACTTTCATAGCAAGTGCTGCATTCCTTCCTATTTTAATCATTGATGCTGTCATAGGGTTTACTACTTTTACTCGTCGATTTAAGGAAGCTAGAGCCCATTGTAGTTTAGCTCCTGCTGCATATGCTCCTTCCAAAGGCCCAACATAATCACCTAGTATAATAGGTATATCATTGTTGTCTACATCGTCTTTCCAATGTTTCTCTCTTAAGAATTCAGGCATAATAATAGGACAGGGATAAAATTGTTCTACAATATATAGGGTTTGGTCCGGGCCAAGCGTACTTCTAATAACGGGTTGGACGTGTTCCGGTAGAGTTTTTAGAATGGTGTGTACTATGGACACGTCTAACTTACCGTCTTTTAGATTTGTTGGTACACAAATAAAAGCATACTCAACACCGGACCAATTTTTTACTTCATGCCCTAATTTAGGATCATGAATTAAAACTTCTGTAAATGTAGGAGTTTTACCAAGCAATCTATGTGTTGCTTTTCCTACAAATCCATAACCTATAATGGCTACCTTCATATATTATTCTTCCTTATTTCTGATGCTGAGATACTTTCTATATCAGCATCCAAATGTTCTTGTTCAATTGTATAACCTACATCTCTACCATAGGTTATATGTGTAATGTTAGGTACTACTAATATTTCGTATTGTTCTCCATATATGTACCCTTCATGTTCTAGTTCTACCTTAATTAGTTCTGTCCTTTGAACAGCACTGTAAGGATTGTCGTCATCAATTTCCAAGTCCCTTAAAAGTATTATTACTTGGCCAGTCTTGGTAATTGCTCTTTTAAAAAGAGCTGTATGCCCTTCATGCCAGGGTTGAAATCTCCCAAGCATTTGCGTAGTTGGTTTAAGTTTATCCATTTCTCTACTCGTATGTCATATTTCTCGACAGGTTCAAAAATTTTATTTGTATCTTCAAACCTTCCTTCTGCTATTGTATCCATGTATATGACGTAATCTGGTTGTACAATAGCTCGATACTTTTTAAGTGGACAAACAAAATCAAATATCCCAAAGGGATAATCGTTAGCAAATCTCCATGCCTGCCTTTCTCGTCCTTCATCTGTAAAGTCCCAATCTTTAAAATGTTCTCTAATAGTATCTGCGTTAAAATGTGGGACGCAAAAATGATATGCTAACTCTCTAGCCAATGTAGTTTTACCACTACCAGGTAGTCCGCATATCAATATTTTCATTAAAGCACCTTAAGTCTGGACTCAAGAGTTTTAATTTGTTCCTCTTTTTTCTTTGTCCAGTTTTTTTCATTGCGCTCTTTACCCTGCACAATTTTAGGGGTAAACTTAGATGCCTTAAGTCTTTCTAAAGCACCTTCTCTTCTGGCCTTTATGCCTTTCTTTCTCCAAGCATTTGTTCCCATTTATACCTCCTTAAGTTTTTCTTTTAACCACTCATCTTCACCATGATAAGTAGGACAACCGTCTGTCTGCAATAATTTTTCACATAACATTTTTGTTTCGTAAATTTTTTGTTTGCACGCCCAGCCATTAAATCCATCCATACGTGGATCTGTCATCACACTATACCAATTATAGATTTGTTCTTTAACTCCCATTATAATTCCTCGTAAATGCCTAATATCTCAGCAATTAAAAATCCAACTAGGAAGACCTCAATCATCCATAGTCCCCAGATACAAGAGCCGATTCTAACACCACTCTTAATCATACTAATTTTAAAATGACTATCTCTATTATCCTTCATCATCATCTCCTAATCCTGGTAAACCTTCAAAATACCCATCTATCATAAAGTAAATTGCTAAGTTAGCTATGATACAAAGTATAAACAAATACCAACCTGCCATTATATCCATGTGTACTCCTTTTTTAAGTAAGGTAAAATAATTTCTCTTGTAAAAAGTGAATGTGCTTTTTTGCTAGGATGCCAACCAGGATATTTTTGTGCTGATTTCCATTTGCCATCCTTTTCTTCTCCCCATTTCCATAAATCATCCCAAACCTTTTGTACAAATTCTCCATCAGCAAACAAAGCCACATTATTTTTATCGAACAACCAATCCCAATAACTTTCTACCGGGAGCCAAGCATATTCTTGATCTTTCATTGAATTCCACATCCAACTGAGGTGTCCATTATCTCTGGTAAAGTCTTCTTTTTTATCTTCGTCTTTTAATGAGTCTAATTTGTCATATCCAAAGGTTGCAGGACTAATAGTTGTCATAAAGTAATTAATACCTTTAGCTTGTAGATAATTTTGTACCCACATTATTGATTCCAATGTATTGATTACACCTCCTAGAGGATCATGAAACCATTTATAATAAAGTTCAGCGTCTTTAGCACCCTTTCTTAACCAATTACTATTCAAAGAAATCCAATCACCTTCTTCTTCGTAAATAAATTTTGTCCAATGCCTATGTCCTAATTGTTTGTCGGCAAGTGTATTTCTATTGATTGTTCTTAAAAAATATTCTGATCTTGCAGAAGAAGACCAACATATACCTACAAGAATATCACTGCGTTTTACTTTAGGTTGACTTAGTTCTTTTTCAACTGCGTGTATTGTACGTCTTGCAATAGCTCTATTACCTATTCCTGCTACTGCGGTGTTTACTAATCTTAAGGACAATTCATGTGAAAGGTATGATGGCCATGCTGTGCCATCACCTTGTGTAAAAGAACAACCGCCTGTAATTAATGTCTTCATGCAAATAAGTCCTCTAAACTTGCTTGTTCTTCTGTGTTCCAACCTAAAGGTTGTACAATACTTGTTAAAGGATCTAGGAATGCCTTAGTAAAAATTGTTTCGTAATCTATATATTCCTTAAGATTAAATTCATCGGGAAGTTTGGTTACAAAAGCAATGGTATTCTCTCCTATACTGTTAGGCTCTTTGAGATACAAAAATTTAATTTTATCACCATCTTGTATCTTCTCATACTTGTAACCTAGTTCACGTTTATTTAGATGTGTATTGTATAATAAGGCACCTCGAACGTGAATAGGAGTACCCTTAGCATAGATTCCATTACTTGTTTTATATTTTTCTATGTTGTTACACCCTCTAGGGAAAGCAACTTCCTCAGCACTTTGTTTGTTGAAGTTATCCTTTACGTTCTCGATATATTCTTGTAAAGTTTTCTCATCACTAGTCAATACCAAACGAACAGCCTCACGTAGAGCCTCCCTAACAACCTGAGGAGTTGAACTTCTAACTATTTCTAGTCCCATAATTTTTAGTTTAGGTTTTGTAAGACGTAGTCCTTCATCATCTAATACATTAAGTGCATAACGTTTTTTAGCAACCCATACACCTTTGTCCGCGATTACTTCACGTTTGAATACTATCTTTTTCTCAAAGGCATTTGTGTAGTTTGCCAACCTAACCATAGCATTATCAATAGCAGGTTCTATTTTGTCAGTACCTATTTTATCTAGTAAGTCAAGTACCTTATCCTTAGGTTTGTCAGCAAAGAAGTTTGTAACCATATCTTGTAATGTTACATAACAGGAATCAGTATCTGAATAGAACGAGTAAACTTTGTCCTCGGTTCCACATACCTTATTCATAAACACATCAAGTGCTTTAGCTGTATCACGAATAATTAATTGACCTGACATTGTAATACCTTCAGCAATCCTGTCATCATAGAATCTAAAGTATTGATTTGCCAACGCACCATATAAACTGTTTAATTGAATCTTACGAGCCATCTGGAAGTTATTATATTTACTAACCTCATTCTGATATGCCTTGGCACCTGTTTCTTGATACTTGCGTTGTGCCTCCTGCATCAGTCCCTTGTATCTCAATCTATCATCAAAGAACTTTTGTACTATCTCAGGAAACAAACCTTTTTGTTCACGTGAGAAACATACACCATTAGCTGCCATGGCATAGTTTTTCTCCTTAAGTTTGTCTAGTTTGTATCTATCTAGTAGGTCATCAACAGTTACATCATACTTGAATCCAGGAACAATAGTCTCAGGACTCATGTTGTATTGCATAATAATACTAGGATATAGACTTGTAGCATCGAATGATGATACCCAATCATACCCACCTGGAACAGGTTCCTGTACAAAGGCACCTTCGATTTGCCTTTCTTTACGTCCACCACCTTGGTGTATAACAATATTTTTATCCCATAGATGATTGTAAAGAATACTGTCCCAGGTTCTTACTGCTGAATAAACATCATTGTAATTACATTTAGCATCGTATGCCATTGTAAGGGCAAGTTCAATAAGTTTCATCTTGTCCTCAAGTTTATCAATAAGAACTGTATCAATGATATTATAATCTACAAATCTATTCCAGTCATTATCATAAAACTCTTTGAATGTTTCATAACCTGATTCAAGTTTTTTCTCACCAAGTTCTGTTTCTGCAATAAAGTCTAGTTTGTAGGACTCACGAGTAACATAAGTAAACTTCTTGTACAAGTCCAAATAATCTAGTTGTGCAACACCTGTAATTTCATACGCCGTCATCTCCCTAGTTTGGAATCTAATAGGACGCTTGTTTACAAGTCCAAAGGGAGAAAACTTTTTATGTTCTCCTTCACCTAATATCCTTTCTGTTCTTGCCAACAAATAAGGAATATCAAACAATGCTGAGTTCCAACCTGTAATAACATCGGGACAGTTTTCCTGCCACCACTCTAAGAAAGTTTTAAGTAGAGTATATTCATCTTTACATTGAACATAATCTACATCTAAATGTTTTGTTTCCTCTCCAGGCTCCCAGCTATGCAAACCAAATGTTTTTATCTTTTTAGTGTAGTTATCCTGCATAGTAATAACCAACATCTGTTCAGTAGGATTATCTACATTAGGAAAACCTGCGTCTGCTGTTGTTTCTATATCCATGGACCATATTGAAATATGTTTTTTGTCCCATGCTACTTCACCAGGATATTTTTCTGTGATGTATTGATACGCATAGTAGTTTTGTCCGTAAATAGGATAGTTAGCTACGTCTTTGTAGTTATCAAAGAATTCATTAGCAGCTTTGTTGCCTTCGAATTGAATAGGTTGTAGGTTGTCACCATAAATGGATTTATATTTTGAGGGTTGATTTGCCTTAACAAATAAAGTGGGACGAAATTGTTCTCTTGAAACAAATCGTTTACCATTCTTGATGCCTCGAACGAGGACTTTGTCACCATAATGACGTGCGTAAGTATAAAAGTTCATAATATAAACACCATTCTAATTATTGTACATTATAGGATCTTACGAACCTAAAGTCAAGTATTATTTATCAAAAAAGGTTCGATTTCTTATATGTAAGTCTGCGATTTCTTCTTTGGATTTCCCAAAATAGGGAACAGCATGATGATTTTCTACCAATAAATCATTAATACTGTATCTGGTTCCGTCTAACAATAAAAACTCACCAAGGATCCTGCCATACTTGCCCTTACCATCAAGCCTTGTTTTGAGTATAGCACCATCTCCAAGTTTTTCTTTGAGATATTCCTTCGCCATAAGTCCGTATCGTTTTTCGACTTTATCACGGGTTCTACTTTCCGGTGTGTCGATACCATATAATCTAACTCTTTGTTTCTTGAGCCATACACCAAATCCGAGGTCGATATCCACATCTACTGTGTCTCCATCTACTACCTTTACTATTTTACATCTATATTCGTACATTATTTTTTAATTAAGTTACCTTCTTTTACTTCTTTTAATACCTTTTTATTTATAAAGTCAGGCTGAACCAATCCGGAACCAAAACGTTGATTGTACGCGTTTAGTAATTGTGTCTCGGGTTCGTATAATGATACCACATGATTAGCAAAAATAGGAACTGCATATCCTTTAGCAAAAGGGGCATAAGGAGCAAGCCCTACACCGAATTCTTCTTCACCTTGTGCATCTGTTTTAGGCATCATTAATATAACCGCAGGCTTTTCAATTACAATCATAGTATTGCCATCTAGTTCCTGCTCTTTAACATCACCAATGATGTCTTCTCCAGAAGTAAGTTTAATAATTCTAATGTTTGACATTGCTCCCTCGCTTTTATTAATTATGAAATTTTAATTTTAACTGGTTTGTCTTCCTCAGGAATAACTCTTTCAAGTTCTACCTTTAAAATACCATTTTCCAGTTTACCACCTTTGACAACCACATCTTCTGCCAATGTAAATTGTCTTGTAAAAGATCTAGAAGCAAGTCCTTTGTGTACGAACTCCTTCTCATCATCCTCTGAAGCGCCTTGAATTGTTAAAACATTCTTTTCCAATTCAATGGTTACTTCTTTTTTATCGAACCCAGCAATAGCAAGTTCAATAACGAAATTCTCGTCATCTACTTTTACAATATTGTAGGGTGGATAATTTTGTTGGTTAATAACAGACTGAGCTTGTAGCTGTTGAAATAGTCTATCAAATCCAATTGAAAACGGACTGAAACGTCCAAAAGTTTCTTCGTAAATTGTCATATATTCCTCCTATAATTTAGCAAAGATTTATTATAGGCCTCACCTGAGCACCTATATACTATATATAATACTTTTCTACTATTTTTCAAGTTCTTTTTCTCTTTCTTTTAACCATTTTTGATAATTTAGGTTTGTGTCTTCTCTATTTCTAAACCATAAATTAACAGCATACTTCTCGCCCTTTATAACAGGGTCTGCTGAATGTAATGACTGTGGGTCTTTAACCTGTGTTCCTATATATGTATTACTGAAGATAACTGCTTTACCAACTTCTGGCATAATTGTTTTTCTACATTCTGGAAATGATGTGCTGCCACCTTCTTCTACATCATTTAAATATAGTAGCACAGTCGCTACACGGTTACCATGTTGATGTGCACCTGCAGGACCTTGATGCCTCGAGCTGTTAGGTGGAAAGGCATCGTGATGTGCCTTATAAAACTCTCCCTCTTTGTAATGAACTGCTTGTATATTTTCTGCCTGGCTCCAATGTATTTGTGTAAGCATACTTGCCTTTCTTAGGAACTCTCTGGCACACCAACTTTCTTTATATGGTAGAAAACAATTACTATTTGACCTTGCCTCTTTATCTATTCTACTAGCTGAGTCATCACCTGTTTCTGGATTTCTATCTACAACCTCGGCATCTTTTAATGTGCCAAATTGTTTTATGTCCTCAATCATTTGAGCACATTCTTCTGGTGTCATAAAATCATATATTTCTATTAGTGTGGGATTAAATACCCTATGAACGTGCGCTCTCATAAAAATCTCTCAATTCAGGGAAGGCTTCTAAAAAATTAGTACCTCTCCTTTTATCATGTTCTGTTACAAATTTAGCAAAGTCTTTTCTATGTAGTTTAAGTTCTTCGCCTTTAAATCTATTGTTGTAAATCCAGTTTACAGTTCGTTCAAACTTTTTATATTCTCCTATTGTAAACATATCACTACCAATAAAATTTTTCATATAGTCTAACTGTGATATCATATTATTTATTGTATAATCATCAGCAATCATCGCCGTTAGGTGTTCTGGTTGTACCATATGAGGTGTATCAATAGTCAACTGCCCAGGATATCTTCTTTTTAGATATGCTACCTTTGTTAGAAAATCCTCAAAATGAGGTATAGATAAAAGACAATATGTAACCATCAATCCTACATTCAGGCCCGCTTCTAATACTTTGTATAAGTTCTTTTCAAAGTGCTGCATTTCTAATCCAAATCTAATCCACTCAGCTCTTTTGCCCCAATTATCTATACTTACATAAGTTTTATTCTTAGGATTATCTTTGACTAAATCTATGTACCTCTGCACACGCTTTTCTGTGACCATTAAGTTTGAATTAACATGGAATCCTAACCTTTCTCTCGGGTGTTCTTTGACATACTCCAGCAGTTTATATGTGTTTTTATCTAGTAACGGCTCCCCACCTGTAACTCTTAATACGAATAAATGATTGTATGCCTGCGGAAACCATTTCCAAAACTTTGTGATATAAGGATTATCATCTACTGCTATAATATCATCTCTGCTATTGTACTGTGCTTTAGAAGGTCCATGTTCTAAATCGTATTCACCAAACTTATCTATTTCCTTTTGCCACATACTAGACTTAGCAGGAGTACAATAACTGCAGGACATTTGACATTTATTTGTAAAGGATATTTCTAAGTATCTTGGATACACATATTCTAATCCTGCTTCAACGGCAGTTTCTACCACATTGTTGGCATCTTGGAAAAATTGTACTGCTAATGTTTGCCTATCACTTACTAAACCTAAATCTTCTGCACTCCAACAATAAGAACATTCCTCTGGCCTTTCACCATTTAACATTCTCGCTCGTTGTTCTACTTTAAAAGGTGTGTTATGTAAATCAGATCCCAAAGGTATTTTATGTTGAGGACAATGATAGCATGAATGGTTCATGCCTTCTGCTAGATGCATTTCTTGATGATACCATTTGAGGACACAAAATCCAGGACCAATAGCATCCTGTTTTGTTTTAATAAGTTCTAGGTATTCTAAGTCTTTATTTTGTCTTCTTTCCAATGTTATACTTCGGAATCAAATTCCATTCACCTTTCTCTTTAAAAGATATAATTTTTATCTGACTGAGCGGAGCCTGTTCACCTAGTTCTCCTTTTACTTCAATCAGTCCCCAATCCGACAAGAGTTTAGCAACAGTATTTCTACGTTGTAAATCATTCTCTAAAAAATCTGCGTCCTTACCATCCAAAGCAAATAGTTCTTTGAAGTGTACGATAAAGTAACGTCCTTTCTTGTGTAGGATGTGGCATGATTGATAAAGAACTTTTTCTTTTTTAGACGCTACGCCGATTCGAGATAGGGTTTCCCTAACTTTTAAAAAGTCTTCGGGATCTTTTAATGAGACTTCGATGGGTGTATAACCTGGAAAGTCAATATTAAAGAAATTCTCTTGATCATTCATTTCAATATAGCCTGTTAATAATTACTGAACTATTTATACCTTCCCACCTTTTGATGTGGTTTGGTACAGCTTGATCCGATCAAGATCTGTTTCAGTTAATATAGACAACGCCTCTTTTGCCTTATTAAAAGAGTAACCAAAGAACTTTTGTACAGCTTCTATGTTCTCTTCTTCATTTTTCAGCCACTTATTATAGCGCTTAGACTTTCTCACAACCTCACGGAGAAAATCATATTGCATTTTGTTGTCTAAGTGTGGACGAGAATTCATTTCGTTACCAGCAATAACTGTATCTTTACCAAAACCCATAGCACGATTTACAATAAAAGGATTGTATTCCTTTTCTGTTCTCTCATCTACTATTAGGTTTTCTTTTGTGAAGTTTATGCTGTTAGCAAAATCAAACGGAGAGATCTTTTTCAGTTTCTGTTGAAAGTCCTCTTCATTTATCTCCTCAATAGGGTCTCCAAACCCTTCTAGTATTCCATCGCTCATGTGAACTCCACATTAGCCATAATCTCAGTTAAACAGGCAGTAAGGTTGATCTCTTGATCTGCTACGAACGCCGCTTTGTACTGATAATCTGCTATGAGCAATACCAAGTGTGGAATACCCTTAACCTCAGGCAATAATGTGTCGTATATTTGTCTAAATACACCCTGAGGATCAGTGTCTACGTTATTGGCAACCCACTGTCTCATCTTTTTCCAGTCCTTCTCTCTAAGGCTCTCTATGAGGTTCTTAGCGTTAATTTCCTGGAAGTTACTTAATATCCCCTCGTCTATAGAACCTGCCACAGAGTATCTCTGGAGTTCATTGATAACCCTACGGTAGTCTGGAAAGTATTTCATCAATAGCTCTGCTAGGACCTTCTCATTGTACGTCACACCTTCAGTATTTAAGATGTATGCCATACGTTCCATAAATAATTTAGCCATCTTAGGACGGTCCTTAGGCGCTATCTTAAAGTCTATGACAGTAGTTCTACTATGTAAGGGCTCTATAAGCCTATTAGCATAGTTACAAGTAAAGATGAATCTACAGTTCTCTGAGAACGTCTCTATGAACGCTCTAAGTGCTGGTTGTACACTATCACGATTCATATAGTCCGCCTCGTCTAGTATAACTACCTTTGTAGCACCCTCAAAGGAAACTGCTGATGCAAACTGTTTGATCTTGGTCCTGAGAGTGTCGATCTGACGACCCTCATCACTACCATTGATTACTATATAGTCACATCCTAACTCCTCACAGAGAGCACGCGCGAGCGTTGTCTTACCTGTCCCAGCAGTACCTGCTAGTAATAAGTTAGGGGCTTCCTTTTTAGATATAAACTGTTTGAATTGTTTCTTAACATCCTCAGGAAGGATGCAATCATCTATACGCTTGGGTCTATATTTTTCAACCCATAAGAATTGTGCTGGTTCCATACTCACTCCTAATCATAATATAATTTAACCAACTTTTTTTGCACCAAAATATCGTAAAAAATTTTGGCACAGAAAAAGGTTTTAGGAAATATCTTCCTTAATATCTGTCGAATCTGAGATATCAAGTTTAATATCTTTCCCTTCAAAAGGATTTTCTCTAATCCATTTCATCACATTTTCGGGTGTGCTAACAACATAAGGATCTTCCTCAAAGTTATCACCAAACCCTTCTTCAATAAAACTCTGTACGAGTTTGCCATCATCATAGATTGCAGCATATCTCCAACTCCTAACACCAAACTGTAGGTTGTCCTTACGAACATCCATACCAAGTTTAATTGTAAGTTGGGCGCTACCATCTGGAATAAGTTTTACATTTACCAATCCTTGATCCTTTGCCCACTCGTTCATAACAAAAGTATCGTTGACACTAATACAATAGATGTCATCAATACCCAAGTTTCTAAACAAATGATATTGAGTTTCAAACCCTGGTAGTTGTTTACTAGAACAAGTAGGTGTAAACGCACCAGGCAATCCAAATATAATTACTCTTTTACCTGTAAATAGGACATCGTTATCCATGTCCACAAATTTAGATACGCCTGAGGTTGTTTTAACCTGCTTGATTAGTTTAAAGGGTGGGATAGTATCTGCGATTTGTGCTGTTTCTGTAAAGACATGCTCTCCCATTATTCATCCTCCCCTGAATTGAAAGGATCTAATTCTCCCTTCATTACTTTTCTAACTAAATTAATTGCTGGGTTGGGTCTAGTAAAAATGTATTCTACTGTCTCGCCATCCAGATTAATTTCAACAATCCAGCCGTTAGTCGCTTCTCGGATTGTTACTTCTAATTTACTCTCGTCCATAGTTACTCCTATATATCTGAGGATCTTTCAAGTGCTAACCAATACTTACGGCCAGTCTTACTTTCAAGATACATAAATTTCTTCTTAGAGATAATAACTTTGTAAGTGTCAGGAATAACCTTGAAGTTTTCAATAGCAAGTCTCGCATCAAATGTAACGTCTGATGTTACAACATCTGTTCTGTATGCGTTAGACTTAGGTGTATTCGGATCGCCTACTTCTACTCTAATATTTTCACCATCACCTTTAATAGATAACATAGGTGCGCCTGTAATACCTGCAGCCTTAAGAATCATTTCAACGTTATCCTTGTTAAGTTCAAACTCAAAGAAGTTGTCTACTTCAATTGTTTTATCAGGAGCGCTAACAATGATGTTAGGATCTGCAAAGTAATATTCGAATCTAGAAGCGCCTTTAGATACGAGGAGTCTTTCTTCCTCAAATACTACATCAGGATCTTCTATTACGGTTAATAAAGATAGCAGGCTATTCAAATCATAGACTGCAAATTCTTGTGGAAAACTTTCCTCAATATCTGCACGTGCAAATATATTTTTACCTGTGCTAATTGTAGAAAGTGTACTACCTTCACGAACTAGAATGTTGGTGTTGATAGTAGCGAAGTTCTTGAGAACTTCAATTGTGTTTTTAGATAGTTTCATAATATAATTTTCTCCAAATATTATCCTACTATTATAGGATCTTTCATACTAAAAATCAAGTGGTAAGAGTACCGTTTTATGTAAGTTCAGGTGATACTGAAGCAGCTTCCATTAAAGTTTGTACCGAACCGTCGTTGTTTTCTGTTATCGACAATGTAATACCTGCCGATGCCATTGCTGCTGATAAGTCAGCTCTTAATGCGTTGTATCTACCATCTGCTACATCTGCTGCTTTGAACGCATCATAAGTTGCCTCATCTGCGCAAGTTTCTGTGACAGTTAATGTTAGTTCGTCCGATGATAAATCAAAAGAAACACTTATACCATTATCTGCTTGGTATTGTCTTCTCCATTCCCAATAGTCACTACCTTCGCCATGGTCTTTAACTGATGTCCAAGCGGTGCCTGTATTAGGTCTGACGAATGTGCTAGTTTTAGAATATGCCATTAAATTCTCCTAAATTAACTTTTCTATACTCTTATTTATAATAATTTTGTCTTTTAATTTCTAAATACGGTGTTAATAAACCTGTCGTTATTTGCTCCTATCTCAGGATCAATAACAGGATAATTATAGGGACCATAGTTTTCATAAGTTAATGATATCGAAGGAGCAGATGCGTTGATTGCCATGTCTGCTCTATGTTCTGAATTACCATATTTAATACCATTGATCTCTGTCCAGCAATTAGAGTAATAAGGCACTCTATTTTTAGCATAAGACATAATTGTTCCTGTACCATCAGATGCCATGAAGCCATGTCCTACACTAAAGGTTGGTTTCTCGCCTGCGTCATCTTTAGAATGTGCTAACCCTAGTTGGTGTCCTATTTCATGTGCAAAAATATATTCAGTAGATGTATCTTGTTCAGGATCTACTGTGGCAATATCATTCTTAGTATAACAGGCAGTCAATCCTGCTGTCATACCTTCACCTTTCCATACCCAACCGGCACCACATACTTCCCAATCTTGTTCACTGTCTAACATGACGTGAATCATATCTACTTCATACTTGTCTACTAACCAAGCTTTCTCATAGAAGGGAGAATACTGATCCCAATCTTTTAAATCATATGCTAGTTCAATATTTCCTAAACTATCATAGGTGTTTTCAATATCAACAGGCTCTACAAAAGCAGTCTCAATATGAATATCAATACCGTTGATTTTAAATATTTCGTTCAGTTGTTTTACATAACCAAACACTCTACGCCTTTCCATTCTATCATCCATGTAGATGCCCAGACGTATTGTATTAATACCTGGGCGATATACTAGATTAAAATTGCGATAGTTGGAGTCCATACCATGGCATGATTTGTAGTCAACTACATTACATTCAACATAATCGGCTTCTACAAAGTCCATTAGTCTTCATCCAAATAGTGTTTCACGGTACTTTTATCATGCTCATTTAGTGCAATAATTGCATAGTGTAGAACCTTTTGTAGATCCTTTCTATGGTCCTCGGCAACACCTTTTTTGCCATACCTTTGTGCATATTTTAAAATGTTTCCTATTGCGAAACCAATACCGTGTCCACAATCACTGATAAATTCCGTTGATTGGAATTTATTTCTACTGTAATGACCACCATATGTTTCGTCGATATACGTCTGGAGCTCTTGAATAAGAGCTCCTTCGTTAAACTTGTAGTCTATTTTATTCTTCGCCAAGTTCTTCCTCCGCTTTTTCGTTATCAAGGATCTCATCGTCACCTTCATTAATTTGTACACTAGGATCAACTTTGGCATACAAGTCTATAAATGCTGCCTTAGTATCTTCATCGAACCTGTTGACACATAGTTCAATTGCCTTAGTTTTATCTGTAAACATTGCGTATGCGTTTACAATGTGCTCTAACCTACGAGTTGAGATCAGTTCATCAATTGCACCTTCGTAATATGTTTTACGAATTACATCTGACCAAGTAACCAAGTGCAGTGCGAAATCTTCGTCTACACAATTTGCCTTGTTCATTTTGTTTAGAACAATCTTCTTCTCGGTTGCTAAAGTAGGGTACTCCTGCTCCACGGTGATTGCAAACCTTTCTAGGAATGCCTCGTCGAGTATGTTGGCGCTAATAAATTTGCCATCATCAGAACCTCGACCTTTTGTGTTGGCTGTTGCAACAATGTTAAAGCCGGGAGCAGGAGTTACGGTTTCGCCAGTCTTCTTGTTGAAGTAGGGCTTACCTTCTAGAATAGCTTGTAAGCACATCAGCTTGTTGGAACCTCTGTCCACTTCATCAAGGATAAGAACAGCCCCGCGTTTCATCGCTGTGAGGACGGGCCCTTCTCTATACACGACGTTACCGTCAACTAGAGTATTGCCACCGATCAAATCATCTTCATCAGTTTCAATACTAATATTTACACGAACCGCCTCACGTTTCAGGTTCGCACATACTTGTTCTACCATTGTAGTTTTACCATTACCAGATAAACCGCTAATGAATATTGGGTAAAACATAGAACTTGTTAGAACTTTTTTCAAGTCCTTGAAGAAACCATATGGAACATAAGTCTCATCTTTGAATGGGACTAAGTTATCAACGGTTACATTCAGGATAGCCTGAGTCAATACCTCGGGGGCTGGAGCCTGGGATTGTACCTCCATAATTGGAGCCTTAGGGGCTGCCTTTGGAAGTTCAATTGCCTGTGCTGTTCCTCCGAACATTGCAGTCAAGTTATAGACACCTCTGTCTACTTTATAGTCTGGCTTGTTTACTAACCAGGCTGGGAAACCAACACCAATAGATTGGGCAGTTTCAATTATTTGTTTCCTAGTAAAAACACCTGTACCGTTATCACAGTCTTTAAGTGCTGCTACTAAGTTTTCTCTATCAATTGCTTTCATAATATTTCCTCACAAAATATAGTTAATTTTTTAGTTTATGTGTATATGATAGCACCTTTGGAACCTAAAGTCAACCTTTTTTTGCATTCTTTTGCAATCATTTACGCTACTAACTCTATGATTTGGTTAACAAAAGTCCTAGATGTTTTCTTATCACCATTAAACTTCTTAAATCCTCGAAGTAAATCACCTCTTTTATTGGATTTAACTTCTAATTCTTTGTCCTCAATCTGTAGATCTCTTTGTCCTTTGATGAGCATAGTTGCATCCCATCCTGCGTCCTCTGTCAATAGACCGAACTTGTTTTTAAGTACATTTTTGTACCAGTTATCAAAGTGGGTGTAAGAATAGTTATCTGAACGTCTGTGATACTCATTCTCGAAGTCTCTACGCTTAACTCCTACAATATGGAAGTTAAATGTTCTGGAACCTGTTACCTTTTTGTAGTAATCTACAAGGAATCTAGTTTCTGCTTCGTTACTGTAATAACTACCGTTTAACCTAGGACCTTCTACTGTGCTAGCACCTATACGTGCAACCAATTGCTTACCGCGTGTACGCTCGCCGTAGTTATGATCTTCTTTTCTTTCTTTAAAGAAAGCTAGTTGGTCAGTTGCACCACCATCTGTTAAGAATATTGTTGAAAGTATCTCAACATTGTATTGCTTTTTAAATTGCGCTGCTATTTTAGGAGCGTATGCTAAACAATGGTTAAGTGGTGTACCTGAAAGTCTAAAGTATTCGTTCATAATGTAGATGTATTCATCATATGAACTACGCTCGTAACCTTTGATCATGCACATTAAGTATGCAAGTGCGTTATCCCATTGTGATTTCTTAGACTTAGAACTTAGCATATGGACAAGTTTGACATTACCATAGTCCATAAACTGTCCTACTTTAAAATTATGAGTATTATATTTAGTTTTAAGAGATTGTTCTCTTTTACCGTTGTCGCTAAAACCATACACATCAAAAGGGATACCAACTTTTCTACAGAACATACCAACATTGATTGCTTGTTCTAATGTACCTTTCATATGATAGTGCATACTACCTGATAAGTCAACGTACATAATTATACCGTGATTCTTACCGTTAGGAACAACCTGTGTCTGTTGGAACAAGTCCTCAGTCAGTTTGTATGCCCACAATTTGTCCTCATTCAACTTACCTGTTTTAGAAATACGTGCTTTCTTGAAACCTGTTGCTGCTTTTCTAAGTTCAAACTGTTGAGCCATTTGATTAATGATTGGCCTGTTCATTGCCTCATACTTACGACCCATTTCTAAGCCCCATTTTTTAAGTTCTTCAGGGCTAGTTTTGTATGGTTCGTAATATTGTTCACGAGTTACGCAGTTTTCCCAATTATATAGATCGTCCATTTGGACAATAACATCTTCTGGACCACTAGGACCGTCTAAGTCTACATATACTCTTTCTGCTGCATCCATATCAACAAGTTGAGTTTCGTTTTTTCTAAACGCTGCGTCTGTTTGAGAATGTTGACCGTCTTGATTGTGAAATTCTAAATCTTGTTTGACTTTCTCAATCTGTTCTTCTAAGTCCTCGATTTCTTTTTGTTCTTCTTCGTGTTGCTGACGCTGTGCCTTTGCTTTTTCAACACGCTTGTCAACTTCTTCAGTAACTTCATCGCTGTAACGATCAAATTCGTAATCTTCTGGGACGTTACCATCTTCGTCTTCGTGTTCTTCACGATCTTCTTTTTCCATTTGGTAACGTTGCTCCCAAGAATCCAACTCATTGTCCTCAGGATTTTCTGTTTGTGATTCTTGAGATTGTGCTAGTTGTTTCTGAAGATCATCTAGCATTTCTTGTAAATCGTTGCCTTCGTCAGCACGTTCCTCAGCTTCTTTCTTGGAAGTAACTGCTAGTTCTTGTGAAAGTTGTTTAACATCGTCCCAAGTTTCTGCTTTTGCAATACGATCTATGAAAACTTGTTCTGTTTCTGAGAACTCTACACCTGCCATGTGGCCTAATTTGAAGTGTAAGTTAATTCTGTCTGCGAATGGGAAACTATTTACGTCACGACCTCTAATACCAAAAAAGTCTTTGTCGAATAATTCTTTGTAACCTTTGTAAAATGAGGAAGCTAAACCAGGATACTTTGCCTTAACCTTACGTTCAATACGTGCGTCTTCTATAATGTTGTAGAAGTGCTTAAGTTCAGGTGTATCACATACTGCGTCATGCCATCCTTCTTCAGGAGTAAAATGTGCATGTCCTACTTCGTGTCCAATAAACAAATCATATAGTTCATTAGACATTTTCTTAAATACTGGCAAATATAATGTACGTTCTTTTACATCAAATGCTGCAGTTGGCATTTTAGCATCGTGTACAACAGAAATATCTTCTGTTGCCAGTAACTTTGCTAATGTTGATTTTTGTTGTATCTCATTCACTACTAAAATTCCTCACTTTTTTAGTTTATGTGTATATGATAGCACCTATAGAAGCTAAAGTCAAGCACTTTATACTAATCTTTTGAAATCTTTTCTTTATTTATTTCAATAACTTACGCGGTAGCTAAGAGAAAATTCACGTCCTCCTGCTGGATAATCGGGTAAAACCTCAAAATTATTGTCGAAAACATCGTTTATCGCGAACATTAATGTATGTCTAGGGGCAGGTTCTATACTCCAACGGATATCAAAGTTGTCTACATCGTCGATTTCTCTACCATCAAAGTCCTTTCCTTTATTAAGTTCTGAGATGTATGCAATCTCTCCTGTCCAAGTCATGCCACCTATATTTCCTGCTGTCCAATATGAGATTTTAGTCATCCAATCAGGTACTCTAATTTTATCTGTTTGCGTATATGTAGTAGAGAAAAAGATAGATCCTGTATCCATTAGCCATTGGTTCATATATTTAACACCATGAGCATCATAAGATCCTGTGTTCACATATTGATATGCTGACATATCAAATTCAATACCTTCGCTAAATTCATTATAAAATACTGAAAATTTATTCCAAGTTACCTCAGCACCTATGCCTTCTTCAGGTAATAAATTAGGATTAGCTGCTACCCAATCGTCACCATTTTCCTCATATAGATTAGGACGTCTGTAACTATTACCTACAGAAACTTTCACATCATCATTTTCGTATCCTACTCTAATAATCTCTGCGTCATCTTCGTATCTCAAACCTACTGAAACTCCTCTGTCGTCTGTCCAAGTAAACCATACAGCACCAATATCTCTATCTAGTTCGTTGTATGTTTCTTTCTGTCCTGTGATTCCTACTTTCATACCATAGGCTTCGTAAACTGTTGCATCAAGATAAAATCTCTCTGTGTCTAATTCAAAACCTGTGTTATGTGTTGCTTCATTACCCATATAACCTAGAGTAATTTTATCATTTCTTGCTGAGAAGAAAGTTTTCTCTCCGTCTTGTACACAATTATTAGGTGTTTCAGTCCAACAATTATCATAATCATAAGTGTAATCTGTAAATTCACCTCTAATAATCCAATCATTTACATCACCACCAAATTTTAAAGTTGTATTTTCATACCAATCTTCTTCTGTGTTATCACTCCTAGCAGAACCGTTTGTTCCTTTATAATGTATCAGTTGAAGTCCTTCAATAGATGTAAAGACGTATGATTTATCATTAGCTCCTTTAATAATAGTTTCTCTTATTGATAAATCGTCATCAATAAGTACGACTCCTGCCATAGAACCACTGCCAAATTGTACACTATTAGGTCCTGATATAAGTTTTGTATTTTGCCCTGAAATTAATTCTGTTCCAAAATCAAACCATCCAGAACTAGGATCATTTACAGGGACTCCGTTTTTATAAACGGCTGTATGTTTCGTGTCTGTACCATTTAACATGATACCTTGAAATGCTCCAGGGCCTCCTGCAACATAACTCTTAGTAGGCATAATAGATTCCAATAAATTATCATCATATTCTGCATCTGATCGTCCTTCAACGATGTATGCTCCTACTACAATTATTTCTTCTACATCATAATCTGAATTAGAAGCTGCTACCGTGGTAGATAGTGTGGTGAATAAAAGCACCCATAATATATTTCTCATTACTTTCCTTGTTTTTGCAAAAGTCTTTTACGAGGTTTAGCTTTTGCGTTTTTCTTATTCCTTGCCTCGAGACGCTTTGTAACATCATCTGCTGATAACCAAAAGTCTCTGCCTTGCATCATTTCTTTTAGTTCTTCTGCTGATAAAAAGTCCTTATATACGTCTTTAAAAAGAGCCCGTGCCCATTTATCATCAGCCATAACTGATTCTAATTGTTCGTTCCCTTTTCCCCATGCTCCCGAACTGTATGTATGAAACATAAAATGCGAATGATCGCTTACTTCACATACATCGGAAACTAAAAATAAGAGAGTTGCTGCTGAGAAACACATACCTTCTACTGAAGCTACGACTGTTCCTTGAGACTCTCTTATACTACGCATCAATTGAATACATGAAAATATATTACCACCATTACTATTGATGTGCAATATTATTACATCATTTTCACTTGATGACCTTAGTATTTGGTTCCAGTCTTGGTATTTTTCTGCTGATTCTATCGGTCCTGATAGATACAGATCAAATATTCTAGCAACAGGACGTTCAAAAGCGTTGCCCTGTTGCTGTGGATTGTTTATTGGTTTAGTTGACTCGCTCATAAAATCTTGTTACCGCCTTAATTTTTTCAATTTGTTTATCAATAATAGCCGTTCTATTTGGCCAATGGATATATTCCTTTTCAGGATTCTTTTGTAAATTATATAGTAAAGGTAGTACAAGATCTTCTACATCGCGAAGTTTGCCTGCAACATCTGACTCAATAAGAGCCCTATGTTCATTCACCATATTTGAATTGTCCGCTTGGATAATCTTTGCTTCTAGTTGTGCAAGTTTATCTAGGACTTCGTCATTATTTAGAGCAGGTTGAGGCTGCTGTACATTATCACTTGGTTCATCTACAGCCGTGAAACCGAAATCAAAAGTATCGTCTGCCATGTTGTTCTCCTGTTCTTTTACTTATTTATGTTAGCTGCTTGTAGAGCTAAGTGTCTTTGGTGTTTTTTAAGTTTCTTGTTGAATGCTTTGATAGCACGTTCTAATTTGATCCGAGAAACTCTTTGTGTAAAATTAAAACCTAGCATGTGGTCGTATTCGTGTAATATAACTCTCGCTGTTACGTCCTCATAAGTTTCAATAATTTCTTCACCTTTGATGTCTGTATATTTAATGGAAACTTGTTTAGGGCGAGACACCATTAACCATAGTCCAGGGAAAGATAAACAACCTTCTTTCATTACTTCTGTTTCTTCACTAACACCTACAACCAATGGATTGAAAAATGTTTTAGTAAAGTCTGCGCCATCACCTATAACGAAAACTGATTTATCAATTCCTACTTGATTAGCAGAAAGTCCAACGCCTCCTAGTTTTTTCATAGCGTCTATAAGTTGTTCACTCAACTCTTCAGCATTGTCCAATTCAAAATCAAACGCACCAGGTGCACGTTTCAACATTTCTGAGTCTGGATCAATTAATTTTAATTCATCTAACTCTGTTGCTTCTGTTTCTGTTATTACTGCTTCTTCCATATTAACATCCTACGTCTGGAGTACCTGTATCACCAATGATTCCATCGTACCCTTTAAATCTATAAAATACTGTTATCTCTTCGCCTTTTTTAATGGGCTTTATTGCGTATAAAGTTCTGTCTCCCGCATCCGTTGTAATAAAACAATTAGGATTATCACTATGATTTATAAAACCTCCTAGAGGTGTTCTAATCCATTCGTGTCTATCTCTGCTGTGTACTAAAACGTGCGTCTCACCAAATACTGTACCCGCATCGAAGGACTTTTCTGTATGTAGTCCTAGTCCATCTATTCTAGATGGTTTAATAGTCAAACCCTGTGGTAAGGGCCTATATGTTTCCATATCGAATTCCAATTAACCGCCACCAAGTACCTGTTGTAGTTCATTAAAGCCGCCAATTGCTTTTCCTTCTACAACAATCTGTGGGAACGTTCTCGCTCCAGGGAATTTTTCAAAAAACTCCTCTTCTGTATAATCCGCGTCTAAAAGATAATACTTGTAGTCACGTCCTTTTGATTCTGCTAATGCTTTTGCTGAATTGCAAAATGTACATCTAGTCTTTCCATAAATTTCTATCATTGTGTTTCCATTTCATTTTCTCTTTTCCTATTCTCAAGGACAGAGTAGTTTTGTCGTTTCTCAAATCTAATTACACTTCTAAATTTGTCAAACAGTTGGTCTCCTTTATGAGATATAACAAATACATTCGTATCTTCGCCTATTGTATTCAATAAGGACATAACATAGTCAGTACCGTTTACATCTAAAGAGCTATCAAACACCTCATCTAATAATAAAATGTTTGTGCTAGCGCTATTTTTCATTTTAGCAATTGTTCGCCATGTAAAAACTAGCGCGAGATCTATTCTTTGTTTTTCACCTTCAGAGAATGAAGAATAACTAAATTTATCTCTGTGTCTAGACTTAATTGTTTCTTTAAATGTTTCATCTAAATCAAATTGAACAAAAAAGTCCATAGCCTGTAGATATTTATTAACTAATTTATTAATGATAGGTAAATATTCCTTAATAATCTTAGTTTTTATACCAGAATCTTTTAACATAGCTCTGGCAACATTGTAATAATGTTCTTCTTGTGTAAGTTCTGTCTTTTGTTCTACTTTAGACAAAGTTGTTTTTGCTAGTTTCTTTAACTTTGCCTTTTCTTCTGTAATATTACCTACTTTTGTTTCAGTATCATTAAGCTCTAACTGTAGACGTTGGACAATTCTTTGATGAGTAATAATTTCATTGTTAGCATCCATTATCTTTTCATCAATGTCAATTACTTTATCACATAAAATAGAAACTTCCTCATATTTTGTTTCTAAATCTTCTAGTGCTGATTTTATTTCTGTAAGTTTTTCTTTATCCTTTGAGGATAATTCGTTCTTGTGTTCGTGTGGTATGCCTTGCTGACAAGTAGGACATTCATCATTATGCTCAAAGAATGCTAGTTGTTTTTCGTGTTGTTCAATTTGTCTGAGGAATCTGTCTCTGTACTTGTCGAGTTGGCTTTTTGTTTTTGAAACATCACCAAGCGCCGCCTTCTCCTCATGAAGGTCATTTGCCGTTTCCTGGTTTGTCTGGACCGCATCTTTTTCCTCCGTTAGTTGTTTAAGAATGTCATCGACTTTCGCTTGTTTATCAGTCTCTAATGTTTGTATATATTCCTCTTGAACTTTTGCTTTCTGCTTAGCTACTTCTATTTCACCTTCAATAACTCTTTGTTGGTTTTCAAGTTGTACATACTTAGTCTTTAGGACCTGATTCATAGATGAAAATATGCTAATGTCTAGTAAGTCCTCAATAATTTCACGTCGAGCACCTAAATGTAACTGCATAAACGGAGTAAATGATGTACTTCCTAGCATAACAATTTGTGTGAATGATTTGTAATTTAGTTTAAGAATATTTTCCTCAAGATACTTTTGCATATCTCTAATATTAGCATCACTATCTAACTTCTCTCCATCTATTTCAATTTCAAATACTCTCGGTCCAAACCCTCGTCTAATCAAATAATTTTTACTTCCTATTTGAAAGTTAATCTCTGCCATCATGTTCTTGCCATTAATAGAATTGACAAGTTGAGGTATAGTTACACTTCTAAAGGGTTTGTTAAACAATGTATAAGTCAAAGCATCTAACAAAGTGGATTTTCCACTACCATTCTCACCTATAATAAGTGTACTAGGAGATCTTCCGAAGTCTATTTCTGTCCAAGCATTTCCTGTAGACAGAAAGTTTTTCCATCTGATATTTTTAAAATGTATCATACTGTGTCTTGTGCTTCTAAATAAAGCGTCTGCAATAAATTTTTAATTTTTTGTTTATCCAAGTCTGTTTCAACTACATCAACATATTCTTTTAGAAGTGTCATTGTATCTTCTAAGTTAATATCATCTCCTAATGCCTCATCTTCAAATTCTGAGAAGTCCTCAATAATTTTTAAATCTAATAAGTTATTAAGATATAATCTATCTACAAAGTTGTCGAATAGTTTGTAATCAGATTTCTTATTTACTATAAGCTTAACCACACCACCAATAATAGTAGTAAAATCGAAGTTCCTAATATCATTGACGCCCTCGAAAGTTGAATCGTCGTAATAAATTTTATGGAAGATTCTAAACGGGTTGTCATGATATTCCAAATCTCCTTTAACCGTGTCGAATACGGCGAATCCACGAGGGTCTCCATAGTCAGACCAAGTGATTTCGTAAGGGTTGCCCATGTATGTAATATTGCCTCTGCTATGACGATGGTGAAAGTGGCCAGAGACCACAAGATCATAACCAGTAAAAGTGTTAGGATCCATGCCATGAAGATTAGGCATTCCAGGAAGCATGTCATAACCGGCGAATTCGAAATGTCCGAATACAGTTCTTGCATCTGACTCTTCAATTTTGGCCATAGTCCTGTCATAATTTTCTCCACAAATCCAAGGTAAATATAATACCTTGTGTCTGTCCAACATTATTTCAGTTGGTTCTTCGTATAATGTTATATTATCATATTCTCCTAATAATAGATTAGGCGAATTAACATCATTTGTATTTTTAAAGTAAGTATCATGATTACCAGGTATCATATGTATTTCAATACCTAACTCTGCTGCCTTGGCAAAGAAATATCTTTTACAGGATTTTAGAGTGTTGAAGTTTATGTACTTACGCCTGTCAAATATATCACCTAAATGACATATTGTTTTTATTCCGTGTTCTTGTAAATACGGAAAGAAAAAATCTGTGTAAAACTGCTCGAAGTAAGCGTCGAATTGTAAATTATCTTGTCTCGCACCGAAGTGCGTATCAGTTACTAGGGCGACTTTCATTTAGACTGCCCTATATATCGCTGAATTAGCCCCGTGTTCTCTTACTTCACATTGTGTTGCGTAACATCTGCCATTAGTTTTTTTACTTACTAAGTCACTGGCAAAGTGAAATGCTTGTTCTGCAAACTTTTCACAACCTACACCATTCATTACAACAACATCTGCTAGTCCTTTTTGTTCTAGTTCTAGAAAATCTTGTAGTGCAGGATCATCCTTTGCAACTGCAAATTTGTGGTCGAAATTGTCCTTCAACCATTGTTTTAGTTCTTTTAATCCACCAAAGTCTACAACCCAATTTTTGTCGTCTAAACTTTGACATGCAAATTCAAAACTAAAGGACAAAGAATAACCATGTAGTAAACTGCAATGGCTATGTGTAGCATTAGGTTGTCTAAATACACAAGACAAACCTTCTTCGTGTCCATAAGTTTTTGTAGAATAATATTTAAATGTTTTCATATTCATTTTAACTCCTGATATAAGTTATTAGCAGAGAAATACTGCTGCGTTAATGATGCAGTGTTCTCTTCTGCTGCATTTCTCAATTCATTTGAATTAAAGTTTTCCATAATATATCGTATCCTATCTATTAGATATTGTTTGTTACTCTGATAATCTTCATAACTCAATGTCCATTCACTAGGATACAAAAACTCCGATTGATACATCTCACTATAAGACAATCTATTAGGAACAAGTGGATAGCCACCCGCTAATAGTATTTCATAACATGATATACCTAATGTTTCTTGTAGATTAGCACTAAACACAATCTTTGCCTGTCCTAATAGTTTGTGATAGTCCTGTTTCTTCAAGTCATAATCTGCACAGTTAATAAATTCATATTCTGGGAGTTGTAAAGCTAAGTCCTCAAATATTTTTAACTGTTTTTCTGGTGCGTTTCTGTGAGGAAACAATATTAAGTTATCCTTTTCAACACCTATTGTATCATTTCTAATAACATTTTGTAGATATTCAAAAGGCCAACCTGTTCTTACAATTTTCTTTTGTAAATACTCCTGGCTATCAGGATCATTAAACATTTCCTGTGCAAATAAACTTATATGAAATTGACTAGCAAAATAGTTTTTATCATACCCATCAAACATTGCATACTCTGAATGTCTAACCCAGGGCTTATCACCTATTTGCCTACCTAAAAAGTCCTGTGGATCATAACTACCTGCGTGCCACAGACCATGTGTAATAATTTTAATATTCTGCAAGTCTGCCATGTATTTTAAATTAATAATACCAGGGTGCCAGGCATCTGCAAATACAAAGTGGTCTCCATCTTTTACATCACCGTTCTTAAACAGTTGTGCAATCTTTTGGACTTGTTCTGCTTTGTATATGTTAGTCGCTGAGAAATCTAAGAATGTTCCTGACGAAACATCTTGTTCCTGATGTGTACCTTCAATAATTGTAACTGAAGTGTCGTTAGCGTCTGCAATTGCCTGGGGTAATTCTGTTTTCCATTGTGCAGTGTAACGAGTTTCTACATATTCTAAATCAATTAAATAAATCATTATCTAGTATAGCCCCGTTTTCATCATCTTCATACACTTCTACACGAACTGCACGATTAGGATATTTGTTTTCAATATAATTTATAAGATTCTCTGCTATCATTTCACAGGACTGGTAGTCTAAATGTAAAACGTTCTTAGTAAAGAGTCTTTCTAGTTCACGCTTAAATTGTATGAACTCCACGTCTCTATCATTATGCGTAACACCGAGAGTTACATAAAAGTAAAACATATGACGGTGAGGGTATCCTAAAAATGAGACGTCGTCCCAGTTACCTGTTGCGTATTTAGGATCTTTATCTGCTCCTGGGAATTTGTGAATACCCTCTTTAGTAAATTTTACTTTTATGTACCTGTTCTTAACCATTGTGGTTCCTCTCTGTTTGTATATTTAGCAAAGTCCAATTTGTACATATTATAATACCTTCGATATGCAGATACAACATCATTTGGTATTTTTGCATCATCGGGCATTGCTTGTGGCATATTATGTACGTCTGCCATTGGCGCATAAGGAATATTTTTTGGTGGGTTACAAAGAATGCTTCTAAGTTTTGCCTCAGTCAAATGTAATTTGCCATACCTATGAGTATATTCTTTACAAAGTTTATACCACAAGTTATGCAAGTACATATAATTCGCATTACTTTCCCTTACCCATATACCACATGGATGATTGATGTGAGATGCTTTGTATAAGCCCCACTCTTTAACTTCATCGCCTTCAATACGCCAGCGTTTAATGTTTCTACCGTTAGCAGTTTTGTCCATGTACATTACACCGTCTAGTACACGATGTGCTGTGGACAATAATTGCGCGTATTCAATAACCATCTTAACAACGTGCTTATCACAATGTGATTCTACACATTTCTGTTGGTTCTCATGTAACATAAAGATATTCAAAATAGTTCCTCCAAATTAATTGGCGCTTCCTTCGCCACGGACATTGACTTCATCATACCTCCTAAGTATTGATTGTTCTCCCAATAGTCAAAGTCCTGTCTATTGTTTACATTATAGAGATTACGGAACTGTCCGTCAAGTTTCATTTTACCCGTAAACTTAATTAGGGTATCTTTATCCAATAACATTGTTTCTAAATGTGACATAAAGTTTTTGATAGACATAAGTGTAAATGCTGTTCTTACATATATCCATTGATGTAAGTCGCCCCATTCTTCTTTTGCCTTTGTGCTTGGTGTGTTCAACATCTTGTAAAATGTGTCAAGATCTACACCTAAATTGACTTCCTGTGTGCAATTATCGTACATTTCTCTATACAAATTACTCATTTGTCTGGAAAACTTAGTTGTACCTGTACCCATATAAAATAAACCTGTTTCTACAGCTCTACTATGTGTTGTAGAGTCATATGATATATCTACATCTTTGTATAAACCATTCTGTGTGAACACCAAATAAGGCAACATACGTCTAATACTTCCTACTCCTAAGACGTGTAAGTGCATTTTATCTTGTGTCCAAACTTTTTCTATTTCACTAGCAATAAAAGCTCTTTTTACATCTTCTAATGGACCTGTTCCTAGTCCTGCTGCTCCCATTGCAATACCGCCTAATCTATCATGCCATTGTTCAGGTATTTCTGATAGCAAACATTCATACCAACGAAGATATGTATCAACACAATTACCCTGTAGAATAATAAAGGGCTTACAATTACTTTCTTCTTCATCAAATATTTCTAATTGCCTTTTAATGTTTCTACCTGTAGCTCTTGCCATCTCCTCATAGTTTTCAAAGTCAAAGAACCTTTGTTTTACATCATTACGTTCTGACCTTTCGCCTGTAAGTATTACAGGAATCTCATCAAAGCACATACCGATATCTCCAAACTGTGCTTGGTTTCGATATACCTTTTCTTTTAGTTCATCAGTTAAATCTAGTCCTTGTGTAACAACCTGAAGACCACCTGAGTCAACATGAACTTGGTGTATAGATTCTCTGTAAGATTTAAATCGTTCACCAAAGCCTGACTCTGTATGTCCGTTGTATAGCATGCTAAATTTGTGATGATGTTTGTCCTGTACTAATTTTTCTATCAGTGTTCTAACAATACCTGAATTGGTTTCATCATTAGCAATTTGTGGATTACTTAGGCGCATATAACTTGTGCCTGATACTACATATTCTAATTTTTTATTCATGATTTTAATATCTCTATAAGCATATTAGCTTCTGCTACTGCATCATCTAAAGCATTATGATTGTTTGCCTTAGGTAACTTTTTATTCAACACGTTCATTAATGTTCTTAAACAATAAATGTCCCAAAATTTCCAGGGGTAACGTTCCATTTCACTTTTGTTTTCATTCCAACCTGATAGTGTCATAGCATTTTCTAATATTACAACATCAAAGTTGGCACCATAGCCCCAAATAGGAATACTATCCCAACCATAAAACTTTTGAAACTTATCTAATGCCTCATCTAATGGAACAGGATCTTTTTGCCACGCCTGTCTAATATCTTTTGGTTGTTCTGCCCACCAATCTACTGTGCTTTTTTGTATGTGTAATCCTGCTTCTTTACAAGTCATAGGATCTACGTTCACAAAAAACTCATCTACTATTTCTAAGTTTTCTATTCTAACAGCGCCAATAGAAACTATACACGCATTAGAGCGTGTGCTTAATGTTTCCAAATCAACGACTATATGAGGTTTATTAATGTCCATAATATAAAATTTTGTAATTTACTTTCTAGCAATCAAGTTCATAAACTCTGCTCTAAGTGCTGGGTCATCTTTGAACCCTCCACCTAGTTTACTTGTAATAGTAGACGAACCTACGTCTTCTACACCACGACTCTTTACGCAATAATGTTGAGCATCTATAACTACTGCAATATTATCTGTATCGAGAATGTATTGTAGTGCATAATATACTTGTTCTGTCAAACGTTCTTGTATTTGTGGTCTCTTGGCAAAGTATTCTACTATACGATTAAGTTTACTTAATCCTAAAACCTTTTTGTTTGGAATATACGCCACAGTTCCTACGCCATCAATGACTACAAAATGATGTTCACAGTTGGATTGAACATTTATGTTACGTTCAACAACCATACTTTCATATTCCATTTTGTTTTCAACTGCTGTACATTTAGGAAACGCCTCGTAATCTAGACCCCAAAAGATCTCGTTAATATACATCTTAGCGACACGATTAGGTGTGTCCATAAGACTGTCATCAGATAAATCTAGTCCCATAACATTCATAATGTCAGTAAATTTATCTTTGATAATCTCAATCTTCTCTGTACGAGTGAGTCCATTATCTACTACGGGGGTTTCTACTCCACACTTGACTAAGTGTTCGTGAATTTTAAGACCCAATTCAGGGTCAGTTTTTGTCTTATTAAAAGCCATTTATTTTCTCCTTCCTAACACGGATATAGTTTTTAAAATTTGCAACCTTTGTGTTGCCTTATATTTATACATTCTGTTCATTCCCACGGAAAGTTTATCCATTGCTTTATTTGATATTGTGTATTATTATAGAGTCTTACTCCTTCAAAGTCAAGCTCCATGTCAACCATTTTGTTAAATAAAACAGCAAACTTAGCACCAGGAAATACTTCTCGGATACCAAAAATTGTTTTACCTGTATCGCATATATCATCTATGAACAGACAATTATATTTATCAAGTTGTAATTCTATAAGTTTCTTCCTGTCTGTTCCGTTTCCGTCTCTTGTTTGCCACTCTAAACTTTGCATAGGAACCTTTGTTCTGTTGGATACCATTACTGCTGGTACCAGTCCTCCTCTTGCAATACCAACAATCATGTCAATATTATTCTGTTTTACCAAATCACTAATGTGTTCTACTTGTTCGTTTATTGTATTCCAAGTTACGTCTATGTTCCCCATGCGTTCCCGAATAATGTAATATGCAACCTTGGACTAAACTTGTAACCTGTTTTCATACAGGCTTCTGCAACATCCTTTTCTGTTAGGGCTTGTTGTTCCAATGTTGCGCCTTCTGGCATGCAATAAACTGCATCCAGAACAACACCAGCAGATTTATATTCATCAACAAATAAATCTACTTCTTCAAAATCTATATAGTCTCTAACGACAAATTTATTATATAAATGACTGTTAGTTACCTTGTTCATATCTAATAGTGCTTCAGGAATAAGGGCATCGAATTGATCCTCACCTGAGATAGATAATTTAGGAGATGTTGACCATGTAATATGAATGTCTTTTCCATCTTCATTTAAATAATCTATAAATTGTTGTTGTAAGTTCTGTGTTCCATTTGTTTCAAATGTTACATTCTTTAAACCTACTTCTTTACACATTTCTAATAGTTCAGGCCAAACTCTTTGCCAACCTAATAAAGGTTCGCCACCTGTAATAACTAAATGTATATCTTCTCTCTCATCAAATTTACCATTAGGAAGTAAACTAACGATATGTTCGAACACCTCGTCTATTGTCTTTGTTAATTGTAAATGTTTGTATTTCATCGCCCAAGATGCTGAACTATCACAACCTATAGGCGTAACAGGAAGTTCTTCGATACTTTTATATGCTATTTCATTATCCTTTTCTGCTCTAGGATCTGTCATATAGGGCATTTCTTCTACAGGAATAAGTTTACCTCGTTCCTGACCAAAACCTCTACATTCAAAGTTGCAACCAAACACCCTAAGGAAAATACTAGGAACACCTACAAATCTTCCTTCACCTTGTACTGAATAAAATGCTTCGCTATATCTAAGTTTTGCCATGTTGAGTATTATATATGATTATAGAAGCTATAATCAAGAGTCAATTTAACCGTTTTGTTTTTTCTTAGCAGCCGCTTCTTCTGCTTTGATTTTTTCATCCAAATATTTTGGCCTACGCTTAGGCATCTTTTTGCCTTTGTTTGCCTCATTAGCTTTCTTCTCGTCTGCTTGAGCTTGGTCAATTATATTTTTCATATAAGTAACATACTCTGTACTTCCTTCACCTTCTTCAAGAAGTTGCTCTATATCCAAACTTTGAATGTATTTGAACTTTGTTTCCATATGACGTTTCTCTTTCTGGATACGTCTAATGAAAGCATAGTATGTGATTTGTGTAAAGTACGCAAAAGGATTGTTAGATTTTTCAGGATCAAAGTTGTCCATATATGTAAGACAATTTTCAATACCATCTAGAATCATTTCATCTCTAAATGTATAATTTACAAAGTTTGCTTTATATGCCAAGTGATTTGCTATTTTAACAAAGCACTCACCAATATAATTAGGTACTTGCGGTCTGTCATCTCCACTATCTTCTGCTTCAATACGGATTTTTCTAAACTCTGTCATAGCTTGTAGAAATTCCTTATTGTTTATATAGTGTGATGAATTTGGATCACGTCTTTTTGCCATAATATACTCCTAATGTATCTTTTTCTTTATGTGTGCGTCAGCGTATTCTGCTAATGTTTCTAAATCTATATCGTCCATTGGATCATAACCCATGTCAGCATTTGTTGGTAAATCTGCCGCTTTAGGTAATTCTTCGACATAAACATTTTCATTTAAATATGTGGCCTCTACTATATTTGTGTAACCTGCCTCATACTTTTGATCTAAACCTGTTATCGCTAACACATTAATTCTGTCTATTGTAAAAACTCCTGTATCTGAGAATGCTATCCACGGACGTAAACTTAATTGTTCTCCTATAACTCCCCTACTAATACTCATATGACTTACTATTTCAATAGGGTGTTCTATTTCGTAAACATCTACACCCTGAGTTACTCTTCCCACAACCGTGGAGCCGTCTATTAATTTTAGTACCGTTATCTCAGACATCTATTTTTACTAACTTATAATCGAAACCTTCTTCGTTATAAATTTTTACCCTTTCTATTAAGTGATTTAATGTATAATTTTTCTTGGACTTCCAGGACAAATCATCTCCTATATCAAATAATTTACATTGTACCTTTTGATCTCCTCTTCTAAGTCCTCTACCTATACTTTGTAGATTTCTTATCCTACTCTTTGTTGGAGATGCAAAGACAATATTATGTAGGTTCCTTATATTTATGCCTGTGGAAAATGTGCCGTATGATGCTATAATTATAGCGTCATCTTCTTTCTCAGTTATTGCACGTATCTCTTCTCTAACTTCTGTATCAGTTCCACCATAAACAAAGAATACTTTTCTGCCTTTTTTAACTGCTTTACTAATTATTTCATGTAAAACCTTACCATGTTTCTCTACATATTGAAATAAAACAAGTGTATTACCTTCCTGAGCTATCGTCAGATTTTTTATTATCTCGTTTCTCTTTGGATTTGTTACTATCCAATCTATCTCTTCCTGATATGTGGATTTGGTAATAAACTTGCGCTCTTCGTCCTTGCTGTAATTTAGTGTGCAACACACGATTTTTAGATCTGCTAATTGTTTGTCCTCCATTAACTTCTTGGTAGTTGTTACTTTGTACACAGGGCCAAACACACCCTCTAATACTAATTTATGTGTCTGTGTTCCGTCTAATGTTCCTGTTGTTCCTATTCTATAAGGAGCATTAGTACATTTATTCATTAATGTTGTCAATGATTTCGATTTAAAATTGTGTGCTTCATCACCATAGATAACATCAAATTTTTCAAACCATTTTTTAGGAAACTTGTATATAGATTGCCATGTAGAAATAGTAATAGGATATTCATTAGATTTTTCTTTACCACCATATATTCTATGACAGTTTTCAGGAGCTTTCCACTCATCTGCTGTTGCGTAGTCCTGAAAGTCTCCATACATTTGCTCTACCAATGAAGTTGTTGGTACTACTATGAGTTGCCTACGTCCTCTTGACTGATGGTATCTAATTAAACTGTAAATAATTAATGATTTACCACTAGCCGTAGGACTTAATAAAAGTGACCTAGTATTTTTTAGTGCATGTCGTATAGCATCTATTTGATAATCTCTTATTTGTATATCTTTACCGCCACTTTGTAACTTTAATAGTTTTGTAAACCCTGCAACGTCTACATCTTCTCCTAAGTCATCTATTTTTACATCTACATCATATTCTAATGTATTAGCAAAGTCAATTAAATACTTTAGCAGTCCAACATATAGTTCGTTGGTGTACATACTAAACAATCTAACCTTGCCGTCCCACATTCTATTCTTATACATAGGCATAAAGCGAGCGCCTGGCACTTCAAATGTAAAGAAGTCAGATAGTTCCTGAGCAATACCAGGATCTGTTTGTACTTTTAAATGTACTTCGTTCTTTTTACTTACAGAGATCACGCCAATCCTTTACGCTTATTTTTTGTCTTGTTGTTATAAGTTTATGATACGCATCCATTTCTGGTCTCATCATTTCATCGTCAATCATGTCATTAAGATTGACACCTGTTGTTAATGTTGTTCCTACTTTTACGTCTCCTACATAATCTGAAAATTCTCCAAACATTATGTATTCAAAATTAACATCTTGTAATTGTTCACAGTAATTAGGAACCCACCATTCTGTTGCTTTTAAATGTTCTGCGTGTTTTTCCATTCTTTTAACGCTAAAATATCTATGTATAGGCTGTCTTAATACAGCGATACGTCTTAAGTTTGTTTCTTTCCACTCATCAAATGTACCTATGTGTGCGTCTGGAAATTCGTGTTGTAATTTTGTTGAACCTGAACGAGGTCCTGCTAATACAGCAAATTTATCTGTAAATATCGCCATTGGTAGAGGTCTTGGTTTATAGTAATCCATTTGTAAACTTAGTCCATTCTATTGCGTTTCTAATATCAAACCCTCTGCTACCAACTGCCTTAAGAATACTTTCACATTGTAGTAAACAAGTGTCTAAATACTCTACTTTGTCTGTTTGTTTTATTACATCTGGATCTGTGTCTAAATAATCATTCATCTGATTGTTAAGAGGCGCATTACCTAAATACTGTTCCCAACCCAATTCATTAAGTTGTCTTTGGTCCAATTCACCTCTATAATATTGCCACTTCAAACGTCTCAAAGACAACAATGTACTCTTAGCCTTTCTTGCCTGGAGTTTTAAAGTTGTTAAATAATTAAGATATTTGGCATGGAGTTCTGGTTGCTTCGTAGAGTCGCCACCTAAGTTAAGTTCGTCTAACTTACAATCCTTTTGCCATTCTTCTTGTAGATATTCAAGTGATATTTTCATAATATAGTATTATAGGACCTAGTAAAGTAAATGTCAAGTATTTTATATACCAGAAGCCGTTGTAATTGTGTAGTCTTTGTACCTAAACATACCTACACCTGTCATATACTCTGTGCTTCCTGTATATATCTCAAAGTCTAATCCCTGTAAACTAACAGGAAACAAGTCTCTGAATGTAAACTGAACAATAGGGTTATTATTAGAATCCAATACAAATAAAGTAGCATCTGAGAACTGTCCCAATGCTTGTTGTTTTTTAGGATCTATATCAGGAAATCTATATTCCTGTTGAGTACCATAACTTGCGTACTGTTTATGGTCACTTGGAAACCCTAATCCAATTAACCAATCATATAGTTCCTTATAATTTGTCATGTCTTCTTGTATAAGGAACCTAATCATCAACGTACCAAACTGTAGCTTGTCACCTGGTAAAGGAACATCTACAAGTGGTGTAGGTTGATCTGCTGGGGGCAAATTAATTTCTGGTATATTTGCCGCTTGACAAAAATAACTAACATTAGGGATATTATGTATTTGAAATTTAAATCCATTAGGTTTTAGATAATCCAACTCACCTGGATTATTTGCTGTGAATGAAGCTTCCGTAATGTTGTTAATATTTGTAAGTGTCATCTACCTTGTCCTCTGTATTTTTTATAACTTCTCTTTTTATGTTTGTTCATTGATGAAGTAGAACATTTTACACTTCTACCTCTTCCACCAACACCTTGTGATGATGCCTTTTTTGTTGCTCTGTGCGTTATTTTCGCCCACGTTCTCGCCATTATATACTCCTAAAACGATACGCTAACTCCACATCCGCAAGCAGATTGTTCAGCAGGATTTATAAATTCAAATCCTTCATTAAGTCCTTCCACTTTCCATGATATAATTGTCCCTGCTAAGTACATCTCAGACATTACATCCATCCATACTTTAAATTTTCCGAAATCAATTTCTATATCAGTTTCTGATGCTGGTCCATTAGCATAATTAAAAACATAAGAAAATCCTGCACAACCTCCGCCTGTCAATCCAAAGTGAATACCTTTAGAATTATTCTTTTCTAATCTTTCCATAACTTGTTGAAGTGCCTCATCTGTAAAGTCCACTAAAGGTGGTCTAGATGTAGCAATTAAACTGTTAGGGTCAAATTGACTAGCTTGCAATAGTTTCTCCCTCTCTAGGTTTAGCACCCATTTTTTCCATCCAAGTAGAGTTACGTCCTGCTTTCTTTTCTTCCCAATCTTCTATTGCTTTCTTAATACTATCTTCTGCTAATACAGAACAATGTATTTTGATTGGTGGTAAATCCAATGCAGTGGCAATGTCTTTATCTTTTATTTGTTTTGCTTCTTCTATTGTAAGTCCTGTTAGCATTTCAACGAACATACTAGAGCTAGCAATAGCACTACCACAGCCATAGGTTTTAAATTTAACATCTTCAATAACGTCAGTATCAGGATTTAATTTTAGATCTAACTTCATTACATCACCACACGCTGGGGCGCCTGTAAGTCCTGTAGCTACATTAGGGTCTTTAGGATCAAAGCGTCCTACACCATGTGCAGCAGGATTGTTTGTTACTTCCTCAAATCTTTTTACTACTTCTTTCGAATATGCCATATTTCCTCCTTAGCAATAGTATTTATAATACTTTCTATCTAACCAGATGTCAATTAGGTAGACAACCAAAGGAATAAATAATTTTGTCCACAAAGGACAAGACACACACACAGGAGAAAAATATGTCAAATAATAGAAATGGCTTTGAAATTAGAGCCGATTTACTCAACCAAGCACAATGTATTTTAGAGCAAAATAGAAGCTTTAAACTAGATGCTTATCACAATAACGTTCAAAGAAGTTTGGAACAACGAGATGTTGCTTATCCAGATTTTCCAACAAGTTGTTTAGAACCTATTACTGCTAAGGAAGTAATAGCAGTAGCTAGGGAGCTGAACGCTTTCGTAAAAGAAACAGACTAACTGTTACTTTTCGACAATGTACTCTTTAGGTTCTGTATTAGTAGTTATACGGATGTCAACGTCCTTATCATTAGGCAAAGTAGCATCTAAATAAATTCTACCCGCACATCCTGTTGCTAGTAATACTCCTAAAAGTACAAGTGGTATGATATATAAGTTTTTCATTTATATTATATCCTAGGCAAAAAAGGGGGCTAAATCTAGCCCCCTTTACAATAAAAAAAGATCTAATTACATTAAGTTTGTAACTTTAACTGATCTGTAGTATTGGTTTCTGTCTGCTGTGAATGTGTCAGCATCAGTTGTACCGTCCGCTTGCATTACGAATGGATTAGCAATCATGCCATACCTAGTTTTGAAACCAATTTTAGGTTGGAATGTGCTTGGGTCAATAGCCCTTACCATTTGTAGTGGAACGTATGGACAGTAGAAAATACCAGCGTCATATGGGCTAGTACCTTTATATCCAACAACGTAGAACTGGCTAGCAGCTCCTGTGTTTGCTGAATAAGGGTCAATGTAGACTCTGTAACGGCCGTTTAACACACCAGCGAATGTATTACCTGTGTCATCAACATTTAAGTTAGTTGATAATGCTGGGGCGTAATCAAGAACACCAGCCATCGCTAAAGCACTTGCAACATCTGATGAACAGATGATGAAGTTACCTTTACCACGCCTTGTGTCTTGTGCAATTACGTTAGCGTCTCTCTCAATGTTAAAGAGAAGACCCTTGAATCTTTCTACCGACCATCTACCGTTACTATCGACGTCTAGGTCGAATGTTCCAGCAGTTGCTGTGCTTGCAGATCCAGTCTTTGCGACTTTATAAATCGTTCTAATAACCTCACGGTTAATCTCAGCCAAAATTTCTTGAGAAAGAATGTTGCTGAGTTCTGATTCCGCATCTAAACCATGAACCGCTTTCAAGTCTTGAGCAAGTTCAACTGTGTATTCTGCTTTCAATGCTCTTGATTTAGCAGTAACAGTTGTTTTCTCAATAGAGAAAGCCATTTCGTTAAGTGTAGTTGAATCACCAAATCCTTCTGCAGTAGATGTGCTTACGCCAGTACCTGTTGTATAAGTACCGTCTACTGGGTTAGATCCAGCGTGTGTACCTGCGCCTGAAAAGTCTGTGTCCGCTTCGTTGAATAATGCCTCAGTTCCACTTTGTGAAGTGAAGTGTGACTTCATTGCGAAGATAAGACCAGTTGGTCCAGACATAGGTTGTACACCACATACGTCATATGCCATTAAGTTTGGCAACGCACGTCTAACTAACGAAATTAAAATAGGATCATAGTTATCAATGTTAGAACCAGTTTGGTTTGCGTGTGTAGCTTCGAACAGGGCTTCCTTCTCCTCACGGAGAGCTTTTTCCTGGTTTTCGAGTACCACGGTAGTAACAGCCTTTCTATAAGGATCCTTGATATCATCAAGTTCAGGATGCTCTAGAACTGGTTGCCACTTTTTCTGTAGTTCTTCTGAAAGATACATTAGTTGCTCCTTTATTTACGTTTGTTATATGTTTAATAACCTAATTATTTATAAAAAAATTAACTTTTAACCTTGTCGAATTTAGCTGCTTTAGAAATGCTTTCGGCATATCTAGCCATAACAGTATTTTCAACTAAGGCTCCTTGGTCAACGCTATCATCTAGCTTATCGCCAGAAGTTTCCGCTTTCGCTTTAGGAAAATAATTTTCCTTAATAACGTTTAGTTTCTGAGCGTACTCCTCTTCGTCTCCGAATGTTACATCATTGACTAGAGTAGCAAACTTTTCAACCTCTGTCTCAGCTAGATCGCCAACCACGGAAGAGAATACTTTCTCTTTTTGTAGTTGCTCTTTTTCTTCGCTGATCGCTACTGACTTACCAATTTCTTCGTCTAACTTAGATTTTAGTTCGTCAATTTCTTGCTGTTGGTTAGCCAATACATCAACTTTCTCATCTGGAACGTCAATATAATGTTCAACGAAAACGTCTTTCATCCCTTTAATAAAGGACTCAGTGATTTCATTTCTTAAACCATTTTCAATAGCAAGCTCGTTTTCCTTCATCCACTGCTCAGTCACGTATGACAGATACTTGTCGACATTTTCAACGAGATTTTCTTTAGCTTCATCAAAAGCTTTGCTAGCTTCCTCAACAAGTTCATCCTCGATTTGAGAAATTTGTTGATTTACTCTAGCAACAACAACAGACTCAAAAAGTGAGGCTGCTTTTGTTTTAAATTCTTCGGAAAGATGCTCTTCATCTTCAAATAAATTAGCAATGTCATCCTCGAATAGTGTTTCTGCTTCTACTTCGTCTTCAGTCATTTCAACTTCTTCCTCAGTTTCTTCAGCTACTACTTCTTCGGACTCCTCCTCTCCTTCTTCTAACTCTTCAAGACCTTCGTCAACGTATTCGTCTTCAACGATAGCTTCTTCTTCAGTCTCTTCGACTTCATCTAAAACTTCTTGTTCGTCTTCCAACTCAACTTCGTCTTCTTCTTGGTGTACATTACCTTTAGAAGATGATTGGTTAACAACGCTACGTGGGTCTGTACCGTCTGTGTAGTTAGGAGCCTGTCCAGCACCACTGTTTTGTGGACGTGGGGCTGAGCCAGCTTTTGCTGATGCTGCCTTTCCTACTTCGCTTGTTAATCCACCTTCAGGGTTGTTAGTACCACTTAGGTCTTGTTGTTCTGGGTTAGGATTTGAACTGCCTTGTAGGGGAGGGGTAGCATCACCTTGCTTTTTATCTAATGGACGATGTGCATCCGCAGAAGACGTCGGCTGCTGATTACCAGCAACTTCATCTATAACTTCTTCAGCAATTTGTTTGCCTTCTAGAAGTTCTCTGATTTTGGATTCTACTCCCATTTTTCTCTCCTTTTGTTTATTAGGATTATTTTAAATAATAAAACATCAATATTATTTATATTTATACAGTTTTCTGTTAAATTTCAGACAGTTTAGACAGGAATTTGCTAAATTGAGACATCTTTGCCTCTTCTAGCTCTTGGCTACTAGCACGTTTAATAACGCTCTGTGCCTCTTCTATGTCCTGTTCAGTCCATCTTCCGTTAACAAAAACCCATTCTTTACCCTCCATAATTCCTTGTACAAAGGCATCCGGAGCCGAAGGATCCGCAACAATATCTGCTGCAGTTGCTAACATGAAGTCATCTTGTACTTCATTTATGCCACCCTTCTCTTTTAACGAACCTAATCCTCTAGAGCTAACGCCTAGTTGAGCACCTTCGCTAATAAGTTCCTTTACAATACGGCCCATTGGGGTATCCATTATCTTAGCTCTACCAATATAATTAGAGCCGTCTTCTTTAAGACTTGTAATCATGTGGGAAACTCTGTCTAAATTAACTGTTGGACCGTCCGGGTGTCCTAATTCACCGTACGCTCTTTTAGTCTTGACTGCTTCTTCAACATATCTGTTGACTTCTCTCTGCATGACTTCTTTAGGATATATCCTGCCGTTCTTGTTTTTTAAATCTGATTGTAAAAATACACCTTCAATATATACATTAGGTTTCTTAGGGTCCTTACTCTCTTCTGTGAGGTATCGTATTTCCTCATTAAATTCTTTAATTAGTCTCATTATCCTAAGCTACCTCCGTTATATACGTTACCTGCATCATTAGTATCTAATGGTGCATCCTGGTGTTGTTGAGAACCAAATCCTGCTACTTTAGCTAAATCTAAAATAACAGTACCACCGTCACCGCCGGCGATTACTACCTCGATGTTTGATGTGTTCTCTGAATTGTCGTTAAATCCATACATATCTAAGCTACCACTTTCTGCTAATTCGTAAAGTACAACGGAGTTACGTTGCACCTTAGCACTAGCGCCGCTTGATAGTGTCCAATGTAATCCTTTAATATTTACTGTTGGGCTGCTAGCTGTCTCGGTAGATTTCTTTAGTGTTACATCTAAGTCGATTGTCCCTGTAGCAGCAGTACCCCTAACACTCACAACACCTTGGACTTGTGTTAATTTGAGATTGTTTACTGTTACTGCCATTTTGGTTTTCCTTTAAAAATTAGTATGATTTTTTAGCTTTTTTATGTGATCCGTGAGATCCTTCTTCAAGTACCTCAACATTAGGGTCATCCACTTCAACTTGTTCGATACCATGTTCGAACATTACTTTATACCAAGACACGTTACCTTGTTCATCAGGGTCAGCGTGTTCTCCAAAAATAGGTGTTCCTTCGTTCCACTCCTTGTGGAAAATTTTAGTTGCACACATATGATCATCTTTTGGAAGTGATCCTTTTGCAACTCCATCTACAGGAGCTTCAGTTACGTTTTCAACACCTTCTCTAAATTGCTTGAAAGTTTTCATTAGTTTTCCTCGTTATCTTGTTTGTCTACTGGCACTCCGGTTTCTGTGTCAACGTCGACGACTGCGTCCTCGAGACTGTCACCTACAGGCTCTTGATCAGGGACAAGTCCCATTTTCTCAAATTCACCTATATCAGCACCTTCTTTGCCAGCAATTTGATTACCAAATGTAGAAGCTGCCTGCTGTTGTTTCAAATTATCTAATGCCTCGCCAGTGCGTTGTTGCATTAGAGCGTTGAACTGATCTTGTGCATCAGCATTTTGTCCAGCGATAATATTATCTACTAGATCATTTACTGTTACGTCGTTTTGTTCTTCTGCCATATTATGCTCCTTCTTCAGGTCCTGGTACCGGGTTTCCTTCACCAGGCATACCATTATTTATATCCCCTCCACCGCCATCTTGTTGTTGTTCAACAGCAGTAAGAGGACTCCATTGATACTGTCTTTGTAACTGAGGTTCTTTTAACAAGTCTGTTTCTATTGCCTCAATTTCTTCATCAGTAAGGCTCAATACATTTTTCTGTATCCAGCGCTTACTAAAAAATGTTCCTATATATGCGGATAATCCGTTTAATACTTCTACTCTACTTCTTAGAATCTCTTGTTCTTTAGATTCTGTGTAGTATGCATCAGTAGCAAACTCAAAAAAGATATCATCTTTAATGTTATCCCAATCTTCCATAGTAATAACATTCTTTAGTAAAAGCTGAGATTTGAGTAAATCCATAAACAGAACTGAGAATTTTCTTCTTAGTTTATCGATAAACTTTGTGAACTTCATCTCGTCTCTGTTTATCTCAGCTGCCCTACCAAAGTTAAGTCCTGCCTGTTGTTCTAAACGTGACATCGGAATGTTTAACGCTTGATACAATTTTTGTTGAAAATATTGTACATCTTCAATCTGCCCTAGGTTTTGTCCTGCTGGCAATGTATCAATGTTAGTTCCTGTCCCGCCTTCCCTTCTAGGTAACCAGAAGTCTTCCAACATAGACATAAACTTTTTATCATCACGTATCTCTCCTGTGTTAGCATCATAAACAAGTTTATTTCTATACCTGTCCATAATGTCTTTTAGATATTGTTCTGCCTTCATCTTTGGCAAGTTACCAACATCCACATAAAAAATACGTCTTTCAGGAGCCCTTGTAATCCTATAAATGACTACTGCGTTCTCCATCATACGAAGTTGGTTTGCAGGCCTAATGGCTTTGTGTAGATAAGAAAGTGCAATTTTCTTATCATGATCTACCAAACCGCTTGGCGCATATGCAATTGCATCCTTTACAATTTTTAAGCCCTGTTGATTTTCAGGAGCTACATATGCACCGGGTTTTGTAGTAACACCTTTATCGTTATAGATGAAGTATTCTTCTACATCTTTAACGAACTGCACACCTGACGCATTCTTTTCCTTCTTAACTTCTCGAACACGTCTAATTTTTCTGGGATCAATATATCTTATATCTTTAATCCCATCTTTAGGGTTATCTATATCGATAACCTTATGGAAATATATTTTGCCGTCTACGTACCATCTCTTGAAATAGTCTTGTGCCATATCTTGGATGGACATGAGAGCTTTTATTTCCTCGAACTCTCTGGATATACTTTTTCTAATAGAAGCGGACAATTCAACTTTATCTAAGTTAATTTCAACTGGACTTTCGTTTTCCAATTGAGCTATTCCCTCATTAATAATGTCTTCGATCGCTGTATCAACATCTGCCATCATAGCTATATCACGATACCTTTTAATTAGTTCAGATTCAGTTTGACTAATGCCATCTAAATCTAAATAGGTACCATAATAACCGCCGGCTCTAATACTTTCAACAGCGCCGTCCTCGGAAGGTGCTACAAACGATTTCTCGTTCGTAGCCTGTTCCTTTCTCTTTATTTCAAATCCAAATATATCCATAATTTATTCTTACCTTAATTGTAAGATCATATCCGTTAAACGGATACGTCTACGCCAACGTTCTCGTATCTCTGATACTGGAATGTAACTGTAAACTCTTCGATAATGTCGTTCTGTGCATATTGTAATGCAATTTCTGACATATTAATTGGGAACGCATCGTATAAAATGTATTTACCACCTGGTAATACTGCGTCGTTCCTATCTAGGTGTTCGATTTCAATGTCCTGGAAGTAGTCAACAGGGTTTAAATTACCTCTATTGTCATCTTTCTGGTTCATAGAATCTAACCATTGTTCGAAAGGTCTTCTTAACGATTGATTAGTATCGTTAATAATTGTTACTGTCCACGGATCAAATATACGCTCGCCAGCTAACTTAATTTCCCTACCTCTGTATTGAATAATTGCTGGGTTAACAGTTGAAGCTGGGATAGCTGCACCTGAAACTAAAATACTATAGGTATTGTCGCTTTCAGCAATAGTCGGGAAATTAAGAGTGACTCTGAACTGATTGGGACGAGCTCCGCCTGCCCCTAATCTACTTCTAAACTCTTCGATATTCATTTATTTCTCCTCTTTACCTATTTATATTACCCACCAATCTCTTCGAAGCTTACGCCTGTTCGAGTAGCGATAAAGTTAAGTTGTATGAAGTTAATTGCTCTAGCAGGTTTAATAAAAATATCTGCTACAAATTCGTTTCTGTCAATAACTTCGGGTGTATTGTTGCTAGAGTTACAAATAACTTTAAAGTCATATATACCTCTACGTCCTTGAACGTCTCTCAAGAACGGTGTAAGCAAGCTAGTAAATTGCGACCTAGTAAACGCATCGTTAAATTCAAACAATTGGAATTTAGCTGCTGTACTAATTGCTTTCTCAAGAATGATAAACAATCTTCTAACATTAATTCTGTTGAATGCACTAGGTGCTGCCAACATTGTTTTATCACCAAACAGAATAATTCCTGTACCTGGTGTATTAACAATAGGGTTGATACCGTTTTTATACATATCGTCCCTGTTTGTTTTAGTAGGATTAAATGCAAGTTTTACTGCGTTTCTTACTTGTCCTCTGTTATAACCAGCAGGTGAGAACCACGGATCAGTGCTTAAGTCTGTTGCTACACAAAGACCTGCAACGTCTCCATTAAGTGGAACCCATCTATAAACGTCGTTATATCTATCGTATTGATATTTCCAGTTACCGTCCATTACCGCAAACGAAGTACCTGCTAATGCTGCTTTATCAGCAATCATTGAAGTTACCTCTGAACCTGCGTTGTTTACTACGCTAGCTCTTTGAGGTGAAAGGAATGTAATACAGTCCTTTCTGACTTGGGAAATATTATCGATAACATAATCAACATCTGTAGAACTATGTCCGCCAGTTAAAACCAAACTAATATCAACACTTTCTGAATCTGCAAACAAGGAATATCCTGTTTGGATATTACCTGAAGTAGGTGCTTCTGAAACACCACCTGTTAGTGATACAGTTGCTTCTGATGATGTATAGTTTGATGTAAATGTTGTAGTGGAAACAGAACCCCAACCACCTGTTGATTTTTCAGATGCTGGATGATCACTCCACCAAATATATTTTGATTGAGAATTAATCACGTCTTTATAATAAATTGAACCGCCTTCTAAACCTTTGGCGTCAGAAGCCTTTGAAACGTTTTCAAATTTCTCAAGAACTGTTCCCTGTTGTCCAGAGAATAAACCATCTTCGTCTATAACAATAATGTGCAATTGGTCGTTTGAACCACCTTTTGCTAATACTGTGCTTGATGAAAGTGGAGCTCTATCAAATTGTGTTTTGTATGTCCAATCTGATGCGAGCGTTGCTGTAGCTGTTGCTGAAGAACCATCTCCTCCAATAGTAACTGTTGGTGCTGATGTATAACCATTACCTGGATTAGTAATAGTGATAGCTGTAACTGCACCACCTGATACTGTTGCTGTACCAGTAGCAGTAATACCGCCTGCTGGTGCTGCACTAAATGTAACAGTTGCTGATGTGTAACCAGAACCTCCTGCAGTAATAGTTGTTGAAGCAACAGAGTTGCTGTCAAACGTACTAGAATCTGCAAATGAAACTTTAAGAGAGTTTCCTAAAGCTCCAGGGTATCTAGCTACCCACATACCATTGGAACCTGAACCAGTTGAATGGTTTAGGTCGTAGTCATCTTCATTATCTACTACTATAGCAGTTCCTGATGCGACCGCGTTTCGTGCTGCGTCGCCTGCTGCTCTGACTAACTTAAGATTATTACCGTAAGCTAGGAAACTAGCTGCTGTAAAGAAATCCACAAAGGTGTCATTGTCCGGTTTAAAAAATCTTTCAACAAGATTATTCTCAGAACTTACTGTTGTGATCTCGTCTACAGGTCCCCACTGAAAGTTACCAACAAACGCACCAATTGTTGATGCTACTGCTGGTACCACACTGGTTAAATCTACCTCTTTAACGAGTACACCTGGTGATAGCTGAAATGCCATGTTTTTCTCCTCGGTTTTTAAATATTATCTTATGAATGACACAAGTTTTATCATCGTATTATTTATAAGTCTTAATTTTTTACCATGTCCCGGAGCTTTTGTTGTAGGTTTTTCTTATAATCATCGTCTAATAACCAAAGATCTCCTCCAATTACTTCTGCTTCCGGTTCCTGTCCATCATTACGAATAAATGGTGTTAAATTATGTTCTATATCAGCACTTTGTTGTTTATACAAACCTTCTCTAGTGTTAATATCAGTCATATCTTTAAAGAATGCCTGTGAAGATAACCACCCAAACAACACCATACACATAACCAAGTCATCATGATAGCCTTCATCTGCTTGATAAGTGTTGCCTTTTTCTATAAAAGTTGATATTTCATGTATTATATGTTCATCAAATACCAACAGTTTTTGTTCCTCTAATAAGGACTTAAATGTAAAACACCCTTGCCTTTTTACTGCTTTAGATGTATTTACTCCTAATTTTGTACTTTTACCGAAACCTGGGCTAATAAATTGTCTTTGTTTTTCGGTTACCGTACTTAAAATATTTTCGTATTCTAGTTCCTGATGTAGTATTTCTACTACCTGTTGTCCAATATCATTTACCTCTACTAATACAAAGGCGTCATTGAAGTCCCTTGCTACTTTTCCTATAACATCTGGAAACAACATAGGGGCTATATTATTGTCTCTATACTTTGCCACTACTTTGTATGGCATTTCTGTGATATCAACTACTATAAAGGCAGAGTAATCTCCACCTATACCTCTTGCTGTGTCCACTGTTATTGCATAGTAATGATTTTCTTGTGGACTCTCATATATATCCAAATGATTATTTTGATATTCAGGATCTAGTGTGCTTAACCTACCAATTGTTTGTGCATTAATTAATGTATTGGTAGATCCTAGGAATTCACACATAACCTCCTGGTTAAATTTTACATCTCCTAGTAATTGTTTCTGTTCTTCTAACCACTTTTCATCTCTTCCTGGTATCTCATAGTAAGGAATAAACATACTTTCAAAACCGTTCTCTCCTTTTTCTGCCTCATTCCAGAACTTCCAAAAGTGATTATAACCTAACGGAGTTGATGTTAGAAGTATCTTTGTTGTTTCACCAGCAGAAATAGTAGGATAAACAGATGTAAAGAACTCGTCTGCTATGTTGTTAGGTATGATTGCTGCCTCATCAATATAGAGCCAGTTTACAGATTTACCCCTGATGGCTGCTGCTGTTGTTGCTGCTGTGAGAACTTTACTATTGTTTTCTAGTTCTACGTCACCTTTGTTCCATACTTTAACACCCTGTTGCATCCATATAGGTAAGTTCTCATACATTATTTGATATCTGTTTAATACTTCCCTTGCTGCTGAGGATTTGTTTGCCATAATAGCTACTGTTTTGTCTTCCTCAAAGATTGTATAATGTAATATACACGCTGCTGATGTAACTGTTTTACCTTGCTGTCTGCCTTCCATTAACACCACACGTCTGTTGTTCATTATACATTCTACCTTTTGTTTTTGGCAGTCATATAATTTAAATGGTTGTAATCCTTTATCAAGTGTAATAATTTTTACATAGTTTTCTATAAAATATACAGGATCTTCCTTACATTTTACATACTCTTTAATTTCTTCCTCAGAGAAATCATGTTGATATGCTAATGGTTTTAGATTGGGATTACCGTGATATGATGTTTGCTCAGTCTGTGTCATTAGGTGTTATATCAATTGGTTCTTGTTCTTTTTTAATTGCCTTCAATAAATCTTTTGTGCTTCCTACGAATAAATTGTTTTGTGTTTGTATGGGTTTACCTTTACTGTCCTCATTTTCTATTCTTTTCTGTGCCTCTTGTACTGCAATCATATCCTTTGCATTGTCTTGTAAATTTTTAATTGCCGTAATAGCAACCTCATACGCACGTGGTTGGTCAGAGTTTCTTGCTATATGTAATATACCTTCTATTGCCTCAGCATTGTATTGCTCTGCTTGTTTTAATATTGATCTGGCATATTCATAGTCCTGATCTCTTTGTTTTACTCTTAATTTTGCTTTATCATCGTCAGACATAGCTACATCAGGAAGATTTTCCTTATCCTTTAGTTCTTTTAAATTTTTTTCTAGTGCCTTTGTAACTTCTTTAGTATTGAATGTCTTATCTAAAGAGTCAAAAGGGTTATTCGAATTCGGCATCAAACTCCTCCAGGAACGTATAATCGTCTGAAGGTGTAGCCGAGGTTGGATTTACGGAAACAGTAAGTCGTTCCCTGTTAGATGTATTCGTTCTAACTAATGCCATTGCCGGATCGTTAAATACGTCTGCAATAGCTTTCTTTATCACTCCCACATTATTAACATTGCTATAGAAATTAAGTGTCATCTTAAAATTAAGTGTCCAAATAATTGCTATCCTACTAGCAAAGTCTCCTTCATAATCATCTTCATACGTTACGTTATCTAATGTTATTTTTATGTCTCTTTTTATTCCTAACTCTGGTAAATCATTAACTGTTACATTAAAGTCAGGATTAAAATAAGGCAAAATTTGTTCTACAATTTGTAGCCCGTCTTCTTGATTCTTCGCAAATATATATAACGATAAATTCATGTTATATGGCGTAGAATTAAATACGGTTCTAACTGTATTTGTATCATCTCCTACACCAACTGCTTTGTTCTTTTGTATGGCAGTTGTTTTTCTAGTAGGATCATATTGTATTCCATCAATTTCAAATCCCATTCTAGGAAGTGTCATTGCAACTTCCCCTCTTGTTGTTGAATCAGGAACACGATTAATTCTTGTCATAAATTTTTGTTTAGTAGAGTACGCTAAGGGTACTCTTAATGTTTGTGCAACAGCACCTGAACTATTTTTACGTTCAATGTTTATGTTGTTGAATATAGTTCCAAAGGCAATAATAGCTTTTCTTATATGACTGTGATAAAATGTTGTATCTTTAAACATATTACTTTCCTAAACCAAATGCCTCTTCTGCTAATTTTATTTGATACTTAGTTAATTTATAAGGCGTTTCCACAAACCACCAGGGTATAATTGCGTGTACAATACTCATAACTCCTACAAGTAATGATATAGAACCTAAATATATAGAATATTTAAAATGCTTAAAATAACTAGCATTTATTTTTTCTAAATGTTCTATCTTCATCCGCCTATTTCTCCAAATGGATTACTCTCACTAAAGTCTAATATTCCTTCGACTGTTAATAAACTACTAAAGTCTGTGTTGTCTATTGGTTCTATTGTTGTAGAGAAGTCCTCTTTAATTAAAGAACCACCATCTTCTAATAAGAATAAAGTGTCGTCCTCTAATTGGAATTGATACTCTAATAAGTCTTGTGAGTATTTAGTTTCAATTGCATCTACTTCTGCTATACCTGTATCCAAATCTTCTGAACTGTATTCGAACAATTCACATACCAACCTATAAACATAAATTTTATTAAGTTGAAAGAATGGATTTTGAAATTCTACATATTTAATCTCGAACAGAGATTTAGTTAAAGGCATATACAATAAATCGCCTTCACTAGGCCTAGCTTCTTGGGTAAAAGTACCGTCTTGGGTAAATACCATGTCTTCCCATCTACGTTTGGCCAATGTAAATGTTACTTGGTCTCTTACTTCTAAACCAAATCTACCAAATATATCGCCTTGTCCTTCAAAGCCTGATACATTTTCAATATACATTTCTAGAGGATATGCTTGTGTAAACCTTGATAGTTCATCCTCATCAAATATTGTGTCTTTGTTTACTATTGTTCTGGGTAAGTAAAAGATATCATGACCATATACTTTTAAACTCTCAATGACAAGGTCCTCAACCAAGCGCTGTTCGCCTAGTGAGCCTACTCCTTTACCATTTTGAAAAAAGTTGTTTACTGGCATCTATCTACCCTATCATAAATGAGGGCGGAAGTTCGTATTTGAGTTGCATTTCTTGTTCGATTTGCTGTATCTCCTGTACGGCTTCTTGATATATACTTTCTCCATTTAAAGTTACCCCACCTGGCATTTGAATACCTTGGAATTTTTTCAAGTTCTCGCCCCATTGTCTTTTAAATAATGCAGTTACATATTTTTTCAGAAACATATCATCATACACTTCTGCGTATGTTGCAGGATCTACAATAGCGTATGCTTCTGCTACAATATAATCTCCTACATTAAATGTCTTATCCCAATCTGTATCTACATGAAGTTTATTAGTTTTTCTATTGAATCTAATTTGTCTATCACCTGTTAGAAGTTTTTCTAACGTTGTTAAGTGAGATTGGACCACAGAATAGTATATCATATCTGCGCCCATTAAGTTATACAAGTCGTTCATTCTAAATTGATACATTAGATCAAATAGTTGTCCGTCTCTTGTATTGTTTGTTGCTGCCCCACCAAAATTAAATAATCTTGTAATACCTAATATTTGGTCGGTGATAGGAATATATCCGTTTTCTATATCCCCTTTAGTGTAAAAATCAGTGGCACCTAATGTTGCTGTTGCGCCACTGTCTGAACCTGTAAGTTGCTCAGAGGCTTGGAACGTGCCGGATTTAACCTGCTCGATTAATATGAACTGTCCCGTGGAATCTGCACCGTCGACTATTGCAGTTGCACCGGACGTTCCGCCTGTGATTGTTTCACCTTTGGTAAAGTTTGTAGCAAGATTTGCAGTTAGTTTTAACTGAGATCCTGTTATCTCATGTTTAACATAAGTCTTTTCTACACCATCGAAGTGATACTCTTGAAAAAACTGTAGAGCATCGTCCATACGATCTGAGAGTTGACCTTCATCAACATTTATTTCTATTACAGGGTGTCCTAATCTACGCAGTGCGTAGTCCTGTAAATCTTGTCTACTCGCTAATGCCATAATTCATTCCTTAGTTAAGTAAAGACCCTGAAGAATCATATACTGCTAATCCTGTAATAGTAGGTGTTGCGTTCTCGCCACTATTGTTGGCAAGTGTAATACCTGTTCCTGCTACTAGACTTGCAACATAATTACCTGTTGTGTCCGTACCTAGTGCAACGCTATTAGCTGCTATTGTTGCACTTATAGTTATATCGGCTGACCCATTAAATGATGCTGAACCACTAAGGTCCCCACCTAATGAGATTGTTCTTGCTGTAGCTAACGTAGTCGCCGTGTCTGCGTTACCTGTAACGTCACCTGTTACATCACCTTCTAGGTTCGCTACAAGGGTTCCTGTTGTAATTGAAAGATTACCTGTACTTGCACCTGTAAATGTTCCAGTACCTACAATAAACTTGTCTGCACTTTCATCAAATCCTATGAATGCGTTGTTTGAGTCTCCTCTTTCTATTACAATACCAGCATCATTGCTGGGTGAACCGGTTGTTCCGTTTCCTAATTCTAGTAATGCGTCAGTAACGTTCGTATTTGTTGTATTTACGGATGTTGTTGTTCCATTAACCGTTAAGTCTCCTGAGAGAACTAGGTTCTGAAATTGTACGTTATCTGATGTACCAACTGATTGGCCGATAGTCATGCTAGTTCCTGATAAATTAATACCAGTACCTACAGCAACAAATGCTGCTGCGCCTGCACTATCGTCCCACATGAATAATCTATCTGCGTCAGGATCGGATAAACTTTCCAATCCTAAATGTGATAAATTGACAGTTACGTCACCTGACGAACCACCTCCTGAGAGGCCTGTTCCTGCTGTAACACCTGTAATATCCCCTGATGTAATCTCAGAATATTTGGCGAGTCTAATCCCACCAGCAGTGCTACCATCATGGACGCGGATGGTATCTAGATCTGTATCAATTGAAATCTCTCCAACAGCACCTGTAAAGTTATTATTTTGAGTGGTTGTACCACGTCTAAATTGTACTTGTGTTGGCATTTATTTCTCCTCTAAAAAGTTCCACCGTCTATGCTAGATCCATCTTCCATGGAATCTGCTACTATTGTTCCAGTAATACGGCTAGATGCTATATTACCATCAATGTTTGTGGCATCAGCTTTCATAAGCTCATGTCCACCTTGTGTACTGCCGTCGTGTACTCTAATTGTATTGTTGGTAGTATTGACCGACAATTCACCAACTGCACCTGTAAAGGCATTGTTTTGTGTTGCTGTGCCTCTTCTAAATTGTACTGTTACTGCCATTGTCGTCTCCTATATTGAACTATCTGAACCTAAATCTTCAGTCGCTAGCCTATATTTTATAGCAGTATTCAAATCATATATTTGATCTAAATATTGCCCAAATGCATCTGTTGAAAGTGCTGACGCTACTGAACCGTAATCGCCTGTTGGGAACACCAACGATTGATCCTTTTCAGTAAAGTTTGCAACCTTAACAATAGAGTCAGTTGAATTTCTGACATACATTATTTGATCGGCTGTGTTAATAGCAACTTCACCTACAACGATGTCAGATGTAGTAGGTACACTACTCGCTGTTTCTGACTTCTTGAGTTTAATTACTGTTGCCATTTAATTGCTCCTCTGATTTAATTTGTAAATTCTGGATTAGGCATAAGTTTACGAGGACCATCCACTTTCGGATTATAACCTTTAGGTTTAGGTTCCCTAACATATTTAGGAATTTTTTTCTCTACCTTTGGTTCTTCCTCTATGACATTTTCTATTTCAGGTTTATTTTCTTTCTCTTCCTCTTGTTGTTGAAACTTTAGAGCATCGAGTTCTTCTGCTAAATCCTTATTAGTCTCTGCCAATCTATTCTTTTCCTTTTCCATTACCTGTAATCTAGTTTTCAATACTATAGATTCTTGAGTTACAGTATTAACCTGTAAAACAAGATTGTTAATATATTCATTAATTAATTTTTCATCCATTTCACGTTACCTTACAATAAATTAGTATGTACCTCCGTCAATTCCGCCGAATTCTGGAGTACCACCTGAGCCTGCTTGAAGAACTTGTCCTTCAGAACCTGCTGCTGTTACTTGAAGAGCACCTGTTCCGTTACCGTAAAGGATACCATTACTTGTAAACGTACCTGCTCCTGTACCACCGTCTGCTACTGCTATGTCTGATGACAAGCCAGATACAGTACCGCCTGATACACTACCTTCAATGTTGGCTACCAAAGTACCTACTGCATAACCTGTTCCACTTGTATTAACTGTGGTTGTTGGAGCTGCTTGTAAGTCTTTAAATAGTTTCCACTTACCAGAATCTGATGCGTCTCTAAAGAAACCTGCATACAAGTCTTGTGATCCTGAAGTGTCGTACAATCCGAACAAACCAATGTCAACTGCGTCAGTTGAATTGTTTCCTGTCGCTAATGAAATTAGCGGATCTGCTACGGATAATGTTGTGGAATCAACTGTTGTAGTTGTTCCTGATACAGTTAAGTTACCTGAAACTGTAAGGTTGTTTCCAACTGTTACGTTACTAGGTAATCCAATTTGTATCTGATTGTTTGAAACCGTTGTTTCGATTTCGTTAGCTGTACCAGCGAATGTTAGTGTTTCACCACCTGCGACTACATCGTCTGAACCTGAGTCCGCTGCAACTGTAAATGAAGTTGCAATTGTTCCTGTAGAAGCTGCTGTAATACGTCCCTGTGCGTCAATAGTTAAGATAGGAACAGCTGTTGTAGAACCATATGATCCTGCTGTAACTGCTGTATCATCCAATGTCGCTGTAAGTGTATTGCCAGACATTGCAGTTGTGATACCTGTACCACCTGCAATAGTAAAGGTTTCTGAATCAGTAATTGCTCCTGTTCCAGAGTCACCTGCTACATCAACATCTTGTGCTGTGACTTGTGAGTCTACGTATGCTTTAACAGACTGCTGAGTAGGTACCATTGTGGCACTATCAGAAGCCATGTTATCTTCATCAACGAACGCGGTTACTGTAATAGTACCGTCGCTAAGTGAACCGTAAGATATTGTGCCTGCGGAAAAATTACCACTGCCGTCTCTTTTTACGATTGTTGATGCTGTATTAGCATTAGTAGCGTTATCCAATAAATCAGTGTAATATTTACCACCAATCTCTTGAATAACCTCGTTACCGCCACTATCTATAGATGAGATGTATAACTTGGCGGACGCACCGTCTCCAGTACGATCCTCAGCATACGCTAATTCGCCTTCAACTAAATCGGAAGTACCTGGAGCTGTTGATCCAGTACTTCTTTTTATCTGAATAGTTGTTGCCATTTATTTTCTCCTATTGAATATTGGTCAATTTTATACTAAAATGTTCCACCATCAATTGCAGTAACGTTTACAGAAAGATTACTGGCCGGAGCCGCTTCCCATTTACCGTTAGTGCTGTCATAAACTAATGTGTAACCGTTTTGCACGCCAGTAGTATCTACTCCTTCTAATCCATCTAGTGTTGTAGATGTTTGAGTACGGGATTGCGAAGTCGTTGAAGTTACTACCCTATTGGCGCTAGTTCCTACTGTTACTTTTACTCCCATTTACTTACCTCGTTACGTTTGGCGTTACTGTTACTAGCCCTTCTAAAACTCTTAATGTTTCAGATGAGCTTGCTATTTCGACATCGTACACATATCTGCCTTCTTTAAGTCCAGCAGTTTGTGTTGCCGATAGAGACAGCGTAATTTCTCCTGTATTGTCAACCTTGGCTACTGTAAAGTCGGTTGCTGTTGTGCTGGAGTAATGTTTACGCAGTTGGCTAGTTGGCGTGTAAGAAGTTAAGTCCTTAGCAGTTCCGTCCGCATTAGTCAGCGTAATATCGAGACTAAACGTCGTTCCCTGATCTATAACTATATTCTGTACAGTAGCCATCTATACCTCTATTTTCTCTTATGTATCTTATTTATAAATAAAATGATATTGATATGAAAACTATTTTGACATTAAAATATGGCACTAAATACAGTGCAAATGATGTAAATGCGATATACGAACACACCGAGGGTAAGTTCAATTACATCTGCGTTACTGATGACCCCACCGATTTGCATCCCGATATAGGCATTCTTAACATAGAACACGAGCCTGCTGGCAATATGGAAAAGTTAAAACTATTCCAAATCAAAGCAAATGAGGGAGAAACAATACTTTATTTAGATTTAGACGTAAGAATCCAAAAACCTATAGACCATTTGTTTGATTATTGTACTCATAATCCTGTAATATGTTACACTTATTGGAAAGAACGAGGTGAGAAAGAAGGTATTAATATACATGAATTCCCATATCATAGTAAAAAAGGACCGCTATCTAATTTTAATTCTAGTGTTATGGCATGGAAAGACGCCACACATATTTGGAAGAAGTATGCTATGAACGCTCATAAATATCATTTACAATATCCTTTCGGAGATGATACATTTTTATATCATGAAGGATTTACATTTGAACATTTCCCAAGAGAGGAGATATACTCATATATGTTTGACGGTAGAACATATCAAGATAAAACAATTTGTCTTTTAAACGGACAGGATCAATACCCGGAGATTGCAAAAGAATATGATGAACTTTGTCTGCATCAAGTGGGGCACTAAATACGGACCACATTATGTAAACAATCTGTATCGTATGGTACAGGAGAACTACAAGCATAATTTTACCTTTACTTGTTACACCGACGATCCTATAGGATTAAACTGTGATACAAAACCTATTCCCGACGTTGAACCATTACATCCTAAGTATTGGTTTGGTAAAGAAAATTATTGTTGGGATAGAGCTAAGTTTTTAGTATTCAACTCACATAACTTTTTAGGTTACGATGGACATTGGTGTTACTTTGATTTAGATGTAATTATACAAAATGATATCTCAGACTTATATGAACTATCATTAAAACCTAGAATCATAAATGTAGAATGGGACAATCCTAAACATATACACAATAGGCGTTTCATAGATATTAGAGGCACATATTATAATTCTAGTGTGATGTGCTGGAATAGAGATCAATGTGAACATATTTTCTGGGACGCAATGCAAGAAGAACAATTAATATTTAGAACTTTTTATAAAGGTACAGATAACTATCACTTTTGGAGACAAAAAGACTTTTGGAATAACATACCCTTAGATTGGGTGTATAGTTATAACCGAGGAAAGTCACATCCTCATGATTTGGAGGCACATAAATATAGAGAAGAATGTAAGTTTTGTCTTTTCAATGTTGATATGACACCCAACAATGAGGGGCAAATAAAAATAGATGAATTACAAGATGAGAAACTTTTGAGACTTTGGCATGGTAACACTTATAGCAAATCAGCTAGATAACAATTATAGCCAAACACAGATAAACGCTTTTTATACTCAGGCGAAGAAACTGATTGAGGATCCTTTTGACTTTATTGTCTTTGTACAAAAGGAAGAAATGGATCTGCTTGATTCATCCAAAAAGAAAGATGGTTATTTAGATGGAATAAACTTTCATGTACCTAAGTATGGATTAGATTGGTTAGAAATAGATATAATGCAACACACACATTCTAATAACCGTTGTTTGTTTGTAACTCCTAATATATTATTAAACTCTATAAAGGACATAGAGACTTATAAGGCCAACAAGAAGGTTCGACTTCAGGACGGTAATCTTTGTTACTTTATTTACCGTAATAATAAAATAGAAAGTATATTAAAGGAGTGGGAAGAAAATGAAGATGACCTACTATATAACTTTGATGCGTTCCATGAAAAGTTTTTAATCGAAGAAGGAACTTTACCCTTTTTACAAGATACCACAGCAACGTATCCAGAAAAATTAGAAGGGGAGGTCGTCGCATTGCCTCATTGGTACGACGATTACACTCCTGAACATCAAATTGCCATGTACAATAAAGAAACGGACCTTTATCCGTATCTTCCACAAAAGGTTGAAATAGAATTATCTGATGGAGACAATAACTTATCGTATGAACAAGTAAAGGAGTCTTTCAATCCAGACTTTTTACTAAAGGCAAAACTAAAAAGAATAAAATTAAAAGGACTAAACGGAGATGCAACAGATAATCCAGACTTTGTAGACATTGTTCACTACTTTGTAAAAGAATGGGTCATTAGTGTGGACTTAGATACACAAGGTATATCACACGATGAAGTCTGGTGGAAAAATACTGCAACATTATTTAAGGAGTTGGGTAATATAACCTTTAATATAAACACAGGAAATCCAGATAAAAAGGTATTACAAAATGCTAAAGTATTACTAGACTCAGGTGTAAGAGTATTCTGGGCATATACACATACAAATCAATTGGACAATGATATACAAAAAGCAAAGAAACTTTGCAAACAATATATGTTCACAGGTTTTGTTTATAATAACGAAGTACCTGAGGAAAAGAAAACTGTTAAGAAGAAAATAAAACAGGAAATGCCTGATTATAAACTTATAGAACTTGAAACTTTAAAAACAAGAAAAAAGGACGACATATATAGAGAAAGGAAAATTAAATTTGCACCACATATTATGTGCGAAGGTAAAGTTAATAATTCATTTTATCTAAGTGCAGAGGGACAGGTTTTCCCATGCAAAACGGTTGCACTAAATATAACGACATCATATAAAAGTCCAGAACATAAAACAGAATTATTATATGATTGGGAGAAAAATAGTATCGTAAATAATGATTTAGAAACTATTTTTACAAATGATTTTTATAAAGGATACTTTAATAATTTGTTAAAGTTAAATCCTACAATAATACATAATGAACAGGATGGAAAATGCTAACACTTAAATCGGAAAAAACTTTAATTATTGAAGGTGAGTTCAACGACTCAGATGAATATACTACATGGATGAAAAATAGTAACAAATTTGCAACACTTATTATTAGATCTGATCTAACAGACTTTGATTATAAATGTATGCGTATAACAGAACAGCTGGCTGATATTGGTAAACAATATGGAACAGACTATGTCATTGCGAGGAAGGCTGGATGAGAGTAAATGTAGTTTGTAGTAAATGGGGAGATAGATATGGTCCGCACTTTGTCAACCGTCTTCACGATATGTCTCGAAGGCATACTGATCCTAAACATGACTTCCATTTTTATTGCTATACTGATGATGCCGAGGGCTTGGATCCAAATATTAAAGTTATACCATTTCCCGATATTGATACCATACATCCTAAGTATTGGTTCGGCTCTGATGACTTTAAGTATGGCATGGCTAGATGCTGGGACAGGCCTAAAACATTTGTCTTTAATACTCACAATTTCGCAGCAGATAAGCCGACGGGACGCTTTATCTTCTTTGATTTGGACGTAATTATACAGGACGATATAGAGCCATTACTTACATACAATATGGAAAGGCCAACTAAATTAAGAAGTTGGTGGCAAGACCCACGTCCTATGAAGTCAAGAAGATTTAAATTAGCACACGGAGCATATACAAATGGTAGTTGTCAAGTATGGTCCGACGATCAAGCAGAATGTATATGGGAAGATGTATTAGAACATAAAGAAAAGATTTGGTTTACATATACAGACGGAACAGATAATTATCACTCCTGGAGATGGGGTGACTTTGGTAAAAAATTATGGGATCATTTCCCAGCAGATTATGCTTACTCATATAATCGAGGACGTAGCTGGGACGATGACGATTTAACAACAGAAATCTATAGACCTAATTGTATATTATGCGTATTCAATATAGATTTATTACCGTTTGAGGATGCTACAAGAGGTAAAACTAAACAGGATAAATTAGTTGACCCTCAGCTACTTAAACATTGGACAGGGGAATAATTGGAGAGTTATCAAAAGAGTTTTTTAAAAACATTATCCTGGAGACTTATAGCAACCTTAACCACTATAATGGTTGCTTGGTTAATTATAGGAGACGTGAGTGCAGCATTGGCAATAGGTGGTGTTGAATTTTTTATTAAAATGATTGTTTATTATTTACACGAGAGAGCATGGAGCAAAGTTGAATGATTTATTATTATTGGAAATTATGGGCAAAATCTTTAGGAGAAAAGGCAAGCGATGATTCTAAAGAGGCAGATATAGTAGCAGGTTTTAGAACAGTAATTGTTCTTGTAAACTTCTTTACTTGTTTCTTTATTATATCAGGAGTATTAAGACACTGGTGAATATCTATACAGTAAAATGGGGCAGTAAATATTCTGCACAGCACGTAGACAAAATCTACGAAGCGTGCAAAGAAAATTTATCTATGGACTTTAAGTTCTATTGCCTAACTGAAAACCCAAAAGGAATTGATAGAGATATTACCGTCATACCACTACCAAAAGGAAACAGATTAAAAAAGTGGTGGAATAAAATGTATCTGTTTGATGATAATGTTGTAAGACAAAAAGGTGAAAATTTATTCTTTGACTTAGATGTTATTATACAAAAGAATATAGATGACATAGCAAACTTTGATCCTGAAGACTGTTTATGTTTTGGTCAGACACATTGGCACGATTTAGACAAAATGAAAAAAGAAACAAGTCATGTGCCTCACAAATACACAGATTTAAATAGCAGTATTTTAAGATGGAATGATAATTTGGATAAGGAAAATATCACTCTATATTTTAAAACACATTTAGAAAAAATACTATGGTACTACCGTGGGATAGATAATTTCTTTATGCACAAGGGTGTAGCAAGAATAAAATACTTTCCTTTAGGTTGGTTTTATAGTTATAATCATGGGTATGTTTATCCTCATGATGTAGAATTACAAGTTTATAGACAAATACCTTATGTTTGTTTATTTGATTCAATGGGAAGAAAAGAAGATGTTAAATTTTAATTTTTTAAATAACCTACAACATTGGGGCGACGGCCTTGCTAAAGTTGAACATGAAATGAAACATAAACACGACGACTTTAGACAGGCTCTAAATCCTAATACAATGGAAGCGGCTATATGGCTAGTCGAAGAACTAAAAAATAGTTTAGATGGCTATATGAAAGAAGAACAATTTAAGGTTCTAGTATTAAATAGTTGGTTAGGTGTACCACTTGTTCCTTTACTATGTGAAAATTTAGATATAGGAGAATTACATTTGGTAGATATAGACAACGAAGCATTAGAACTTTCTAAAGTTTTTAATAAACATTATATTGCTGAAGAGTATATAAAAGTTAATCATTGGAACTTAGATATACCATTTGCCTTTGATGAATTAAATCAATTGAAAGTAGATGTAGTTATAACAATGGGCTCTGAGCAAATGTACCCGTTACATGATTTAAGAACTGCCAATAAACACGCTATATTTGCTGTGCAAAACTCTAATGTAATAGAAGAGATGTATGGTATTAATTGCGTTGATAGTGAGAAAGCACTAATTGAAAATGCAGGTCTTAAAGACATTGATTATAGCGGTAAAATTAAACAGTTCTATTATGATTGGAATGGAAAAGTTTATTATGACAGGTTTATGGCGATTGGCAAAAAATAAAAATAATAAAGTAAAGAGGGCATTACACGAAGCTAGTGTAGACACTTTTATAGGTGCTATAATAATGTTCCCCTTGAGTGTGATTATAATCAAAACGTGCATAGATTACTTCGAAACGACATCAGAAGTTGCTGCTTTTGCTAATTTTTCACTCTTAACAGTCATAGCAATAATTAGAAAGGCATTAGTCCGTTTGCAATTTTCTAAGTACGATTAAGTATAAATATTTTTACGTTCATGTGTAAGTTCATTTACTTACACACGGAAGTAGACGATGATGTCGAAGGAACGCGCTTTCAACCAAGGAGGCGTATTATGTATTATAGAGGTACATTTTACAAAGCCCTGGCCAAAGAGAAAGCACAGTCTTTGCCAGGCATTTACAGAGGCGTTAAACACGACGCCATTCCTGTTTCCCCAACTAAAATGAAACAAGGCACTTATCGAGGAGTTCACTGGACTTCATAGGTAAGAAAGGCCCTGGGTCTTATTGAAGTAAAGTAAGTGAGGTGCCCAGGGCCTTAATATTAGGCGATGCCTAATTCTTTTCTACCAGCTGTGTGGTTGTCTCCTTCTTGTGCTGTCTTAATTACATGACAGCAAACGCATAATGTTTGTAAATTCTCTGGATCATTATTACTAGGGTCTCCGTCCTTATGGTCGACGTGTAATAGTCCGTTCCAAGATTCGTGTACTACTAAACCATGATAGTAACCACGTTTATTATCCTTATCTATAAAGACGTCCCTATTATTAACAGGATTTATAATTGGATTATCACCTAATGGACATGGAATACCTATTACGCTACCATCTCTATTCTCACAATAATCTTTTCTATGTCTTAAATATCCTGTTCTACTAGCATCAGCGTTATCTATCCAACCATTTCTTTTAGCAATATGATCTTCATACTCTAACATGGTTTCAAACCCTTGTTCCTTAGCTCTTTCTTCCTTTGTACAAGATTGACACCAAAATCTCCAAACAAATCCTGTTTTATTGCCCCCACTTATATCTGGTTTATTATCACAACCAGGGGTCATACATTTTTGTGGCCTGTCAGGATGTGATGAGGCATCATTTGTAGTATTAAATACCGGCAGTCCATGTTTGTTTATACGTCTTACACTTTTAGTTCTTTTGTAAGCTCCTGCCTTTTTTAAATATTTTTTAGGTATCCGTTGGTCAGATGTTTTTGGCATTAGAATAAGTCCTCCAAACTTGCTGGTTCATATTTGTTATTATAAGGCCTAACTATTCTAGAATCCATGTAGATGCCATGCTGTTTACCAGCACTTGCATACCACTTAGCTCTGCCCTCAGGGAAATTATACGCTTTACGAAACACATCATCACCTTTTAACATTTCTGCTTTTCGTGTATTTTGTGCTCCTGCGTGTGTACTTGGTGAGGTGAATTCTTTTAGAATAATATTCCTTAGCATATATGTTTTGTAGCCGTTCATTGCTACTTCTAATGCAAAGAAGTCATCTTCACCTACTAATAATTGTCCGTCGATATACATAAACTCTTCGTTAAAATATATCTTTTTGTCTAGTCGCCTAAGGAAGAAAATTGTTCCTTTACAGCTAGCAAACTTTCTATCAAAACACATTTCATTATTCCAATCTATGTTCTGATATTTAGGATCAATATTATTATACTTGTCCTTAAATGCTCCATCACCAGGACGTCCGTCCCAATGGGGCATAAACAAATCTATACCATCAAAGTTTTCGGGATAATTTGTAAGAGTCTCACAAATATTCATACCTGTAATATTAGGAAACTCTGGATGAATTTTAAGAACTGCATCGTTGTCCATCATCAATGCCCATTCATAAGTTTCATCATTATAAAAGTCCTGTAATAGGACATTTCTTGCTTTACCGGGTGTGAGTAGACCACCGTGATGTGTTATGTAAGAACACCCATCAATATAGTCTTCATCATCATAATCCTGTGCAAGTATTTTTATTTGCATATCAGGATAATATTCTTTCCAAAACTCCACCTGTTTACGGTGGTTATCTACTCTCACCTTTCTAGCTTCCGGATAGTCTCTACTACCGAAATAAGATATGATATGTGCTTTAACGTTAGAAGTCACCTGGAGCCACCTGTGCAACTGTTAAACCTCTGTCTCTCCACATATCAACGACTCTTTGTCTATCATCAAATGCCATAGTAGGATTAAATCCATCTTTAATCATTTTGTCTAACATCTGAGATTTAACTTCGTCATCGGGCCTAAAGTCTTTATCTGACCTCATGTATAATGCGTCAAATACTAAACCAGCACCCATTAACTGTTTCAAAGTTACAGCACGTTGAGATTTATTTCTACCTGAAGAAATAATTATTCTGTGCCCTGCTGCTTTTAGAGCTTTGGCAACGGCGAAGATATCTTCCTTAGCAGTGTCCTGGCTAGTTGCCTCTCTAAAAGCGTCAAAGTCTTTTGGACGTTGAACAACAAAATGCCTTCTGTGTTCAATATCCATTAATGTTCCGTCTACGTCAAAAATTACATCCATCATTACGCAGCCTCAATTTTTGCTAATCTTTCGTCTCTGTAACTTAGGGCACCTTCGCCTAAGTAAATATTTCCTGTTTCAGGATCTCTCACTAAATTACTAAGACTTGCTTTGTCGTCTTTTGCCTTTTGTATTAGTGAGAACTCTGCTTGTTCAAATGTAATTGCACCAATTTGTACAAAGTCTAATAGCATGTCTGCGAATGGAACCTCACCGTTTGATTTCCATACTGTAAGACCATCTACTTGAGCTGTGTCTTGAAACTTCATTTCAATACTCTTATCCCAAATATTACCATTAGGATCTGCTCTAAGTTGATCTGTAAAAAGAACGTCACCTGTAAAAGTTTTGTTCTCATCATGAACGCTAGCCATTCCGTAACGTTGCTTTGTTACTGTTTCGCCTGCTATTTTTACTTCGTTATCTAAGTACATTTATTACCTCACTTTTTTACTTTATACTGTATATGATAGCATCTACGGAACCTAAAGTCAACCTTTTTTCGCTAATCTTTTGAAGTCTTTTTTACTGTAAAAACAATAACTTAGGCATCTGATTCAATATCTTCTATCATCATTAACCACATATCCTCGTCTGGAACTACGAATCCTAGTGTAATACGTGGTTCCGTTGTGCCGGCGCAGTGGTAATATACTTTATCTGGCTCTCTTCCTCTGCCATAATACCCTACTTTTGAGGACCAACCCTCAGGATCGTACATTGTATTGACTATTCTGGATTCAGGGTCTCTAAACTTAAAATACCCTCCTCCGTTCTTTGTGTAAGATAATAATATATTATAACCATGGGCATTCCAATTGTTGTGCCAACCCATGAATCCACCTTCCGGATAGTACACGGAAACTGCTGTGTTTCTAGCACCCAAATATGCACACAATTCTGTATTCATATCCCACAATGGTTTTCTAAAATGCGCTGGAGTTCTATCCATATTCATATCGTATGAATAAGATATCTCAGGATAACCTATGTGCTGTCCGTCTTTCTTTACAATTATATCTAAATAATCTTCACCACAACAATAATCAATACTCTCACCTGTATTCTTTTCATTTGCTTTAGCTAGTTCATTTAGTTCTGTTAAGTCCTGTTGAAAAAACCAATCTGAAAAGGGTGTAATTATTGCTGAAAGTTCTGATCCTATTTTAGTAAATCTCATTATCTGTCTTTATAAATCTCATGTCTAGGGATTGAATAATGCCAAAAAACTATTTCTTCTCCTTCTAATTCCTCTGGCAAATGACCGTTAATCATATTCCATCTCATTTTTAAGTTTTCATCCCATTTGACTCCATGGTCGCTATAGGTTAAAAGTTTCCACATAGTAAAGGTATCCCACTTTCTAGCTTCCTCAGGATAATCTCCTATGTCATGTACATAGCTATAACCTTCTTCATCTTTTAATTGTTGTTTTAAAAACTCCCCATACCAACTATCCATTAATTTTAAGACATTGGGTTTGTTTCTATATAAAAACATACCGCAGTGCATTGTCATTCTTTCTGTATTTGAAAGTTGTACTAATTTTGCGTTGTATTCTCTTGTGGGTGTAAATATTAAATCTAAATCATCTGGTAGCTGGTCAAATACATCTTTTACATCTTCATGCTGACAATCCATATCAGCATCTAAGTAACAAGTTATGCCTTTGTATGGTGTTTGTGATAGAGCCCACAATTTAGCTCGTATATGGTTAGGTACTTCCCACCAAACAATACTATCTGCTACATTCCAATCTGTAGGTTTAATCCATTCTTCATGTGATGTAAATAAAGTGATATGTGCCTCAGGCCAAAATAGTTTTATAGAGTCACATAATTCTATGGCTGCTTGATAAAAGCGTTCGTGTTTGGACGCTACAATTAAAAACCCGTTATCAGGTATCTTCTTTTCCACTGATTACTCCTCGTTGAATTAAATCTTCTTGTATTAGTATAGATGTTAATGCACCTACCTCTAAAGGAGTTTTGGCTTTTCGTATAAGTCTTTTTAAGTCTGTATTTTTAGATTCCTTAACAGCGGCTATTTCAAATGCTTCTAATTTTGTATTAAATAGCATTTCTTGTTTACGCCTAATCTCCTCAGTTTCTTTTCTAGCTAGACGTTTCTTTATATTTTCTTCACGTCTTTTTAAACCTTCTTCTGTATTAGCATCAATTTGTTCTTCACCGAACTCTTCAATGATTCTTTTATAGTCTGGATTTTTGCCGTCTGAGTCCTGAATGGACGCTGTTGCTATTTTACCGTTAGGATATTCTACTACCGCTATAATATGTTTGGCCTTTTTGTTAGACCAATAGGGATCTTTAAAGATGTATTTCGGTTCTTCTTTTTCTTTTGGTGCGGGAGTGATTTCTATGCCTGATAGATCAATCTTCTTTTTCGCCTTTGCCATAATATCTCCATAATGAACAATAATGTAAAGTTATTTATATTAGTTTGCAGTCTTTACCCACAGTGCTACGTTAGACACATTTTCACTTGAAGATTGTATAGTGTCTCCAGAATAATAACCAGTATATGTACCTGCATAGGTTCCTGAATATGCTGATGTGCCCGCATAGTATCCAGTATATGAACCTGAGTAAGTTCCCGAATATGTACCTGCGTAGTTTTTAGCGCCTGTGTAATAACCTGTATAGTATCCTGTATATGTACCTGAATAAGAAGTAGGACCTTGATACCCAGCAAAGAACGGTGTATAAGAACCCGTATAATCTCCTTGGTATGTGCCTGCGTAAGCAGATGTTCCTGTATAGTTTCCTGTGTAGTCGCCTGAATAATCTCCGGCGTAACTTCCTGCGTAGTTTTTAGCTCCTGTGTACCCACCTGTATAGTTACCTGTATAACTTCCTTCGTAACCCTGTGATGCTATTTCTTTTCTAGTATCGTAGTAATAGTCTCCCATTCTAACCCAAGTACCACCTGAAGGTGAGCTGGCCTGTAATTTATATGTACCTATTGTATTGTCGATAATTCTGTTTCTTAAGTTAGGTGTTATTTGTTCCATCTCAGCTTCTGTCATTTCTTTAACACCTGAATCATATTTGACTGGCTTGTTGTTTGAAACTTTTGCTGTTGTAGCCGCTGTCTTTTGCCAAATGTAATAATTTGTGGTTGTACCATCTACTTCTGTGTTTGTGATTGTATAACGTGAAGTCCAAGTTCCACCACTTGGTGCACTTGTTGCTAGTTTATATTGGCCTACTGTATATGCGTTTTCTGTTACCATATCAGCAATAACTTTATCTAGAATGTCTGTATCTAATTCTGAATCATTAAATTGGTTAGCACCTGTTGTACCTGAAGTCTCATAACCAAGAGGTCTATTTGTAATACTCTCTGATGCTGCTGCGTTAACTTGCTTTGCTGTGTATGTTGTAACAGTTGTTGTACCACCACTTGCTGGGTGAGTACCTACGGCTTCTGTTCTTTTTGTATCTGTTGTCGTTCCTATTGTTGTACCTGAACCTGAACCGTCTGTTGTAACGTTTAGTTCTGCAGTACCTGTACCATCAGTATTAGTAGCAAAGTCTTCTGTTAGAACTGCTGCGTAGTAGTTTCTAATTTCCGCGTCTGTCATTTCCTGCAACCCTTGGAAGTTACTAGAACTTACCGGATAACTTGATGCTTTTACTCTTAATGGTCTCATTTACTTTTCCTTTAGTTTAGTCTTGTACCTGAAGAATCATAAATAATATTTGGTGTTAGTCTAACCCAGTTAGATGCGCTTGTGCAAACAAGTTTTAATGAATGTTTGCCTGCTAAATTAACTGCCGCATCTGCTGTACCACCGTCAATAGTTTCTCCACTATAAGGATACACCTTAATTGTAGTAGATGTATCGTTTAAAATTTCTACTGTAAGTCCCATAACTGCATCTGGGAGTACGACTCCTTCTGCGGAACTTGCTGTTGCGCTAGTTACGATATTAAATGTTTTTGCTAGGGCTGTCCCGCCTGATTGATCCGAACCGGCTGCTGCTACTCCTGAATTAATTGAACTAATAACGTACGCTTGTGCCGTAATATTACCTGAAGCTGTTACTGTTGTACCTGAAACAGTTCCAAGAGTTACATTACTTCCTGACTCGTACTTATCATTATTCAGATTAGTGAAGTTAGCGTCAACCTCGTTATTCGTTAACGGACTACCTTTAGCTGATCTTAATGTAATGGTTGCCATATTTCCTACCTGTTAATTATTTTCTCTGAAATCATTGTGATTAAAGTACGAATCTCAGATATCTCTTCCTTTAGTGTATTTATATCTTTTTCATACTCTAAAATTCTTTGCCTATGAATCTTTTGCATTTTATAGGCCTGTAAACCTTCTAAATCTCTACTAAGAACAGCTTTAGAGTTTTTATCTCTCACTAGATTTCTATCGTTTTCAATATTTATAATGTCTTTTTTAAACTGTTCCATGTTATGCCTGCAACGCTATAGCTCTCAAGTCTTTCATCTTGGGAACTTCTACTGTATTTGAACTTAATGGAACAACCTTAACAGCAAATGTTTTGTAACCTGTGTATGTAATTGTTCCTATTGTAGCTGTTGCTGTAGCATCAGAACTTGCTCCACCGCCTGATATTGTTATTGTTGGTGCGCTAGTATATTCTCTTCCTGGATTTTCTATAATCAACGAAGTTACTGCACCACTTGTAACCTCTGCTCTAATTTGAGCACCGAAGCCTCCTCCGCCAGTAACACTAACTGTAGGTGTACTTGTATAACCGGCACCTCCGCCTGTTAAAGTAACTGCATTTACAACATCTAAATCATATTCAAATATTCCTGAACCATTTAATCCTTGTATATTTTTACCTGAACTAGGTTTACTTGGTACTGTCCAATAATATTCTGCAAGTTCTTCTGTTGCTTCTGCTGGGTATCCTGTTTTGGTTAATTCAAACCAACTTAAATCCTCTTGGAAGTCTCCAGGATCTGCTGCATTTTGTAATTTAGCATATACTTTAATATCAGCACTATTTGGTAATTCAGCATCTAAATATACTCTAAGATCCTCAGCATCCATACCTTCTTCTAGTATTGCACGTCTACTAATATATCTCGATGATGCGTTTCCTGCTCCTCTTCCTGCTTCACCTGTAGCATCATTGTTTATTTCGTTCTTAATACATAACAAGTCTGCTTGTTTCATATCTAATATTGGTGAAACATTATCATTAATTGTATGGAATTTAATTCTAACTCCTGCAGTCTTAGTTCCTGAATATGTGGTTGCTTCATTAGAATAACCATATATTGTTTTTTGTACACTCAACTCTTTTGTTAAGTTTAAATCAATTGGTTCGTATGATGTTGTATTGGCTGCTGCTGCACTTGTTGTTGTAAGTGCAATTTCTGCATCTACTCTAACAGCATCACCTGGTGTCATTAAACCAAAGTTTAGAGCTACTTCGTCTACTACTTTATCTGTAAATGAAGATAATGTAGCATAACCTGTACTATCTCCTACAAGCATACCTGCTGTAAATGAATTTGATACATTAGTTGACAAATCAGGTTTGATTGCAAGTGCAGCATAATTATAAAGTTCATTCCAAAACTCTACAAGTCCTCTGCATAGTGTTACTGTACCTGTTGCTTGTGTACCACCACCTTCTTGTGATATAGTAATTGTTGGTGCTTTTTTGTAGCCACTCCCTGGATTTGTTACTGTAAGTCCTGTTACCGTGTCTCCTGTGACTACTGCCGTCAACGCTAATCCTGTACCTGTATCTCCTGTTGCAGGTGTTACAGAAACAGTTGGTGTTGATCCTGTATATCCTGTACCTGCTGTTGTGACCGATGTTGTAAATCCTACAACGTTGGCTCCAGGACTAAACTTTTTAACCGATGTAGAGAAATCTGTAAAGTTTGCGTAATCTACTTGGTCATTGTTTAGAGTACCTGTTAGTGTTGAACCCTTCTTAAATCTAGCTCTTCTAATTCGGAACATCATATCTTGATTCTGATATGGTGTCCAAGTTCTGTTGTTAGCAGAGCTAAAGAACATACCTAAATGAGGTTGTTTATCGATTCTATTGGTTGTACCAAATTGATTTGCACCGAGTTCTGCAATCCATATTTCAAAACCAGGATCGTCTAATTCTGGTTTAGGTACAATACAATATTCTGTGTCATTCTTAAGATAAACTAAATCATCAAACATGAAGTAAGTCGGGTTAAATGTTGTTACTCCATCAACTGTTGTTGATACGTTAATATTTGCTGAGCTTTTATATACTGATCCATTAGGAAGTATTCGAGGTCCTGGGACACCGTTTACTACTTCCCTAAGTTCCATTGTAACTCCTCTTGTTGCAGATTTTGTTTTAAAATAAATATCTACACCTGTTATAAAGACCCCTCCAGGAAGCCCTTCAATTTTAAATGTCTGTGCTAATGGATCAAAACCAATTTCTCCTAGACCAGCTAATATAGAGTCTATATCTATCGGGGGAACGTCAGTTGGCGGATCTGGGGTTATTTCTACAGGTGGATCAGGTTCCGGAATCAATGGTGTTATTTCTTCAACGACCTGATCTACAATTGCATCTACGTCTGCTGGTTCTCCGTCTTCTCCTGCAGGTCCTGTTGGTCCTGGAGGCCCTGTTGGTCCAGGGGAACCAATTGGTCCGGGAGGTCCAATTATTTGTGTTGTATGGTGATGGATTTGTGGAGCAGGTGGCGGTGGCAACGGTGTGCCTTGGCCAATGCTTATATTTGTTCTTTGATCTGTAACTACTCTATCTTCAGTATGTGCTGTTGCTGAAACATTGGCAGTTTTAAGAGCAATAATATTTTCTTGCGTCTGTTGTCTTAGTCCTGTACTCTCATAGTTTGCCGTTGCAATAGTTCTAATAGGAGAGGATGATCCTTCTAATTGATCTACTAACTTAAATACTCTTAATCCTGATCTAAATCTTCCTGCAGGCAATTCAAATACTCCTACAAGAGTTCCGTTTCCATCTGTTACTAAGTTGGCTCCTAGTGCACCATCACTAGGCCTACATAGTTCATTTACATCTTCACCATCGAAGTATGCGTAAACTCTAGTATTAGGTTTCAATCTTCTAACATTAAACACAACCGCTCTAGCTCTCATAAATGGTTGGAAACTTACGTCTACAACACTTGAACCTAAACTTTGTGTTTCAGTAGTTGCTGAAATATTTAATGATGTGCCTTGTCTTGTTTGTGATTGTTCTATTGTTTGTGTAGTAAATGTTGAAGCGTTTGAAAAATTCTGTCCAGAATTACCTGTTCCAAATGTATTTAGAACTTGTGTAGATTCTGCAACAACCTGTGCCGCTCCAACATCTTCCCACGATCCCCATTGTGTTCCCCAAGCATTCGCCATGTTTTCCCAAGCATCATAGTTACCATCAAAGTTTGTTGTGACTGCTGGTTGTACATCTGTTGCAACAAAGTTATCAATATCAGGTGTTAATGTTAAATCGCCTGTATAAACAAATTGTAATTCTTTAACTAAGTTTTCTGTTTGCGATGCTTGTGTAGATTCTATAAAAGGAATACTTTCATAAGGTAATGATACCTGATGTTTTCCTCTTACTAATTTATTATCTGCTAGTGGTGTATTTCTACCACCTATATCAGAAGATGTTTGTAAAGGGACATTTTCCAATGCAAAGAATGGACGTGCTAATTTACGTTTAGGATCAATTGAAATTTTGTAATCTGGATCCGAAACAGCACCTGTTTTATGTCCTGTAAATTGGTCTACTAAAATACCATTTTTAAATCTATCAACACCTGTGCTATCTACAATAGTTTGATTTTTAGCAAATGTTTCTAGTAAATTTAATGATGCGTAGTATTCAAGATTTTTAATTCTTTGTTCTAGTACACCAATATCTCGCATAGTATATCTTCTATGGAATGTTTGTTGTACTCTAATTGCGTAATCTGGCCTATTAACTCTTTTAGCCGCTTCAGGGGCTAAACAAGGATAAGCCGGTAAATCTATTTTTGCAAGTTCCATGCCTCCTGCGGGTACTTGTGGGAACAATGGTTTATCTGCGTATGCGCCTTCAATATATTTAATATCTCCATCTTTGGAAATATATACCGCTAGTTTTTTGCCTCTGTAAAATTGAAAGTCTGTTGTAAATGTTTTAACAGGAACAGGATTTTGTAAACCGCCTGAAGGTCTATTAATTTGTTCTGCTGTACTAGGATTAACCGTAGCTCCTGCTAATGTACTTGACGATGCCGCTGTATTTGTCATTTGCGGTCTAAAGTCAATTGTATTTCTTAAATCAAAGTCTCCCATTTTTGAAGATCTGTAAATAGGAATTTCTTCTGTTCTTATTGTATTGGGTGCAGGACTTGTTGTATCGTCTACAGGATAACTGTCTACACAATGGAATCCTGCGCCTGTAACGTTATGTGAGAAATATTTTAGTTTAACAACGACATATCTATTTGTAGATAAATCTAATGTACTCGTTGACTTCTTAAATATTTTACAATGGCCATAATAGTTATCTGTTTGACCATTAAAGAATCTAAATTGGTCCGTTACATCTGTTTGTCCTGTTGCATAATCTCCGTTAGAGCCTGCTGTAATACTTTCAATGGCATAACCATCGCTAAGTCCTAATGGATACTCCCCTGTTGTTCCGAATGGGTGTGATGCTGTATCAATCTTAACATATATACCCTCTTCTAAGTTTTTATCTATAGGGGTATCATCTGATTTTAGTACATTTACCAGGATTTTAACTAGTCTTGATTGTGTTCCTGATGTTGTAATTGCTCCGCCCAAATCAATTTTCATTGATTGCGCACCTGTTAATGTTACATCAACGTTAGCATCTGTTAAATCTATATATTGTCCTGCTGCTATTGTTGCAGAGTTTTGATCAAAACCATCTTTAGCAATTACAATAATGTTTGCTTTTTTAATTGTATCCGATAAATCATTTCCATCAGTTGCATAAGGAAACGACTCTCCGTCTCCTGCGTTTACTGTTATTGTTGTATCGCCTGTTCCTGCGGCTAGTGTAGCATCAAATTCTTTTGTGAATTGATATGTGTAATCAAAGCCTGATATTGATAATGTTTTAACATTTTCATAAGGCATTTGAAATAGTAATTTGTTTCTTTCTGTTTCTTTAAGTTCTGGTACAGTTCCTGTTAGGACTGCGTTTGCTACACCATCTACAGTTGCATTTTCAGATCTTAAACCTCTAACAGATGTAAAATCTCCTGTTAGCATTTTAACATCATAAACATATAGTCTATAAACTGCTGCAGTTGCTCCTGGAGTTCCACTCTCATATACTAAGTGTCTAGCTTTTGCCGTTCCTATTTTTGTTCCTGCTGCTGAACTTGCTCCGTTTTGTACGGTGTCATATAAATCTATAACATCTCCACCGTCAATATCAAATATACCTGAAACGTAATTAATTTGTACATAATTACCAACGGAAGTTGAGATTGGTAAGGATTCTTTTGTAACTATATCGCTAGTTTTTCTACCAATTAATTTTTTACTTTCTAATAGTGTTCTCTTTTTACCATCTACATAAGCTCTACCAGGTGATACTTGGAAAACAAGTCCGTCTGCATCGCCGCCATTTGCTGCTGTAAATACGCCATTATTAGATGCTGTTTTTAAATGTTCCCTAACATCTGTTTGCATTCCTTGTACAACATAATCCCCAGACTCATCATTAGTTCTTTCTGCTAATATGTTTCCTAGTTGTGCTAGGGGATTGTCTACTACTCTTGAAAATATTCTAGTTCCAAATTCTGCTTTATAGTAGATAAAAAAGTTTGCCGGTAAAGTATCTGTAGCACCATATGATGCTAACGTAACTACTTTCTTTAATCTATCCGCTCCAGGTGCATTATAGTTAAATGAACCTTGTGCAGGATCTAATAATGAGGTATCCTCTGCTGAGTTTACTGTGGATTCTGTAACAAGAAATCCTATATTTGCTGTTATGTCTGGTGAATATCTATTCTGTATAACTGATAAAGCGTCAGTTCTAATAAATGACCCTTGAGCAAAAATAATACCTGGTTTTAAAGATAATCTTTTTGTTTGTCCAAAATAGTTTGATTTAACAGATGTAGTAGATGTACCACTACCTACAACAAAAGTCTTTCCATTTCTACTAGAATCTGTTGATGTAACTGTTAAAGTTTCTGATGCATTAAAATGCGTGTATGTTGTTTGACTACCAAAATTTGTATATTGAACATATATTTTCTTAAGAGCAGGTGAAGCGGCTTCTGTTCCTGTAGCAACTTCTACAATTTGACCTATAAGTCCCGATGTTCCACCTGTTACGGTGTCGCCAACAAAAGATGCTAATGTTGAATTATCAACTGCTGCACTTGATGCGTCTGTATCTAAAATTTTAACCCACTCAATATCAGTCCAAGTTTCTGCGCATCCTGTTACAATTGCACCTTCTTGCAATGTAAACGCCATTCCCTCATTAATTTGATTTTGTAGTAATGATTGAACTTGCGTTAATTCTCTGGCCTGTACTGCTACGCCAGGTTTAAATAAGATACGATGAAAATCCTTAGATGCATTAAAGTCGTCGTAATATGGTGATGTGTTTAAATCTAATGCCATGTTTAAAACCTAATTATTGCCTTTATTTGTTCCACCTGATCCTCCGATCTAATAATGGGAGCCCTGTTGTCTAAATAAACTATTTCGCCGGTAGAGTTGTCTATTTCCGGATCTGTTACACTATTTATACTCAAATTGGATATACTTTGAGTGGTATTTTCCAATGTTGATGAATTACTTATTAGCGGTACCTCTGCTGTGAGATATATATTATTGTTCGTTGTGTCTATTTGTATTACCTGAAACTTACCGCCGTCGTTTGTTGTAATAATATCATCAGCTGCGTAGTTAGCTGTTTGACCCGATGCCACGTTTATTATATGACATGCGGTCGCTGTAACACCCGAATAATTATCTGCTGATGTTGGTGTTACTTTTATGTTCTTTAGTAATGATAATTGTCTAAAATCATTACCTAAAATTAAATCTTTATTGTCGTTATCCGAGAAGTTTACTGTAATACCTAAATTATGTGCAAACAATTCTCTGGTTACGTTTGAACCATGTCCCCCTTGAGGACCTACAATAGCTCTTGCTGTTGCGTTAATACCTGGAGCCGATGTATTTGTAATTGTAACATTGGCATATGAATAGCCTCTACCAGGATTTGTAACTGAAATACTTGTTATTGCTCCTGTCGCTGCGTTTACATAAGCACTTCCTTCTGCTCCTGTGCCATCTCCTGTTATACTAATTACAACATCACCTTGCGCGTAATCTTGTCCTGCGTTTGTAACTTCTATTCTATCTACAGTTCCCGATACTGCGGCACCTTCTACTGCACTTTGTAATGCTGGTAAACTATCTGCGTCACCTAAATTAACTATACCTGTTGCACCTGAGCCTCCGCCTCCCGTAAAATCTACGTGGGCAAAACTATATCCAGATCCTGCGTTTGTCATTGTTACACCTGTTACTGCATCTCCTGTCAAAGTAGCTGTACCATCAGCTGGACTATTTACGTCACCGTCTCCAGTAATAACTACTTTCGGTGCACTAGAATATCCTGATCCTCCTGCAGTAATAGTAACTCCGTCTATTTCACCGTTGACATCTCCATAAGGAGTTGATGTTAGTTTTCTAACAGGAATAAAATCGGCATCCAAAAATTTGTTTTGATCGGATGCCGATATTTGAAATAAAAATTTCCAAACGTAGCCATCTACATCAGCATCACCATAATCGACACCTGTAAATGATGGCTCCACAGTGCTAAGCGCATTATTATTGTTATTAATGCATTTGTACACCTTAAATTCAGACGTCACAATAAAAAATTTAGCGTCTGCTAAAGTTGTGGCGCCTGAATAGGCTGGATTAGTAGTTGAGTACGCATCGTCGTATTGGTCATATACTGTATTAGCAGTCCATGTATGTCTTTTTGCTAACATACAGATATCTGCTGAGTCAACTCTTTGTATAAACATCATTGACCTTCTAAATTTTGATATATAACTATCGGAATCTATTGGCGTCTCAGGATTTGTGTCATCCTCCCACGCTGTTGTTTTTCCTACAGCAAAATGAAAATAGTCTAAGTTATTTTTGATATCTCTTAAATAACTACGAGCTAATTCTACTCTGCCTAATCTACGAAGTACGAGTGCCATTTACTAACCTACGAAATTGTTATTGTCCAAGTAACTGTCATTGAGTCTGAAGCGCCTTTATTAATAACAGAAAAAACTGTTCTACATAGTAAAGTACCTGCTGATGCTGCATTTAAAATACCTGCCTCAGTAATAGCTCCTGTACCTGTGCCCGCTGCAAATGTTGCAACGTATGCTACTGCGTTTGAAGTAACAGTTGTAGAAGTTAATGCCTGTCTAGCTGCCTCTGTCCCTAAAGCGGAATCTCCTGCTGCTGCCGCTGTGGCGGATGTACCAATTGCCATGTGAGACATAGCCGTTGCTGTTGCATCTTTCATTCTAGATGCAATAAAATCCAATCCATCATCAACAACCAAGTTTGTTAAGTTTCTTTTATCCTTAACATTTCCGTTTTCGTCTTTGATCTCAATGGTAAGCTTACCTGTTGCTTTAAATCCATCTTCTCGAATCATGTTTGTCTCCTAGTATTCTTTTTCTTATGCAAGTGTTCTAACGTCACCTACATAGTCTTCTGAAAGATATGTGTTATTCACATAATCTTGATTAATAATAGTTCCACTTTGTGATGTTGTAACTGTATCTAATGGGTTTCTAATTATACCAAACGTACTATCAAATACATCACTTACTGTAGCTGTATTATTAAAGACTACATTCGTATTTATACTCGATATTGTCTCAGTTATAGAAGTATTGGTAGAAACTGCCTTCGCATAACTTATCTCAAATGCAGGATTACCTACGTTGTAGTTGTCTGCATCGTTACCATCTGTGGAATCGTTCCAATAACCATCTTCACAATACGGATCAGCTGTCTGGTCTGCTGCCAACGGAGTCTCTGAGATGTTCCCCATATTAAAGGCAATAGCATGACTTTCTGTTGCATTGTGAGTATCGGTTAAAATTTTGCTAATATCTATAGCACGTGATGTATCATTTGTAGTTACCATTTCTACATTAATTAATTTGTAGAATACATAACCAGGAGAGCTTATGCTAAATCCTGTGTCAAAGAATACATCACTTTTAATTAATAGATCTCCAAATACCTGCATACCTGCTGGATGCACCGTATCTCTTATTCTTCTGTCCCACTCTGTTTGTGGAACACCAGATTTAACTACATAAGAATAAGGTTGGAATCTATTATTGTCTTGTAAGACGTTGACGTCTGATATTTTACCTCTATCATCTTTCCATTTACCTTCGTACTCAAACAAGTAACCTGTTCTCATTGTAACAATTATTTGCTCGCCACTAGGCGATGTTAATGGAATGTCTGTCTCCGCTTCTAAGAATGTTGAACCAGGATTGATAACTTGGAATGCTGTAGGAAGTCCTGCAGTAGAAATCGCTGTTACTCTTACAAACGCATCATTAGCTCCACCTTTGAAAGTATAGTTATCTGATGCACTTGTATGGTTAAAGAAATAACCACCACCGGAACCGTTTGTTCCGTCACCTGTAATGGCATAACCTCTGCCATCATCTCCTGTTTCATTAACTAAATAAACTTGTCCTACTTTAAATCCAGCATCACTTGCTGAACCCGAGTAAGATTTGTAGGTTACTCCTGTTAGAACTCTAACCAAATAACCATATATATTTTCTGTTTCGTTTGATTTACCGTCATCAACTACATAGGATCTTAAATCAGAACCTTGTGCTGTACCCGATGAATCATTATATTTTTCTGTATGAAAAATTATTCCTGCTGTTGTATAACCTGAACCACCTGCTGTAACTGTGACTCCTGTTACTTTACCGTTTGCTACGGTTGCTACACCTGTTGCACCTGATCCATCTCCTGTAAACTGTACAATAGGCGCTGCCTCATAATCATCACCTTGATTTGTCATTGTTACCGAGGAGACGGCACCGCCTGACAAAGTTACTGTTCCTGCTGCCTCTGCTCCCGGGCCAAATACCTGAGTAACACCGGCGTCATCAAATGTGACGATTAATTCGAATCTTTGTAATGTCAAACCATTTGTTTGATACGCGTTCTTTTTAACTCTTCTTACAGTAGCATTATGTTGTTTTAAAATTGTAACAGAACCTGTAGTAGAAAAATATCTAATATCTATCTTTTTACCTGTAAGTGATAATGGTTCTAAACTTCCTGCACCGTGTACAGCTTCTTGTATTTTAACTGCTTTTTCTTTATTGTATATACCGTCAGATGCTCTTAAAACATAGTTATTAGGATAACTTACGACAATATTTTCGTTAAAAAGTAATCTAAAAAATAACTCTATGGATTCTCTGGATCCTTTTGCTTCGTAAAAGTCTTTTGCTCTTTTGTAAAAGAAAGCTTTATCTACTTTTAATGATTTTGGAAAATCATATGCTAAAGCTCCTCTCCATTTATCTAAAAATTCTTCGCTTGCTACATCTATATCAGCAGAGTAATTTCTTAAAGCGTCACCTTGTTTTCCTTCTTGGTCCATATAAGCATAATATTTTTCCAAAAATGTAACAAATGTAGGATATTCCTCTTTAATAAAATCAGGTACTTGTGACTTTAGTAAAGGTGAAAAGTTTCTGTGTTCGTATGTTGGTGTTTCGTTACCTACGTCTAATACAGCTGTAGCTGCTGCATTTTGTGCTGATGTATCACTTGCATGAGGTGTTATTGTAACCGTTGGGGCCGAAGTATATCCTGACCCTTTATTTGTAATATTAATAGATGTAATTACGCCACTAAATACTGCGGCTGTTGCTTCTGCTCCTGTTCCACCACCGCCTGTAAATGATATCGTAGGTGGGTTATTATAACCCGTACCGGCGTTCGTAATTGTAACGCTTTTTACATATCTATAAAATGATGGGACTATATCTGCCATTAAACTTCATCTACTTCTTGTGTTGCATTTAGTCTGAGACCTATTCTACTATTAATAACTGAATCTGTAATAGAATCATCTAACGCTAATACAGTATTTCTACTTGGTTTTGCTATTACTGCTGCTGTACTTGTATCAGAAGTTCTAATTAATGCTTGCGTTGTAATATCAGAAACTGTATCATGTGTTTTAGCATTTATTCTTAAATGTGTTTCTGTTCCGTATAAAGCTGCTATTGTCATTGATTGTATTGTAATAGTACCTGAATCGTAATCAATTGATCCTACTTCTGAAATAATTGTTCCGTCTCCTTTAACTGCATTTATAACACCTGTACCTGAGTAGAGAGGGGCAACTACTGTTGAACCAGGAACGTCTTTTAGTGTAACTTTATGATTTTGCCCGCCTACTGTAATATTAAAGTGTGTGCTTGAAACTTCCCTTGGATTTAATTTATGATTAAATTTAACTGTATAATTTTTACTGCTATTCAGTTCAACTTCAACTCTTTTTTGTAGGCTAGTAACAATATTTAAAGATTTTATAGAATCACTACTAGCTAAAATTCTGTTATGTAGTTCTGTAAAATAAAAACTTTTATTAAGTTTATTTAAATTTGTATTAAAATATCCATTGATTGCATCTCTAACTACACCTTCTACACCACCTTTAGATAGTGTTGTAATTTTAGGATTATAAACAATACCTATATCTAAACCTATATAAGTGTATTCTGGATCTACAAATTCAGGCATAATAGCAACAGGTGTTTTAGGTTCTATTACCTGTGTTTTAATATTATCTTTATCTGCGTCTGTTATAATAGACCCTGGTTGAGGGTTTAAGGAAATAAACACCTTACCATACATAGGAGGATCGTTCTTTTCTCCGCCCCATACAGAAACAGATGCAACGTTAGCATTACTTGCTAATATTAGTGCTTCGTAATCTGCTGATGTAACTGCTCTATCTCTTGTAGCATTATAACGTGGTGCATTAAATCTAATTGAATCAATGTTTTCTTTTCTTTTACCACCTGAAGATTGATACGCCAAATCGACTGTTGTAGTTTCTCCACTTCCTGATATTGAAGTAGGTAAACTAAATGTTCTACCAAAATTACCTAATTCTCCTGAACTGACAATATAATCAACAGTAATAACATTATCTACAGTTAACGCTTTACCTATTACACCGTCACCAAATCTTAGTTGATATAAACCATCTGGGCCTTCTTCTAAGAAAAATGCTTTTGTATCGTTTTTAACATTTAAAAATTTATCTGCTTTATTAAATGTATCTACTGTCAACGAAGTTAAAGACTCCTGTACTCTAACTCTTAATGTACTAACATCAACATTTTTATTTGGTATTGTAAACGGTCCTTGTAAGTTTGTTAGGTTTACAACAAATTGATTGGATACTCTTACTCCCTCTTTTACTTCTAAACTATTAAAATTAAATTGTGTTTGTGTAGTTGAACTTGCAGCTTGTCCTGTGTATCTACCATATGTAAGTTCTGATTCTATTTTTACACCAGAGTCTGTTAAATTATAAGTTCCTAAAGTTGACTTAGCGTGATTCATAATACCACTAGGCATATAAAATGTAACTCCAGGATATTCAGAGAATGTATGTGTATGTGCTGAAGGATTTGACGCTGTGTCAGCAGCAACTGCTGCCGCTTCTGTTAAATAAAGAGGATAATAATAACCTTTTCCGTGTGTTGCGTCTGTTCCAAATAGATAGTAAGGGCCTACTCCGCCTGCTGTAACAGCATTAACTACTGTGGATTCTAATGGATAAAATGTATATACTACTTTATCTATTGTAGTTGTGAAACCTTTATCTCTACTTATTTCTAGTGAAGTAGATGTATAAGAACTGTCTGGAATAATACTAATATTTAATTTTGCTACTGCTCCTAATCTAGAACTTGGTGTATAACCAATCGCTCTAGCTAGAGATACAACGGATTCTCTTTTTACCGCTGTGTCTAAAAACCCTTCATTAGCAAGCATGTGTGCTAACATACCATTATAATGTGTATTATATGCTAGCAACTCAATTAAATGAGAAAGTCCTGAACCTTCAAAATTATAATCGCTAAACTCTGTTTGTGCTTTGAGATAATTTTTTAAGTTTGCCTTAATTTCATCAAAGTCTAACTCTGTTACGTTTAATTGTGCCATTTTACCTGATCCTGTCTAGTATTACTGATAGTTGCGTTGGTTCATTAACTCCTACCACTCTATAAAATATATCTATTTTCCAATATAAGTTGTCTATATTTTCTGTAAGTTTTACCCTTTCAATCAATGCTCTCGGCTCGTATGCCTCAAGTATTTCTTCGATTTGTCTTTCTACCATTGGCCTTACAACCATGCTATTTTCAAATAACATTCTATATACAGGGGACTCTATTGTAGGATTAAACTTTCTATCATATTTCTTTGTTAAAAGTAAGTTTTTTATTGATTGTTTAACCGCATTTACATCTATCTTTTTATTTACGTCGAGAGATACTGCATTTGCCGTAAAGGCCATGTCAATATCCTTATATATTCTTGTAATCTCGCCCTTTGCCATAGTAGTATTTATAACGGTTTTTTGTTAAATTCTAATTTTAGGAACGTCAAACTGTAAAAAGTCGTCTGTAGCTTCTTTTGTAATAGCTTCTATATCTAAATCTAGTTCAAACTTAGGAAAGTCTGGTAGTTTTCCTGATTTTAAAAATGCTACCGGATCTATTTCCGGGAATTTTGTAGGTATTCCTTTAAGTGTAAACCCTACACCTCCAGCATCTGGCATAAAGTTAGGAATCATTTCACATATTTTACTTATTTCTAATGATCCATTTCTAAGTGCTGATACAACATCATCTAAAGAATCAAAATCTCCTAAATCAACATCTGCAAATCTTTCTTTCATATAATCAAGTTGTTGCTCTAATGCAGGTAGTGCGGCCGCTCCTGCTAATACCATACCTGCTATATCTCCTACAGCATCTTGTAATCCTTTCAATTCCTCAGGAATAAGACCATCTACAATACCTAAACCTATTTCAGGTATTAATATTTGTATAGCATCTAAAGTTCCGTTGATTGCTGCCTCAGCTTCTTGTTTAAGTTCATTTAATTTTCCTAAAGGAGACTCCTCAATTAATTCATCAATTTTATCATCGATTATATCAATTGCATCTGCTAGTCCCATTAGTCCTTCTGCGGGACCACAAGCATCCGCACCACCTAAAGCACCTTTGAATGCTGAAAGCGCTGCTGCTCCTGCTGCAATTCCAAGGGCAATATCTTTTATATCAGTGCCGCTATCGCCGCCACTGCTACCGCTACTTACACCTGTAGATCCAGTGGCCGAGCCCGTTGTAGTTGTTACGTTTTGTGCAACTACTATACCAGGGTCTTGTTTAAGTGCAGTTTGTCTATTTACTCTGAATAATCTAAGTGTTACATCAAAGTCGTCGAATCTATCATTTGTATCGCCTTCTTTGTGTAAATAAAAATTTAGAACCCCTTGTCCGCCTCTAGTAGGAATATGAAGTTTACCTCTTCCCGCCGGTGAGTCGCTTTGGTAAATTAATAGTCTTCTTCTATCTTGTTCTCCCCACGGTTGCTCGCCAAATTTAAATTTAACTTCGCCGTTTTGTTTAAGTCCAAAACCAGTTGGCGCACCGTATGCAACTTTACTTATGGTCGCCGTAAGCACATAGCCAGATAAATTTATACCAACAGGAAATTTAATATTAAATTGATCAAATCCTTGCCACCCCTGCTTAACATCTATTGGTATCGCTAGACCTTTTCCTTTTAAAAGTGTATAATTAGAATAATGTTGCGCTAGATCTTCATATCTAGGATCCACTCTAGAGGGTTGGAATAACTCTTTCATTGTTCCACCAACAGTTGGACTGTCTGGCGGAGTATAACCTGTCTGAGATTCTTTGACTGCAGTGACTTCGAAATAACCGTATAGTTGCCCACCAAAACTTACTGATGAACATTCAAATACATCACCCACTTTATAATTTCTTCCGGGGTCTACAATAGTTATTTTGCCATCTTGTAGTGTTGCGGTCGGGGCAGTATCTATTTCGAATATTGCACCAGAACCTGTTTTATCATAGAATGTTTGGGTGTAGGTAGGTGTTGCTACTATTTCTGGTTTTCCGAGGTACCTTGCTCCTGTTACATTGCTATTGTCGCTAAGTAACTGACGGCCAGGATCGGTAACCTTAACTTGTAATATTCCACCTCTACTAATAGTTGCCATTTAATCTCCTATGATCCCCCGTTTGGTGCGCTTGTGTCTGCTCCACCACCTGCATCATTACCATCATTCTGCGGGTGTGTATGAGTATGTAATGTCACATCATTAGATGTAATATTTCCAGCTGGTCCATCTATACTTAAATCTGGAGCATCTATCTCCATTGATGTTGTTGCATCAATATCAATTTCTGGTGCGTCTGTATCAATTTTACCTTCTGCTTCAATAACTTGTTTGTAATCTGTATTTGTTCCGTCTCTGTCTTCAAATCCTTTAGCTTTTATTGGAGCATCAGCATCGCCTATAAACTTAGGCCCTACAAGTATAAATTGATTTTTAGCTGTCATAAGAACTTGGTCTTTTGCTGACATTAATTTTGAAACACCGCCTGCTGCTAGAACTAAATCTTGACCAATGGTTGTTCTATCATTTTCACCAACACTTGTTATACGATGTTTTTTAATATTTGTACTTAGGAAACTTCCATAGTTTTCTTTTACAGAACCATTAACTGTTGTTCTTTTTGTTCCGCCAACAGATTTAGTTTGATTAATTGTAATAGTTTCCATATCATCTTTAGAAACACGAGCCTGCCTATTTCCTGCGATTGTATAGTTTTGATCTGTACCTACCACTTTCATATGGTTACCATTAATTTTCTCGTATTTAGTTCCTGCTACAGACAAATGATAATCGCCATCTACTTCTTGTATATAATTTCCTTTAACAAGCATATTACAATCTCCTTCGATAGTTACATTACATTTTCCTCTAATCAATACACTATCATTACCTGCAATTATTTGATAATTATTTTTTGTAATATTTTCTACTTTACTTCCATCATTATGTATTTCATACCATGTTCCTGCTGGGTGAAATTCATGTATTCTAATATTTTTAGGGGAGTTGTCTCTTTCGTGTATGATTCCCGCTCTTGTTTCGTTTACAACATTAAAAGGATAAATTGAAGTTTCATCACCTGTTGCAGGTTCGTATTGCTCTACATATTTAGGTTCATAATCCTCTGCAGGATCATTGTCTGTAGGATTTGCTCTAGGGTGTGGTTCGTCCCATGTTTTATTTTCGTACGCTGTTCCTGGCCTATTATTACCCGACGCTCCAAATCCATCTTCAGACATATCAGGAGCTTTAGCTATTAATATTCCTGTTTCTCTATTTGATCTTCTATTTTTTAAGTTGTAATGGTCCTCTGCATTTCTTCTCGCTAATCTAGAAACATCAGGTTCTCCTTTACCCGCATATCCATCTGGTTTATCTTTTTCTCTGGGCCAGTTACCGTTAGGATCTTCATAACCTACTCCATCAAATTGATGATTTTCAGGTGTTTGCCCTGCAATTGATCCCATTATCATTGGTATTTGTCCTTCTTCACCGTCAGCAAAGAAACCAACTACTAATGAACCACAAACCAAACTGTGGTTTTCCATAATACCATTTACACCCGCATTACTTACAGGCATAATAGGTGTAGCAAAAGGTAAATCTTTTACAGGCAATTCATTGAGATCTGCACTATGGTAACCGTATATTCTTACTTTTACTCTGCCTGTTTCTAATGGATCTACAATATCTTCTACAACGCCTGTCCACCATCTGAAAACTGGGCCTTCAATATTTGTTATCACTATCCGCCTCCTGCATTATCATAGGACACATTCATTTCATCTTTTGTTGGTCCTGCTTGTTCTAATAATCCGTTTTTAACTATATTCATATTCATTGTATAATCTGTTGGTTTGAATCTATGTGCAATAGATGTTATTAAATAATTTCCACTTAATACAGGATCTAGTGCCTCGTCTTGATCTTCTATTCCTGCCTTTGATGTTCCTTTAGGATATACCAATTTAACTAATCTTCCTACTTCTATATCTGTTCTTCCTGGTACTATAACTTCAAAGGAATAATCTTTAAACGAATAAAGATATTGTCTTCTAAAGGCCTGACTGTAAGAGTAGCCTCCTGCTCCTTGTACATAGGCTCCGTCTAATACTCCAAAACCTACTTTATTTGTTGTATTTAGTATTGAATTTCCATACATCATAAAAGTTTTTTGTAATGAATTACGAGGTACAAAAGCAGGAACTCCTAAACCTGAATCTGTTTTCTTAAATGATGCCATATCGCCACGTACATCAGATGCAATTGTTTGTCTTTCCTTACTAAAGAAATCTATCATCATTGTATTACTTGCATATTGACCTGATGCCTGTCCCTCCAATACATCTATTGTTCTAGGTATATCAATTTCATTAAATTGTGAAAACTTTGGAGGTAAAATATCATTTGTTAAACTTTCACCGTCTTTAGTTACTGGAGGTTGACCTTCCTGTACATAAGAATATTGGTCAAAAGGTGATTCCTTTTGTGATTCTATCATTTCTGAAATAGATCTAAAATGATAACCTTTATTACTTTCAAAGAATAAGTAATCAGGTATGCCATCACCACTCTTAGCAAATTTTGTTAGATACATCATGTTTTGTATAGGCGACCAATTATTAGACATATAAGCAAATTCTGATTCTTCAGGATCTGGTTGTATATCTATATCATTAGATGCGCCATCTTCGGTTCTGTCTCTGCCACCAGAGATTTTATCATCATATAATTTTTGTATAGCGTCTTTAAAATTTCCTTCAACTGTTTGAATGCCTGCCATAGGTTTTGTTTGATCATCATAACCTTCAGGCGAACAAAATTTTAGAGTATATGTTTGTTGTCTATCATTTATCATACCTCTGTTATAAATTCCTGAGACTATAAAAGTTCTTTCTAGTATATTTTCTGGTGCGTCTTCTAAACTTGTTGTGCGAAATTTAATTGTAATGGATTCTCCGCCGTGTATTCCTAAACCATTAATTAAATCTTTTGAGTCTGCAATTAAAATATTGCCGTGCATATAGGGAGAAAAAATATCCTCATAGATAGTCATCTCAACCATAAAGTTACTGAGAATTAAAGGGTCAGAACCATAATTGTTTTGAAGTTTGAATTCTTCTACTTCATACTGTCCAACTTTCTGAATTATTTCTTCAGACATATTATAACCTTACTTAATTAATTTTTTGAACTGACTCTTCATACTAAATATGTATTCAGAACCTAATACTAATATTTGTCTTTTTTCTTCGTTCAAATTTTCTTCGTACTCAAAATTTGTTACTTCCTTATAAGTACCGTTGCTTACTTTTGTTGCATCCCAATCTACAATGACTGTATTGTCTGATGCTAAAACATAATGGTGCGTATCTTTAATATTGTTAGCACCATATTTATCTTCACAATATGTTACCAAATCTTCTTGTGATAAAGGCCATTCCTTATTAACGTCTACAATATTATTAATTAACAATATTACCCAATGATATTGAGCATTACCATATAGTTTGTGAGATAAAATTTCGGGTGTATCTCCATCGCCTACATAATGCTTTCTTAATCTAGATGCGTCAGGTATAAATTTACTTACAATAACTCTTCTAAATATATCTGTGACTGCCGTAAAATTTTTCTTACCGCCTTTAGTATAAGAATACATTGTTTTAGGAAATTGTTTAAAATACATTAGAAACCTGCCTGTATATGATCGCCTGTAAGAACTTCAAGTTCTGTAAATTGCAATTCCATTGTTATTTCTGTTGGTTTACCGCCCGAATTTTTAAATGTTGTAAAGAAACCATCGGGACCATATGTGACTTTAACATTAGTTAATGCACAATTTGCTATTCTAGGTAAGTTTTCATTTCTTACTACCTCATTAACAGGTGGTTCTGGGGGCTCTTTATCTCCGTCTTCTTCTGTGTTGTCATTAGCATCCTCAGCGGGTGGGGGTGGCTTGCCTGGTTCTGTTCTTAAAAATTCAATTACAAATTCTGATGGATATTGTAAAAATACTGTTTCGGGTGACATATCAGGGTGCATATGAAATTTAAATATTTTAATAATTTGTTCTACTTGTGCCATTTCTTCTCTATTTTTAGGAGAGAAAATATATTGAAAACTAAATTTTCTAAAACCCATACTTCTAAATAATTGTTCTTTGAATGGGTTGTCTGCTAACCTACTTGTTGCTTGTAATGCTGATGCAAAGTCTGCATTTACTCCTAAAGCTCTTGGTAAGTTAGCTGCTGCACCAATAACTCCTCTACCTGCTGCACCGCCCGCTTCACCTAGTTCTTCAAGATTAAAATCTAAACCGCCTGCTACCATTCCTGCCATTCCTAAATCTGTTTCATCATAGTTAGCTTGATATGCAGTTATAATTGATTGAGGAACATATAAGTATATTCCTTGTGTTGTAAATTCTCCTACATTGTCTTTAAATATATCACTCATAAAAAATGTGGTTACTGCTGCTGCTCCAACAGCTCCTGCGGCAATGTTTGTAGCAGTAAGTTTCTTATCTAAAAGAGCACTGGCTGTTCCTCCAACTGCTAATGCACCAAGAGTTGCTCCTGCTGCTGCTGTAGATGTTACATTTTCTGCTGAAGCTCTGTTTCCTTCACTAGCTCCTTCTGCATCTCCACCGAAGTAATCTGCTAAATAATTATCTGCTGCTGCCTTTGCATTTACTCCTGAGCTAGTTGCCCCTGAACCTGACAAAGAAATACCTCTATTAGCTTCACCGGTTCCTAATTTCTTTTTAGAAATGATATAAAATCCTACTGCATTTACTTGATTTGCTTGAAATAAATCTTGTGGGTAAACACTTGTAGTAGCGCCTAAATCTGCTCCTCTTGCAGTTCCTGCTGAAGGTGCTTTTCCGCCAGTAGTGGTACCACTTGTTTGACCTGATTGTGCGTCTGTTGTTTTAGTGGAGCCACTGCCAGGTTGCCCCGAACCAAAGGATACTCCTAAGGCATCTCCTACTTTGTCTACTAATGAACTCATCTGATATAAATACCTATGTTATTTACTTTATTTATATGGTCTACGCTAAAGAAATATATAAAGGAAAGTTCATACCTAAAAATTATTCGAAATATTTAGGTGATGTCACAAAGATAACGTACCGTTCTAGTTATGAACTAAAGTTTATGAATTGGTGTGATATGAACGAATCCGTATCAGGATGGGTGTCAGAAGAGATTGCTATACCTTATCGTAACCCTATGGATAATAGAATACACAAATATTTCGTAGATTTTTATGTAGAAGTAACCGATAAAGGTGGTCATAAGAAGTCATATCTAATAGAAGTTAAACCCAAACGCTTTACAAAGCCCCCAGAAAAAAGAAGAAAAACCAAAAAATATTTACAAGAAGTTGCTAATTATGCTGTAAACGAAGCAAAATGGAAGGCAGCGGAGTCTTTTTGTAAAGAAAAGAATTTAAATTTTATGCTTGTTACTGAAAAGGAACTTGGCATTTAACTTATAAATACTTACATGGCGACCAATGAATTTAGACAAATTAGACTAGAAGCTGGTGATGTAGATCGCTCTGACCGTTGGTATATAAACGCAGTTAGAGAGTTTGCAAAGGGTGTAGATAATCCTATGTCTGTTTTTAGTTCTGATTTAGGAAAATTTGAGACAAGTGTTGATACAGGAAATATGATGATGTTTACTTATGACGCTAAACACGCAGAAACATTACCATATTACGATAAGTTTCCTCTATCAATTATTATTGAACCACTTCCTAATATAGGTGGTTTTAGTGGTATTAACTTACATTATTTACCGCCTTTATTTAGAGCAGAAGTTTTAGGGGCGTTGAGAGAAACCACAGAAAAACTTACAGACGAAAAAGCACAATTAAGATCTAGTTGGGAGGTTGTAAAAAGATTCTCACAATATCCACAAATTAAGGGTGCTGTTAAAAAATATATTTTTGGTCAAGTAACAAGTAGATTTTACAAAGTAAATCCTATACATTGGAGATCGGCAGTATTTTTACCGACACAACAATTTACAGGAGCAACAGACAGAACAGTTTATAGAAGAACAATGTTAAAAGAAGAAAGAAAGAAAAAACCTAGTATGGGTATGGGGAGCGTATAATGGGCTGGTTAGACTTTAAAAAACCATCAGTTAAGGTAGGCGGAGAAGAAATAGAAGGACCAGTTACCCAATTAGGTAATCAACGTTGGGACGCTACTTCGTTTATGTCAGAAATAAGACGTAGACAATTAGCACGTTCAGAGAGATTTGAGGTACAAGTTTCTTTCCCACCCGCTTTACAAGATAAAGAAACAATAGGTGACTTCTCAATATTTTGTGAAGAAGTCCAAATACCTGGTATGGTATTAACAAATAAAGAATTTAATGTAGGGCCCTGGACACATTATAGAAACAACAATATAGGGTTCTTAGGAAACGAAATAAATTTAACTTTTTATTGTGATGTAGATTGGAGACTTAGACATCATTTTGAAAGATGGATGTCTCATTGTGTAGACACTACATCAAAACAAGTTGAATTCCCAGCAGACACATGGGGTAGAATTGTAATTGCTTCTTTAGATATGAAGGACCGTTACAGAAAAGCTTGGGTGTTACATGAAGTCACACCTAAAGTTCTTAACCTTATACCTCTTTCAATGGGTAACTCAGGTATAGCGAGAGCTACATTGATTGTATCTGCTACTTACTGGGAGTCTACTGCTATTAATGTTGGTATAGGTTCAAGTGACCCCTCGAACTTTGATAGTAGTATGAACAAAGCAGAAGAAAATTCTACAAGAACAGCAGTAAGAGATTGGGTGTTAGACTTGTTTAGAGGCGATAGCGAGAAAAAGGAAAACGAGGAACAGAATCAAGATCCAGAATTACAAAATGGATCAGGTGGCTAGTTATATTATAGGAGAAAATTATGGCATTACCAAAAATTGATACGCCAACATTCGAACTAGAAGTACCGTCAACAAAAGAAAGACATACTTTTAGGCCGTGGTTGGTAAAGGAAGAGAAAGTTCTCATGTTAGCAAATGAGGGCGGACAATTCGAAGACATGGTACAAGCGTGTAAAACGGTTGTACAAAACTGTTCATTTGGAAAAGTTGATGCAGGCAAAATTACAATGTTTGATTTACAACATTTGTTCATACGTTGTAAGGAAAAGTCTGTAACAGGTACACAGCAGTTCACTTTAATTTGTGGAAACTGTGAACATAAAATTCCATATGAAATGAAACTAGAAGAGCTTGCCGTAAATGGCGAAATTAAAAAAGGTAGATTGGATTTAGATGATGGTATCGTATTACAATTAAAATACCCTACTGTCAATGATACTTTAAATTCTACAAATAATACATTTGATTATATTAAAGCGTGTTTAGCTTCTGTAACAGTAGGAGAAGAAACTATTACAGTAGAAGACGAAACACCTGAAGAAATTGAAAATTTTATAGATAGTCTACCCGTAAAAGCATATAATGAAATGTTAGAATATTTCGATAGTATGCCAATGATGTCACATGAGGTTAATTATAAATGTCCTGAATGTGATACTGAGAATTCTATTAACATTAATGGAGCAGAACATTTTTTCGGATGACTCTTTCTCAGGAGAATCTTGAAAACTATTATAAAACAAATTTCTTGTTAATGCAGGAACACAAATATAGTTTAACAGAGTTGGAGAATATGATGCCTTGGGAAAGAGAAGTTTATATAACATATTTGGTAGAGCACTTAAATAAAAAGGCCGAAAGGGCACAAACGAGAGCAAAGCAACAGGTTTAAAATAAATGGACGAGAAAGATTTAAAGAAAGTTATTGATGAAGCAACAGATAACGAAGATCTGAAAAAACTTCATGCAGATACCAAAGAAGATCTAGGTAATTTTGGCGACGAAATTAAAGAAAGAATATCAACTATAGAAAGTCACGCTGCAACCAATAAGGTAATGAATCTTGCTCAGGTTGCAGACGTAGTTCAACGTCGTGAAGGTGATAAAGTTCTAAGAGGTATCGCAGACAGAACTGAAGAAGGAATAAGAGCTGAGGCATCACATAACAAAGGTGCAAAATCCTCTCGTAAAAGAATAGAAGCTAGTTTAGATAGTTTACATAAAAAAGTAGATACCGGTGTAGGAATGGGAGGCGGATCTGGGGGCGGTGGAGAAGGTCCTAGAATCCGTAATATAGGAGCTGTGTTAGGTAATTTAATGCCTACAAAAATTAGTTCCGATCAAATTAAAGGTGGTGCAGGTACTAACTTAAAATTAATGGCACAGGCAGATTCTAGTGTTTTAGAACAAGCAATGTTAAAGGATTCTGAAGGTGAAGGTGAGTTAGGTAAAAGAATAAGTAAACTTTTAGAAGCCACAAGAAAACAACAAAAGACAGGAGATGCTACTGAAGCAAAAGAAGAACTAGCAAAACTAACAGCCTACCAACAAAGAACTGGTATTGATACTGGATTAGATTTAGAAGCTTTACAAAAAGGTACACAAAAACAAGGAATGTTTTCTAAGCAAAACATAAAAGAAAAATTAGGTGTATCACAAGGTGACGATTTAAGTGTTTCAGGTTTTGTAGAACAAAAGAGCCAAAATTTATTAGACAGTATAGATAAGTTTAAAGAAAAACTTAAAGATCCTTTTGGTGGTCAAAGTAGAGCAAACGAAAAAGAATTTCAAGGTATGGTTGGCACAGCAGTTGCCCAACAAGATCAAAAATCTGTTAGTGAGACTTTAGAAAAATTCTTTAAAGGAGAAGATTTCCAAAAACGTGATCCTGATAAAATAGATCCTAGAAAAGCGTTAGTAAGTAGTAGAACAGGACAAGATACAGAAACAGTACAAGAGAAACAATTAGAAGTTCTAGAAGAAATAAGAGATATACTTTTAGATATGCAAGGTGGTATGGACGAAGGTGGTGGTATGCCATTGGTACCAAGAGGTGGTCCAACTAGAACTAAAACACCAAGAACTAAAACACCAAGAACTAAAACTCCGGGACCAAGAACTAAAGCACCTAACGTAAAACCATCAGGACCTAAAGGACCTAAAGTACCTAAAGGAGGATTTACAAGTCCCGCTCAGGCACCTAAGGGAGTTGATTTAGTAAAATCTAAGAGTGGTAAGTTGTTCCCAGCTAATAGTCCTCAAGGACAAATGATTCAAAACATGACTAAAAATGCCGATGTAGTCGACGATGTCGCTAAGGCAGCACCTAAACCTAGTGCAACAGGAAAAGTAGTACGAGGAGCGGCTAAAGGACTAGGTGTTCTTGGTGTAGCAGTAGATGCAGGTTTTAGAATTAGTGATGATATGGCTCAAAGAGATCTATTAGAAAGAGCACAAGCAGGAGACGAAACTGCCACAGATCAAAGAACAGGAGACATTTATACTGAAGAAAGCGCAGATGCTGATAGAGTAGAAAATGTATCTGGTTTTGCAGGAGGACTTGCAGGAGCGGCAGCAGGTGGTGCAGCAGGTGCCAAGGGAGGAGCAGCATTGGGTGCTGCTATTGGTAGTATTATACCAGGTGCAGGCACAGTAGCGGGTGCAGCTGTTGGTGGTTTTATTGGTGGTGTTGGTGGTAGTGTAATGGGTTACTTTGCTGGTTCAGCAGCGGGTCAGGAAGCAGGTGATGCTCTTACAACAAACGATGCAGAAAAAGAAATTGAAAAACTAGAATCAGATGGTGCTTTTGAAAAAGTTATTTTTGGTAACTCTACAATTAATAGAGAGAAAATGAAGGAAGTGGGCACCGTAAAAAATATTACATCACTACTATCACAAGAAGGCGATGATTTATCAGAAGATGATATTGCATTCCTAACAGACTTAAAAGATCAAAAAGCAAATACAGCGGCAACAATGGAACAAGTTCAATCTAGTACAGCAGGAACAGTTGGTATGACTACAGATCCTATTACAGGACAAGCTGTTGCTGAAACAAATCCTACAGCAGATGCAGTAGCTAATATGACTGATTTAGCAGAAGGTTTAGACTTTGCTGCAATGCAACCAGTTATTAATATTGCTAATAATAGTGTTGCAGGTGGTCAAGGCGGACAAGACGCTATTGCTGCTGTAATGAAAGCTACATCTAGATTCCCACTAGATGATAACATGACAAAAGTTCTAAGTAATTATAAAATCGTTTAGACGTTTTCTAATCTTACCATTAATCTTTCAGCACGGTTAGTAACTTGGTTATACCAACGACTATCTCTTCCTTCTATTGCTGCAGTTTTCCAATCACCTTCTAGTATTGCTGCGTGCATTTTCTTAAATTTAGATAGTCTAGTTCTACCCATGTTGAACATCATATTAACTAGGATTTGTTGGACTTCATCTGGTAAATTTGTAAACACTCCTTCTTCATAAAGTAGTTCACATTCATTTATTGCTGTATCCAGATCTTTCTCGAAACAATCCTTAACTCTCTCTTCTGAAACTGGTGTGCCGACTTCTTGTCCTTGCTCAGGATCGGATTCGGTAACCAAGTGTCCGACTCCAAATGTCGGGTAGCCCAGGTGGTCTTTGTAAATTTCATATACTACACCCTCGTCTATTTTTAGTTGTTCAAATACTGCTTCTCTATTCATTTTTACCTTCTAAATATTTTACCATGTAACCAAACAATTCTGCTGGTTTCATGTAGTTTATTGTGATACTCTTTCTTATTGTATCGTACGGTGTATTTATTGTATCTACACCTGCTACTGCTTTGTTAAAATTTCCACCTCTGTGATATCTAGCATCAGGATCATTGTTTCTTTCTAAATCCCACAATGTTCTATTATATACAAAGTGTTCTAACCAAGCAGGCCAAATCATTAAATCTCCTGTCTTAGGTTTTACAATAACTTCTGTATCTATGCCTGTCATTTTACCGGGTAACCAAGACTCTAATAAATTTCCTATAGGATTTCTAAATGCTATAGGGCTATGTTCCTCTTCGTTTTCTACATAGTAAGTTGCTATAAGAAAAAACTGACTGTGGTTATGCCATGAATAACTATCTCCACCGTCGAAACAAGTCCACCAGGCATAATTATGCCAATTCCTTTCTAACATTTTTGAGAAAGGAAAATCACTAAGACTATTTAAATAATCTATTGCGTGTGTATGAATAATTTTTTGTAGTTTAGGAAAACTGCTAATATTAACCATAGGATTATCACCTGTAACAATAGCATGCTGTCCTTGTTCGTTATATACTGAGAGTTTTCTATAATGTCTGCCCATCTCAGGATTGGCATCTAAATAAAATTTACGTCTTTGATATTCAGCAAATACTTCTGATTGCAAGTTTGGAATTAAATCCATTGCAACATTTGATTTGTGATAAATTGGTATATCGAACATAAAAATATTTATATCTAAAAAAGGAAGGCTCCGTTGCCGGAGCCCCCAAAACTTTAGAAGTTTAACTGTCTTCTGCTAAGGATTTGAAATAAGATAAAGTATCATCTTCGTCTTCATCTTCCGTTGTAACAGGAGACGCTACAGGTGCTGCTTGGACTGTTTTCACCTTTTCCATAAAATGTTCGTCCTCGGCATCTATATTGTTGTCTGCTTGGCTAATAGCTTCAGCAGTTGGAGCTGGTTTCTTGCTACCTAAAACCATGTCTAGTTTAGCTTTCAACTCCTCATAGGTTTTGAAGTTTTTAGGATCAACCAATTCAGCCAAGCTGTGTTGTTGTCCCCAAATTTCTTCAATTTTTGCATCGTCTGATGCAATAGGTGAAGGTGAATCAAATTCACTTTTATCATAATTACGATAACCTTCTACCTGTCTAATTTTTAATTTAAAGTTTGCACCTTCCCAGAAATCAAAAGGATTTACAGGAGTTTCATCTTCAAACTGTGGTTGCATAACATCTTTAATTTTGTCAAAGATCTTTTTACCAAACTTGTATGTAAAAACTTTACCTACATTGTCTGGATTAGCAGAATCCTCAACAACCATGATGTTAGCCCAATAGTTAAGACGTCTTTTTTGCTTACGTGCAATGTCTTTATTAGCTTCAACACCTGAATTCCAAAGTTCGGAGTTTAGTTCCGAAACAGGATCTTGTTTGTTGAGTGTTGTAAGAGAGTTTTCAATGTACCATTTGCCTCCAGGACCTTGGAACCCATGATTCCAAATTCTTACCCAAGGCATATCCTCTCCTTTAGGAGCAGGCAAAAATCTAATAACGGCGTAACCGTTACCTGCTTTGTCTACTGTGGGTTTCCACTCTTTACCATCATCTTGATTGAAGTTGGATTGTGGATTTGAGATTTTCTCGACTTCTTTCATTAGATTATCGAACTTACCGCGAGAATTCCTAAGTTCACTAAGTGTATTAAACGACATATTTCCTCCGTATTGCGTTGTATTAATCGTATTTTACGTTGTATAAGAAACATTTCTGTTTCTTGCAATATTATTTATAAGGTCTGTATGTTTTACATACAACGGATTGGTACTCTTTTTAGAAACAAATGGTGTATATTTCTCAACCAAACGAACAAAGTCTGATAGTACCAAGTCCTCCTTATACTCATTACAAAAGTCCAGATTTCTGTTTAATATAACAACCGTTTCTAGGGTAATCTGACTCCCTAGTAACATCTTTAATATAAGAGGATGGTCACCTTGTGTGGCATCTTCTATATTATCTTTTTCCATTCTTAACTGAATAGAATAAAGATCCTGTTCAAATTGATATGCTAGTTTTTCTTGTTTTGATTGCCAATGTTTGTAAGTGTCAAATGCCTGGGCATCAAATACGCCTCCCCACCTGTCACCACTAACAAAGTTAGCAACAAGCATATCAATAATTTCTTGTCTACTAAAGTCTCTTGCAAGTTTTCGTATAACAATTAAATCCTTCCGTTTTAAAAATGTATCTTTTCTACCTTTGGCAGCAAATTTATGTTTAGTTATATCGTAGCTATCAGTTGTAAAATGTAACTTTAA